>VOFB01001582.1_pt1 | contig 22339 bp, 38 predicted proteins | sample 5384141 | NCBI WGS metagenome assembly VOFB01 (sample SAMN12384721, study PRJNA508395) | human gut metagenome | isolation source: healthy gut A | host: Homo sapiens | reverse complement strand
CGCCGCCGTCACTCGCTGTTGTTGGGGATCAGGCGTTTGCGGGCTCCTGAACGAATGACTGATGTCGTCGCGGGCCGCCGATGCGGGAGGTGTCGACTGCGGTCTGTTCGTCCGTCTGGCCGTTTCTTCCGGTGGCCTCGCAGCGGGCTTTGCCGCCTGCGCAGCCGGCAAGCCGCAAGCCAACATGATGATCGCGAGGGCAAGCTAAGCAGTTTCTGAATCTTTTTCATTTTCTGTATCCCTTCTGTTTTTTCATGTTTTTTGCTCAATCGCAGTATTTGACAATGACTTTTCCGACCTCTGGGTTGCAGCTTTACTGCAAGCTGGTATGCTTCGTTGACCACCTGCTCAGCATTGGGAAGCAGTGCGTGATCTGCGCCTGAATATGATCCTTGTGGCGGTTCAGGGCCTCGATGACGACTAGGAACTTGCCAGCCTCAAGTCTTGAGCGTACGCGCTTCCTTGAGGTTGATCTTGGCATAGACGACAGGGCTGGGGCTGAAGTTGAACGCAACCAGGACAATCCGTCGAATGGAAATCAGATCCACGGCGTTTCCATGATGCAGAGGCTCCAGTCGGACGTTAACCGCATCGGTCTTCTGACCTCTGCGGCAATGTCGACCTTGCTGCGTCGAAGCGTAGTCGTGCGGAAATCGCCATCTGGGTCTGCGGAACCATGTCAACTGGCGTGATAGCACCGCCAGCCCAAATCACATTGACTTATTCTGGATACAGAATATGAATCAGGACGATTGTCACTTATAAACGACCTCTGCGGTCATTGACCTCAAACTGCGATCGTGCCACTTCCACCTCCATGGGATGGTGGGTCAAGCAGATACCTGATCTTCATTAGAAACATAATACTCTCTGTGGCCGCCCTGGCTGGCAAACCAGACCTTCAGTTCAGCAGACATTCGAGATTAACCGTGGGCGGCAGGCATAACATTGCCGCAGTACTCATGGGCTCGCGGATCACGTGGTCGCCGACCTTGACCTTAGGTGACAGCGGCTTTGCCGACAGCAACGACCTCACCTGCGATCTCATGACCTGGGATGGACGGCATTTTCATATCAGGTGATTGCCCTTCCATGCCGTCAGGTCCGAGCCACACACCACCATTGTGAACCTTGACCAAGAACGTCCGTATCTCTTTTCGATCTTCGGCATTAGAACTACTGGACCTCCTCAAAAAGCAGCGAACAGCTCACAAGATAAACCGCCTTCATGGTTTCAGAATGGACATGCTTTACTCTCCCTTTATTGTGACCGATTGGTTGCCGAAAGAACGCAAATGATGAAAATCAGGTCCTCGCTGTCAAAGTCGAACAGATGCCACTCGCCGTCCTTTGCGCGGATGATCTCTCCAAATGGAGAGGCTCGCGCGTCGTCGTGTCTCCTTCGTTGGGGCCGCCTTCAAAACGCGTCCTTTAAAAAACCGACGATGTACATGTACTCGTCTTCATGATAATGCGACTTCATTTTGCTATACTTTGGCGCGAAAGTCCGCATAACCGACAAGCTGTCTGCCAGGATCGCCGCGATTCCTTCCTTACCAAATGCTGCGCTTGCGACGCGGCCAAGCATCTGGGCTTCCTTCAAATCTTCTTTTCTGATGTGATCCATAAAGCTACCGTCCTTTCATTTTATCCTTTGTTATGAAATATAGCAATTCTCGTTCCAACTTTTTTCGTGTTGCTTTTTCTGTGTTTTTCCTTTTGTGTAGGGTTATTCCAGGCTTATTTTGACGGTTATTTCGTTGTTTCAAATATACGAAACTGTTTCTTTCATTTTTGACATTTCAGACAAAAACCGTACCGATATTCGCTTTCTTTATTTTCTTTTCCGAATTTTCACGCTTGATGCGATCCTTCAAAAGCCTTCGATTGAGCGATAGAATGCTGGTTTGGATGCAAACTTGTTGCTCCCGCTCAGATCACGCCGGGCGGCAACACCGAAAAAGCCGATGTACGCCGAGCATGATGATGTTCAGTACCTTCGCATTGCCGAGCTGGAATGCAGATTCGGAAACCAGCACGGACGGCAATGATATCGCTGTCGACCCTGTGCAAGCCTGCTGTTGACATACGGTGTACCCACCGCCTTCAACTTCCCGAGGAAGCGTCGAGCGAGGCTGGTTCATGACGACTCCAGCTCGTCCATCATCATCCGCAATGGGCGCCGACCGCATTGTCGGGGATAACGACATAGTTCTTCTGGTCTTTCATCTATTAATAACATTATTAATTCTACATCTGATTATTTTTGTTATACTATTTGCTATTTTCTTTTAAAAGTGTTGTTTTTCCTACTTTAGGTGGTGCAACTATTAACCCTCTTTGTCCTTTTCCTATAGGACACATTAAATCTATAATTCTCATAGCATATTCATTTGTTGTGGTTTCTAATTTTAATTTATGATCAGGATATATTGGTGTAAGTTCATCAAATCTTTTTTTTTTGCTGCTTTTTCAGGATGTTCACCATTTACCTCTCCAACAAATATTAATGATGGGAACTTTTCTCCTTCTCTAAATCTTGAAATTCCTTTATCATGTCTCCTGTATCTAATTTAAATCTTTTTATTTGTACAACTGATACATAAACATCTTTTGATGTAGATAAATAATTTTCGCCTCTCTCAAAAACCATATCCATCTGGTAAAATGTCTAAAATTCCTTCTACTATTTCGTCTCCTTCATTTGTTAATTTATAATCAATAGTAGGTTCTGCGTTTCTTTCTGTATTTGTACTATCAAATTTTTCAACCTTTTTATCTTCTTGCAAATCTTCTGACTGATTCTCTGTTTTTAATACTTTTTTAATATTTCTATCAATTCTTCTTTTTTAATTTTGATATATTTTTATATTATTTTCCTTAGCTATTACTTTTAAATCCGATAATGTCATTTTCTCTAAATCCAGCATAATTTCCTCCTTTACGACTAATATTATAGCATATTTATGAATAAATTGGAACAGTTTTTTGAAAAAAAAGATATACAGTTTAATAAAAATATGTATCTATTATTAGATAACATTAATAAAAACAGTATATCAATTGTTTTAATATAATAATTAGTATCCAGTGTCCATATATACTTTTTCATTTGGCAAGTACATATCTAACTTTTCTCTAGCCATATCTTCTATGAAATCATTTGATTCTATATCTTCTTTTTTTTTTGAAAGTTGTTCATTATATTCTTTTTGCTTTTCTATTTGAGATGTTAAATCTTCATAGTTTTTTTGTATATTGATTTAATGTTTTTGTTGATTAATAAAAGTTAAACTTACATAAATAATAAGTATTGTTAAGATAATAAATTTAGCTATTTTTTGAACTTTTTCATCAGTATATTCCTCCTCAAGAATATCATATAACTATATTATTCTACTTTTTTTCAAAAATCCTTTTTATTTTGGGGTTTTTGTATTTTTTATTATTTTTTTTATTTTATTTACTTTTTTTTATACACTTTTCTTCTTACATTTATGATAATAAATTTTATCGGCTTGAATATTTTACTCATTCCCTTATATATCAGTCTAAAAGGTAATATTAAAAATTCTGCTATTTTCTTACATATAAAAATGATTTTTCTTAATATATATACATTTATTTTTATTATATAAGGACTTATTGTTAATAAATACATTAATACTCCTATTAATATTCCAATAAACATATACATTCTAAATTCGCCATTATTAAAGAAAAAATAGAATAAAGTACAATAATACCTGTTATTATAAAAAATAGTATATCCTCCAGATAGGTCATAAAGTCTTTTGTTTTATTGCTTTCCTTAATATTCTAAAGAAATCAAATATTATTCCAATTATTCCTCCAACTATTACAAATATAATAAATATATATGCTTGATTACTAATCATCCTTAATCTCATTCCCTTCTCAAGATTAAATTTCACATATAAGCAAAAATTCTATTCCATTAAATTATCTTTGCTTTTTTAATCTAATCTTTCGATTACATATTACTTAAATATCTTACTAATAATCCACTATTTTTGCTTGATTCTGGATTTTTATCACTATATGCCAGATATGAAATTGTTCCTTCTAATATTACTTCAGAAGTATCTATACTTAATTTATTAACTCTAATATTTTCACCCTTTACTGTAAGTAATCCTAACTCAGTTTCAACTATAACAACTTGATCATCAAAACTTAGAACATCATTAACACCAGAAATGCTTAGCTTTCCCCTATTTTCTAATATCAAATTCTGAATAACACCAGTATTTATTGTTTTTTCTCCTCTATTGTCATTTTTATCACATTCCTTTCCTGCAATAATTTTTTACTTTTATATAATATTCAGAGTTTGTCTCTTTTAGAACAAAAGGAACATTAATACATTACTACTTATTAGAAAATTTTGAAGTCCTTGTCTTTCTTCGTGTTCTAAACTTGCAAAGCAAACAAATAACGTAAAAAATCATAACCACCCGTAAACGGGTGGTTTGTTCTTCCCTAGAAGGGGATTTACTTGCTCACCACCTAAAGGCGGTATTGAATATTTGACATTGCATTACTATTACTGCTGCCACTTACCAGTGGCTCTTTCTACTATTTTCTTTTTTGAATGGATCTATATATTCTTCTATTCCTATTTGATCCGCTATATAATCTTCTTGCAGTTGATTTCTTATATATTCTTTTATTATTTTTTCATTTTTTCCTACTGTGTCTACAAAATATCCTGTTGCCCAAAAATGTCTATTTCCATATTTATACTTTAAATTTGCATGTCTATCAAATATCATCAATGCACTTTTACTCTTGATGTACCCCATAAACTGTGATATACTCAGATATGGAGGAATACTTACTAACATATGGATGTGATCTGGACAGGCTTCTGCTTCGATTATTTCTACTTTCTTTTCATTACATAATTTTCTTAGTATTTTGCCTATATCAGCTTTCAATTCTCCATATATTACTTTTCTCCTATATTTGGGTGCAAATACTATATGATATTGACACCTATATGATGAATGTTCTAATTTTTTATTTCATTCTTCATTTTTTACCTCCTCTTATTTTAGTAATGCGATCGCCAAATCACTTACTATTATATCAGGAGTTTTTATATACTAAAGTTTTTTACCTACCACTGGTAGAACCAGTGGTTTTTTCAAGCTAAAGCGCCAAAAATCCGTTTTATTAAATTTTACATTTAATAAAACGGATTTCGTTGTAACATTAGATTTTATAATTTATTAACTTTTTCTTTGAATAATTCTCCTCTTTGAACAGCATTTTTGAACATATCAAAACTTGCACTTGCTGGAGAGAATAAAACTATTTCAGAAGTTTTGCATATTTTTTAGCTGTTTTTATTGCATCATCAAGACTATCAACTACATAAATTGGTATTGTTTTATTTTCCTTTTCCATTTCAGCTTTTACACAATCAAATATTTTTCCAGCTGTTTGCCCCATAAGTATAAGTGTTGATACTTTTATCTAAAATAGGCTTTTGCAATAGGTGTATAATTCAAATTTTTATCATATCCACCTGCAATTAAAACCATTTTTTCCTTAAAAGCTTCTATACCTGCTATAGTTCTTGTTGGAGAAGAACTTGCTGAATCATTATACCATTTAATACCATTTAATTCTCTTACAAATTCTAGTCTATGTGCAACTGGTTTAAAATTTTTAATTGTTTCTATAGCTTTATCTGTATCAACTAATGTATTTGTTGCAGCTAATGCTGTTGCTATATTTTTATAATTATGTTTACCTCTTAAAATTACATCATTTACATTTAAAATATGTTTTCTAATTTTATCTGTACAAATTTTTATAATATCCTCATCTACTATATATCCATTATCAAAACTTTTCTTTATCACTAAAAAATTACCTTTTCCTTTTGCTTCTTTGCGCAACTTCTAGTTATTTCATTATCATAATTCAATACTAAAATATCATTTTCATTTTGATACTTAAATATATTCTTTTTTAGATTCTATATATTCTTCATAATCTTTATGTATATTTAAGTGATTTGGAGTTATATTAGTTATAACTGAAATATGTGGACTCACTTCCATTCCCATTAATTGAAAACTACTTAGTTCTAGTACTACTATATCTTCTGGCTTCATTTCCTCTAACTTTGTAAATAATGGTGTACCTATATTTCCCCTAAATATGTGTTATATCCTGCATCTTTTAGAATTGCATTTATAAACTTGTTGTTGTGGTTTTTCCATCACTTCCTGTCACTCCAATTATTTTAGCTGGACACATTTTCATTAAAATTCTATTTCAGTTGTTACTATTGCTCCTCTTTGAGCTTCTTTTTCTAATTCAGGTTTTGTTGGTAAACAACTTGAGTGAACGGAATATCAAATCAAAATTATTTAATTTTCTAATGAATTTTTTCCAAAAGAAAAAGTTCAAATCCATAATTTGTTATTTTATCAACTATATCTTTTTTGATAATTCATCTATTGTTCTATCATCAAATATTGTTACATTTGCTTTTTTATCATGCAAATAATCTAATAATGGTAAATTGCTTACTCCTAATCCTATTACTGCTAACTTTTCTGAACCTTATATATTCATTAAATTCATTTAATTTTCATTTATATTACAATCATTCCTTATTGTAATTTAGGTTTTAAAGTTTTCCCTATAAACTATAAAATTTATTAGCATTTTGATTTTAAAACAACAAAATACAAATATTAAAATAATAATGTTACTTTTTATAATTACAACATTTTTAATATATCACTTTTTTTTTTTTTATTCAATCTATTTTATGTATATTTTTAAAATTAGTGTTAAAATAATTATAAATCATGAATGGAGGTGCTTTTTATGTCAAAGAAAAATAAAGAAAATAAAAAATAGCAATAAAAAACAATCCAAATCAGGAAAATGAAACAGATAAACAACATCAAGAAAACTTATAAATAATGCTTCTTTGATGTTTTTTGGGACTGGACTTAAAAACATTAGTTTTTTATTTTAAATTTAAGGTGTTTTTTTCAGTCCGGCCCTGAAAAAACCTTTATGATAAATATTTTTTTCAAGAACTTGCCTGTATAACTTCTATCATTTTACAAATTTGTTCAGGTGTACCTACAGCAATAACTTCTCCACCATTGTCTCCACCTTCTGGACCTAAGTCAACTATGTAGTCACAAGTCTTTATTAAATCCAAATTATGTTCTATTACTAAAATAGTATTTCCTGTATCAACAAGTCTTTGCAATATATCTACAAGTTTATGAACATCTGCAATATGCAAACCAGTAGTTGGTTCATCTAATATATATAAAGTTTTACCAGTAGCTCTTTTTTGACAATTCTGTAGCTAATTTAACTCTTTGAGCCTCTCCCCCCTGAAAGAGTTGTAGAAGGCTGACCTAACTTTATATAACTTAATCCCACATCATATAAAGTTTGTAATTTTGTTTTATTTTAGGAATTTTATCAAAGAATTCTAAAGCCTCTTCTACAGTCATATCCAAAACATCAGCTATGCTTCTCCCCTTTATACTTTTACTTCTAAAGTTTCATGGTTATATCTTTTCCTTTACATACTTCGCAAGGAACAAATACATCTGGTAAAAAGTGCATTTCTATTTTATGAACTCCGTCACCGTTACAACTCTCGCATCTTCCACCTGCAACATTGAAGCTAAATCTACCTTTTTCAAACCCACGCAATTTGGCTTCATTTGTTCCTGCAAAAATGTCTCTAATTAAATCAAATACTCCTGTATATGTTGCAGGATTTGATCGTGGCGTTCTTCCTATTGGTGATTGATCTATATTGATTATTTTATCTATTTGTTCTAGACCCTTAACACCTTTTACATTTTCCAGGTTTTTCATTTGCTCCATTTAACTCTTTTAGCAACCGTTTTATACAGAACTTCATTTACTAATGTTGATTTTCCAGAACCTGAAACACCCGTAATACATGTAAATAATCCTAATGGAAATTTAACACTTATATTTTTCAAATTATTTTCTCTTGCACCTTGTACTTCTATAACTCTTCCTTTTACCATCTTTCTACGTTTTTTTTTAGGTACAGGTATTTTCTTTCTACCACTTAAATATTGACCAGTTACAGAATTTTCAACTAATTTTACTTCTTCTGCTGTACCTTGAGCCATCACATTTCCACCATGTGAACCAGCACCTGGGCCAATATCTATAATTTGGTCTGCTGCATACATAGTATCTTCATCATGTTCTACTACTATTAAAGTATTTCCCAAATCTCTTAATTTTTTAAGAGTTGCTAAAAGTTTGTCATTATCTCTTTGATGCAATCCTATACTTGGTTCATCTAATATATATAATACACCTGTTAAACCAGAACCAATTTGAGTTGCCAAACGTATTCTTTGAGCCTCTCCTCCTGACAAAGTCCCTGCACTTCTTGACAAAGTTAGATATTCCAATCCTACATCTATTAAAAATTGTAGTCTCTTATCTATTTCTTTTAAAATCATATCTGCAATCATAGTTTGAGTCTTAGTTAATTCTACATTATTTAAAAACTCTTTAATCTTTTTATAGACATATCTGTCAAATCATTTATATTTTTATCTCCAATTTTTTATAGAAAGTATTTCTGGTTTTAATCTTGCACCTTTACATTTTGGACATTCTGAATTACTCATATACATTTCATAAAAATCTCTCATACCTTGAGATTTTAGTCTCATTATGGCGTCTATCTAATGTTGGTAACACACCTTCAAATGGAGTAGAAAACTTTCTTCTTCCTGCTGATGATTCAAATTCAAAATCTATAACCTCACTTCCAGTACCATATAAAATTCTATCTAAAAAGTCTTTTGGAAGTTTTTTATTGGTACACTAATATCTACCCATAATGTCTACCAATACTCTCAAAATACATTTTCGCCATTGTGTCTGCTCTTTTCATAACACTAGAGCCAAATGCTTTCACACCATCATATAAAGTTTTATTTTTATCTGGAATTATTAAGTCTGGGTCCATTTTCATAAGATACCCTATACCTGAACATTCTGGACAAGCTCCAAATGGATTATTGAAAGAAAACATTCTTGGCGATAACTCTGGAAAACTGAATCCACAATGAGGGGCACGCATAATTTGTACTATATAGAACAGTCTTTTGTCCTACTATATCTATTAGAACAAGATTATCTGCATGCTTCAATGCAGTTTCTACAGATTCTGTTAATCTACTTCTAATATCTTCTTTTATAACTAATCTATCAACAACTAATTCTATATTATGCTTTTTCTTTCTATCTAATTCTATATCATCTGATAACTCATATATTTCTCCGTCTATTCTAACTCTTACAAATCCTTCTTTTGATATTCCTCTAGTTGTTTTGTAAATTCTCCTTTTTTGCCTCTAATTACTGGCGCTAATACTTTGAATTCTTGTTCCCGCTTCTAATGCCATAATATTATCTATAATTTGGTCTATTGATTGTTTTTCTATTTTAATTCCACAATTTGGACAATATGGTGTTCCAATTCTTGCATATAAAAGTCTTATATAATCATAAATTTCTGTAACTGTACCTACTGTAGAACGAGGATTTTTGAAGTAGTTTTTGATCAATTGATATTGCTGGAGATAATCCTTCTATTGACTCTACTGCTGGCTTTTCCATTATCCCTAAAAATTGTCTAGCATAAGAGGATAAACTTTCTACATATCTTCTTTGCCCTTCAGCATATAAAGTATCAAAAGCTAAAGAAGATTTACCAGAACCAGATAAACCAGTTATAACAACTAGTTTATCTCTTGGTATTTCTATATTTATATTTTTTAAATTGTGCTCTTTTGCACCTTTTATTACTATCTTATCATTCACTTTTACTACCATTCCTTTCCTTTCACACAAATTCGAAAAGAATCATTTTTCAATTTTATACTAATTGAAATTGAGAATTATATAAATCTGCATAAAATCCATTTTGCTTCATAAGTTCATCATGGTTTCCTTGCTCTATAATATTTCCATCTTTTACAACTAAAATCAAATCAGCATTTCTTATTGTAGACAATCTATGAGCAATAATAAATGATGTTTTTCCTTCTGTTAATTTATCCATAGCTTTTTGAACCAGCTCTTCTGTTCTTGTATCAACATTAGAAGTTGCTTCATCTAATATTAGAAATGGAGAATCTTCTATCATACCTCTTGCAATTGTAAGAAGTTGTCTTTGTCCCGCTGATACACTATCATTTTCAGATAATTTTGAATTATATCCATTTGGCAATGTACGTATAAAATGGTCTAATCCGATTTCTTTACATACTTCTTTTACTCTTTCTTCACTTACATTTTCTCTATTATAGATAATATTTTCATTAACAGTTCCATCAAACAACCATGTATCTTGTAAAACCATTGTAAACAATTCATGTATGTTTTCTCTTGTAAGTTCATTTATTGAAACCCCATCTATTTTTATATCTCCACTATTTATCTCATAGAATTTCATTAATAAATTAACCATTGTTGTTTTTCCAGCACCTGTTGGACCAACTATAGCAATCTTTTGGCCAGGATTTGCAACTGCTGTAAAATTATTTATAGTTGGTTTATCAGAATCCTCATATTGGAATACAACATTTTCAAATTCAACTTTTCCTTTTACTTTTGATTTATCTAATTTCTTTGTAATTTTACTTTGATCAGATAATTCTTTTTCATCTAAAAACTCAAATACTCTTTCACTTGCTGCAGCGGTTGATTGTAATTGTGTCATACTTTGAGCTATTTGTGTTAAAGGTGATGTAAATAAACGTACATAACTTATAAATGCAACTATTACACCAAAAAGTTATTATTTCTTTTGTGTTAAAATAGCTCCTACTATACACACAGCAACATATCCAAAATTACCAATAAAATTCATTAATGGTTGCATTAATCCAGATAAGAATTGACTCTTTTTATTAGCTTCACACACTTTTTTTATTATATTCATTAAATTTTTTTGAGGCATCATCTATACCATTGTATACTTTTACAACATTTAAACCAGAATAAATTTCTTCTATATGTGAATTTAGGTTTCCTAATTCTTCTTGTTTCATTTTAAAATATTTTTGAGAATTTTAAAATTAACATCATTCCACTAAAACCTATCAAACTTGCAACAATAGCTGTAACTGCCATTATCCAGTTAGTATAAAACATCATTATAATTGTTCCTATAAATAATGCTGTAGCACTTACTAAAGTACCTAGAGATTGGTTCATGCTTTGTGCTATCATATCAACATCATTTGTTACTCTTGATAAAATATCTCCAGTTTGATGTTTGTCAAAATATTTTAAAAGGTAATTTATTTATTTTTATTGATATTCTGCTTCTTAATTTTTTAGCAAATTTATTTGCAACATCTGTCATACAAATTGATTGAATATAACTAAATAAACTACTACATATATATAGTCCAACCAAAAAAAATTGAAATATTCTTGATGGTATCAATATTCATTTTAGGTTTTACAACCTCTTGAATACTATCAGGCAAATTATCTATCTTTTATATAAATCAGTTACACTTATTTCTCCATTAATATCTGACATAGATACTAAAAATTCATATTGATCATCTACGGATATATTTTCTCCGTCAATTTCAAATTCTTCTAAAAATGATTTTATCATTTCTTTTGGCAATTTTGATAAATCCATGTTTTGTGGCTCAGCATTAGCATTAGAATAGCCTACATTGGGCATTTTATTAGTAATATTTTCATTAATTTTAGTTGATAACTCTTTCATGTTTTCTTGATTAACTACTAACCCTTTTGATATTTCATCTGTTAAATCTGATAATTTATTAGGAGCCAATATTGATAATACTGAACTCAAAAAAGCAAGTATTACAGCTATTATAATTAAAGATTTATAATTTCCTAATTCTTTAAATAATCTTTTATAGCTTTTCCAAAATCTTTAGCTTTTTTCTCCACCACCCATGTTCATTCCAGGTCCATGACCATTTCTAGGAGTACGTACTTTATTTTCTTTATCCATTTTCTAATTCCTCCTTTGATAATTGTGATGTAGCAATTTGTTGATAAACTTCGCAATTTTAAGCAATTCTTTATGTGTTCCTAATCCTACTATTTTTCCATTATCTAAAACAACGATTTTATCAGCATTTATTATTGTTCCTACTCTTTGTGCAACAATTAAAATTGTAGCTTCTTTTGTGTATTTTTTAAGTTCTCGTCTTAAAACTGTATCTGTTTTATAATCTAAAGCAGAAAAACTATCATCAAATATATAGATTTCTGGGTCTCTAGCTATTGCTCTAGCTATTGATAATCTTTGTTTTTGTCCACCAGAAACATTTGTTCCTCCTTGTGCAATACTAGCATTATATGTGCCATCCATCTTTTCTACAAATTCTGTAGCTTGTGCTACATTTACCGCTTCTTTAATTTTTTTTATCAGTAATTTCACCTTTTCCATTATCTCCATAAGCAACATTTGACTTTATAGTCCCATTAAATATAACTGCTTTTTGAGAAACATATCCTAATTTATCATTTAAAAATTGCTCATCATATTCTTTTACATTAACACCATCAACTAAAACTTCACCTTCTGTTGCATCGTAAAATCTAGGAACTAAATTAATAAGTGTTGATTTTCCTGAACCTGTTGAACCTATAAAAGCAACAGTCTCACCTTTATTAACTTTAAATGAAATATCATTTAACAAATACTCTTCTGCATCAGGATATTTAAAAAGAAACATTTCTGAATTCTACAGTTCCTCTTTCATTTGTTTTATCAGTTTTTAATGTTCCATTTTTTACTGAATTTTCTGTATCTAATACTTCATTTACACGATTAGCAGAAACTTGTGCTCTTGGTAACATCATAAATATCATTGCTAACATTAAGAATGACATTATTACTTGCATTGAATAACTAGAAAATACAACCATATCTCCAAACAATGTTAATTTATCTGCCATCATTGCATCTTTTATTAAAAATGCTCCTACAAAATAAATTGCTAATGTTAATCCATACATAACCATATACATTACTGGTTGCATAATTGCAAAAGTTTTTTGGTTAAATAATTGTGTCTTTGTTAAGTTTTTGTTTACATCTTCAAATTTTTCTTCTTGATAATCCTCTGCATTAAAAGCTTTTACAACTCTTATTCCAGTTAGATTTTCACGAGTTACTTCATTTAATTTATCAGTTAATTTTTGTACTCTTTTAAATCTTGGTAAAACTAAAGCTGTTATAATCCCTATAACTGATAATAATATCAAAACTCCTACTAATGTAATTACACTCCATTGCCAACTTTTATTTACTATTTTTGTAATGGCCCAAACTGCAGTAATCGGACTTTTAATAATAATTGTAATCCCATTGCAATTACCATCTCAATTTGTGTTATATCATTTGTTGTTCTTGTTATTAAACTACTTGTAGAAAATATTTTTATCTCATTTGTAGATAAATTTGATACTTTCTGAAATAATTTATTTCTAAGAGCCATAGAAAAATTTGATGAAACATTTGCTGTTATATATCCTGTAATTACAGCTGCTATCAAACTTCCTAGAGCACATCCAAGCATATATGCCCCATTCTTTAAAATTTCTGACATTTCGCTTCCTTCTGTTTGTACCAATTTAGTTATTTCTGACATATAATCAGGTAATTTTAAGTCAAGCCATACTTGGAAAATAACCAATATTAAAATACATATAGTTAAAAAACCATTCCCTTTTGTAAAATTCTTTAATAATTTAAACATTTTCTCCTTCCTTCCTTTGTTTATATTTTCTGCATTTTTTGTATATAATGCATTCGTTATTATAACCTTTTTTATATTTTTTCAAGTACTTACATTAAATTTGGTACAAACTTTTGTTTTTATTTGTGTAAAATTTGCTTTGCAAATTTCTGTGCGTTGTTATATTTTTCTATACTCTAAGAAAGTTATTCAACTTTCTTAGAGAGAAAATCCCGCAAGCACATTGCACTTGCGGGAATAAATAGATTAGTCAATCGTCATAAGGATTTATTACATTATACGAATCACGAGCATCTTCTTCTGTCCAACCAATAATAGCTTGTGGATATTCATCGTTTCTAAAATAGTTATCCTTTAATTCTTGAAAAAATTTGTTTGCACTTATTTTAGAAATAACTTCTTTTCCATTTTTGTAATTCCTTTCACATAATAATTGACATTTACAGTATATAATGGATAACAAAATTTACAATACTTACTTTGATCAGAATTATAATACCTTGCCTCTTGTTCTGGGATAATATATACTGCTCCTTTTGAAAGATAATTTGTTCTGATTAACTGTTCATTCAAATCATTAAATTTCGATACTTTTTGCTATTTAAAAACTATCAATCTTTTGCTTTAATTCTTGGATTTGATTTTCATCTTTTGGATAAAAACCTTTATTAACAGTAATCAACATCAAATTGTAGAAATCAGACCAATATTTTGATTTTTCTGAAGGTACGCAAATTGTTGCCTCAGATAAAAAACCAAGTTCTTTCATTTTTTATTATCTAATACACCATTTATCAGTTTTTCTAAATTGAAGTCACAATAATCATCCTCATATTTAGAAGTCCTCAAAAGTTTAGATTTTTTTAAACTACTATATAAATCATCATCTTTACAAAAACCACCACAAATGGTGAATATGCTATTTTAGAATAACTTTCGTCATCTTTTTTTTGTCACATTCAACAATTATATCAGCAGTTTCACTAGAAGAAATTTTAATTTTATAATTTTACCCAATTCGGTCTTATTCAAAACTACTTGGAAAGCTGACCGCATTCCTTTATGAGCATTTACAGTTAATGCCTTTCTAGGTAAGAAAAATTTAAAAGCTATGACTTCTACAAAAATAAAATAATTAGTATTCCCCATAGTATTATTAATCTCTTGAACCATACTTTTTTAATATTCATAATAAGCTCCCTTCCTAATTAAGAAAAATCTGCATTTCCCATAAAAGCATTTTTCAATTTTTTATCTTGAGATTTCAAAAAATCCAAACACTCTGATAATGCTATTTCTAATAATCTTTCATAATCATCATCTAAGCATTCAAGTTGCTGTGCACAAAAATAAAAATAAATACAACTATAAAAATTAAATATTTGTTCAGAAATTTTATCAATAGAAATATTTCTTAAAGCTGAAATACAAACAACTTTTTTTTGCGAGATCAATAATCTGTACCATATATTCATCTTCGCTTTTTATCAAAAGAACAGCTCTGTGATATTGTTTCTATTTTTTTACTAATTTTAATGAATCCAAATACACTTTTTGGGACTCTGCATCTTTTACACTTGATTTTATTTTTTCCTCAATAACTTCATAATAATGATTCTGTCTGTTTTTTAATTTATAAATAAATTTATTAAAACATCGCATAATCCTATACTCATGTTCCATAACACCTAGTGCTGATAGCAAAACTGTTACTATAATAAATTCCCCAAGAGCAATCAAATAATCACTATTAAGATATAAAAACATTAAGCCTAAAATATCAGATACTATACCAATTGCTATAACTATAACATTTATACGTTCAACTTCGTCTCCTAAACATATATCTCCTGGTATTAGATAACGTTTATCAGCATATTCTTTTTTTTATAGCTACACTCATATGAAAATTTGCATTTTCACAATCATGTAATTCAGTTGCTTTTACATCTTGAAAACAGTAATCGCCATATTCAATTTCATAAAAATTTTCTAGCCGAGAGTCTCTTTTGACGAATCATATTTTTCCTCCTGTCTTAAATATTTAATTTTTGGTCTAATCATGTCATTGTCTCCTTAATCTAATCTATTTAATTTTCAATGTTCCAACACATATTATATTAACATAAAATTGCTAAAAATCAATAAAAGTATAAATTTATTGAAAATTCCACCAATTTGTGGTATATAATATAAATATGTATTTTTAATATAAGGTAATACTTATATACCTTAGGAAAGGATTAATAAATATGTTCAAACTACATTCAGAATTCACTCCAACAGGAGACCAGCCACAAGCAATAGAATATTTATCAAAAGGAATTCAAGAAGGCAAAAAATTTCAAACTTTGCTAGGTGTTACAGGTTCAGGTAAAACTTTTACAATGGCAAATATTATAAATAAAGTGCAAAAACCAACATTAGTTTTAGCACATAATAAAACACTTGCAGGACAATTATATTCAGAATTTAAAGAATTTTTTCCAGAAAACAATGTAGAATATTTTGTAAGTTATTATGACTATTATCAACCAGAAAGCTATATACCAAGTTCAGATACTTATATAGAAAAAGATGCCTCAATAAATGATGAAATAGATAAGTTAAGGCACTCTGCTACCCTATCTCTTTTTGAAACAAGAGATGTAATAATTGTAGCATCTGTTTCATGTATATATGGTTTAGGTGACCCAGAAGATTATCAAGAAATGATGTTATCGTTAAGACCTGGTATGCAAAAAAGTAGAGATAATGTACTAAAAAAAATTAGTTGAAATGCAATATTCTAGAAATGAGATAGATTTTAAAAAGAGGTACATTTAGGGCTAAAGGAGATATTGCAGAAATCTACCCTTCTTCTCAAAGTGAAAGTGCAGTAAGAGTTGAGTTCTGGGGAGATGAAATAGAAAAAATCTCTGAAATAAATCCATTAACTGGTAAAGCAATTGGAGAAAGAAAACATATTCTTATTCCACCCGCTTCTCAATATGTAACTAAAGGACAAACTAGAAAAAAGCAATTGAAACAATAGAAGCGGAATTACAAGAAAGAATTAAATATTTTAAAGATAACAACAAACTTATAGAAGCTCAAAGAATTGAAGAAAGAACAAATTTTGATATAGAAATGATGAAAGAAACAGGATTTTGCCAAGGAATAGAAAACTATTCAAGACATATTAGTGGTAGAAAGCCCGGCTCTCCCCATTTACTTTATTTGATTATTTTCCAAAAGATTTTCTTTTTACTTATAGATGAATCACATGCAACAATTCCACAGGTAAAAGCTATGTATAATGGAGATAAATCAAGAAAAGATTCATTAGTAAATTATGGTTTCCGCTTACCTTCTGCTTATGATAATAGACCACTAAAATTCGAAGAATTCGAAAAAAAGAATAAATCAAGTAATTTTTGTAAGTGCTACACCTGCTGATTATGAAAATGAACACAGTAAAGGAAATGTTGTAGAACAAATTATTAGACCTACTGGATTGTTAGACCCTAAAATAGAAGTTAGACCTGTTGAAAATCAAATTGATAATTTAATAGAGCAAATACATGAAAGAGTCGAAAAACATGAAAGGGTTCTAGTAACAACCTTAACTAAAAAAATGGCAGAAGATTTAACATCTTATCTAAAAGGTCTAGATATTAAAGTTGCATATATGCATTCAGATACTAAAGCTTTAGAAAGAATGGAAATTATACGAAATTTACGTTTAGGTGAATTTGATGTTCTAGTTGGAATAAATCTTTTAAGAGAAGGTTTAGATATTCCTGAAGTTTCTTTAGTTGCTATTCTTGATGCTGACAAAGAAGGATTTTTACGTTCAGAACGTTCACTTATCCAAACAATAGGTAGAGCTGCAAGAAACACTGATGGTACAGTTATTATGTATGCTGATGAATTAACAGAAAGTATGGAAAAAGCTATAACAGAAACAAACCGTAGAAGAAAAATCCAAGAAGAATATAATAAAGCTCATGGTATTACACCAAAAACTATTCAAAAATCTGTTAGAGAAACTATTAGTATTACAAAACAAGAAGATATTAGTGTAGAATATAAATTAGAGAAAAAAGAAGATATTCAAGCTACTATTTCTAAATTAACTGATGAAATGCTTCAATTTGCCAGTCAAATGGAATTTGAAAAAGCTGCTGAATTACGTGATAAGATTAAAGAATTAGAAAAGTTAATTCAATAGCAACAAAACAATTATTAATTTGTGAACCATTACTTATTTTTTAAGAGACATAGTTTTATTCTATGCCTCTTTAAAGTATTATTATTTATTATTTACTTTTAATATATCATTTTTTGCATTTATTCTAAAATTATCTTTTCCAACTTTAACAAAAATACTTACTGCTTTATTTAATGCCTCTTTACTTTTATCATCAAGTTCCTTATAAGATTTTATCATAGTTTTAGCATTAGTAAACCACTTTCCACTAATTTCAGAAAGAGTTTCTGCTTGTGTTGAATTTAAAACTTCAAAAGAACACTTACAAACTGCTCCCTTTGTTCTGGTGTAACTTCTTTTATCCAATTACTAATAGTTTGGTCTATAAACTCACTAGAATTTGTAAATTCATCTTTAACAAACTTATCTCCTAATACTTGCCAACTATATAAAATCATGTTGCATTATTCCTGTTTGAGTACTTTCTAAAATAGTTATTTTCTCTTTATGATTTAATAATCTTCCTATAATAGAAGTTTGAGGCATAAATGTTTGTATTTTATTTAAAATATTTGTATATTCCTCTGTTTCTACTATATTTTCACTAAATCCTGGTCCATCATTATTATAAACTGTAACAATTTTATCTTGAACACTTGAGTCACAAAATGCAGAAGCATAAATTGCTAAATTTCCTCCTTTTAGAATGTCCACCTACAAGTATTTTTAATTTTGGATTATCATATTTTTTCGCTATTTTATTTAAATAATTTACTGCATCTATTTGTGAAGGTACTGTGTCACTAAAACACATATTTAAGTCTTCCCTCCACCCTATTATTGTATTATCTGTTCCTCTATATGCTACATATATATAATCATCTGGTAAGTGAATTGTAATTGCTGAAAATTGTTTTTCTTGTTCTACATCTATTTTATTTATAAAATCCGAAATATAAATTTCCAAATCTTTGACTATTAGCTAATACTGGATATAAATCTACATCTTCTTTTTGTAAGATTCTTGCTGTTGTTCCTTTTTTATTATAACGTTCATAACTTTCTTTTATAGTTATTTTTTCATCATTTTCCATTATTTTTTCATCTAATGGAAAATATGAAAAACGTAAAAAATCAAATTATCTATTTCATTAAATTCTGTTTTTTTGTTAATGGTATATCTCTCCATTGCATATAATCAAAAAAAATATTTGCCATAACTTATCTCTTCCTTTCCTTTTTTGATATTTTATCATATTAAATCTTTATAAACAAGTAATTTTATGTCAAAAATAGATTTATTTTCATATTATATTTTGAAAGGATTGTGATATATATGGATTATGAATTATTAATGAATGGAAATGTTAAATTGGCCAAAAAGCTCCAGATTTCGAGGCTATTACAACTTGTGGTAATATATCTCTAAATGATTATAAAGGTAAATGGTTAGTTTTATTTTCTCATCCTGGTGATTTTACTCCTGTCTGTACAACTGAAATGATTGCATTTACAAGAGCTCATACATATTTTAAAAACTTAAATACAGAATTGTTAGGTTTAAGTATTGATTCAAATGCATCTCATTTAGCTTGGATATATGATATCTATTGTAGAACAGGTATACAAATTTCTTTTCCAATTATTGCTGACAGAAGCGGCGAAATAGCAAGAAATACGGTATGATTTCAAATGATATAAGTACTACAGAAAACAGTGCGAAATGTCTTTATAATAGACCCTAATGGAATAATAAGAACAATATTGATATATCCAATGAATGTTGGAAGATTTATACCAGAAATACTTAGAATTATCAAGCTTTGCAAATGGCAGATTGTGCAAAAGGCTCAACTGCTGCTAATTGGATTCCAAATCAACCAGTAATATTTCTCCCACCAAAAAACTTTTTGTAAATTACAAGAAAGACAACAAGAAATTCTAAAAAAATAGAAATAAAGTATAAAATTGGTATTTAAGTTTTAAAGAACCTCCAAAAATTGTATAGATAATGGTAATTCAAATTGTATTGAATAAAATTTCTAAATATGTGCATCATATTATTATCAAGACTGAAAAGGAATGATGAACATGGAAGGAAATCAAAAAATACACTGTAATGTTGAGACTTGTAAATATAATGATTATAATAAAAACAAGTGTACTTTAACTGCTATCCAAGTAACTCCAACACAAAATTGTAAATCTAAAAAGCTGATGAATCAATGTGTTCTAGTTATGAAAAGGAGAAGGATTAATTACCTTCTCATTTTTACATATTCCTATTTTTAATTGATATGCTATTTGCCTTTCCGCATCTTTTTTGCTAAATCTTGACGTTTATCATACAATTTTTTACCTTTGCCAACACCTAACTCTACTTTTACTAAATCTCCTTTAAAATATAAACTGATTGGAATTAGAGAATATCCTTTTTGTTTTATAAGACCAATTAATTTTGCTATTTCGCGTTTATTAAGTAATAATTTTCTATCTCTTAAAGGATCTTTATTAAAAATATTACCTTGTTCATATGGACTAATATGCATCCCTACTATAAATACTTCTCCCTTTTTTATAATGGCATAAGTGTCTTTTAGATTTACTTTTCCCTGTCTTATAGATTTTATTTCTGTACCTGATAATACTATTCCTGCTTCTATTTTTTCTTCTATATTGTAGTTATGATATGCTGTTGGATTTTTGGAAATTTGTTTTATCGTATTATTCATCAAAATTTCATTCCTTTCATTTTTGCTTAATTGCAGTATATCAAAAAAATGGAATAAAATCAACTTTTACATTGTGGAAAAAGTTTGTTCGCTTTCTAATATTTACTTTTTTAGTCATCATTAGAAGTGCGAATTTGAGAACCATAATACCATACTAATGCAACTATTGCTATTCCAGCAATACCAATTATAAGCCAAGTCCAAGCTGTTGAACTCATTCCCATAAAAAGTTTGATTAGTTGTTGCTGTTCTTGTTGCAGTATAATTACTATTATTTGTTCTATTATTATTTTGTGTCATTCCACTGTTATCCTTATTCTCCATTGCATTTTCTGCTGAACCTGTAACACCTTTTGTAGTATTTGCAATGTCTTTAGCTCCATCTTCTATAGCATTTTCTGCACCACCTACAGCATCTCTTACACCATTTGCTGCATCTTGAAGCATACTTCCATCATTGTTTGCAAAACAAACAGAAAACGAAAAAAATACCTATTGTCAATATTGCAAAAAATAACTAACATTTTTTTATACATGAAAAATCCCTCCTTATTCATAGAATTACATTATTAGTATTTATTTTTTATTAAAAATATGTATGTAAAAAAAATATATAAATGGGTTATTTTTTCAAAATTTAAAGACTTTTCTAAAATGTAAAAAAGACTCAATTTTACTTGAATCTTTTTTACTCATTATTTATTAATTTTTAGAATAATTGCTATTGCTAATAATATTAATAATATTCCAACTGCAATTAATAAAATATTTAAAATACCTGAAATGCCTAATTCTGAATTTGGAGAATAGTTAGAAACAGTTGTTGAAGCTGTATTATCAGCTACACCAGTATAATTTTCGAATGATGTTGCATTTCCTGTACTTTCTGTATCATCATAACTAGTATTGCTTGTTGTATTATAACTTGAATTAGTAGTATTAGTAGTATTTGTTGTAGAATTACTTGTATTGCCTGAATAACTTTCATCTTCTGAATAACTTGTTGAATTTTGTGTTGAATTACTAGTATTTTCAGTTTCTACAGCTTTTACATTTACCATAAATGCAGATACAATTAATAAAATACAAGTTATAAAAAAATTATTTTTAATTTTTTGTTTTCACTTTGCATTACCTCCTAAAATATAAAAAGTTTTATCATTTGATTGACAGTAATATAATACCACAATTACCAAAAACTTGTCTAGTAATTTTTTAAAAATTATAAAATTAATATATTCTAATTTTCGTACATCTCAAAAATTCAATTCATTGGAAAAGCTCCTCTCCTAATTTAAAGAGAAGAGCTTTGCGCATTTTCGTATTCTAAGGATGTTCTTTTTCACGCTGGGCATCTAAATTTTTTGGCTTTAGCAATTTCTTCATCAATTTCTTTCTGTTTAGTCGGATTTTTAATAGATTGAAGAAATTCTATAGTTAATTGATTACCCTATTGGCTCTTGTAATGTGTACTTTCCAGGCAGTTCTAAACCACCTATTTTAGCTTGAGCTTGTATAAAAGTATATACTGGATTCTGATATACATATTCAGAAACTCCAATACCTTCTGATATTTC
>VOFB01002209.1_pt1 | contig 22341 bp, 37 predicted proteins | sample 5384141 | NCBI WGS metagenome assembly VOFB01 (sample SAMN12384721, study PRJNA508395) | human gut metagenome | isolation source: healthy gut A | host: Homo sapiens | reverse complement strand
TTCATCGGCACCGTCGTCGTGCTGACCTTCATCTTCGGCCACGAGGGCTATGGCCTTCCGACTGGATGATGTACAACGTCCTTCAGCGGCAGCCTGTTCCTCGGCGCCTTCTTCATGGCGACCGACTACGCCACCAGCCCCGTCACGCTTCCCGGCCAGCTGCTCTATGGCGTCGGCTGCGGCGCGCTGACCGTGCTCATCCGTTACTTCGGCAGCTACCCCGAAGGCGTGTCCTACGGTATACTTATCATGAACCTCTGCACATGGGCAATCGACAAGGCGTTCCGCCGTCATCAGTTCGGCGTCACCAAGGAAGACATTGCCGCAGAGAAGGCCGCTAACAAAGCGGCAAAGGAGGGCGCGTAATGAATAAGATAGTTAAGCTCACAGTAGTTCTGTTCCTTGTCTGCGCGATCGTCGCGGGCGTTCTCGGCGGAGTCAACCTTATCACCAGGATAAGATCGCCGAGCAGGATCGCATCAAGACCGCCAAGGCCTACTCCGCAGTCCTTGAAGCATCCGATTACACGGACGTCGATTACGATCAGGCCACCTTCACGACCATTGACAGAATAGTCAAGGCCGACGACAAGGGCTATGTCGTCACCACCACCTTCTCCGGCGCTCAGGGCAGCATCACGATGGCTGTCGGCGTCGATACCGACATGAAGTGCACCGGCATTTCCATCATCTCCCACGCAGAGACCTCCGGCCTCGGCGCAAAGGCAGCTGCCGCCAGCGAATACGGCGATTGGTGGCGCGGCCAGTTCATCGGCACGGGCGATGATGTCGCTCTCACCAAGTACGGCGGAACCATAGACTCCATCACCGCGGCTACCATCACCTCCAACGCAGTTGCGGGCGCGGTCGCAGAGTCTATAAAGCTGTGGAATCACTGGGTTAAGAGGCACTGAATGAACATTAAGAAACAGTTTAAAGAGGGCCTCATTACCAATAACCCCGTTCTTGTCCAGCAGATAGGCATGTGCGCCACCATGGCGATCACCACCTCGCTCTTCAACGGCGTGGGCATGGGTCTGTCCGTTCTCATCATCCTCACCTGCTGCAACGTCGTTATCTCCGCTATCCGTAAGATAATCCCCGATGAGATACGTCTGGCGATATTCGTCGTCGTCATCGCGGGCTTCGTTACGATAGTTGACCTGCTGCTCCAGGCGTTCATCCCCGCGCTGAGCGACGCGCTCGGCGTGTTCATCCCGCTTATCGTCGTCAACTGCATCATCATCGGCCGCGCGGAAGCGTTCTGCCAGAAGAACCCCGTCGGCCCGTCCTTCTTCGACGGTGTCTTCCAGGGACTTGGCTACACCTGCGTGCTGATAGTCATGTGCGTTGTGCGTGAGTTCCTCGGCTCCGGCCGTTTCGGCGGCGGTCTTATCGACATCGCCAACGGCTTCCGCCTCACTCTCGACGGCACCGGCGCAGGCATCCAGCTCTTCGCAGAGGATCTACGGCGCTACCATCCTGATCATGCCTTTCGGCGGCTTCCTTACGCTCTGGGTGTGCTGATCGCTGCCATGCAGTATGCGCTCAAAAAGTCCGCAAAGAAAAAGACAGCTTGCAGAAGAAGCTGCAAAGGAGGCTGAAGAATAATGCTTACCAATATTATTTCAATCTCCCTTGGTGCGATCCTGATAAACAACTTTATCTTCTCGCAGTTCCTCGGCTGCTGCCCGTTCCTCGGCTGTTCCAATAAGGTCGATACCGCCGTCGGTATGGGTCTCGCGGTCACATTCGTCATGGGTCTTGCGTCCGCCATCTGCTGGGTCATCGACCAGTTCGTGCTCGTCCCGCTGGGGCTTGCCTTCCTCCAGACGCTGACCTTTATTCTGGTCATCGCCGCTCTGGTGCAGTTCGTCGAGATGTTCCTCAAGAAGATGGTTCCCTCCCTCTATTCCGCGCTGGGTATTTACCTGCCCCTTATCACCACCAACTGCGCCGTTCTGGGCGTCGTTCTGCTGAACGTCCAGAACCACTACAACTTCATCGAATCCGTCGTCTACGGCATCACCGGCGGCCTTGGCTTCATGCTCGCGATCGTCCTGTTTGCAAGCGTGCGTGAGCGTGTTGAGTTTGCCGAGTACCCCGAATGCTTCGAGGGATTCCCGATATGCCTTGTTTCCGCGGCTCTCGTGGCGCTTGCGTTCATGGGCTTCAGCGGCATGAAGATCTTTTGATAGGGAGGGCGTAAACATATGAAAACTATACTTCTTGCTGTCCTTGTCCTCGGCGTTCTGGGCGCTATCTTCGGCGCGCTGCTCGCCTACGCATCCAAGATATTCCATGTTGAGGTCGACCCCAAGCAGGCTGATGTCCGTGCATGTCTGGCCGGCGCAAACTGCGGCGGCTGCGGATACCCCGGCTGTGACGGCTATGCCGCCGCTGTCGCCGCGGGCGAAGCTCCCACCAACCGCTGCGTTGCGGGCGGCGCTGAGGCTGCGGCAAAGATAGCCGAGATCATGGGCGTCTCCGGCGCCGATGTTGAGAAAATGGTCGCTTTCGTGCCCTGCTCCGGCATTGCCGGACACGCCGAGATGCGCTTCAACTACTCCGGCCCCGTCGATTGCCGCGCTGCCATGCTCTTCGGCGGCAAGAGCAACAAGACCTGCACTTTCGCCTGCATCGGTCTCGGCAACTGCACCAGAGCCTGCCAGTTCGACGCGATACATATCGTCGATGGCGTTGCAAAGGTCAACCGTGCCCGCTGTGTTGGCTGCGGCGCATGTGCCGACGCCTGCCCCAAGAGCATCATCAAGCTCATTCCCGAGAGCCAGAAGATCATGCCTGCCTGCGGCAACCATGATAAGGGCGCAAAGGTCATGAAGATGTGCGACTTCGGCTGCATCGGCTGCATGAAGTGCCAGAGAGTGCCCTGCCGACGCTATCGTCGTAAAGGATAACCTCGCCGCTGTGGACGTCTCCAAGTGCGTCGGCTGCGGTCACTGCGTCGACGTCTGCCCGCGCCATGTTATCAACTGGTTCGGCAAGTGATCGACAGCAAGCTTATATACGAAACAAAAATGTGAAAATTCCGGAGCTGCAAAGCAGCTCCGGAATTTTCGTTGCCTTATTATATCACCATTTGTTCTCGACCTTCTCAGCGAAGCCGGGGAAGTCGCGCACCTCTATCACCGTTCCGTCGTCCAGCACGGCCTTGCCGGTGAAGCGGCCAAATACCTGATGCTGGTCGGACTTGATGAGCTTGACGTCCGTGCAGGCGGCACGGTCGAGAATCGGCACGAAGTCCATCTCAAACCGCCCGTCGTCCGACGTGAACGTCCACGGGGACATGAAGTCCTTTTCATTTCCCGGGATATTGAACTTCACCTGACTGAGCTTATGCGCCCTGCCGTTATAGAAGAGCATGTTCTCGCTCGCGGCAGAGCAGTCGCCAAGACCGTAGCCGATATTCCAGCCGAACGGCACGCCGTCGACGTGATACGACGCGCTGCCCCAGTACCACGTGTTGTGGTACGTCCACACTCCGCGCCCCCAGTCGAGCACCGCGAAGCTGTCCGACGGGTCAAAGACATAGTTCCCGCTGTCGTAGACGACCTCGCCCTCGGCACGCATACAGTTTATCTTCTGGTTATAGTAGAAGTGGCCGGGCTTATCGAACGGCGTGCAGATGACCATGCTGTCCTCAGGCTCGTCGAAGAGTTCGATATGCGCCGTTATCGCCCCGCCGGGGCCAAAGTTATCCATACGCGCGTTGAGCACACGGCGGCCGGGACCATCATGCTTGAAGCTGATGAGATGCCCGCTGCCGGCGTGGTGCACGTCGCCCTCGGCGGAGGTCTCGGGCATGCGGAGCTTGCCGAGCGGCATGAAGCTCATCGGGCTTGTGGTTATCTCCCAGCCGTTTTCAAAGTCGAGCAGGGAGATGGAGTCAAGCCCCATGTAGCCGTTGTCGTCCACGGTAAGGGCGAGAGCAAAGCGGCCGTTGTTGACAAGGTAATAGTCCCATTCCTTGATGCGCATTTTGCCCGCCTTGATGTCGGCGCGGCGGTATACCGGCAGCAGCTTTTTGGCGTAGCCGGGCTCGGTGAGGTTTCCTTCGGAGTCAAGCAGGGGATGCGCGGGTGATCTCGTGCTGCATATTCTAAACTCCCTTCCGCGTCCGGATATCCTCCCAGCAAAGTGGAGCCAGAGAAATCGCCCTCTATGCGTGAGCATATCTGCGGCGTGTATTTTTTGCCAGCTCCTCCTCCGGAGCAGTTTGTGCTGATTATCATTTTCCGCCGGTTGACAAGGCGGGTGTTTATGAGGTGTAGAGCGCGCTGACGGACATTGGCGTGACCATCTCCGTGCCGAGATCGTCGAGTATCATCAGGTCGCAGTCGAGCATGCGCCGCACGCGCGCGGGAGGCGGCGTCCGCCTCGTCGGGATCGCGGGAAACTTCTGCTTCTCGAAGGCTTCCAGCGCGGAGACGGCGGAATCGTAGCAGACGGAGCGCCCTTCTCCGCCACGACGCGCGCTATGCACGCCGAGAGGAAGGTTTTGCCCAGCCCGGGGCCGCCCTGAAACAGCAGATTCGAGGAGACGTTCGGGAAGTTGTCGGCAAATTTGCGTCCGGCGTCGCGCACTATGCGCATCGCGTCGCGCGGGATAACTCCGCTGCGCGGGGTCGAGCCGGTCGCTGTACAGGTTCAGGTCGAAGCGCTTCGAAGCACTCGCTGCCGTTTTGCATCAGCACGCCCAGCTCCTTCGTCAGCTCGCGGTTATAGAGCTTGTCGAGGCAGTGGCACACGCCGCCGTTCAGAACGCCGGTGTCGCGGCAGTCGGGGCAGGAGTAGATGTCGTTCAGATATTCCACGGTGTACCGTTTTCGACCAGCGCCTCCGCGCGGCGCATCTGGCAGTCCAGATTCTCGCGCTCGAGCGCGGCGAGCTTCTCCTTCATGTCCGCCGGACGGGAGACGGTTATGCGCACAAGCTCCGTCATCTGCTCACGCATTTCGCCGTCCAGCCGCTGTATCTCCGGTACGCGGGCGTACACCTCGGCCTGCCTGCGGTACTGCTCGGCCTGATTTTCGCTTTTGATGTCCTGAAGCCGCAGACGCGCTCTGGCCAGCAGCTTTCGCCGTCATATGCCATGTGTTGCACTTCCTTATAAGAAAATGGGGATGATCATATCTTTTCCAGTACAGACTGAAGCTCGTCCATGTCTATCGCCTTGCCCTGCGCGGCGGACTGCTGCGGGCGGCGGCGCGGATCGCCGGATTCTATCTCTGCGGCGGAGTGCAGCCCTTCTCATGCCACGACTGCTGCATGATTTTGTTCATGTAGCTCCATTTCAGCGCCGGTGTTCGTGACCGTGCGGTCGTAGCCGATGGCGAGCGCGTCCTCATCAAAGCCCATGTCGAGCCACGCGGAGATGTACTTCGTCTCCGTCGGCGTAAGCTCGCGGCCGTGGATGCCGAGCGCCGCCTTCGCGCGGCCGAGCGCGTCGCGCCGCGCGCGCTGACGGCGTATGTATTCCCTCGGCCTGATCGAGCGTCAGTATCTCCTGATGCACCCAGTTGTAGGCCTCCTTCTCGATGCGCATCGAGGGACGGCGCGTGTGCTCGAGGTGGACTGCTCGCGGCGCGCGCGACGCAGTAGTTTATGAGCATCATTATAACCTCCGGCGGCAGCGCCAGATAGTCGTATATCCCGAAGAGCGTTTTCATCTCGACGCTTGAGAGCGTATGCCCCAGGCTTTTGCGCCTCGGCAACGACGACGGCAAATTCCCCGTTCTCCTTGCTGCGGCGCACTATATCCTCCGAGCGGTACTGCGGTATCTCGTCCGGCGGGGGAGCTTTTCCCCCTCGCAGCCTGTGCTCTGAGCGGGCGGGGCGGCATTCGCAGGTTCGGCGCCGTCCGGCATCAGCCCCATGCGCTGGAGCTTTTCATGCGCGGCCTCAATTTCACTCATCGTGCGGCAAAGCTCGCGCGCCGCACCGTCAAGGTCGCTGCCCGCGCGCTGCAGGTATATGTACAGCAGCGCGACGTCCCCGTCGTGCGCGGAAATGAGCTTGTCCGCGATGGCGGAGATATAAATTTTCCGCGATCCTGACCTGCATAGTTTGAAGTCCGGTTTGAAAAAAATTTTGATTGGGTACATATTATAACATTAAAATTATCTTGTCGCAATAGGGGCTGTATGTGCTATAATTACAGTGTATCTTAATGCGGTATTATAAAATTTGCCGTAGGGATACGTCAGAATCATCAGAGGAGCGCAGAGAATGATAGAGCTTCTTTCACCCGCGGGTTCGCCGGAGGCCGTTATCGCCGCCGTGCAGAACGGTGCGGACGCTATATATATGGGGCTTGGCAACTTCAACGCCCGCCGCGGCGCGAAGAACTTCACGGATGAGGAGTTCGAGCGCTCGATGCGCTATTGCCGCATCCGCGGCTGCAAGGTGTATGTCACGCTCAATACCTTGGTCAACGACCGTGAGATCGCGCAGGCTGTGGAGAGCGCGCGCCTTGCATCACAGCTCGGCGCGGACGGGATCATTATTCAGGATCTCGGCCTTGCCTACGCGATACGTCAGGCGCTGCCCGATATCCCGCTGCACGCAAGCACGCAGATGAGCCTGCATAACCTCGCCGGCGTCGAGGCCGCGGCGGAGATGGGCATTACCCGCGCCGTGCTCGCGCGCGAGCTGTCCTTGAGCAGATAAGGTTCATCACCAAGAACGCCTCTATCGAGACCGAGGTGTTTGTTCACGGCGCGCTCTGCTTCTGCCATTCCGGCCAGTGCTATATGTCCGCCCTCATAGGCCGCCGCAGCGGCAACCGCGGCATGTGCGCCCAGCCCTGCCGCATGCAGTACAGCCTCGGCGGGCGCATGGACGATTACCCCATGTCCCTCAAGGACAATTGCCTTGTTGACCGCCTGGTGAGATCGAGGACGCCGGCGTTGCCTGCGTGAAGATCGAGGGACAGGATGAAGCGCCCCGAGTACACCGCGATAGTCACGAAGATATATTCCAAGGCGCTCAAGGCGAGCACCGCCAGCCCTCGGACGAGGAGATGGAGACGCTTGAAAAGGCCTTCTCCCGTCAGGGCTTCACTCAGGGCTACTTCAACGGTGATAAAAAGGACATGTTCGGCCGCCGCGAGGAACCGGACAAGGACACCGAAAAGCTCTTCACCCCCCTTTTGCCCGCAAGGGCTATTCCGAGGGCGAGCTGCGCCGCGTGCCTGTGCATTTCTATACCGTGGCCGAAAAGGGGATGCCGGTCAAGGCCATCGCCTTTGACGATGACGGCAACCGTGCCGCGGCCATGGGCGGCGTGCCCGAGAAAGCACGCGGGCAGGGTCTCACCGCCACGTATATTACCGAGCAGATGTTCAAAACCGGAGGCACGCCCTATAACTGCGTCGAGAACCGGGCGCAGGCCGACCCAGGGCTGTATCTGCCGGCGTCGGAGATAAACGATCTGCGCCGCAGGCTCGTGTCGGAGCTGTCGGAGCAGCGCGCAAAGCCGCCGATCCGCCGCGTCGGGAAGCTGCCGGAGAAGCCGAAAGGCAAACTGCCGACAGGCGACCCCGCGATGATCTTCCAGGTGCTGACGGAGGAGCAGCTCACCGGAGCTTGCCGCGCTCAAGCCCCAATATCTATGTTCCCCTCGACTCTTATGACGGAGAAGCTCGACCTGCTCCGCCCGTTTGCAGAGCAGGGGACTATACCCGTCGCGGTGCTGCCGCGCGTCATTGCCGATAATGAGGCTGCCGCGGTGTACGATATGCTCAGCCAGCATGTTCGACCAGGGCGTGAATGAAGCGCTTGTCCGGGAACCTCGGCCATGCGATGCTTGCGAAGGCCGGGATGAAGCTGCGCGGGGACTTCGACTAAATACGTTCAACGCCCTTCGATGGAGGTCATCCGTCAGGCGGGCTTCATTTCCGCCACGGCGTCGTTCGAACTGCGCCTGTCGCGCAGATCGGGACATGATAAAGCCGCTCGATACGGAGCTTATCATCTACGGCCGCCTGCCGCTGATGGTGTCCGACCAGTGCATCATCCGCCAGAGCGCGGGGCGCTGCAACTGCCAGACCCCCGGCCAGCTGTCTGACCGCATGGGTTCGGTGTTTCCGGTCGTGAAGGAGTTCGGCTGCCGCAATGATCTATAACGCGCATAAGCTCTATCTTGCGGATAAGGCGGAGGACGTCTACGCCGCGGGCGCATGGGGGCTGCGCATGATGTTCACGACCGAGGGCATGAGAGAGTGCGTCGAGGTCGCAAAGGGTTATATGGGTCTGTCGGATTATAAGCCGAACGTACTCACCAGAGGGCTCTACTACCGCGGAGTCGACTAAAAGCAATCAGCAAAGAGGAAAAAGAAAATGAGCATTATTCTCGCATCCGGCTCTCCGAGGCGCAAGGAGCTTCTGGAGATGCTGGGCGTAAAGGACATGAAGATCATCCCCGCAAAGGGGAGGAGGTCGCGCCCGCGGGGCTCACCCCGGGTGAGCTTGTGATGGCGCTCGCAGCGCACAAGGGCGCGAGGTTGCCAGGCACTGCGCGGCGGGGGACGTTTTTGATCGCCGCGGACACTATCGTCTGGCACCACGGCAAGGTGTTCGGAAAGCCGCATTCAGAGCAGCAGGCCGCCGAAAATGCTCCGCGAAGCTCTCCGGTGAGACGCACGAGGTGTATACCGGCGTATGCGTCATCAAGGACGGGCAGGAGATGCTTGAATATGAACGCAGTGTTGTCCGCTTCCGCGAGCTTTCAGAGCGGGAGATAGCGGCGTACATAGCCACAGGGGAGCCAATGGACAAGGCCGGCGCGTACGGCGCGCAGGGCAAGGCCGCGCTCTTCGTTGAGGGCATAGAGGGCGACTTCTTCAACGTCATGGGTCTGCCGCTGTGCAGGCTCGGTAAAATGCTCAACAGGCAGGGAGTTGGACTTCTTTGAAAGAATACCTGAAGAAAAACGGAATACGTGTCGGCATCATCGTCGGCGCGGTCGTGCTGATAATCGCGCCTCGGCCGCCGCGGCGGCAAGATAAGCTTTTATGCCAGAACGTGCGGGCATCGTGAAGGCGCCTATGCAGAAGGTTCTGAGCTCCGCCGTCAACTGGTTCGACAGCCTGTACGGCTACCTGTACGATTATGACTCGCTCTGGCGGAGAACGAATCGCTCCGCTCCCAGCTTGCGGATGCGCAGAAGTCCGCGCGTGACGGCATCGCCGCCTCCGAGGAGAACACGCGCCTGCGCAAGCTCCTTGAGCCTGCGCGAAAAGCACACCGATTATGAGCTGGAGTCGAGCAAGGTCGTCCTCTGGTCGTCGTCCAACTGGTCGTCCTCCTTCACGATAAGCAAGGGCGCGTCCAGCGGCATCGAGATAGGCGACCCGGTCATAACCGAGTACGGCGCGGTCGTCGGCCAGATCACCGAACTCGGCACAAACTGGGCGACGGTCAGCACGCTTATCGACGTTGACATGAGCGTCGGCGCGTTCGTCGGCGCGGCGGGAAACTCCGGCATGGTCGTCGGCGAATATTCGTTTTATGAAGAACAAGACAGGCGAAGCTGACCTTCCTTGCCGACGGCGCGCAGATATTCGTCGGCGACGAGGTGCTGACCTCGGGTCCGGCGGCGCGTTCCCCTCCGGGCTTGTGATCGGCACGCTCACAGCCGTGCAGACCGAGGCCGGCGGGCAGATAGAATACGGCATAGTCGAGCCGCAGTGCGATCTGGACTCGCTCGTGCAGGTGTTCATTATCAAGAGCTTTGAAGTGGTGGAATAAGAGTTGAAGGATCTTTTTGAAAAGATAAATATACACCGCGTGCTGAGATACGCGCTGTTTATGCTCCTGACGCTGATGGCGCAGAACATGATCCTCAGCCATTTCAGACTGTTCGGCTCGTGCCCCATGGTGCTGCCGGCGGTCGCCGTGGCGGTCGGAATGTTCGAGGGCGCGACGCTCGGCCCGCTGTTTTCGCTCATCATGGGCATATTCGCGGATATGTCCTTTGTGGAACATACGATCTTCTTCGCGCTGGTTCTGCTTCCGGCTGTCGTTCGCGGCAGCGTTCGTATCCCAGTTCTTCATAAACCGGCGCTTCTTTGCCTTTATGGGCATCACGCTTGCGGCGCTGTTCATCACGGCTGTGCTTCAGATGCTCAAGACCTTGGCGGGCGATACATGGAGCGGGCGATGCTCTCGACGGTCATTGTCCAGACGCTCTGGTCACTGCCGTTTTCGGCGGTGGCATATTTCCCGCCTACAGTGGATCAAGTAAGGGAAAGGACTTGCAATGCACAACAGACTTGTAAAACCGGGCAGAGTTGCGGGGCTTGTTATCCGCATCCTGCTGCCCTGACGGTGTATCTGGTGGCGCTTTATAAGCTCCAGATCATAGAGGGCGAGGCAAACTAGCAACCGCAGCAGCGAGCTTACGAATACCGAGCGTGTAGTGACCGCTGCGCGCGGCAATATCCTTGACCGCTACGGCCGTACCCTCGTCAGCAATGAGGAGACCTACAACCTGAAGATAGATACGGACAAGCTCTTTGCAAACGATGACCCGAACTCGGTCATCCTCGAGCTTGTGCACATGGTCCAGGGCTACGGCGATGAATATACCGACGACCTGCCCATAACCATGACCCCGCCGTTCGAGTACGACCCGGACATGACGGCTATCCAGCGCACGATGCTTGACGCGTACTATGTCCGTCAGGAGATAGACCCGAACTCCACGGCGGTCGAGCTGATGAGCTATATGCGCACGAGATATAATATCGACAACAGCTACTCCGCCGAGGAGATGCGCATGATCGCCGGTGCGCTACTCGATAAACGTCCGCTACGCCGTCCCCACTGCCGACTATATTTCGTCGAGGACGCGAGCATGAAGCTCATCTCGTCGATCATGGAAAACAAGCTCGTCGGCATCGAGGTCGAGCGTGCATACAGCCGAGACAGTACGGCACGGAATACGCCGCGCATATCCTCGGCTACGTCGGCCTGATGACGCAGGAGGAGTACGAGAAATACTCCCTGCTCGATACGCGAACGACGCCATGGTCGGTAAGGACGGCGTCGAGTACGCCTTTGAAAATACCTCCACGGCAAGGACGGCAAGGTCATCGAGACGCGAAATTCCGCCGGTACGGTGCTCGCGACGGTATACGAGGAAGCCGGAGCCCGGCAACCACGTGTACCTGACGATCGACAGCGTCCTGCAGGAGCAGACCGAGCGTATCCTTGAAACGGCGTGTCCATACTCAACAGAACATTGCCCAGAACGCGCCGAGGGCACGGCCGCGAGGCGACTGTGGACATTTGAAGACGGCCTCAAGGACGAGATAACCGGCGCTGCCGCCGTTGTCGTGAACGTCAAGACCGGCGAGCCGCTCGCAATAGCAAGCTGGCCGACCTACAATGTCGCGACGATACTGGAGGACTATCAGGATCTGCTGAAGGCGGAGAACACCCCGCTCTTCAACCGCACGCTGATGGGTGCATATGCCCCCGGCTCCACCTTCAAAACCCTGCACGGCAATAGCCGCGCTCACAATGGGCATCGACCTTGATACCTCGACCGAGATAAAGTGCGAAGGCGTTTTCACCAAGTATGCGGCCGACGGCTACGCGCCTGAGTGCTGGATCTGGAACTCGACGAAGGATCACCCCCACCCCGAGTGAAAACGTCACGACCGCTATCCGCGACTCGTGCAACTACTATTTCTACTCCATCGGCAACTACCTCGGCGTCGATGACCTCGGCAATTTGCTGCGAACTTCGGTCTCGGCGAATATTCGGGCATTGAGCTTGTTGAAGCCAAGGGGCAATATGTCCAATCAGGCAAACCACATGGACTATGCCGGTACCGAGTGGCGAATAGGCGATACCTGCAGGCCGCTATCGGACAGTCCGACAGCGTTTTTACACCGATACAGATGGCCGAATACTGCGCGACGGTCGCAAACTCCGGTACGCGCTATTCCGCGTCCATCCTCAAATCCATCAGAAACTATGATTACAGCGAAAAGCTCTATGACCGCGAGCCCACTGTTATGAGCACTGTCGAGTCCGCCGAGTATAACTGGGCGGCGGTGCACGAGGGCATGTGGCAGGTGCTTAACGACTATATAACGAGAAGAATGTCAACGTCTGGGTCGACTGCCAGTGGCGCGTCGCCGGCAAGACCGGTACCGCACAGAAGGGCGAAGGCATCCAGAACGACGGTATCTTCATGTGCTATGCCCCGTATAAAGATCCAGAGGTCGCGATATTCGTCGTCGTCGAGCGCGGCGGCGCCGGTGCTGACGTGGCTTCATCGCGCGCCACATCATGGACGCCTACATCACCATAATGGGCTACAGCGACACCTCCGAGACGGAAATGACGCTTCTTAAATAAAGCTGATTGAAGTTTCGGGAATTTGTGTATATAATTATTGACCGAAGACATGTAACTACAAGGAAACGGAGAAGAGTATGAATATTGCATTGATGGCGCATGACAGAAAGAAAAGAGCTTATGGTGCAGTTCTGCATTGCCTACTGCGGCATATTAGCGGAGCATTCCCTGTGCGCTACCCATGTCACCGGTAAGCTCTGTCTCGGAGGCGACGGGGCTTCCGATAACGCTGTACCTCCATGCGGATCAGGGCGGCGCGCAGCAGATAGGCGCGCGCATCTCCTTCAACGAGATCGACCTCGTGCTCTTCTTTCTGCGACCCCGCAAACCCCAAAGGCTTTGACGATATCAACAAGATTGAGCGCCTGTGCGACCAGTATCAGATCCCCTTTGCTACCAACGCCGCCACGGCTGAGGTGCTTGTGCAGGGGCTGCGCCGCGGCGACCTCGACTGGCGCAACATTGTCAACCCCCAGAAGAGATAAGCCGCACGGCAGCTATACAGCGCGTTTTATTCCGAAGCCGTCTGCATGAACGGCTTCGGAATTCATGCGTATATTGAAAGGATGCACATATATGGCAAAGGTATCACCGCGCACGCTTTCCGGCTTTATGGAGCTGCTGCCGGAGCAGCAGATGAAGATGGAGCGCATGATGGAGATCCTCCGTCAGAGCTATTCCGTCTATGGCTTCACGCCGCTTGACACACCAGTAATCGAATCTGCCGAGGTGCTGCTCTGCCAAGGGCGGCGGCGAGACCGAGAAGCAGATATACCGCTTTATGAAAGGCGAGAGCGACCTTGCTCTGCGCTTTGACCTCACCGTCCCGCTGGCAAAATACGTCGCGGCGCATTACGGCGAGCTGTCGTTCCCCTTCCGCCGCTATCAGATCGGCAAGGTCTATCGCGGCGAACGCGCCCAGCGCGGCCGCTTCCGCGAGTTCTATCAGGCCGATATCGACGTGATAGGCGACGGCAAGCTTGACATCATAAACGAGGCGGAGATCCCCGCTATTATCTATAACACTTTCTCAAAGCTCGGCATAACGAAGTTCAGAATAAAGGTCAATAACCGCAAGATCCTCAACGGCTTCTATGCCATGAACGGCATGAGCGAGCGCGCGGGCGACATTATGCGCACCGTCGACAAGCTCGATAAGATCGGCGCGGAAAAGGTGCGCCAGCTCCTTATCGACGAGGTGAAGATGCTGCCCTGCAAGGCAGAGAACGTGCTCGACTTCATGGCCATCTGCGGCAGCAATGACGAGGTCATCGCAGCGCTCGAGCGCTACCGCGGCATGGACGCGACCTTTGACCAGGGGCTCGACGAGCTCAAGACCGTCACGGGCTACCTCGCGGCTTTCGGCGTTCCGGCGGAGAACTTCGCCGTCGACCTCACTATCGCGCGCGGCCTGGATTATTACACCGGCACGGTCTATGAGACCGAAATGACCGAGCATCCGGAGATAGGCTCCGTCTGCTCCGGCGGTAGGTACGATAACCTCGCCGAGTATTATACCGATAAGCAGCTGCCCGGCGTCGGCATCTCGATAGGGCTGACAAGGCTGTTCTATGTGCTCAATGAGCAGGGGCTGCTGTCAGATGAGATCGTCACCGCACCGTGCGATGCGCTCGTTATCCCCATGACCGAGGACGCGGGCTTCGCCATCGCCGCCGCGACGACGCTCCGCGCCGGCGGCGTGCGCACGCAGCTCTACTGCGAGAAAGAAAAAGTTCAAGGCCAAGATGAGCTATGCCGATAAGATAGGCGTGCCGTTTGCCGTGCTGCTGGGCGAGGACGAGATAAACGAGGGAGTCGTCTCCGTCAAGAATATGACTTCCGGCGAGCAGGTCAAGCTCAGCCCGGCGGCCGCGGCGGAGCACATCGCTGCCGTCATGAAAAGAAAGAAAAACAGCGGCGCTGTTATAAAAGAGTAAGCAGCTGTTTATAGATAGGAGAAAAGAGTATGACACAATCCCGTACACACACCTGCAACCAGCTGCGCCTTGAAAACGTCGGCGAAAAAGTCAAGATCGTCGGATGGATGGAGAACGTCCGCGAGGTCGGCAGCAATTTCTGTTCGTCGTTGTCCGCGATTTCTACGGCACCACTCAGGTCGTCATTGAGGACGAGGCCATGATGGCCGTCGTCAAGGGCATCAATAAGGAGTCCACTATCTCTGTCGAGGGCACCGTGCGCGAGCGCGCCAGCAAGAACCCCAAGCTCCCGACCGGCGATATCGAGTTCGTCCCCGAGAAGATTGAGGTCCTCGGCAAGTGCCGCTATAACGAGCTGCCCTTTGAAATAAACCGCAGCCGCGAGGCTGATGAGACCCAGCGTCTTAAGTACCGCTATCTCGACCTCAGAAACCCCGCTGTCAAGAAGAACATCATTCTCCGCTGCAATGTCGTCGCGGCTCTGCGTCAGGCGATGACCGAGCATGGCTTCCTTTGAGATCACCACGCCTATACTCACCGCCTCTTCCCCGAGGGCGCGCGTGACTATCTCGTCCCCGCAAGAAAGCATCCCGGCAAGTTTTATGCTCTTCCACAGGCTCCCCAGCAGTTCAAGCAGCTTCTTATGACCTCCGGCTTTGACCGTTATTTCCAGATCGCCCCCTGCTTCCGCGATGAGGACGCGCGCGGCGACCGTTCCCCCGGCGAGTTCTACCAGCTCGATATGGAGATGGCTTTCGCCACCAGGAGGATGTTTTGCTGTCCTTGAGGACGTGCTGCCTCCAATCTTCGCCAAGTACGGCAAGTATAACATTGCTTCCTCCGCTCCCTTCAAGCGCATCCCCTATCTTGAGGCCATGGAGAAGTACGGCTCCGACAAGCCCGACCTGCGTATCGACCTTGTCGTGCAGGACATTACCGCGCTCGTGCAGGGCACGGAGTTTGCGCCCTTTGCACCGGGCAATGTCAAGGCCGTTGCCGTCTCCGGCTGCGAGATGACCAGAAAGCAGATAGATAAGCTCTGTGCCGATGTTGAGGTGCAGGCGGCAACAAGCCTTATTGGTTCAAGGTCGAGGAAAACGGCGAGTTCGTCGGCGGCATCAGCAAGTTCCTCAATGACCGTAAGGACAGCATCACCGAGAAGCTCTCGGCCTGAAGCCGGGTTACCTCGTCGCCGTCGCGGCGGGGAAGAAGGACGCTGCACAGAAGTCCGCAGGCGTCATGCGCAAGATGCTCGGCGCGGCAGTCCCCGGCCATATGGACAAGGAGCGCTATGAGTTCTGCTGGATCGTCGATTTCCCGATGTACGAGATCGGCGAGGAGTCCGGCGAGCTGGAGTTTTGCCATAACCCGTTCTCCATGCCCGCCGGCGGGCTGGATGTGCTGCTCAAGGCGGAGCGCGGCGAGATAGACCCGCTGACCATCACCGCCGACCAGTACGACCTTGTCTGCAACGGCGTTGAGCTCTCCTCCGGTGCAGTCCGCAACCACGATCCTGAGATAATGATAAAGGCCTTTTGAGATGGTGCGTCTCGGCGAAGAGGATGTCAAGAAGAAGTTCCCCGCCATGTATAACGCCTTCTGCTACGGCGCTCCCCCTCATGCAGGCATCGCGCCGGGCGTTGACCGCATGGTCATGCTCCTCTCCGGAGAGGAGAGCATCCGCGAGGTCATCGCGTTCCCGATGAACAAGAACGCGCAGGACGTTATGATGGGAGCTCCGTCTACCGTCGAGCAGAAGCAGCTTGATGAGCTGCACATTGCCCTCGTCGGCGAGCTGGAAGAATAACATTAGAATATATACGGCGGAGCGCACCTTGGAAAAATTTCCTATGGTGTACTCCGCCGTTTGTATATGGCAGGGGAGGATGAAGTATGTTTTCGAGCATCAACAGCTTCGGCGTCAGCGGCATCGGCGGCTACGGCGTCGAGGTCGAGGTATACATATCGAACGGGCTTCCGGATTTGACATCGTCGGTCTTCCGGATGCCGCCGTCAGGAGGCGCGCGAGCGTGTGCGCGCTGCGATAAAGAATAACGGCTTCCGCTTCCCGGTAGCAGGCTTACTGTGAACCTCGCGCCCGCGGATAAAAAAGACAGCCGGGACGGTCTATGACCTGCCGATACTCGTCGGCATCCTTGCCGCCTCTGGGGACATTGACGCGCCCGGGAGCGACACGGCCTTTATCGGCGAGCTGTCCCTGCTCGGTGAGCTGCGCCCGGTTCAGGGTGCGCTGCCGATGGCGCTTGCCGCGGCACGCGAGGGTGTGCGTGAGCTGTTTGTCCCTGCCGAGAACGCGGACGAAGCCGCCTTTGCCGAGGATATAACCGTATACCCTGTGAAGAACGTGCGCGAGCTGCTGCGCCATCTGCGCGGCGATGAGAAGATAGAGCCCGCGCAGCCGCCGAGACCCGGGGAGGACGTGCGTCCGCTGCCGGATTTTGCCGACGTCAAAGGGCAGGAGAACGTCAAGCGCGCCTTTGAGATCGCCGCCGCGGGCGGGCACAATATCTCATCGTCGGCCCGCCGGGCGCGGGCAAGTCAATGATGGCAAAGCGCCTGCCGGGCATACTTCCTGAAATGAGCCGGGATGAGATGATCCAGTGTACCGAGATCCACTCCGTCGCGGGGCTCACCGGGCGTGAGCATCCGATAATCGCGCAGCGCCGTTCCGCGCGCCGCACCATACGGTGTCGGCTATCGGCCTTGCCGGTGGCGGCAGCTTCCCGCGCCCCGGAGAGATAAGCCTAGCGCATAACGGCGTGCTGTTTCTTGATGAGCTGCCGGAGTTTCGCAGCGATGTGCTGGAAGTTCTGCGCCAGCCGCTTGAGGACGGGAAGTGACCGTGTCGCGCGTTGCGGGCCGGTGACATATCCGCAGCCGCTTCATGCTTGTCTGCGCGATGAACCCGTGCAAATGCGGATGGTACGGCCACCCGTCGGGGCGCTGCCGCTGCTCTGAGAAGGACGTTCGCCGCTACCATTCAAAGATATCCGGCCCGCTGCTCGACAGGATAGATATCATCGTCGAGGTGCCCGCGCTGGAATATGACGAGCTGCGCAGCCGCACACCGGCCGAGAGCTCCGCCGAGATAAAAAAGCGCGTCGACGCGGCTCGGGAGCGCCAGCATGCTCGCTTTGCCGGTGACGGCAGCATGTGCAACGCACGCATCGGCAGCGCCGGCCTGCGTGAGTTCTGCGCGCTCAATGCCGAGTGCGAGGAGCTTATGAAGGCGGCGTTCAGTGCGATGAACCTCTCCGGACGCAGCTATGACAGAATACTGCGTGTCGCGCGCACGATAGCTGATCTTGCGGGTGAGGAGAATATCGCGCCCGAGCATATCGCCGAGGCGATACAGTACCGTACCTACGACCCGACCGGCGGGGTATAATACGGCAGAGTATAACAGAGCCTGCATCCGCGTTTGCGCGGACGCAGGCTCTGTCAAATTCCTAAGCCAATGGGACGATGATAAGCTCACTGTCCTCCAGCGTCCGTGCCCAGGGGAGTTCTCCGCGAGATAAGGTACAATAAGTTGCGCAAAAAGAAGGGATAAGAGAAGACATAGTTTGCAGACTCCGGTAGAATGAAGTTGCGAGACAAACATTCGAAAGGAGACAGCGACATGCCATCGATACACTGTTATTTTGTAGACAAGGCGGCAGCAGCTTGCGCCGCTCCCGCTTTAAATTTATTTTTGCTCTATTTGCACCAATTTCAGCGTTTACACAGAATTTGGGGTTGACCCGGAAAAATTATACTTTTAAACCATGATTGATGTTCGTTAGGACAACGATGGATTGACGGATGACGAAATTTTTTAATAGCCGCCGCAGCGGCGTAGTTTGCATATGAGACGCCTTTTGAAGCCTGTAAGAACCATGCCTCGGCACGATTCTTATAGGCTTCAAAAAAGCTTTCCTGGAATTATAGATTTTCAAGGAAAACTGTCGGTGCTATTTCTTCCTGCTCGTTTTGCTGCACATAATAACCCCCCCGGAAGTTCCCATATTTAGGGAGCTTCCGGAGGCTTCCGTCTGCTTTTACGACCGGGCAAGCCCTGCGATGCTGCCGATGATGTTGTCGTTTATCCGCCCTGTCAGCGCTCTGTTGTAGTTTCAGATGAATGTCCCGGCAATGAGTATCATCATCGCCTCCGCCTCGCTTTTTCCGACCTCCTCGCCGTAGATCGAGACAAGGCACCTTTCCATTACCTCGCGCCACTCTCGGAACTCATCGCAGATCATCCGCCCTATCTCGTCATTATAGTGACCGAGGACATAGGTCTGCGTTGTGGCGTTCGGGCGCAGCTCGCCCTCCGGGGCGTCGGCGACGTATTTCATAAAGGCGTTCATGTACGCAAGGTTGGACTCATAGTCCTTTCTGCTGTGAGCCTTGAACCATTCCATGCAGTGCTTAGACATGTACTCGCGCGTGTACTTTACGTAGCTGAGGATGAGCGCGTCCTTGCTCTCAAAGTAATTGAGGAGCTTGGGGTGCGACATACCCGCCTCCGCGGCGATGTCACGGAGCGTCACCTTATCTATAGGCTTCTTTTCAATGCAGCGCTGGAAAGCCAGAAGGATATCCATGCGCACTTTTTCTTTGTCAACAATAATAGGCATGGCTGAAGTTTATCATATTCTTACCGCTTGGTCAACAAAAACTCTTGACATAGCTCTTTGACAGTGATAATTTATTAATTACCAATTGGTCAACAATAAAAATTCTGGAGGGGATTTCTATGTCGGAAGCTCAGCAAAAACAGTCAAGCTGCTGGATACCAAGCTTGACGCAAAAACCATCAAGACCATCACCGTCTGCGCAATAGTTATGGTGATCGCCGTGCTCATCCATGACGGAGACCATATCCGTCAAGCGCTCAATTGGGGGTACACTATCCCTATCTCGCTGGGGTGCTGAATCTCACGGTGTATGTTCTGCCTGTCGTCACGCTGTTCCTCGCGCGCAGCGGGAGACTTTCCGCCACGCTGGTCGGCGCGGTCGCGGGCGTGTTCACTACGGCGTCGTTCCTCATAATCCATCTCTGTGGCTCGTTCTCGGGCAACTGGGGCGTGGAACTTCTCGTACTTCGACCTTATAAAGGGCGTTACATATAACGGTGTGTTCTATCAGGGGATAGACTGGCTCAGCTGGGTGCTCCTGTTCCATATCCCGGTCTGCTGCCTGCCGTGCTCGTGGGTCTGCTCCAAGGAATACCGCCGTATCAAAAAATGCAGCAGAATAATATCAGCCTGTCATGCCCCGCCTGTGGGGACGCCGAGAGCGAACTTGGCGGAAGACTGAAGCTCTTAAGGACGCTTTGCATAAGCGTCCTTTTGACAATGCCGCTGTTCTGGAACCTGCGCCCCGCGATTCAGCTTGCCATAGCCACCGTTATCCATTTCTGGCCGGGGCAGTATTTCTATAAGGGCGCGTGGACTGTACTCAAGCAGAAGGTGCTCGGCATGGATCTTCTCGTTGCCCTGTCGACGACGGTCATCTATATCCACAGCGCCTATACCGCTCTGACGGTACACCAGAATGTGAAGCTGTATTTCCTCTCCGAGGGAGTGTTGCTGTCGCTGATCCTCTTCGGCAAATACATAGAGAGCACCTCGCGTTATGAAGCGTCCGAGACCATAAGGAAGCTTATCCGCCTCCAGCCCGAGACGGCGAACGTTCTGCGCGGTGATACCGTGCAGACAGTCGGCATCGAGGAACTCAAGCCCGAGGATGCCATAATCATCCGCGGCGGCGAGCGTGTCCCAATTGACGGCGCAGTCATAGACGGGACGTGCCAAGCGGATGAATCCATGCTCACCGGCGAGAGCGCGCTTGTGTCTAAGACCACCGGCAGCAGAATGTACTGCGAGACTCTATGCCGCGAGGGAGCGTGCAGCTCCTGCAAGGACATTTCCGGAAAATCCATGCTCCAACAGATAATCGACATCGTCAGCGCGGCGCAGAACGAGAAAGCGCCCGTCGCGAGACTTGCCGATAAGATAGCCACGGTGTTCGTGCCGGTCGTGATCTTGGTCTCTGCTGGGGGTTTTGCCTGCGGTATTTTGTGCTCGACGCCGGGAACCTCGCCTCAGCCGTGAACTGTGTCTGCGCGACGCTTGTCATAGCCTGTCCCTGCGCTCTCGGCCTTGCGACGCCTACCTCCATCATGACGGGCTCAGGCCGTGCGGCTGGAGCATGAGTGCTGTTTCGCGGCGGCGAGCAGTTAGAGATGGCGTATAAGACCGATACCGTGGTCTTTGACAAGACCGGCACGCTGACCCTCGGCCTTACGGAAGGCGAGGGAGCAGCTGCGCGACGGCACCTTAGCGGCAGTCGCGGAGCTTAAAGGCCGCGGCATGGAGCTCTGATGATAAGCGGCGATAAACGCGAAAAGGCCGAACGGATCGCAGGACTTCTCGGCATAGATAATGTATTGTGCGAGGTCAAGCCTCGGATAAGTCTGACGCTGTCAAAAAGCTTCAGGCGAAGGGAAAGCGCGTCTGCTTCGTGGGCGACGGCATCAACGATTCTCCCGCTCTGGCCTGTGCCGATATCGGCGTAGCTCTCGGCTGCGGCACGGATATTGCTATCTCCGCCGCCGATGTGATGATCGTCGGCAGCGGCATTGACAGCGTGAAAACGGTGTTCGACATTTCCGCTGCGACCATGCGGAACGTGCGGCAGAACCTTATCTGGGCGGTCGTCTATAACGTTATATGCATTCCGCTTGCTGCGGCCGGGATAATCAACCCGTCCATCGCGGCGGCAGCGATGGCGCTCAGCTCAAACGGCGTTCTGCTCAATGCCCTGAGGTTAAAGAACTATGGTAAATGAAAGCTTTGTCACTAAGGTCGACGGGATGATTTGCCCCAATGTGAGGACGAGATAGCCCACCGGCTCCTGCACACGCGCGGCGTGATCAGCTGCGAAGCGAGCTACCGCAGAAGTCAGGTGACTACGGTCTACGATCCGGATATCATATCTCCCGATGAGATAACGCGCATCCTTGCGGACACGGGCTATCCGTCGGCAGGGGCAGCAGCGGCGCGCGGTCGGATGCGATAGCCCTCGCCGCGGTCATCTGCCTGTACTTTATGATCCCCGCAGTTACGGGGCTTGTGAAAGTCCCAGCGGCGGAGAGCGGAGCCAGGGGTTGGCGCGCTCTTCATTATAGGCGTGCTGACCGGCGTCCACTGCATCGGGATGTGCGGCGGGATAATGCCTCCCAGCGCAGCGCCCTGTTGTATAACGGCGGGCGGCTCCTGAGCTACACCGTCATGGGCGCGCTGTTCGGCGCGATAGGCAGAATATTCAGCTATGACGCGGAGCTTAAAAGTATGCTCTTCACCGTCTGCGGCCTGCTCGTCGTGTTCATCGGCCTCAGAATGTGGGGGAGTTCCGATACTGCGCCAATTGAGCCCCACCCGCAAAGCCATGCCGCTTCAAGGGCAAGGCGCTTGCGGTAGGGCTCTGACCGCTCATGCCCTGCGGTGCGCTGAGCTCCATGTGGGATGTTTGCGGCCTCGTCCGGTTCATGGAAAAGAGCGGTGCCGCCGCAATGCTTGCCTTCGGCTTGGGCACCTGCGTGTTCATGCTGGCTTTCGGCCTCTTCGGCGTGTTCATTCCGAAAAAGTACAACAAGTATCTTTGTGAAATGCAGCACAGTCCTGATCGTCACCTTGGGCTTGATTCTTATGACAAAGGGTATTAAAATACTATTATGACGGCACTATGCGTATGACCCCGCGTCCCCTGCAAGTGTCGAGCTGTGATATCGGGAGGTGTTCGATATGCGGAAAAGACTTGCCGTTCAAGGCATCGGGAAGCTCCTCAGCGGAGCGCTGACCATGGGTTGTTCCTTTTCCTGCCCGCTGGGACGCTTGATTATCCCGGCGCATGGCGGCTGCTCTGCGTGTTCTTCATCCCGGCTTTTATCCTCGGCCTTTGTCCTGCTTATCGCAAAGCCCGAATTGCTCGCAAAACGCCTT
>VOFB01002295.1_pt1 | contig 22358 bp, 33 predicted proteins | sample 5384141 | NCBI WGS metagenome assembly VOFB01 (sample SAMN12384721, study PRJNA508395) | human gut metagenome | isolation source: healthy gut A | host: Homo sapiens | reverse complement strand
GTCAGTATCTGTCCGAAATCACTCTGCATGGCATCTGCCAGATTGACAAGCTGCTCATAATATGCATGATATGCCGAAAAAAACGTTTCCTGTACTGCAGAATGATCTCATAGAAATGCTCCGGGATCTTTTTTTAAAAGCTCTTCCTCAATGGAGGCTAATTTTTCCTCCTGCTGCTGCAGATAGATCACATCATCCTCGATCAGCATTATCAATATCTAAAATGATGTCTGCGCAGCTCTTTTGTCAGTAAAATGTTCCTGCTCCGGCGCACGTTTTTGCATCGTTCCATCCGGCTCTCAATATCTGCATAAATAAACAGGCGCAGGGGCTTTTCTCTCTTAAAAATATAATCTGCACTTCTTCCTACGATCACGCAGTCTGATTTTTCTGCCAGCTCTTTGATTAGAAGACTCTGCTCTCTGTAAATGGAATTATTCATCTCCATGACCGATCAACGCCCATATAAAAGGTTCTTCCTATTGTGATCGGCATCAGATTGATGGGGTGTTTTCCATGATATGCTGCACATAGCCCTCCGCTAAATCGGTTCTTTTTGCGATTCTGTAATGATCTCATTATCGTAATAAGCAATGCCGAGTTGTTCTGCCAGTCGTTTTCCGACTTCTCGTCCACCGCTTCCAAACTCTCGTCCGATCGTGATAATCTTTCCCATATGTACTTCCTCCTATTCTTCCGTTAGTATCACTATAACACTTTTCCTGCTGCTCCTGCAAACTTTTTAGTCCACACTCTTTGCTGATCCCGTCATACTGATCTTATCGATTTTCCGTTTCATCATCTGATTGACGAAAAGGGCAAACACCATCGTGAGCAAAGGCTGTAACAGTGACCGGCTGCACATGCACATCAAATGCCACCATATCGATGTTGATCTGTCCCATCACGAACCGGTGTAAAAATAGCCCAGTACCAGTCCCACCAGTGCCCCAAGGAATGTCAAAAGCAGGTTTTCCCGGAACACATAGGCAGAGGTCTCATTTTCAAAAAATCCCAGTACCTTGATCGTTGCGATCTCCCCCGCACACGCTCCGTGATATTGATATTAGTCAGATTGTATAGCACGATAAATGCCAACCCTGCCGCACAGATGATGATGACAAGCACGATCAGATCCATGCTCTTCATCATACTGGAAAACCGCGCCAGGAAATCCTCATTGACACTGACTGCTGCCACATTATCCAGATTGGCAAGTGTGGTGCCGAGCAGGTGCATATCTTCGCCCTCTGCACCATTCACATAGAGGGTCTGATATTCCGCTTCTTTTCCGGTCTCTTTCTCATAGGTTTCCGCGGTCAGATAGACATAATTGTAAACGAAATTCTGAAAGATCCCGCTTACCTTTACCTCTATTTTTGTCTGATCGTCCTCGGTCGTTCGATCGTATCCCCCACTCTGATGTCATATTGCTGCGCGATCTTATGTGAGATCACCGCCTCGCCCACACCGGGATATGCAACCGGCTCCTTTTTTCGTCGTATGCAGATTTAAAACGGCTCTAACGCATGTTCCCCATCTGCTGCCACCAGATAAATGGATTTCTGTGTGCCGTCTGCTTCTAAGTCTACCGCTTCCTGCATCACTGCCGTATAAGCTGCAATCTCCTGTGGCATTGCTGCATCCAGCTCACGCCGCATCGCATCATCGACTGCATTCTGGCAGGTTACGCTGATATCATAGGTCTGATCATGAAAAACCGCTTTTTTATACCGGAAAATATTCCGCATGGAAACCTTCTGCAAAAATTTAAGTCTCTTCCATACAAACGGTATATATTCATGAATACACGTTTCTGGCTGGTGTTTTCGGACGCATCAGCTCTGCCGCAACCTCCGTCAGTTCGCGGCGGACAGACACAAAGGTTGTACCGATAGAACAAAAGCAGTGATACGGGTCACGGAAATGACTGCCAATTTCCAGTCAAACACATAAACCAGGGAATCCATCTTATAGAGCCATGCCGTATGCATACCAGATCACTTTCGAATAAAAATGTCCTGCGTAACCAGCCATCCGGTCAGCGCCGCGGAGCCGGAATAAACATATATTTTGCCATAATGGTATGTTCACTGTAGCCGAGTGCCTTTAACACACCGATTCAGGTCCGCTGTTCCTCCACCATACGGTTCATCGTCGTCACACACATGTTGCCACTAGAAAGAAGAAGATCGGAAATACATTTTCCGCACCTGTCCATTTATACTGAATCGCTCTCAAAGCAGAGACATACCCAGTTTCATTGGTATCATGTCTGAGCACATAGGTATCAGGATCTTACCCTTTAAAGTTTTCTCGCCATCACTGACTTTTTCCGCTTTTTCTATATTTCCTCATTGTGTTGAAAGTCCGTCCTCATATTCCTTTTTTCTCTATCTTCTATACTGCTTTCGGCATCGGATACCCTTGCTTCCTTTCGCCATTCCAGGTTTTGGACTCTTCCAACTGTTTTTTCTGCTTTTTAATGGCGCCTCTTCTGCTCCTCGATCTGCTTTTGGGCTTCCGCGATCTGCGCCTTCCTCGTCTGCACCCAGCCTTTGCATCTGCAATCTAGGATCCTGCATCCGCTAATGCATCTCGAAGAAAACTGCCCACCGCACCATTTCCCTGATCTCCATTTTCGGAAAAAAAGCCCTCAGGGAACCGTTCACGCTTTCTGATCTGTCCGACTCCCCTGCGTATAACCGGATTCCAAGTGCAACTTCCGCCTGATCTTAACTGTGTCTTTTTCTCCTGAATCGCCTTTTCTGCTTCCGTCAGTTCTGGCCTCTTTTTTTTCTAATTCATCCGGGGCATATTCCCAATTTTTTTTTTGCATCTGAAGCTGCTTTTTCGCCGTCTTCGATCTGGCTTTTGCATCTTCTAATTGTTTTTTGCATCATCAAAGCTGGCTCTTTGTCTCCTCTTTTTCTCTCTGCAAGCTGTTTTTTTCCATCTGCAAGTTTTGTCTCTGCCTCCGAACGCGCACTGTCTGATAACGCTCTGCTGCAAGATCCTCCGTCAGTGCTTCCCCACGCATCCTGTTTTTGTTCTATGTAAGCATCATATTCTTCACTGTACAAAGGAAAATCGCAGGCAAAATTTCACATAAACTTCCGTATAATAATCGTCTGCAAAATCCTTCCGGCAAAAGATAGACAAATCCGCTCACCCTGCCGTTGCCAAGCGACGTACTTCGGCGCTCAAACTGCGAATACAGAGGAGACTGCACGATTCCGGTGATCTTATACTGCGGTTTGAAAAATGTTTCAGATCGTCCTCGTCATTGCCGTCGGACAATTTGATCGTTTTTTTCCAATCATGGATGCGCCGTAAAGATTAGAGTCCACCACGCACTCCCTGCATTTTCCGGCAATTCGCCGTCCACAAGCACCAGCCGGTTAACATCCTCTGTGATGCTGTGCATTTTTAGCACGCGCTCTTTGCCGCCGCTCTCACAGATAATGTCAAACGTGACTGCTCCCTCTGCCGCTTTTACATCTTTTTGTTTTTTATGGTCTCTACTTCATCCTCGGAAAACCGACCGTGGAGATCAGGCGGCAGTCGTAAAGAGCTGTCTTATCAAAATAACGCTGCGCCGTTTTAACATGGCAGGCTGTGTGACCTTCAGTCCTGCAAAAATCCGACACCCAATGCAACGATCGCCAGGATAGCGAGAAAACGGCCGAGACTTTCCTTTATTTCCTGAATGTTGATTTCAAATCATTGAAATAAAATCAACATCTAGTACAAACAATAAACAACATCTAAAAAGAACAGCATGGATTTTATGGATAAGCCGCTATTCCATCATTGATAACCGCATGGATAATGTATGGAAAAATCATGGAAAAGGAAAATCTCTTTCCCACCATTTTCCCACAACATTTTCCACCCGGTTAGCAACGATTCCATAAACAGCAGCTTAACCACAAACTCCACCCTGCGGTTAAGGTCTGCTAGTATCCTCTTATTTTGTTTTATTTTATAAAATAGCATTTTAACACTAAAAAGACCCCACCCCAGCGTTGTTACACCGGAATGAAGCCTTTTTGTTATCTCTCATTTTCTCTTTCACTCTACATTCACAATCTTCCAGTTATCCCCCTTCTCCAGCGTCAGCTTATACTGCATGACCTGCGTAATCTTCAGATCCTGGTCGAGGTATTTTACATAAACTTCTGCTTTCGTCTGATCATCTTCCATATAGTAGGCTTTTCCCGCCAGTCCGTCATATACATAATTCTTGCCGATCGCCGGAAGAACACCATCCTTTACATAATAGACAAGCTCCTTCGCCGATGCCTGGGGATACAGCTTGAAAAACGTATTCAAAAAATCTTCGATCTGTGTCTGGGTTTTTAAATCTATGCTCCCGTCTGTTTCTTTCGCTTTTACTTCATAAGAAGATTTTCCCGGCAGCGCATACGCTGTCGGATTTTTTACAACTAACATTTTTCCATTTTCATCTCTGTGTACCACTGTCTGATACACATTGCTCTGATCCGTGGTCTGTTCACCCTCCGATATCCGCTGTTTTACACCATACGTTACTTCGTATTCTGTATCCGTAAGATCCTTCACAGACCAGATATCTACGGATTCAACCTCCGCTGCAGTCGGACAGTCGGTCGTGATCATTCCATGATCCATAAGCTGCAGCGTCTCTGGAAGATATTTTTCCAGTGTTTTTTCTCTCTTGCTGATCTCCCGGTCTGTGTTTTCCCAGGCATGATATACACCTGCAAACCCTTTACATAACTCTCCAGGGCATTTGTATCTTTCAGTTTTTCCTCGATCACAGTCTCTTTTTCAACCGTGACCGTATCAACCGATGTGAAATTATTATAAATTCCCAAGATAATGCTGATTGCTAAGTAAAATCCAGAATAACCGGATCCATCCCCTGTTAGGAGATACCTTTAAAACCGGCATTTCTTCTGCCTGGTCACTTCCTTTATATTCACCCCTTATCTTTTCTTTTGGTTTTAATTTCCTGATATGTACTTTCATTTTTTTCCGGCAGTTTTGCATATTTTTTTTTAAAAACAGCCAGACCTTATTTTTTTGCTTTACCAATCATCGCTTTTATCTGTTCTTTCTTCATATAAATATCTCCTATTCCATCCAGAAATTTTTCTGATCCTCTTCTGTAAAAGATACCGGCAACACAATAAATGCTCCATTTTCCCCGCTTCCATAGATTATGCTCTTTTCCGGTCTTTTCTCTGACAGATAGACGCTTTTTGCACCAGTCACCTGACTAAGCATAAGTAAATATTCCGCATTTACCAGCTTCCCTGTCTCCCAGGAAACAAAAGATACGTTTCGATCTGCACCTTCCTCTTTCCTTTTTTTCAAAGTTTTTACCATCTGATCCAGTTCATCCGGCAATGTCGTTTCTTTTTCATTCATGATTCGTGCGTTTTCCATATAGTCATACATCTGATTCTTCACAGACGAACCATCCTTTTCCGGCAATTCCACAGGTTGTTTTAAACTCACGCAAAATGATTACCTGCAACATACTGCCTTCCATCTTCAATCCAGCTTCCATAATAAGTGGCACCTCTTCTTTCTGCCATTTTGATCAGATCATTTACCATACGCTGTACTTTCTTTTCCTGCACTGTTTTGTTTCTTTTTCCATTTCTTTTTCCTTTCTGCCGTTGCGACGTCGCATTTACTGCGACGGCATACTGACTCTTCCAATACATACAAAGTGTTCCTTCCAAAAGCTTGTATTTAAGTCCGCGAAGCCGATCGGGTTTCCAGCATGAAACATCCTTCCATTTCCGGCATAGATCCCAACGTGCGTGATGTAATTGTCTGTCTTATATGTTTTCGTGAAAAAGACCAGATCTCCCGGCTGCGCTTCCTCCAGCTCCAGGTGCTGCACGGCTTCATACTGTTCCTGCGCTGTCCTCGGGAGCGATACTCCAGCCTGTCCAAAACACCATTGCGTTAATCCGGAGCAGTCAAAGGATGTCTGTGGACTTGAACCACCCCAGACATATTTCCATCCCTGATACTTATAAGCCTCCGCAAAGAACTGCATTCGCCGTATCTGCCGGTAACGGCTCTGACTCAGGTATTGTTTTACAAGATACACATAAAACATGTTCCCGTATTCATACCTCCAGCCGCCATTCTGTGCGATTGCAACCGGATTATCATACTTTACTTTCCTGCCACCGCATTTTACTGCTTGCAAAATCACACGACAACTGAAATGTATGAGCCTTTTCCCCTGACTGATACATAATCAATATATCCGGCTCCATAATTGTATGCCTGGATCACTGCATCAAGATCGCAACCTAACGTGTCCGCTTTCTGCAGCAACATGGCAAAATATGCAACCGCAGCCTTGATAGATTCCGAAGGAGTTTTCTCTTCCTCTGTCAGTCCACTGTTTCCAAGTGACTGCATCGGATCATTCCCTTCTCCTCCAGTCTCAACCATCATGATGGCAAGCAGATACTTTTCATACTCATGTATATTGTATTCCGCTGCCGTATCCCCGACAAAGGCTGCATATTCCCTTACTTTGTCAGATAACCCAAGACCGGACGCATGCGCCGGATCCCCGTCTTCACCCTCATCGGATATTCCGATCAGCATCACGCCGCAAATCAAAAACAGAAAAACAGGAAACAAAATACATAACGTTACCTATGATCCGTTTTACGTTTCATCTCTTTTTATTTCCTCCTGTCTGTCCTCCGATCATCCTTTTTCAATCCTATTATCTTTTTTACATGCGGTTCTGCATGTCCTGCGCTCCTTCGCTCTGCTAAAACATCACTTCTTAAGTCTTTTGCATTTCCGCCAGACCTTATAATGGTTCTGCCAGGTACCGACTCTGTTCCTGTTTCCGTTTCTCTTACACTTTGTCCACCATTTCTCTCCTGCAGCCCATAATCTTCATTTCTCTGCTGATGCAGGTCTTTCCTAAATTTTTCCTGATCCGTACTGTTTAACATCGTTCCATAAGTTCCAAGCTCTTTCTCACGTCCTTATCTGAATACGGAAGACGGGTTATGCTCTGTTTGTAACGGATCTCCTCTAACGGTGTTCTATTCGTTCCGTCTTCTGATCATTCTTTCTGATCCGTTCTTCACTTCCTGCCATGTCCCTTAACTTTTCATCGGATGTTTTCCGCACCTGCCCTCTGCTGTCAATAAAACTCTTTCCAGCCTTCGCACTGCGGTTTAAACCATCCACACCACGGTATTTATCCAGTTCTTTTCCATTTACCGGAATCCGTTGGTGGAAGTCAATTCCATCATAACGTTTTAGCGCAGTTTCGCTTCTTCGTTTTGCAAGATACATCTCACGGCGTTTCCTTCCTGCATCTGCCTGAATCCGGTTTCGTTCCTGCAGACGTCCCGTTTCTCTCCTGTTCCGTTCTCCAGCTATGCTCTCTTTAAAGTCTTTTACGTTCCGATCTATTGCTTTCCGATGCAGTCCTGCCTGGTATTTTATTTCAGTCGGTGTATTCTTTACATTTTCCTTTACCAGGCTCATGCGGTCTTTTAAGCGTTTTCCGAATCCATAACCATACCGACACGTTTTCCGGCTTTTGTACCTGCAGACTGTGTTTTACTGCCGTAAGATACTGTCGTTCTTTCATTTTCAGACGCTCCATTGTTTTCCGTCCCATTCACATTTTCATTTGCCCGGACTGGTTCTCTTACAGGCTTACTGCCACTATTATTTGTATGTGATGATGCCCTCTGTGAATTGCTTTCACCTGAAGGCGCCGGTTCATTTCCAGAACTGCTTCCAGCATTTCCACCTGTACCGCCGCCAGTTCCATTTCCTGCACTTCTGCTTACTGCAGCACGTCTGCCGCCAGAATAATACCTTCGTCCAAACAATTTTCTCATAACCATATATCTTCCCATGCTCTTTAAGAAACGACCACGCTTATTGCTGCCGCCATCTCCTAACGCAACCATAGATAAAATTTCATCCATCTTTAAATACGTTCCAACAAAAAACAACGATCTGTAAAAATGCAACCATTAAAACGGATAATCTCCTGACATGGAATAGATCATTGCAGATAGAGAAAACGCAATCGTAATGAGAAGTGTTAATCCTGCGCGCATTAAAATCGTATTGAACAGTTTTAACACCGCCTTTTTCAACAATCCGTTATAAGTCGGCAGCATGGATAAAATAAAATTCAGCGGCAGATACAACGCAAATATGATAAACAAAAGCTGGGTAAATATAACCAGCCCACATTATGACCACAAAAATACTGATGATCAGATTCAAAAAACCTATTAAAATAACTGTTCCAAATCTGCCTGCTACATTCGTCACAGTCATATTTACATTTTTATAAGTTTCAATATCTGTCTTTACTTGCAGTCTGACGGTCTTCTCCGAAATTCGTTACAGGACTGACAGATAAAATTGATTTAATACGATCTCCATCAACTCCCGCTGCAATACGCTCTGATTCGATTGCAGTTTCATCCGTCGTACCAAACTGCAAAAGCAGCCATGGTTTATAGACCTGAATTGCAAACAGGTTATTCCGGATCTTGTCTGTTGCTTTTACTCCCATCTCATCATTTCCCGGCATGACAAGTTTTGCCCCAAGCTCCAGGACACCATTGCTTAAATCCGGGAAAAATCATTGATATTTTTAATGTACTGCGGCGCATAAGCAATAAACGCGGCAGTTAAAAAAGAAAGATCACCAAGCATATTTACCGCTGCGCTGACTGCCTCTGTGGTTTTTTTTTGATCAGCCCGGCATATGCCATGTAGCCGCCCACGATCAATACGATAAACAGTAACAGCCAGGTATAAAAACCATCCGCATTGAATTTCTTCGATCCGGTATTCATGCCCGCCAGGATCTGAATGTTCTTTCCGATGTCGTCTGCCATATCACCGATAAAATCAAGCGAATACGTCTGCTGCACAATATATCCCGTTCCGCTGCTCAGCAATACACTGATCAGCCAGATTCCGTCACTGATTCCATAAAAAACGGATGAAATCTTATTATCTATCCTGTCCATCCACCTTTCAGGAAGCCAGTCCCAGGAAGTGTCCACATAGAAATCGATCTGATAATTATCCCACCGGTACTGACTATACAGGTTTCCGGCATCAATCGTCTCATCAACCAGCCCGGAAGCCGCAGATACTTCCATATTGGCAGACCGATAAAAACAATCCTGTCAGAAGCATGCACAAGAAATGCTGACAGGATCCGTTTGGTGCGGCTTTCATGCAGTCTTTTTTGTTTTCATTCTCCACTTTCTTCATGAAACTTCCTCCCTTCTTGAGGTCTGGTGTCAAATGCATCAAATACATGTTGGTAGTAATAGCCTGTGTATGTACTTTTCCAACACGTCCATATATGTCCTGCATCAGACATTCCCCCAGTTTCTAATGCCATGATCGCATTTCTGGTTTTCTTTCATCATCCGATCCAGCTCCAAAGACCTTAATGTATTCCGGATTTGCCCATCTGTGGAATGAAAAGCGAACTTCAAACCGATATTGCTTTTTGAGCTGTCCAGAAGATCGGAAGAACTCTCTGTGATAAAATTGCTGGACTGCATGGAACGTCCGGCACGTACAAGTTTATTTGATAAAGCTGCTTTTCCCTGTGCTACCCAGGAGGCTCCACGCTTCATCTAAAGCAACGATTTTATATATTTTCCTGTCCGAATAAATGAAATTAGGCAAAGGTTCCGATCGCGATCATGACCGCAATGCTTAAATATTCGATACTGGTATACTCTTCTCCATTTTTTTTCGAATCCGGCAGCATCAGAATCCTGTACCTAAAAAAATGGCAGCACTGACTTGCAGATCCAAAGTCCACCAAAATCATAATCCGCAATGTGGCTTTAAAGCAGATGCGCTTCATCCTCCATTGCATGAAATTCCATCGATCACATATAAAGTCCGCTATCCGATTTTTGTGACTGCGTTTACCGCATCACGTAGAGAGGGAAACGTTTTCCATCCTGATATTGACGCCTGTTAAGCAATATCCATCGCCAAAATTCTGCATGATCACATACGGATCAAGCATGCCTTTATTATTCTCATCACTGGTCAGTGGCTTTGCAAGCAGATGCGCTTCTTCATCCTCCATCTCATTTAATTCATCGATCACATATAAAGTCCGCTTATCCGATCTTTTTGCCTAAGATACGTTTACTGTCCTGCCGAAAATCTGCTTTTACATACTGGATATAATCATTTTCATATCTTGATCAGGGAATAAATTCTTCATGGAATCCGATCATATCGCCAAATGGCGTACCAGTTTAATGTTAAAAATTATTCTCGTAATAATCCTGACTCCGCGATACGACGTTTCCAGCTCCTCTTCGCTTTCTGCAGCAATCCGGACAACGAAGCAATTTGTACATGGATTCTTTTTTGTTCTGCCTAAGTCCTTTTCCAGCTCGTCCATCTGGTGCCTCTACCACGGAATTATCCGTAATAGCCTCATACGCATGCTCATCTAAGTCATTTAATTTTTCTTATTTCTGACCGTCGTCAATGCGCTTCGTTCGGCATGATTTCAACGTTCGCTCGACGCGTTCACCGGAAAACGAAACGCTCCTGCTCATAATAAAAGATTCCGACGATGGAAAACCCAGTTCCCCGATTAAAGCATTGATTGTCAGGTATGCCTACAGCTTTCCCTCTTCCCTTATATCATCCGGATATAGCTTCTATACACCTTGCAGCACAGCGCGTCAGGCGGAGAATGTCGCGTCTGGTGGACTAACGTTTTTTCTCCAGCTTTGGAAATGAATACCTCATATTTATAATAATGGCGTTTTCTGTTGTCCATAGATATGTTTGGCCAAATGTAGCCAATGTCTTTTTTTTCCAGGCGCTTAGGGAAAACTTCCTTTTACATCGCTGTCTTAAAGTTTTCCAGTTTTGCATACCGCTCGATCTCTGTACTGTTTATGCTGACAAAATCACCCATCAGGTTGTGTTGACACTGTTTATAAAGTCTGTAACATGGCTAAATATCTTCCTTTGGACCTTCTTTACACCAACTTCCTTTCTCCCTTGGATCAGCTTAAAACCCAAAAGAAACGGTAGGTAACTTCATTTATTCCAATTCCATAGAAGTGATCAGCCCTTCTGTCTGATGTCGATCACTTTTCTGCTTTAAGATCCCTTATGTCTTTGCAGCGTTCCTGCCTGTCCCTTACGGATGCCTTCAGATGCAATGCAGTGCATGCATCTTTGCCTCCCTGCTTACCGTCATGATCTGACGGAACCGTTCATAATACTGCCATCTTTTCATCCGAGATAAAAAGCATAGTTGTATCGGGATCGTTCATAATACGCCCACCATTCTCCCTGCTGGTTTAAGATCATATTGTTTTCGATGTACTTTAATCGGGAACATATATATATCCTCCTCACTGCGGGTAATATATTCATTTACCGTCTTTTACGATACACCACACGTTTTCCTGCATAGTCTCTTTTGGCGTATCAGATAATTAAACGCCGCGCATAAGAATCGGTACGGTTTTTGCCATCAAAAGCTCTTTTTTGACATCAGATACGCATTTCCTACGCATATCGCAGCCCATACAACGAAACTTTTTATATACACAAATGGCGGCAGGTTGTGAATCATAAGACATACAACTGCCGTTCCGGTAAAATACCCGATCTGTGTTATCGTCGCCGGAAACGGCAGATTAACATCCCCGACCGCATGTATCACTTTTTCAACATTCCAGATGCTTTGTATATGACTTTACCTGTTTCATTTCTTCCCGCTTTCTTTCCTTCTGCCTGTCCGGCGGTTTTCATCCTTTTCATTAGTAAGGCACAGGGCAGGCACCTTTATTTTTATCAGAGATTATTTCCTCCATCTTCTTACATCATCTACAGCAACCGCCCGATGATCGTGCCATTATAGATCAACATCAGTCTTTTTGTCCCAGAGGGATTAAAGACAAAACCAACTATGACCGCGATAATTGCAAAACAATCAGCTCCGCAATCTTGTGTTTAAATAAAAAGCACAAGACCAACAATAATAATCCTCTAAAACCAGAGGCTGATATTCGTCGCGAGCCACATTATAGTCCAAAATTCATCTTTCTCTTTCCTTCCGCAATTTTTGTGCATATAAACAACTTCTGCCATTGTTTACTGTTACATTTTTTCTTTTTTTCTTTTTTCTTTTATTTTCTTCTTTATGGCGCATGTTCCATAACATCCAGCTTTGCGCTTTAAAATTACGACGCCGCAATTTCAGGATTCCATATATTCTCTTTAAGATCATCAATCCATTTTCTTCCTTTTTTGCCTTGCTGTGACAACATCGTCCAGTGCCGCCTGCTGTTGTTTAAGATCTTTTTTGATGCGGGGACAGATTGGCTTCCTCGATCATATCCTTCGCTAAAGCGTGTGCCTCTGAGATCATCCAGCTTCTGTACCATTTTAAGGGACGGTGCGACCTGTCTTGTAAGCCAGAGGAGTGTCCGGTCAAGTGTGTACTCTTCTGGTTTTGTTGTCAGCTTAATGCTCCGGTACTGTCCGTTTAAAAACCACCCAGCGCTCATTTAGCGGCCAGTTTCTGCGCTCCTGTTCCGGATCTGTGTCTACAAACCTTACATAATGATTGATGATAGAATAGGCAGTACAGGCAACGTCTTCCATTTCCAAAAAAGATCATCCATGGCGCATTCCGCACGCTCATCTTTTAACCGGATTTCAAAACGGTTCTTTGTCTCTGCCTCGTCTAAAGTGCCGTTTTTTACTGTTCATAGTCCTTTTCATAAATACAGAAGTAAATTTCACTTTTTAAAAGATCCCAGGTACAATGTATTTCCCATACTTTGCATCTTCTTCCCGGTTCCTTATCAGCTCCCGGACTGGTAATCCTTAAAACTATGGAAAATCGTGATACATTCATCCCGGCGGCATTTTCTGCAGTTCGGATATTTAAAATTCCGGCACGGTCGTTGATCATAATATCGATCCTTAAATACCGCCCCATTTCTCTTGCCGTCCGAAGAAATCGTACCAGGTACGTTTCTGTACCGCTTTCAAAAAATGCCTCAAAACTGCCTGCACCCTTACCTTTTAGTTTCAAGCAGGATGCCTTTTTTCATGTTCCGGCGATACCATGACTGTGATATCTCCGTAAATATACTGACGCCCGTATCCATAAAACTGTGCGCTTCCTCGATCATGTACTGCATCCGGATGTTCATGACATCGATCACACGTCTTTCGTCTGTGGTTTGCGAAACGGATTCTTACATAGTCAAATAAAATTTCCATTTCTTTGTCCGGATTAAAATTTCCAGAACCATTTCCAAATGTTCTAACTAACAGCTTTTTGTTGCCCGCTTCTTTCAATCAGCAGCATACCGTAATACCCCCTGCTGATTCCTGCTGTTTCAACATATTCATTTTGTGATTTTACGCCATAACTTTCGTCTGGCTTCCAGGTTCGTAATCCATTCCACCGGATCAAATGCAATGGAATCTTCATTTTCTTCTATATACTCGTCTGTCATCTCTCCTGCTTTTTAATATTCCATACATCATCCGCGATTTAAAACCTTCCTCCAGATCTTCTGTCTGCATTCCATAGCCGCTTTCTTTTTCTTTCCGGTATTCTGAAGCATTTTGCAGCTGGTCAGCCAGCTTGTCACTGACCGGCTTTTTTTCCGTGTATCAGCATGTTATAATAGCCTCTTTGGCCAATGCGTTTGCAAGTTCTACCTGGGATAATCAGTTCTTTGCGTTTTTCTCAATCTCTTTTAACGTCTCCTGGTTCTTTTCCACATCTGCCACCATCCCATTTTATAATTCCAGTCCTGCAGTCTCCCAGGGATATCCTCATAGATGCATTTCATTACGTCTTGCCTGCATAAACTCAAGCACTGCCACGGCTCTCCCTCCAGCCCGGCATCATGTACACCCGGTACCAGATCACGACAACAGCGTCAATGATACTTTTTATATATTCCTCCACGTCGCATCTTCCGGCAGCATTGCATTGACTTTCGCCGGATTGATCACGGAATATCCATTTTCTATTAATTCCTTTTCTGCTTTCTCAAAACGTTCCATATAATCGATGTTCCGGTAATCGGTCCGCTGATATAAATATGTTCCGTCTGTTTTTATTTTCTTTTTCTTCAATCGTCTTTTCTTCATTCCTCTCCGGCAGTTTCGCTGCCGTTCTCCCTCCCCATTCGACCATACATTTTCTCCCTTCCTGCTGTCTTTTCTCACAGATCTGCGACAGCTCTGCAAAAAATCATATTTCCGAGCTATGGGTAGACGTAAAACTCACATTACAACACCGTTTCCGGTGTTTATAACCGTCCGGCAATATCTTTTTTTAAATTGTTTATCAATACTGCCAAACATCATGGTGTACCCACTTGCAGACATACTACCCAGCGCAACACGGAAACCGAACGATCGCGGACACACCATCTCGAATATTTTGCATCCGGACATGACACGCAAAGAATAATAAAATATCCTGCCTGTCTGCCCTTCATGATAATAATCCGGATCAGCTTCATAACCTCTTCCCATTCTTTTTTTGCAAGAGTCCGCAAAAACCACATACTCATCAAAGATCAAAAATGCGGCGTCAAACCGACTTTCGCATAATTCGCACCCATCCGGAAATCCGGATGTTCCTGCATTCATCATAACGCGCTGTTCCTTCATAAAAAAGTTTCCCACATTCCATTATGCTTTCTGTACTGTAATGCACATCCGGCATGATCCTGGATAAGAAGATAAATCTGCTTTCTTCGGATCACCAGATATGCAGCACTGCACCTGATTCTAACAATGCTTTTATCACGATCAGAAGAAAGATCGTTTTTCCACTTCCTGTATCACCTGAAATCAACATGTGCGGCAATTTATCATATTTCCATGAGATATGCTGCATCAGATTCAGTTCTCCATTTTTACATCCTGAATACCGATCCGGCTCTTTTCCCTCTGTTAAAAATTCATATCTGACCCAGATATCCTTTGTATCTTTTACCAGTTCACAATTTAATCCGGTTTCCAACTTCTCTTCCAGATGAAGTAATTTATCCTGGTATTTTTCCCATGGTGATCTTTAACTGTCACATAAATATGCCTGTTTTTCCTTCTGTAATAAAGCGCCGGAAAATAGGTGATCCGTTCCATTCTGCCGCCTGATCTATAACGCTGCAACGGCTCTGTCTCAAACCATCGGTTTTCCAGCAGCATCCGCGACATTGCCTGACGGTTTTCGGATATCCACCATGCTTCCGCTGTTCCATTTATAAACAGATGCAGCAGACACAAAACCGCGATCAGAAGAGAAGGAATATCCTAAGCAGGATATTTCCTTCTGTCAGCCGGATCATAAATACTGATATGCCACAACGGTCAGGGCGAAAAAAAATGACAGACCGTAAAATCAGCCTGTCATCATAACGCCCGATGCGGTTTCCTTTCCAAATTGGAAATCTGTTCATCTATTCCACTCTCCCATCCGGTTATTTATTTTTTATTTCCTCCATCTTTCGCATCTGTTCCGGTCTTATCCGCTGCTTTATCAGATGCTTTATTCTGATCTGCTGTTTTCGGCGCATCTGCTCCGGCAGCTTTTGTCTGATCAGCAGGCTTTCCTTGCAGCATCTGCCAATACAATATCCTCCGCATTGATGTACCAGTCTGCCGTTGCCCTTCCTCCGAACGTCGCATCCGCTCTTGCACTTACTACCGGATTTACAAGCGTTACCGTTGCATTGTATGGGAACGCTTTTTCTCCGGCTTCCGGTGGAATACTGACTGTGATCGTGTGCCCCTGGCGCTGACATTTCAGGTCATATGTACGTTTTTTTATCTCATCGGTCACATTTCCTTCCTCGTCCTGCGCGTAGTTTTCTCTGCGCAATGCCGCAAACTTTAATTCTCCTAATGTTTTCTCTGTATCAACAACTAATCCCTCTGAAATCTCATATTTTATTCCTCCATCTTTCTATTTTTCTTTATTTTTTTTCTTTTTGAATCATTCTCTTTTATTTCATTTGCTGTGCTGCACATAATTCCCTTTTACCGGATCACTGCTTTTACTCCCGCATCTTCCAGCTCATCCACAGAAATGATATCATCCGCATAAATTTTATAATTCACATAACCCTTTGTTATTGATCGCGTACCCTTCAATTTCCACGGGGATTTACCAGCACTACCGGTTCCTCATATTCAAAATGCTTTACCCCTGCCTTTCCAGGAATGATAACCTCAACATTATCCGCGCGCTGTACATCAGAATAGAGACTGTAAGTTCTCGATATAACTGCATGTCTGCCGCCATTTATACGCTGCTGACTTTCCCTGCCAGCTCCGGCAAAAGTGATGTTTCCTAACGATTTCTCTGCATCAATAAATACATTTTTTAATTCCATGATATTTTCCTCCTACTGTTTACGTGTTTTTACTTGTCTTTCTGATCTGTCTTTTCTTATTCATCCCGGTTTACAATGATGTACCCATGTTTCATCAGGTATTCTTCCTACCAGTTCGTCTAAGCTGCCATCATCCGTTCATCTTCCAGGCAGACATCCGCTTCACGGTAAATGCCATCTGCCATTAAAAGGCTGTTCATTCCATCACTCCGCGTCTCGTGATTTCTCGCAATGATGCTCGTTTTCCAAAACGACCGCTTCACCAAATTCAAACGGCTGGGATCCGTTCGCGCCGATTACCAAAGCCCCACGATCTTCAGTGGAGTGCATCTGCAAGAACGTGAAATTGCCTCCCTGCAAATGTTCTGTGTGACTGCTTCCCCTTCACCGGCATAGCAGCCTCAGCCCTGCATGTTCGGGATCGCCATCCTCACACCCATATGCACATTCTCCCTTCCACCAAAACACAGCCTGGCACGATTAAGTTGAGCTTTTGGTTGGGTTGCCTCATCTGAAAATAAGGCTCCCACCACATAACCCATTTTTTCCTTTCCGGCACAATTAAAACGGGTTCAAATCATCTAACGTTGTTCCATTGCCCCAGGTGACGGCTGCCGCCGCAATGACCGATCGGAATCTGCAGCATCGCCGCATCCAGGAAATCATTGTTTCAACGCTTCCTTGCAGCTTCTTTACCTGGTCACTTCATCCGGCCCGCACACGGCATGACGCTGTCTGGATCCGCCTAAAAAACTCATAGATCCGTTACAAACTGATAATCCGATCCATTAAAATTGTTTTAATGTTGCTTTGCATTTTCTTTATATTTTCCCTGCCACGCATATAATTCACATCCATCCGGCGGCAGATCTGCGAACTCGGATGGAATAAAAAAGCCGTGTGCAATCATTTCTCCTGCTGGTATTCGATCCGTCTGCGCTTATAATTAAGTTCTGTCCATTTTGCTGGACCTCATGTGCCTTTAAAAAGACGATGCACCAGTCCGCCGCCTGCAAGGAGCTGACTATAAAATTTGATCAATTCCCATTCCCTGATCCCTTCTTGCGGGTAATCAGTTAAAAGAAGTTGTCCTTCAGATTCCTTTTTCGTTTCTGTTTTTCAAAATTCAAAATACCTGCAACTCCCCGCACACTGTATGAGCCATTTGTTTTGCAGATAGTTTACATCATGCCAACTTTTTGGTCTTGGTTGTCATAATGTATAAACTAGGGTTTTTACCGGAGTTTTTGCCGTATTTCCGGCATTTGTGCCCCCTGGATTAAGAGTCGCCTATCGCATTTGTACCCCCGTGTTACATTCGGTGGGGTAAGCCGGGCGCGTCAGCGCCCGGCTTAGTCCTTGGCGAGCTGCTCTGGGGCGCCCCCGCTTCGCTGCTTAAACAACGTGGTTTATGGACAAACAGCTATTCCATCATTGATAACCGCGTGGATAATGCATGGAAAAAAATCATGGAAAAAGGAAAAACGTCTTTTCCACCATTTTCCCACATTCCCCACCCAGTTATCAACGATTCCGCAAACAGCAGCTACTCCACAAACTCCACCCTGCGGCTGAGGTCTGCTGGTATCCTTTTATTTTGTTTTTGATAAACAAAGAGAAAGGAGCTTTTTCCTGTGCGAAGACGCTAAACATCAAAAGCGCCTCCGCTATGTGAATTTGTAAACAAGGCAGGGACAGGATCACGACAGTTTCTGCCAGACAGCCCGGACACTGCGATGTTTTTACCGCCTGGTAGGTTATATCGCTAGCGAGTCAATAATATTTCAACCTGCATACAGTATACTTTCGCCATCTTATCCCCTCTACGCTAATCTTCTATATAACCTGATGATTTCATATCTTTGATCCTAATTGCCATAATACAAATTACCTTCGGTCCTGAAACTCATTCCAGAACAATGGAAAACCTAAAGAGTGCTTCATTGCGTACTTTCACATAACCAGTAGCGACTGCACAACTCTTCTCCATTCCCCCGTTTCGAACGTCGATAAACGGTATCTCTTTTAATTTTAGTCTTCCTGTTTCTTTCATTTTCTCTTCTCTCCCTTATTCGATCATCCTTTTCTTCTCTGCGGCTAAGGTCTGCTGGTATCCTCTTATTTTGTTTTTTGATCAACAAACAAAAGGATCTTTTCTTTGTGGCGAAGACGCCTTGAACATCAAGCGCCTCCTTTGTGAATTTGTAGTAGACTGAGGGACCAAATCGACGGTTTCTGCCGGCGCCCTAACGCTGCGATACTTTACCGCCTGTTGAAGTTATATCCTTAATAAACACTGTAACAGTTTCTCCAGTGTCCGCAGTTCCGGGTTGCTCCGCGTTTTTATATCTCTGATTTTGTTCAGCCTTCACATAATGATCAGTAACGCTTTTTTCATCAGCAGTCAATAATATTTCAACCTGCACGCTGTATTTTGCCATCTTATCCCCTCCTGCGCTAATCTTCTATATAACCATTGTTTCACCATAATCATCTTCGTAGCTTGTCTATGCCGTTGTTAACTTTCCATTCCCAAAATATACTTTCTCCATTCCATTTCTCTTTCGATCAAGATCTCCATTTTCAAAAATACATTGGATCTTCCAATCCATATCTTACTGACCTGTGGAAATTTCTCTTTAAATTCTGTAGTGTTGTTGATACTTTTAACATCTTCTGCCTCCATTCTTTTGATCTGCCATCGGCATCAGAGCCGGGCGATCATCCCACCGGCTGACGCTCAAAGGTGAGTTGTTTCACGGCTAATCTGCTAAAATCTGTCTTTGCAGTATTAAAACATAAAGTCTGTTATGTGAATGATGTTTAAAATCTCCATTACCAGCGATTAAACGCCCGATCTTTTCATATTTCAGACTTAAAACTATCAGATATTTTTCTAACAGTTCATCCGGGCATTTTAAACATTCTATAGCGTTTTTTTCGTTCAGCTTACTATTCCAGCAATACCGTCAATATGCACCTGTTTTTCTTCTTTCGAGCTCTTGAAATTCTTTCATAAGTTCGGTTTTCATAAAATCAACCATCCTTTCTGTTTTCCCTAGATACAGTTCATAAGTCTGATATTTTTATTTCCAACTAAGACAACGCCCTGGGCAGACCTTGAAACATACTGTTTTACAACGTTCTCGATTCGCTCGTTGCTGTGGCACGGTGCCAACTTTTGGCGTGTGTATTCTTTCGCTTCTTCAAGTGCCATCATCTTCATATAATCAACCATCCTTTTCGTTTTATGCCCTGTCTCATCCGGTGCAGGTGGGCCAGTTTCCGCAGACCGCCGCCACGCGGCGGTTTCCGACTACGTATTTTTGGCTGTCTCTTCTAGCACCTCGTTTTCGCTTCTCAAGTCTTTTGTGTGTGTAACAATTCTTTTATATTGCTCCGGAAGATTTAACAATCTTGCATGACCGATTTTATCAATCGCAACTTGGTATCTTTTTCTAATGCTGTCATCATATTTCATCATAACGCTTTCTATATGTGTTGGTCTGCCATCGTCAGAGCCGCGGCGACCGGTCCGCAGCTGACGCTCCAGGATCGGAGCGTTTCTGGCTTTAATATTTTATATAAATCCTGTTTTCATCTTCATAAACGATAGAGCTGCCGGGATAAGTGATTATTCTTTCTACCATCCCCGGGAAATCGCCCGGTATCGTTATTTCAACGTCGTTCCCCGGTAGTTTCACTTTTAATGCCCTTCCTAAAAATGTTCCGTCTGGCGTACATGTCTCATGTTTATGCACTCCCTTGCAATTTCCTGCTTTGTCAATGCTTTCCTGGCTTCCACTTCTTCCAGGATGTCTTTCAGCTCATCCAGAATATCCCCTTCCTTGGTGTCTCAAATGTGTAATTGTCGTTGTACTCTCTTTTCCTTCAACTTCAATCATAGATCATGTTTTCGTCCTCCTGTAATTTGTTTTTCCACTGTTCTTTTTATGATTATATTATAGCTGATATTGATTATATTGTCCAATCACTTTCTTTATAATCATAATTATTTTTCTTTCACTTGATTATATTAACAATTTTATGTTATTATCCTATTGAGGTGATAACATGAGCGCAAGTAAACAAATTAAACGAGGCAATGTTAGATATCAAGAATACGACTTAGCCGAAAAAGATCAACATGAAACACACAGCCTTTAAGCAATAAGCTCTACCGCGACACCATGAGCTATTCGGACGTTGATAGCGGATGCTCTTGGCTGCACAGTGACGTCAAAATTGTTGATCGGGGAGACTGGAAGCGACACATTCTAATTTTCCAGACAACAAAAGGAAGATGCCATCTTCCTTTACATTTATTGCTTATTCTATTTTTCTTTCTTTCCTTATTTCCGACATCTGCAGCTCTCTTTTGCGCAACACAATCCGAAAGATACAAATTTATCAACGTCTGATATGGAATCCGGAACTCTCCGACTGCGCTTTAAAATAATCAATCACATCCCATCAAGATTTATTGTTACCTGTTTTTAACCTCTTTGAATACGGGTTTTCCCTCGGATTCAAATTCTTAATATCGTATTCTTCTCGCATTTCTACCACCCTTCCTGATATATCTTTTTTCACTCTTTGTTGCTTCTCTTGCAGAAATTAAACGAATAACATTATCATCATCACGATAACAATGACTTACAATGCATATTTTCGTTGATTTAATTGCGCCAATGATGAGAAATCTGTCTTCATAAAGCGAATGGTCTGGATCATCAAACAGGATAGCGTTTTCGTCTCCAAAAGACTTCTACTGCTTCCTCGAAAGATAAGCCATGCTCTTATTAATTTTATTCTTATTTTCATCCCATTCAAATCTTATGTTTTTCATAATTATATAATTATATTTATAATTATTTGTCAAGCCACTTTTCAAAACTTGATAAATAATTTTCCCTTTCAAATTTTTGTTGCGACGTCGCAATTATTCTACTTATTCGGCGCCACTGAACCGATTATAAACTCTGTCAATGCTCCAGGCTCTTTACTGTTTCCTGCCTCTGGACATATTGTTTATTTCCAACTGTTTCATGTGGACTCACCTTCTGCAGTGCAAAGTAATAATCTGATCTGCTCATCCAGATAGAATTTTCTTCTAATCCACCATGTTCATGATCTAATTTAAAAATATTTTTCACTGATAAATCTGGTTTTTCCCTCTGGCTTTTCTCTACAACAGGCGTTGTGTCAACTACATACACCATGATCTGTTTCACATAAGTATTTCCTGTATGGTCAACTACAGTCAGATTCTCGATGTTGCAAAAATCATGCTGCAGGTTTGTAAACTCACTCTTCCTGATAGTCCGGGATCGTAAAGGATGTGAAAAACCTCCGGATCACTTGGAGCCGGGTTTGTTCCCGGCAAAAATCGGGCTTCCATCCTCACGGTCGATCGCTGCTGCATGGCTTAAAATCTCTTCTTCCGTGATAAATCCGCTCTGTGCCTGTTCTAAAGGTGTAATACAGATCCTGCGCCTGAATCCACGGACAATCATCCCATACAGCATAAAGTGTGATCTCTCCACCATCTTCTGCTAAGGTTCTGAACGATATCTCCGGCTTTCCCACTTCGATAAAGGTATCTTTTGCCATCTTCCAAAGCTCCATCCCATAAAAATGGATGCATACACCTCCTGGGTGCTTCGGCTTTCTTATCTTCTTCACTTTCATCCAGCTCCGCGTCATTTGCATCGTCAGAATCATCTTCTGTTTCCGTAGCTTCTGTTTCGTCCATGTCATCTGGCGCGTCTGTTTCTACTATATCCGCGTCATTACCATCTTTTCCAGTATCCTCGTCCTCGATATCTGAATTTTTCATCATCTTTGGTTTCAGTATCTTCAATTTCAGTTTCTTCCTCTTCATATCCATCCATCATT
>VOFB01001614.1_pt1 | contig 22362 bp, 49 predicted proteins | sample 5384141 | NCBI WGS metagenome assembly VOFB01 (sample SAMN12384721, study PRJNA508395) | human gut metagenome | isolation source: healthy gut A | host: Homo sapiens | reverse complement strand
CCACATGGCCCGGCGTGTCGAGCAGCGTCATCGAGCAGTCGTCCAGCCGAAGCATCGCCTGCTTGAAAAGATCGTGATGCCGCGCTCACGCTCCAGCGCGTCCGTGTCCAGAAAGGCGTCACGGTGATCGACGCGCCCGAGACTGCGGATCGCGCCGCTGCGGTAGAGCATTGCCTCCGACAGCGTCGTTTTGCCCGCGTCCACATGCGCGAGAATTCCAATCACAAGCTTTTTCATGGTATCCGCCTTTCTTAGGGTGTATCTGAAAACTGGCGAAGTGACCGGCAGCGAGGGATTTTTGCGCTGCGCAAGACATTTTTTGCAGGAATCCTGACGTATTTCAAGGAAAATGCCGCAGCACGGTGCGAAAAGGCCCGCTCTCCGGTGCGTTGGGAGTTGGAAGAATACACCCTAGTATTGGTTATCCTTCCGCCGTCCCGTCATGGGACGGCTGGGCCGCGATGTATTCATCCAGAATTCTGGCGGCTGCCGCCACGTCCGCACAGGGGACGCTTGCGGTAGCCGTGCGCGGCTGCGGCTCCGTGGGCTTCGGATGCGCCCGAGGCCCAGAATGTCCCTGCACAAAATGGTGCCGAATTCCGCGCGGAAGGCGTCGGCGATGGTGCGGATGCGCGCGTAATGCGCCGCCTTTCCTCCTTTGCGTCGGGGCTGTCATAGCCGAAGAGCAGGCCCGCGGCCATGCACGCGCCGCTCAGCGCACCGCACATTTTCGCGCATCCCGCCGACGCCGCCGCCAAACGACGACGCCAGACGCAGCGCCGTGTCCTTTCCAGTCCCGCGTCCTCCGCGAACGCAAGCAGCACCGCCTGCGCGCAGTTGTAGCCCTCGAGAAAATTCGCTCTTTGCGAGCGCCTCATGCTTTGTCATCTGAGTCCCTCCTCCACGATCAGGGAAAAGCTGCGCCCGCCGCATTTTTTGCAGACGCAGCTTCGCGTTTTGGATGCTGCTCCAGCAACTGTACAATCTTTCCGCGCCGCAGGTAACGGCTCTCCGTCCCGCAGCCAAGGCAGCGGACGAGATAGACCGGGCCTCCGGCGCGGCATAGGACGGCGGCGCGCTCCTGCGCTGCGGCGCAGGGGCTTCGAGCCGCTCAGGACGGCAGCCGACGCGCAGGCAGACGCTTTTCCACACGGCGTCATGCCCGTGCCGCCGCCCGGTCAAAGCGCGGCGGCCGCGTGGGCGTATTCATGCAGTGCCGTCTGACGCAGCTGCTCCACGGCTCGTCCGCTTCAAAAACGCGGCAAGCCGGATCGCGGTGGGCTTGTCCGCGCGGAAGCAGCACACGCCGTACTGCCGCACCATGCGGGACGAAAACGAAAGCGGGATCTGCTCCGGAGATTCCGAGCAGGCGGTCGAGCCGCCGGTGTCGCTGCGGATCGCCTCCAGCAGTGCCTGTTCCTCCATTTTGCGCGCTTCCTTTCAATTTACACGCCCAGTATAGCATACGACGCGGCGGAATACCACCGCGAAGCCGCTCTCATTCAATTTTCTGTGCTATACTGTTTTTAATCCAACAATGAAGGAGAGCGCCATGCTTTCACGCATCTATCTGGAGATCACGAATACCTGCGGTGATGACGCTCGCGCCCGTTCGGAAGGCGGCGAGCTTGCCGGCGGGACGGACTTGATGTGACGCGTGGGCTCGGCGATGACCAGCTCGACGTCCTCGAGCAATGGCGCGAGCGTCTCGTTCGCATCATCGGCCACCGCGCCTTCGGGAACAGCTACGCCATAGGCAACATCGGCGATGCTAGCGGGAACCTCCTCGGGGCCGACGATCGCGACAGCCACCTCGTCCGCCAGACCGCGGGCACCTGCCGCGAGGGCGGTGGCGGCATCTGCATGCTCGGCAATTACCAGTGCTTTCATGATCTATTCCCCTTCCCTACTGCAATGCGCTCTTGATGGCGGCGGCAAATGCTTCGATGGCACCGTCATCGGACGCAGACTTCACTTCGAGTTTGCGCTCCTCGGCCTCGGGCGCCTTGATATCGACGATCTCGACCGCCGTTTCGGGCGCAGCCGGCGCCCCCTCGACGCGCATGGGGCTTCTTGCCCGCCGCCAGGATATCCTTCATGCCGGGATGCGCGGCAGCGCGATGTCGGGCAGGACCGAGACGACGCACGGCATGGGAAGCTCGACGGTCTCGACGACGTCCTCGAGCCTGCGCTTGGCGCAGAGGCCGGCGTCCGCCGGGGCGATCTCGACCGCCGCGGTGGGTGACGGGCACCCAGCTTGTAGGCAAGCTGCACATCGACCTGCTGGGCATAGTTGTCGGCCGACCCATCGCCACATACGATCACGTCCCAGCCATCCAGGCCATCAATGGCCGAGGCCAGCGCGGCCGCCGTCGCGTAGGCGTCCATGTCGATGTAGGCGTCGTCGGCGACCATGACGAGCTCGTCGGCACCGCGAGCGAGAATGTTCTTCTTGAGCTTGGAGTCATCGATGACGGCAGGACCGACCGTGACAACCGTCACCTTAGAGTCACCGACACTTGCCGCAAGCTGCGCGGCAGCCTCGATTGCGTTGACGTCATAGGCGGAGATCGTCTGATGTGCCTTGGACATGATCAAGCCGCCTGATGCGGCGACCTGTATGTCCTGGTCGTCTGGCACGACTTTGACCGCGATGTTCATACCGTGCATCCTTTCTCGATGAATACGCTATGCATGCAATGTACGAAGAGATACAGCGACGGCATGAACTAGGCAGCATTTTAATTAATGTCTATCTTTTTGTCTAAATCCACATTAAGCACATCAAGCGCCAGAGCAGCCACCTTTCATCTCGCCAAGAATCTCTCTGAAGGTGGTTCTAGACTTTGCCTGTCTGGAAGGACGCAGGCAATCCTGTTACAAGTTTTAAATTATCGTCTTCTGATTGCACTCGAGAAATTCAACTAATAATTTTTTTCGGCTATAATAAGAAAAAATCGATAGTTATCTAAGCTTTTTTTTTCTATTATGAAAGAAAACAACATGATTCAACGCACCGAATACATCGCAACTCGAGCCTTTCATTGGCAAGGATATTATCAAAGGTTATAACCGGCATGCGCCGTAGCGGCAAAAGTACCTTGCTTGAAACAATCAGGAGCAAGCTTCGATGATGGTATCGCGCCCTTACAACAACATCATCATATAATCAACCGAGTCCATGCAATGGGAAGATGCAGCTTCGTCTGCGCAGGCGTTCTATCAAACGGTCCTGGAGCTCACGCAAAACATTCAAGCAAAAAATATACCTGTTTCTTTGACGAGGTTCAGGCCGTTTCCCAATTGGGAACGTGCGATAAACTCATTGCGCGTCGACCTTGATGCGACATATACATTACCGATCCAACTCGAAGCTGCTTGCCGGCGAACTCTCGACACTCCTAGCCGAAGGTACGTAACTGTGGAGGTGTTTCCGTTTTCCCTGAAAGAAATCGCCGAAAGCAATTCCCCAACAAAAGCCCACGTGAACTATACGACCTCTATAGAATCTATGGCGGCCTCCTTCCTGAGCCACATCGACTACGCTCCGAAAGCTCGATTTCGTACCTACGCGACGTCTTCAACTCGATTGTCCTCAAGCGACATCGTGCAAACGGCGCAAGCTTCGTAACAGTGACCAGCTAGAGCGAGTGCTCAGTTACTTCATGTCTGAGGTTGGAACTACCCTCTCCGTCAACAACATCGCTAACTCGATGAAAACGATGGACGAAAAATCGTCGAAAGCATCTACAACTACCTGCAAGCTGCAGAGAGGCTATGTTGCTCACCAGGGCTCGCCGTTATGACATCAAGGGAAAGGCGATTCTACAGGGGCAGCGAGGCCTACCTTACCGATGTGGGCCTTCGTGAGGCCATGAAATTGGAAACAACGCGCGCAGGCTCGATTTGAATGCTCGAGAACACGTCTTTAATAGAACTACGCGTCGAGGTTTTCAAGCTTTACGTTGGCCGCAGACAAAAAGGAAATAGACTGTTGCTGAAAGGGGCGGCAATCGTATTTACATCCAAGTCGCATATTTGCTTGAAAGCGAAAGCACGCGTGAGCGTGAGTTCTCCGCACTGCAGGCCGTTGATGATAATTATCCTAAGCTCATCGTAGTGTCGATGAGACAGATTGTCCGATAATGGTATCAAGTGCTGGAACATCGTGGACTTTCTGCTGTCGTCGGACTGGGAAAGATGAGGTTAGGATCATGCACAAGATGGCCATATCGCAAATTGAATCGTTGCTGCTTCATTGGCCAAAATGGAGCGAAGAAGGCTTCGCTCATCGGCCGTTTGCCCGTGGCGAGAAAGGCTGGACAGCGACGTTGGATATCCTGCTCGAAAGGGCAAGATCAAGGGGATGCAGGTTCTCGAATTTCAAGATGAGCTCGAACAGAGACTCAACAGAAAGGTCGACGTCATCACGACAACAGGCATCAGTACGCGTTTTCTCGAGCGCGTGAAGAAAGATGCAATCGTCTTGTATGAAGCGGGCTAAACACGAGGAGCGCTTTCGAGAATAGGACCTTAGCCCCTGGATGCGAGTGGCGCTGTCCGAAACCAGGCGCTGCGTCATTGCAGGTGGGGGCCGCATCGCCTAATCGGAGGGACGGGCAAGACGCCCTCGTATATCCACAGGTCGCATTCTTCCCTATCCCCCTTCGGCTTCGTGATGCGGGCGAAGACAAGGCTCGTCACGAAGGCCACGGCGCCAAAGACGGCCATGGTCGTGTGAGACGAACAGGCTCACGCCACCGCAGCGCTCATCACAGCCTGCTGGAAGGGCCGAGCCACCGGCGATGTCGGTATTCACGATGGCCAGGTGATGCGGGAAGCGCTTTCTGACCATAGCGCTCGCGGGCAAACGCGGTGGCCTGGGGGCGCTACGCTACCATAGCCCACCACCATCATCAGACAGCCGATGACGTAGAGCCATCCCAAACCGAAGAAGAAGGCGCAGGCGAGAACCGTGCAGGCCGCGAAGGCAATCGTTGCGACCAAGATCATGGAGAACTGCAAGCCCTTCTTGTCGTAAACGACGCCCATGGAAAGACCTGACAATCCATTCACGATGGAGATGATGCCCACGAGCGTCGCGGCGAAGGTCGCATCAACGCTCAGCTCCAAGGCTCCCCTGCATGGACGCCGATGACGACGAGTCCTGCGCCAAGGATGATGATCGCCCATAGGTAGTAGCCGTAAAACGCAGGGTCACGGAAGATCCTGCGCTGATCTGCCTCGGCATCTGGGGCGGACTTGGCATCCGTCACGAATTCGGCATCAGATGAGAGCTCCTCCTGGCCAGGTCTTCCTTTGCGTGCCGACGCCCAGAAGCTCGCTGATGTTCTCGGGAGCGCGCTTCAAGAAGCAGGCCAGAAACACGAAGACGACAGGCCGTGGCCGCGACGACGCCGAGCGCGACGGGTATGCCCGCCGTCCCGATAATGGCGCGCGTGAGCGTTCCCAGGTAAGGGATCCGAGGCCAAAGCCCATGAACATGACGCCGGAGGCAAAGCCGGTCCTAACGGGGAAGCACAAGGTCACCGTGGCGATGGTGACGTTGTAGCCCAGGCCCGTGCCGCAGCCAATGCATACGCCATAACATATGTACAGGGCCCATATGCCGTATTGGGCCAGAATTGCCGTTCCCGCAAAACCGCAAACGAGAAGTGCGGCTGCCATCAGTATGGCGCCGCGCACGCCAAGCGTCTGAGCACGCGCACGCCAATGAGGCCGCCCACGCAAAAGGACATCATGCAAATGGTAAATGTCACCTTGACCGCCGCCATCTCCCAGCCGTAGATTGTGGCGAGAGGCGTGGCAAATAGCGACCAGGCATAGACAAGGCCCAGCACCAGAAACGATGCAGCCGACGCAAATAGATAGACATATCTTTTCCGTTTAAGTACGCGCACGTCCATGATATCCCCTCAATTTCGTACGTGACCTTATAGTAGTTGCTATAATTCTCTTTTAATCGCGCTTTTTCTCTATAGCTATTTCAGGTCTAAGCCTTACACAAAGGGTGAGCATGTACTCACGACACATTGAGTCCTTTATCGAAACGGCGAACGCGGGAAGCTTCAGCAAGGCAGCGCGGGCACTCTACATAGCGCCGTCCTCGCTCATCCAGCAGATCGACCTTCTCGAGCAGCGACTCGGCATCGTCTTGTTCGAGCGTGGGCGTCGGGGCATCAAGCTCCACCGAGGCAGGAGAATCGCTCTATCGAGACGCCGTCGAGATCGTCCGCCACTGCGACGAGGCGATCGCCCGTGCGCGTCAAATCAAAACGACGAGGAACCCATACGGGTGGCAACCTCCCTTCTCATGAAATGCCGCATGCTTCCGGGAATCTGGTCGCACATGATCGAGCGTGCGCCGGGCACTCGCATCGACATCATCTCGCTCGAGAGTGCCGGGGGTCGAACCGGGCAACTACCTGCGGGGACTCGGCGTATCGTATGACGTGATGGAGGGACTCTACATGTCCGAGTTGTATCGGGAGCAGTGTCTTTTTCCTCGAACTGACGCGAACGCGGCTGTGCGTCGCAGTACCGCGTTCCTCGGCACCGTCATTCCGCACGCGCTCGATTCGAATGTGCTCCATAACCTCGACCTGGTCATGATGAGACCGGGAGTATCGGCCGAATACGATGCGGCACGCCCTACCTTACCGGACTCGGCGCCAACCGGATTACCGATGTCCCCTTCTACACGATGGAGCTATTCACGGATTGCGAGCTGAACAACCGCGCCATCGTCACGACCGAGATCTGGGAGGGCATACATCCGAACCTCGTTTGCATCCCGCTTTGCCGGGCCACATGACATGCCCTACGGGCTGGTCTTTCCCAAGCGGCCAAGCGCGCAGCTCATGAGGCTGTACGAAACGGCAAGGCAGGCATGCGCATGACGGCGGCGTTCTAGACTGCCTCGAGTGCCTGCTCGAGGTCGGCAATCAAGTCCTCTGGGTCCTCGATGCCGCATGAAAGGCGGATGAGGTCAGGGTTATTCCGGCTGCCTCCAGCTCCGCGTCGGTCATCTGACGATGCGTTGCGTTTGCGGGATGCAGCACGCAGGTACGTGCATCCGCGACGGGGTCGCGATTTGCGCGAGGTCAAGCGCGGACATGAAGCGCTCCGCAGCATCGCGTCCGCCCGCGACGCCAAAGCTCACCACGCCGCAAGATCCGTTGGGTGGTACTTCTTCGCGAGATCGTGGCTTTCATCACCGGGTAAATCGGCGTAACGCACCCATGTCACCTTTGGATGCCGGTTCAGGAACTCCGCAACCGCGAGACCGTTCTTGGTGTGCCGGGCCACGCGCAGGTGAAGGCTGAGGCCCATGTTCAGCAAGAAGGCGTTTTGGGGCGACTGAATTGATCCCAAGTCGCGCATGAGCTGCGCCGTCGCCTTCGTGATGAATGCCCCCTCGTTGCCAAATTGCCTGGTATAGACCACGCCGATAGCTTTCGTCGGGAGTGGTCCAGACCAGGATACTTCTCGGCATGGGCCTCCCAATCGAACCTGCCCGAATCGACGATGCAACCACCAACCGCGGCGCCATGGCCGTCCATGTACTTCGTCGTGGAGTGGACGATATCGGCACCCCACTGATGGGGCGACAGTTGATTGGCGTGGGAAACGTGTTGTCGACGATGAGCGGGACCCCGTGGTCATGGGCCGCCTTCGCGAAACGCTCGATATCGAGAACCGTGAGCGCGGGATTCGCGACGGTCTCGCCGAACACGGCCTTCGTATTCGGGCGGAGGCACTCGAGCTCCTCGTCACTGCATGTCAGGGGAGACGAAGGTGAACTCGATGCCCATCCGCTTCATCGTATGCGAACAGGTTGTACGTGCCACCGTAGATTGACGTCGAGCAGACCACGGGTCTCCGCAGCCCGCGATGTTGAAGACCGCATAGAAATTTGCCGCCTGTCCCGAGGACGTGAGCATCGCCGCTGACCCACCCTCGAGTTCGCAGATCTTCGCGGCCACGTAATCGTTGGTGGGATTCCGGAGACGCGTGTAGAAGTAGCCCTCCTCCTCAAGATCGAAGAGCCTTCCCATGAACTCGCTCGAATCGTACTTCCAATGTCGTGTTCTGGTAGATGGGAATCTGACGCGGTTCGCCGTTTCCGGGATGGTAGCCACCCTGAACGCATGTGGTGCCGATTTCCGAGGTCATGGGCTCTCCTCTTGTTCAAAAACGAAATGAACGACCGGCCTCATGGTATCACCAGCGAGGCCCCTGATATCATGGAGCGCCTACGGAAGGATTTGACCATGCCAATCAGAATTCCGGATGCGCTTCCGGCCACCAGCATACTCGAGGGCGAGAACATCTTCGTGATGACGGAGCACCGTGCAATCCACCGGACATACGTCCGCTTCGCGTTCTCATCTTGAACCTTATGCCAACGAAAATCGAGACGGAGACGCAGCTTCTGCGCAAACTCTCGAACACGCCCCCTTCAAAGTCGAGGTCGAATTGCTCCAGACGGTGAGCCATCGTGCCGAGCACGTGGCCGCAGAGCATCTCGAGTCCTTCTACGTCAGCCTCGACGACATCCGCCACAGGCGCTACGACGGCATGATCATTACGGGCGCGCCGGTGGAGCTTCTTGACTTCAAGACGGTCGACTACTGGCCCGAGCTCTGCGAGATCTTCAGTGGGCAAAGACCCACGTCTTTTCGACGCTCTACATCTGCTGGGGCGCCCCAGGCGGGCATCTACTATCACTACGGCGTCGAAAATACGAGCTCGAGGGAGAAGATGATCGGGCGTCTTTGCCCATAACATCATAAAGCCGTCGAGCCCGCTCGTCCGCGGTATCAACGACGTGCTCTATGCACCGCACTCGCGTCACACCGAGGTTCGCCAGGAGGATATCGAGGCAGTCAATGACCTCGAAATCATAGCCGTATCAGACGAGGCGGGCGTATTCATCGCGAAGAGCACGAATAGCAGGCACTTCTTCGTTTTTGGACATCCTGGAGTACGACACCGATACGCTTGCGAAGGAATACGCGCGTGACCTTGGCAAAGGGCTGAACCCCCAAGGTGCCAAGGCATTACTTCCCCGATGATGACCCGTCAAAGACGCCTCGGTCAAACTGGCGCGCCCCGGCGCAGTTGCTTTACACCAATTGGCTGAACTACTACGTCTATCAGGCAACGCCCTACGATATCAACAACTCCAAGCTGTAAAGACGAAAGAAGCCGGGCACGAAACCCGGGCTTCTTTTTGCATGTGCGAAGCGTACAAACTAGTACGTAAGCACTCCGCTGAACATTAAGATCGTGCTTTTCTTACGCCTCGGTGTAGTTGCGGACGATGTCACTGGCAACCTTGATGCCAGGGCCCATCGTCGAGGAAAGCGCGATGGACTTGACATAACGGCCCTGGTCGCAGCCGGCTTCACGCGCAGGATCTCGTCGTAGAGCGCACCGTAGTTCTCGGCGAGGGCCTTGGGCTCGAAGGAGACCTTGCCGATGTTGACATGGCAGATGCCATAGCGATCGGCGCGATACTCGACCTTGCCGCCCTTGAGCTCGCTAACGGCCTTGGCGACATCGGGGAGTGACGGTGCCGAGCTTGGGATTGGGCATCATGCCGCGAGGACCGAGGACCTTACCCAGACGACCGACCTTGCTCATCATGTCGGGAGTCGCGACGGCGGCATCGAAGTTGATGTTGCCCGCCTGCACGTCGGCGACCAGATCATCGGAACCGACGACGTCGGCGCCAGCCTCGAGGGCCTCCTTGGGCCTTCTCGCCCTCGGCGAAGACGGCAACACGAACGGTCTTGCCGGTGCCGTGGGGCAGGGAGATGGAGCCGCGGACCTGCTGGTCGGCCTGGCGAGTGTCGATATTGAGACGGAACGCGACCTCGATGCTCTCGTCGAACTTCGCACCGCGAGCTCCTTGGCAAGCGCGCACGCCTCGAGCGGCGTGTACAGCTTGTCCTCGTCGACCTTGGCCAGTGCGGCCTCGTACTTCTTCCGTGCTTTTGCCATTTTCTTTCCTCCTCGTGGTCAACGGACCTGGCCGGCCTCCCACATCTAGCGGCGTATCCTTTACGCCGCGTATCTACTTTCGACCAGGACGCCCATGGAGCGAGCGGTACCCGCCACGATCTTCTTTGCTGCCTCGATATCGTTGGCATTGAGATCGGGGAGCTTGGTCTCGGCGATCTCGGTGAGCTGGGCCTGCGTGAGCGTGCCGACCTTGTCGCGCTGCGGGACGCCGCTGCCCTTCTGGATGCCGAGAGTGCCTGGCGGATGAGAACCGCTGCCGGCGGAGTCTTGCAGATGAAGTCGAAGGACTTATCCTCGTAGACCGTAATCTCGACCGGGATGATGGTGCCGGCCTGGTCTGCGGTCTCGGCGTTGAATGCCGTGCAGAACTGCATGATGTTGACGCCCTGGGCGCCGAAGGGCCGGGCCTACCGGGGAGCCGTTTGCCTGGCCAGCAGGAATCTGAAGCTTGATGAAGCCCGATACTTCCTTGTCCTTTGCCATGATGTGAATCCTTACTACGTACCTGCCCTAATGGGCTTTTTACTCTCTCTATCGAAAGCGCAGTACCGTGAGAAGCCCTCTCCACATCGAGGCACGGCGCGCGTTTCTGCCAAGTTTAGATCTTCGCCACCTGATCGAAGCTCAGCTCGACCGGCGTCTCGCGTCCGAAAATCGAGACGAGCACCTTGACCTTGCCGGCCTCGGCATTGACCTCCGAGACGGTGCCATCGAAATCTGCGAGCGGACCGCTCACGACCTTGATTGACTGACCCTCTTCCAAATCGGTAGAGGTCTTCTTGGGGGCCTCGGGGCTCACGCGCTTGGTGATCTTATTGAACTCGTCGCGCGTCAGCGGCACGGGCTGGCCCTGCTGCCGACAAACCCGTCACACCCGGCGTGTTGCGCACGGCAACCTGGGTGCGAGCATCGAGGTTCATCTTGACCAGAACGTAGCCGGAAAGACCTTGCGCTCGGTGGTCGACGCGGCCGCCCTCCTTAATCTCGGTGACCATCTCCGTAGGAATGAGAATCTCGATCGAAGATGTTGTTCTCGAGACCCCTGGGTCTCGATGAGATGCTCGATGTTAGTCTTGACCTTGTTCTCGTAACCCGAATAGGTGTGGATGACATACCATCTTCTAGCCATTGGCGTTCACTCCCAGAGTTGCGATGGCATCGCGGAATGATGATGTTGTCGATGATGGCGATGCCGACCCGAAGAACACGCAGGGCGCCGACCGATGAGGCTCGCGTTGACGAGCTCCTTCTTACGCGTCACGTGACACGCGCTCATCTCGCCCTTGACCTCTTTGCAATAGTTGACGAAAAACGACGCCAGAGGCTGGGCTTCCTTGTTGGGATCGCTCTTGGCAACGGCCTTGGTGGCCTTGGCTTTGGCCTCGGGAGCTCTTGTCCTTGGAACGAGAGAGCACAGCCGCCTTCTTCTGCGTTTGCGATTGCTCGCTTGCCTGCGCAAGATCACGCGCCGACTGAGCCTTTGCTCCTCGGTCAGCGTGTGTCCTTGCGCTTCTGCGCTCTTGTGTTTCTTCGTGCCATCTTGATCCGTTCGTATAAGGTTGTTCATACCTTAAAAGCAGGCCAACTGAAAAAGTTGGCCGGAATAGTCTGGCAGGCCAGGAGGACTCGAACCCCCAACATTCGGTTTTGGAGACCGACGCTCTACCAATTGGAGCTACTGGCCTGTTCATCTGGTTTAGCCATTCCACTCCTGAACACTTAGCGAGTACAACTTTGAGTCTCGCGGTGCAGCGTGTGATGACCGCACCAGCGGCAGTACTTCTTCAGCTCGATGCGCTCAGGGTTGTTCTGCTTGTTCTTCTTGGTCGTGTAATTGCGGCGCTTGCAATCAGTACAGGCCAAGGTGACCAACGTGCATTATTCTCCTCTTCCTCGATCAAAGCAGAACACGGGTTGACGGTCGTAAAACCGCCGGGCCTGTCTGCTCATAACCTAAATGGTGCGTGTTACTCGATGATCTCGGTAACGCGACCGAGCCGACCGTGCGACCACCCTCGCGGATGGCGAACTTCAGGCCGTCTTCCATGGCGATCGGGGTGAATGAGCTCGCCCGTGATCTCAACGTTGTCGCCCGGCATGACCATCTCGACACCGTCCGGCAGGATAACCGTGCCCGTGATGTCGGTGGTGCGGAAGTAGAACTGCGGACGATAGTTGGTGAAGAACGGGGTGTGACGGCCGCCTCCTCCTTGGTCAGAACGTAGATCTCGCCGGTGAACTTGGTGTGCGGGGTAACCGAACCGGGCTTGCAGAGAACCTGGCCGCGCTCGATGTCCTCACGCTTGATGCCGCGGGAGCAGCAGACCGACGTTGTCGCCAGCCTCGGCCTCGTCGAGCAGCTTGCGGAACATCTCGACGCCGGTGACGACCGGTCTTCTGCGTCGGGCGGATACCGACGATCTCGACCTCGTCATTGACATGGCAGACGCCACGCTCGACGCGGCCCGTGGCGACGGTGCCACGACCGGTGATGGTGAAGACGTCCTCGATGGCCATGAGGAACGGCTTGTCGGTCTCGCGGGCGGGAGTCGGGATGTACTCGTCGACAGCGTCCATGAGCTCCCAGATGGCATCCTGATAGCCCTTGTCGCCCTCCGAGGGCCTTGAGGGCGGAGCCACGGATGACGGGGATGTCGTCGCCGGGGAAATCGTACTGGAGAGGAGCTCACGGGTCTCCCATCTCGACGAGGTCGATGAGCTCCTCGTCATCAACCATATCACACTTGTTCAGGAATACGACGATGTAGGGCACGCCGACCTGACGGGCGAGCAGGATGTGCTCGCGGGTCTGAGCCATGGGGCCGTCGGTAGCGGCGATGACCAGGATAGCGCCGTCCATCTGAGCAGCACCGGAGATCATGTTCTTGACGTAGTCAGCATGGCCGGGGCAGTCGACGTGAGCGTAGTGACGCTGTCGGTCTCGTACTCGACGTGGGCGACCGAAATGGTAATGCCGCGCTGCGCTCTTCCGGAGCCTTGTCGATGTCCTCGAAAGCCGTGAAGTCGGCGGTGGCGGTGCCATGCGCCGTCATTGTCGGAAAGCGTCTTGGAGATAGCCGCGGTAAGCGTGGTCTTGCCATGGTCGACGTGACCAATGGTGCCGATGTTTACATGCGGCTTGGAGCGTCAAACTTTTCCTTTTCAGCCATCATATCCTCCTGTTTGCTGATTGCATGCGCGTCCCCCGCTTTGGGATACGCGTCATTACCAAACTACTATTTTATACGTGCTGAGCCTCGTTCTGAGGCGAAAAAAACTGGTAGCGGCGATTGGATTCGAACCAATGGCAACACGGGTATGAACCGTGCGCTCTGACCAACTGAGCTACGCCGCCATTTGATCGTTCAAACTCTGATGAGTGTGAAGTAAATGGAGCCTGTGATCGGATTTGAACCGATGGCCTCTTCCTTACCAAGGAAGTGCTCTACCCCTGAGCTACACAGGCAAAGGTGGTGGGCGCGCATGGATTCGAACCATGGTAGGCAAAAGCCAACAGGTTTACAGCCCGTCCCGATTAACCGCTCCGGCACACGCCCATCTTTGTGACTCACTAATCTGTATACGCTTTTCAAGCTGCATGCGATGCGGGTCTAGCCGCATAGCGCACGAATGATACCGCGCATCAGATGTTGTCAACGAAAAAAGCCGCTATACCACGCATCCGGGTGTAGCTATGCATTTCGCTGCGCAAATGCGGCTGGTGCCAGCGGCAGGAATCGAACCCCAACCCTCGGTTTACAAAACCGCTGCGCTACCGTTGCGCCACGCTGGCAAAACCGCGTCCGGCAGTGTATCACACGGAAACAGAGGAACGGCTCTAATATCTCGATGATGCGCCAGAGGAACGGGGCAAACGGACAGGTCACGCACCCCGCTCCACGGACCATGGCCTCGAGCTTCGCACGCGTCTCGGTATCGAGCCTGTCGGCTATGGTGCGTTTTTTCGCTCGCGGCCCGGCAGGGCGAGCCCCGCGTCGTTCCTCTTCGACATCCGCGCTGTCTGCGGTAAATGCAAGCGACGAAAAGGGTCGCGACTCCTCCCCGAAGACGGTTGCCTGAATGGTGAAATCCGACGAAACAACCACAACTTCGAAGCCCCTTTCGCGCGCATCATGCGCAAAGGCGCTCGATGACACTATCGGCACTCACCCCCGCAGGGGGAGAAAACCACGTCGATACCCGCCTTGCGCAGGGAGTTCCGTCGAATCAGGATTGCCAGCGGCATCGAAGACGACCGTGCAGCGTTCGTAATGTTCCTGGGCAAGCTGGGCGGCATCGTTGATGAGCGCTTCGCGGGCCTTGTTCCAACCCTCCCGCTTTCGTAGTCTATGCCGAGATACGCGTAGCGATCGTTGTTCCGAATGACGTTGTGTCCGTCGACGATCAGGACCTGGCGGCGTTGCATTGCCTCATCCATTCGTAGGCGAGCGCGGTAGTCGCCTGCGCGACGTTGAGCGACTCGACATGCCCCGCCTGCGGAAGGCAGACGAGCATGTCGCAAGTCTCGCGTGTGAGGCGGGCAAGCCCCGCGTCCTCCGATCCCATGACGAGCACGATGCGACCCGAAAGCGGGGCATCCCACAGGAGCGTCCTGGCGTGCTCGCTCGCTCCGATAATCCAGAACCCCTCGTCCTTGAGACGCTCGAGGCTCTTGACCAGATTCGCCTCCTGCGCGATGGGCATGTGCGCAACCGCTCCCGCGGAAGTCTTGTACGTCGCCGTGGTTACACGCGCGCAGCGGCGGTTGGGGATGAGCACGCCCGTCGCACCGACCACGTCGGCCGTGCGCACGATGGCTCCGAAGTTGCCGGCGTCCGTTATATGGTCGCAGGCGATGATGAGTGCATCTTCGGCGTCGGCCGCCTGGTCGATGAGCTGGCGCAACCCCACGTACTCGTACGGTTCGACTTGGGCGACAATGCCTTGGTGGGCCCCATGGGACGACCGGGCGTCAAACTCCTTGGCCGTGGCGCGCTCGACGCGGATACCATCTGCCTGCGCACGGGCAAGCAGCTTGGAGATGCGTTTGTCGCGAAGGGCGGAATCGCTCGCATAGACGAGCTGGACGGGGAACGCCTGCGTCAAGTGCTTCCGCGAGAGCGTGTCGCCCCTCGAGGTGCTCACTCTCCATAAGCTGACCCGCTCCGTTGGGGTGTCCTCAATGGTGAACCCAAGTGCCGCGAGGCCGTCTCGAACGGCATCGGCAAGCGCCCAGTTCTTCTCGGCCCGAGCCTGCGCGCGGGCCTCGAGCAGGGCGTCGGCCGCCGCGTGCGGATCATCGCCCGCGTAGTTGCAGGGTGCGGCGAGGTCGCACACTTCCACCGGCCATTCATCCGCATCACCGGATGCCGGCATCGCTATGCCGAGCACGCCCATGAGCTCCTCGATGGCATCCGCGCTCAGCAGCGCAGCCTCGCGGTCGGCGGCGTTCATGCGGTCAGCGATTCGAGAAAGCGGTTTGCATTCGTTGGCAAACGAGAAGATTGCGGCCAATCCCCCGCCGTGTTGAAATCATCGTCCATGGCCTCGACAAAACCGGTGCGCATCGCCTCGCGCGCCTGGTCAAGCTCGGAGGGATTGCCCTCGGCGTCCTCGGCGGCGTGTTCCGCGGCCCAGCGCAAGTTGCGCACGGTCGTGCACAGGTGGCCATACGACGTGTCGGCTCGGCAAGGCGCGCGTCGGAGAAATCGAGCGGCGAGCGATAGTGCGTCTGCAGCATGAGCAGGCGCAAGGCGCTGATTGCAGGGTTTCGAGAACGTCCTTTGAGCAGCAGGAAGTTGCCCAGGCTTTTGACATCTTCTCGGAATTGATGCGCAGCATGCCCGAATGCATCCAGTAAACGGACGAAGTCCTCGTCATATGCGGCCTCGGTCTGCGCCTTCGTTTTCGTGATGAGGAAAGACGATGATCGGAGCCACCGCCATGAACGTCAAGCGGCACGCCGAGGTACTTCTGCGACATGGCCGAGCATTCGAGATGCCGCCCGGGCGCCCCTCGCCCCACGGCGATGACCAAGCGGCTCGCCTGGCTTGGCGGCTCGAGCGCGAAGTCGAGCGGGTCGCGCTTGCGTTCGTCCACGTCAACGCGGGCACCGCTCTGCAAGTCGTCGATATTGCGACCGGAAAGCTCGCCGTACTTGGGGAAGGAACGTACCGAGGTACATCGTCGCCATCGACCTCGTAGGCATGGCCACGATCGATGAGGCGCTGCTGGCTCGATCATCTCGGGAATCTCCTGCGTGGCACGTGGGCGCACGGATCGTCGATGCCGAAGGTGTGCATGTTGTCGATGAAGGCCTTGGTATAGAACGCCGCGATCTCCTCGGGCGTCTTACCCTCCTCCTGCGCGCGCTTGATGATCTTGTCATCGACATCGGTGATGTTCTGGACAGAAGGCGACCTCGTAGCCGCGATACTTCAGGTACTTGCGCACCATGTCGAAGATGAGGAAGGTGCGCGCGTTGCCGATGTGAATGTAGTTGTAGACCGGGGACCACATGTACATCGCCACCTTGCCCGGCTGTGCGTCACGAGCTCCTCTTTGCGGCGGGTCGCGTGTTGTATTGCATGGTCCTCGGTGCAGTCTTTGCGTACGTCCGAATATATTAACGTAATGGCGCCTACGCATTCCGAAAGGCGGCGGCGTTCGTGAAACTGCGAAACGGCAAAATCTACTGCGGAACTCGCGTGCAAAACCGCACGCTCAGACAGTCCTCGCAAGACCGTTTTGTCGTTTCTTGTTTCACTACGAGCCTTTCCGGAATGGCCAGGCTTTACAGGTTATAAAAAGCATCTGTTGCGCAACTTGAGAAAAAAAGAACGCCCCAATAACTTTCTGCTATTGGTGTGGAGAGCAGGCAGATGGCCTGGGCGGACGCCCTCTCCCCCTACCTTCATAGCCCAAGTGGGTCGTCGTGGCCTTCTGACACCCACGTTGTCGACGGGGATGCGCAGGGCGGCAGCGATGTTTGCGCGCATCTGCTCGCGATACGGGGACATCTTGGGTTCCTGGGCATGACAACCGAATCGATGTCCTCGATCAGAATAGCCCTGTTCCCGCGCGAGCGCGCCCACGTGCTCGAGCAACTTGACGGAGTCCGCATCCTTGTACGCAGGATCGGTATCGGGAAAGAGCTTTGCCGATATCACCGGCGCGCATCGCCCCGACGATCGCATCCATGATGGCGTGCACGAGCACATCCGCATCCGGAATGCCCGTCAAGTCCCTTTTGTCATGCGGAATCTCGACGCCGCCGAGAACGAGCCTGCGCCCTTCGGCAAACGCATGCACGTCATAACCCAATCCGATTCGATTCATACGACGCCCTTTCCGACAAGAGTCACAAGATTGCGTGCCAATCATACACGGCAGCGTGCCTCATTCCTCACGCTGGCGACGCGAGCGGACAAGGCGGCAACGACGGGACCGACATCTTCCGGAACCGTGAGCTTGATGTTGTCACGCGACCGTTGAACATGGCAACACGACCACCGATGCGCTCGACAAGCGACGAATCGTCCGTGCCCACGAAGCCATCGTTGGCCGACCGATAGGCACGCCTGAAAATGGGTGCGGAAGAGTCGCGGCGTCTGCGCAACCCAAAAACGCGTTGCGATCCGGCGTGGCGGCGATCATGCGGTCGCTCACGATCTTGAGCGTGTCGACGGACGGGTGCCCCACCACGATGCCGTCGATGTCGAGGTTACCCTGAGATGGTGATGGCGTGGGAGATGATTTCGGGCGTGATGAGCGGACGGGCGCCATCGTGCACGGCAACGATCTCGTATTCCTTCGCAAGCGCCTCGAAGCCGTTCAGGAGCCGATTTTGGCGAACCTCGCCGGAGGCCGCAACTCGATGGGCGTGACAAACGGATACGGGTCGATCGCCTTGCGGCAATACTCCGCCTGGCGCCTCCTCACGATGACTATGACGCCCACGTCGGGTACGGCGTCAAACGCCTCGGGCAGACCACGTGAGGACCGGCTTGCCGAGCACCTCGAAAGCTGCTTGCCACCGGGATTGCGAAAAACGCTCGCCTCGCCACCGGCGACGATGATGGCAGCCGTCGAGGGGTGGTTCTTGGAAACGTGACCGGCAAGCAGGCTGCTCGCGTTCTCGAGCGTGTTGATCTGATGGACGAACCGATCGACCTCTGCCGGGGGTGAGGGCTGCGATGGAAATGGGGTCGATACCCACCTCGACCAGACCTTCGTAGTCGTCTGCCACGACTCCTCCTTGTCGTCTTCCGCGCGTCCGGCGATTCGGCGTTCTCGAGCGCTATGAGCCGGTTGATTTCGTGATCGATGGACTCATACATGTTTGGCATTTGTCCACCTCATAAGATAATGGGCAAGGCCGTCGATCTCGAAGCGCTATACAGCGCGAGCACGGATTCGAGGTCACCGATGCAATGAGGGCGCCGTTATCGGCCGAGAGAATCATGTCAAGTGCGATGCGCAAGTCGGTGCCGGGGCGACCATCTCCATGACGTCGTCCATACCCTGAATGACACCCATGAAGCATCCTCCCCTCATCGCAACCGTAAGTCCATCATAACATGGGATAAAGAAAGCAGGAAGCCCGCGACATGAATGGCGTGCCAAGGGGTCAGACCCCCGGCACATTGCAAAGGCTCGTTGAAAACGAGACAGCTTGGTCTGGCCAAACTGCCCCGTTTCGCGTTAGTCGGAAGCTTCCGCGCTGCCCTGCGCCGGAGGAAGCGAACTTCCCGGGCCGGCGCTTTCGAGCGCAAGCACGTCTTGCGCGCCTTGAGCTTGGGAATCTCACCCTCGCCCGGCGCGAACACGAGCTCGTCGCCCACGTAGTCGACGAGGATGATGGAACCCCGCCCCACTTGCCCTCGAGCACCTCCTCGGAGAGCGGATCCGATGAGACGTTGAATCGCGCGACGCAGCGGCCTGGCGCCAAAGGCGGTGTCCGTGCCCTTTTCGGCGACGTGCTTCTTTGGCTGCTTCCGTGAGCTCGATGCTCATGCCCTGGACGATGAGGCGCTGGCGCAGGTCGTCGATCATGAGGTCGATAATCTGGGCGATGTCCTCGCTCGTGAGGGACTGGAAGACGATCGTCTCGTCGATGCGGTTCAGGAACTCGGGGCGGAACAGCTTCTTGAGCTCGGACATGACCGAATCGTGAATCTCCTTGTCGGTGAGACCGCCCGTGTTCGTCGTCGAGAAACCGAGCGGGTTCTCACGCGTGATCTCGCGGCACCGACGTTGCTCGTCATGATGATGATCGTGTTGCGGAAATCGACCTTGCGACCCTGGCCGTCGGTAAGATGGCCCTCCTCGAGAATCTGCAGCAGGACGTTGAATACGTCTGATGCGCCTTCTCTATCTCGTCGAAGAGCACGACGGAATACGGCTTCTGGCGTACGGCCTTGGTGAGCTGCCCGCCCTCGTCGTAGCCCACGTAGCCCGGGGGCGAGCCTATGAGGCGACTGACCTGTGCTTTTCCATGTACTCGGACATGTCGAAGTTGATGAGGCATCCTCGGTGCCGAAAAGGAACTCGGCAAGCGCCTTGAAAGTTGGTCTTGCCCACGCCGGAGGGGCCGAGGAAGATGAACGATCCCATGGGGCGCCTGGGGTCCTTGAGCCCGGCGCGACTACGGCATGGACTTCGAGAGGCGGTTACCGCCTCGTTCTGCCCGGATGACACGCTCGTGCAGGGCATCTTCCATACGCAGCAGGCGCGCGGTCTCGGCCCTGCCAGGCTCGAGACGGGAACGCCGGTCGCGAGCGACACGACGTCGGCAATCTGGTGTCGACGGTGGCGACGTTGAGCGCCGCCTCCTCGCGCCACTTCTCCTCGAGCTCCGCTCGCTCGCGGATGAGCTCCTTCTCCTTATCGCGCAGGTGGGCGGCAGCCTCGAAATTCTGGTGCCTGACCTCTTCCTCCTTTTGCGCACGCAGCTTGAGCTTGTCGGAGACCTTGGCGACGTCCTCGGGGACCGACATGTTGCTGATGCGCATGCGCGCACCCGCCTCGTCGATGAGGTCAATCGCCTTATCCGGCAGGAAACGATCCTGCACGTAGCGGTTGGAGAGCTCGACGGCCGCCTCGATTGCCGCATCGGTGAAGTGCACGCGGTGATGCGCCTCGTAATGGTCTTTGAGGCCATTGAGGATCTCGATGGACTGCTCGATGGTAGGCTCCTCGACCATGACCGTCTGGAAACGACGGGAAGCGCGGAGTCCTTCTCGACGTGCTTGCGGTACTCGTCCGTGGTCGTCGCGCCGATCACCTGGATTTCGCCACGTGACAGCGGCGGCTTGAGGATGGCGGCGGCGTCGATGGAGCCTTCGGCGCTACCGGCGCCGATGAGGGTGTGCATCGTCGATGAACAGGATGATGTTGCCGTCGTCCTTTACCTCCTTGACGACGCTCTTGAGACGGTCCTCGAACTCGCCGCGATACTTCGAGCCAGCGACGAGTGCGGGAGACGTCGAGCGTCACGAGGCGCTTGTTACGCAACACGTCGGGCACCTGACCATCTGCGATGAGCTGGGCAAGCCCCTCGGCGACGGCGGTCTTGCCCACGCCGGGCTCGCCGATAAGCAGGGGGTTGTTCTTCGTGCGGCGCGAGGAGAATCTGCTCGACGCGGTCGATTTCGCGTTCGCGCCCGATGACCGGGTCGAGCGCGTCTTGGGACGCGAGCTTGAGATCGGTGCCGAACTCCTCGAGCGCAGGAGCCTGGCTGGGGCGCCCGCCCGGCTGCTGCGCGCCCATCGGGGCATAGGGCACGGGCGTGGGGGCGCTGTTGATGAGCTCGGAGACCGCCTCACGCACCTGGCTGCCCTCGACGCCGATGTTCGCGAGGACCTGCATGGCGACCCCGTTGCCCTCGCGGATGATGCCGAGCAGCAGGTGCTCGGTCGAGATGTAGTTCTGGCCAAGTTGCAGCGTCTCGCGCAGGGGGCACCCTCGAGCACGCGCTTGGCGCGCGGGGTAACGGGATGTGCCCCGCGGCGGCAGGGGCGTCTTGGTCGGTGATTTCCTTGATCTGACTGATGACCTCGTCGTAGGTGACGTTGAGCTGATGCAGAGCGCGCGCGGCGATGCCCTCGCCTTCGCGAATCAGGCCCAGGAGCAGGTGCTCGGTGCCCACGTAGGGCTGTTCCAGCTCGCGCGCCTCCTCTTGTGCGAGAACAAGGACGCGGCGAGCCTTGTCGGTAAACTTTTCAAACATACGCGGATGCCTCCTCGAAAGAGCGATGGTCTTCCCAGTATAGACATGCGGTCAAAGAAACGCGATGACGAGACGATGACGGCTACCCAACGCCCCAGCGACGCATACTTGGAACGACGAGGGAGATTATGCGATGCGACTTTGCAGATACGCGATGATGTCGGCGGATTCGAGCATGGGCTCGCCATCGACGACCAGGCAAGGCGACTGCGTCGTGCCGTTCATGTCGAGCAGCTCCTGGCGATGCTGCGGATCGGTGGAGTCAACCGTCTCGGATCTGGATGCCGTTGGCAGCCATGAAGTCGAGGACGCGATGGCAAAACGGACAGCCGGGCTTGACGTACAGGACCATGTTGTCGAACTTCATGAAATGCTCCTTCGCCATTGAAATGAGACAAAAATCGCCGGGACGCTCTTGTCTCATGCCTCATCTCGCATGTGCGGGAACAGCAGCACATCGCGAATAGTCGGCGCATCGGTGAGCAGCATGGTGAGCCTGTCGATGCCGATGCCGATGCCACCAGCCGGAGGCATGCCGTACTCGAGCGCGCGAATGTAATCCGCGTCAAAGCCCATGGCCTCGTCGTCGCCGAGGTCCTTCGCCTCCACCTGCGCGCGGAAGCGCTCGGCCTGGTCGACCGGATCGTTCAGCTCGCCGAAGGCGTTGGCGTTACTCGTGGCCGCAAGATGAACAGCTCGAAGCGCTGCGTGAGCTCCGGATTGTCCGGATGCTTCTTCGCGAGCGGAGAGATCTCGAGCGGATGATCGATGACGAAGGTGGGCTGGATGAGCTTCTCCTCGGCCACGGCCTCGAAGATCTCGGCGATGAGCTTGCCCTTGCCCCAAGCGGCCTCGGCATGACCGCCGTTCTTCTCCAGGATGGCCACGAGTTCTTCGCGCGTGCGCTCGAAGGAAACGTCCTCGCCCGCATACTCGCTGGCCAACTCCATCATGGTCGCACGGCGCCAATCACCAGACAAATCGATGGGCGTACCCTGGTACTCGATGTGCAACGTGCCGCAGGCAGCCTCGGCCGCGGCCTTGAAGCAGCCTTCGGCCAAGTCCATCATGGACTCGAGAT
>VOFB01002289.1_pt1 | contig 22374 bp, 37 predicted proteins | sample 5384141 | NCBI WGS metagenome assembly VOFB01 (sample SAMN12384721, study PRJNA508395) | human gut metagenome | isolation source: healthy gut A | host: Homo sapiens | reverse complement strand
TGATTCTTGACTCGTTCTTGTGAAACATCCTGTAGGGAGACTCCCCGTCGGTGCCCCAAAGGGGAAGCAGCCAGGTCACAGCGAAATAAAACAGCACTGCCAGTCCCCCAGGAAGACAGAGACCTTCCAGCTGACCTTTGCCTGGGAAGCTCCAAATGCGCCTGCCATACACTGCCGCAAGCACCAGCGGCACTGCCAGGAGCAGAAGGAGAAACAGGTTTCCCAATGGCAAGATTGCGGGCAACCTTCCAAAACTGAACCACCTGGGCCCGCGTTTCCCATAGAAGTCGCAGAATAGAATTGCAAGAAAATTTTGTAATAAACCAGCTGTGAAGCGCACAGCAAATAGGTGGATAATTAGAAACATCAAAACCAAGATCCGACTCACCTGGCCCGGAGCTGCACCGCCAGCAAAAACCGTCAGCGCCAGCGGAATGGGGCAACAGCACACTGAGCACCAGCCCACTCCAAAAAAAAAGCAGCGGAAATGGTGACAGCCCGCACCAGCCATTCCGAATAGACCAACGTCGGGGCCAAAGAAACAGAAGCAATCCCAGGGGCGGCCCTGAACTTCAGAACCCCGGCTTGGATTTTCGCCTCGGCAAACTTTCCTGTTCTTCTCTATGGGCATCCCCCTACGCCAGCTCAGTTTACAAGTATATGGCGTTTGAGTGCCACGGAAAACCCCGGCTCAGCCGGAAATCAATCCACCGGTGAGCCCGTACTGCTCCGCCAGTGTATCCAAGGTACCGTCCTCCTGCAGCGCCGAAAGGGCCCGGTTCAGCCGAAGCCGGTCAGGTCGCTGTCGTGGGGCAACGCCAGCCAGCTCCTCCGTCCCCAGTTCTACCCGCGTCTGCACCGTCAGCTCCCCCGATGGGCCTCTACGGCGGCCTGTGCCACCAGATGATCCACCACAGCGCCCTGGGCAAGCCCCTTTTGGACTTCCTCCAGAGCTGCCTTCTGGCGCCCACAGAAGCCACTGACACGTCCGGCAGGCATGCCAGCGCAGCGCCTGGCGGCAGAGCCGGCCTCCACCGCCACGGTCTTTCCTTTTCAGCTGCTCAGCAGTTTGATACTGCTCCACTTCATCCCACCGGATCACCAATGCCGGGCGGCTGGGCCAAATAAGTCTGGGTAAAATCCAGGGTCTCTAAAAGATCCGAACGGGCTGTGATGCCGCCCAGAGGCAGTCCATCTGCCCTGATTCAGGGCCTCCACTTGCCGGACCAATCCAGCTCCACAAATTCCTGGCCCAGCCCCAGCTGCCGGGCACACACACTGCGGGCCAGATCCATGTCAAAAAAGCCGGACCAGCTGCCGTTGCCCCTTCTGGCTGAATGGTGCATTCCGTTACGCCGATTCTCAGAACGCCCTTTCTCTTCAATCTCTTCCAATCCTGCTCTGCCTAGCTTTTTGCCAGCGGCAACCAGCCGCCAGACAGGTCATCGCCAGGACAAGTAATAAGCAAGAATCGTTTCATAAGCATATGACTCTCCTATCTCAAAGATGAACTTCCATGGGTTCCCTGCCCCTGGGTCTACTGGACGACAGAGCAGGGCCATTCTCCTGGGTTTTACCACATCTGACCTCTTCTGTCACGGGTCCGCAAAAAATGCGAAAAAAAAGCTTCGCAAAGCCTGGCTGCCTATCTCCTGCCGTTTTTCAGCAAATCTCACAATCCAAGCTATTGACAAGTGATATAATGGCACAAAACCAAAGATTCCCTTTACCACTACTTTTAGGAGGATTTTCACTATGGCAAGAACTCTGCAGGACGTCCTCGCTCTGTGCCGGGAGAAGGACGTGTCAAGATTGTGGGATTTCAAAATGACCGACATCGACGGGCGGTGGCGTCATTTGAGCATCCCCGTTGACCGCCTCAATGAGGACACCATTGTCTATGGCATCGGTTTTTGACGGCTCCAACTACGGGTACGCCCCGGTGGAGAAGAGCGATATGGTCTTTGTTCCCGATCTGGACTCTGCAACCATGGACCCTTTACGGAAATCCCCACCTCACCATGATCGGTGACGTTATGGTCATTGACCGGCCCAAACCGGCCTTTGACCAATAACGTCCCCTGAACGTATGCGCCAGCTGGGCATTGCGGACCAGATGATGTGGGCCCTGAGTATGAGTTCTATGTCTTTGACCGTGCGCTCACGTACCAAGCCCCAGGAGATGGGCTTTGCCGTGGACACCCACCAGGCAGAGTGGGGCCTCCGGCGAAGAGGGCAACAACGGCTATCAGGTTGCCCACAAGGCGGGCTATCACACCAGTCTGCCCATGGACATTACCAACGATTTGCGTAGCAGAATTTGCCTGCGGATGGAAGACTGGGGCGTTAAGGTCAAGTATCACCACCACGAGGTCGGTGGCTCCGGCCAGCTAGAGGAAGTGGAGCTGGGGGAAATGACCCAAATGGCGGACAACACCATGGTTGCCAAGTAATATCATCATCAAAAACTCCGCCATGGAGGCCGGCCGTACCGCTACCTTCCTGCCCAAGCCCATTGCTGACGAGGGGCCGGCAGTGGCATGCATGTACATGCAGCTGTTCCGGGACAGTCAGCCCATTTTCCGACGAAAAACGGCTATGGCCAGCTGAGCGACACGGCTCTGTGGTTCATCGGCGGTTGCTGAAGCATGCGGCCTCTCTGCGCCATCACCAATCCTCCACCAACTCCTACAAGCGTCTGGTCCCCGGCTTTGAGGCCCCAGTCACCGTAGGCTACGCCATGGCCAACCGGAGCGCTGTGGTGCGGATTCCGCCTACGCAAAGGCCCCCAAAAATAAGCGCTTTGAGCTGCGGAACCCCGACGCCACCGCAATCCCTACTATGCCTTCGCCGCCATTTTGATGGCCGGTCTGATGGAATCCAAAACAAAATCGATCCCAAAGCCAACGGCTGGGGTCCCTAATGACTTCAACCTGTTTGACCTGCCTGAGGAAGAAAAAGGCCAAAATCGGCGGTCTGCCCAAGTCCCCTGGAGGAGGCCCTGACGCGCTGGAGCAGGACCACGAGTATCTGACCCGGGCGGTGTCTTCCCAGCGGCTGCTTGACATTTGGGTGGAAAAAAGGAAGGAAATCAGCAAATGAACCGTGTCCCCCCACCCTATGGAGTATGCCATGTACTATGACCTGTAATCGGTAACTGCTGCCCATGGCTTCATGAAGAGGGTCGCCCAAACCTTGTTTTGGGGCGGCCCTTTTTCCGTCCATGTTGCTTTTTCCTCTAATCTGAGGTATCCCCCATGAGCTTGCCCATGGGGGATTTTTAGAAAGGAGTATGATGAAAACGCTCTTAGAAAGCTTGGGAAAGCACGGTCAGAACTTAGCCATCTGAGCACGAGTCACAGGGTTCATGGGACCGACTGTGCCATCGCCGTAGCCCTCCAGAAGGCCCCTCAGCTGCGGCCCAGGCCATGGCTTCTTTGGCATAGGTGGAGATTTCGTCCGCATCCCGGAAAACGGACAGGTCGCTGCCGCTTGCGGGCTCCTGGCTCAGGTAGTTCACTACATACCGGTACAGGAAGGTCACAGCCTGCTCCCGGGTTACAGATCCGTTGGGAGCAAACTTCGTCTCGGTGATGCCCTTGGCAATCTCATTCTGAGAGGCCCACAGCAGCAGCGCCCTGTAGTAGTAAGCTTCCTCATTCACATCGGTGAAGGCCGTCTCACCGGTCACCTCCGGCTCGCCCGCCAGACGGTACAGAACCGTCACAGCCATCGCCCGGCTCATGGCCCGTCGGGAACGAAGGTGGTGTCCGTCACGCCCTGGAACAGGCCCTGCTCCGTTGCGAAGCAGATGAAGTCCTTGGCCCAGTGGCCGGAAATATCCGTAAAGGCTGCGCACTTGTGTCCCAGAGCCTCGGTCAGCTCGTCCACATAGCTATCGCCGCAACGCGTACAGGTGTGGGTGGTGTAGCCGCCCGTCCGGAGTGGGTGCGGTCACCACAGCCTCATAGCTGTGCCCCCGGAGGTTGAATAAGAGATCAGGAGATGTAACTGTAGCCGCAATCTTTGCAGGTGTGCTCGGTGTAGCCATAGCCCAGGCAGGTGGCGGTCACGATGGTGGTTGCGCAATCGTGCTCCGTCTTGGGAATGGGCATGGTATAGGTTTTGCCGCAGCCCTCGTGCTTGCAGGTGAAGGTCATTTCGCCCTCCTGCGCAGGTGGCTTCCTTTGGTGACGGTCTGCTCGTAGTCGTGGTCGGTGGCAGGGACAAAGGTGTCGATGTAGCTGTCGCCGCAGACGGAGCAGGTGTGGGTGGTGTAGCCCATGGTATCGCAGGTGGGTTCTGTCACCACTGCCTCATACCTGTGGCCAGTGGGCTCGGTCATGGCATCCACATAGCTGTGACCGCAGACGGCACAGGTGTGGGTGGTGTAGCCGTAGCCCTCGCAGGTGGGAGCGGTGACGGTTTCGGTGTATTGATGCTCCGCCTTGGCAATGGCCTCGGTGTGGGTCTCCCGCAAACGGCGCAGGTGTAGGTCGTTTCACCCTCTTGCTCACAGGTGGCTTCCTTGGTCACCTTGCCTCGCCGAACTTATGCCCCAGGGCTGCCAGGGTGATGGTCTCCTCCAGGCCGCAGTTGGCGCAGACCCGCTTCATTTCGCCTTCCTCGGTGCAGGTGGCTTCCTTGGTCTGCTCCCAGCTGAGGATGTCGTGCTCCACGGTAAAAAGCAGTAGAGGCAATGGATTCCTTGGCTTTCGTGTAGTTGATCTGATATTCGCCCACAGCATCTGCCTTCAGAAGGCCATTGGTGTTTGCGCCCAGCTGGCCGGTGTAGCCGTACAGCTCCATTTCATAGACGCGGACAGCGCCGTACTGTGCGCCGGGCTGGGTGTACTGATCCACAACGAAGCGGTAAACCTGGGCAGTGCTCAGGCTGTCCAGCCCGATCCTCACGGGTGACTTCATTGTCGGTGTTGCCGGTCACAACGTCCAGATCTTTCCAGTTGCTGCCGTTGCGCAGGGCGGAGCGCTTGCCGCTTTCGTCCATAGCCAGATAATCTGCCTCCGACAAGACCTCAAGGATTCAGAACCTGGAGGCGGTAAGCGGAGGTGATGAAGGAAGAGCCCTCCTGTCCGGCGTGGAGTGTATACCACTCACCCAGAACCACAGGCTGCTCCAGCTCAAAAGCCAACCCAAGCGCCGTTGCTGCCGGTGCACCACTTGGAGCCACGGTCGCCGTCAAAGAGATTCACGCCCTCCTCGCCGGAGTTCTGGCCACTGGCAATGACATTTTGTACAGCCAGCTTGTTTTCCCGGTCGATCTCGCCCAGGGTGGGACCTTCTACGGGGATGACGTAGCTGCCGCCGTTGGGATCGGTGATTTCCACCTTGACCCCCTTGGGCGCAGTGATCTGCCCGGTCAGATAAAGCCTGGTCCATCCAGTCGGCATCCACCAGCGTGGAGGCCAAGGTGCCACTCTTCACCAGGCGAGTGGAGGCATACCGGTCGCTCAGCAAATCCAGCATCTGATAAGTGGCGCCATCATCCTTCACCACAGGCGCGGCGATGTCATCCTGCTCCATGGCAGGCTGCTGGCCGTCATAGACAAAGCCCTTTGGGCGCAATCAGGAAGCCATTCACAGTGATAGCGACGTATGCATCGATATCTTCCGGAACAGTAATTTTAACGAACGCTGCACGGTGCCTTCCGGCAGCTGAACGGTGGTGACTGTTTCTGTCCAGGTCCGTATATTCTGCCACCTGCGTATAGGTAGTTCCGTCGGTGGTAGAAATTTCAAGCGGTGAAGGCAGACAGCATGCCATACCAATCGGGATACGTTCTCTACCACAATGGTATCCAGGGCGGATACATTGCCCAAATTGAGGGTTGTACTGTTATTACTCCAGGAACTCATCGTACCTTCTGCCAGCTGGCTGGACTCCTTGGCCAGTTCATCTGGAATTTCCGCAGTTGCAAAGTAATTTTGCATGCCGGCCATGAGCTGACCTTCGGAGGTGCCTTCGGTGAGATCCAGCTTGGCGGACTGCCAAGACCAGTTGTATCCATTGGTGTAGCGGTCTGCCTTGGCAGCCTTCAGCTCAGCAATCCGGCTATTCGAAAGATCCAAGTTATGCAGCTCGGTCAAAGGCTGGATGTTCAAAGCAGTCATCTGCGTGCCGGCAAGATTCAGATTCAGCAAATTCACGCAGTCAGACAGATCAAAGCATGATCGCCATAATTTTCCAGGGACAGATCCGTCAGAGCATCGCAACCCTTCAGAATAACCGCCAGTTCCGGGCGGTCGTCAGCTTGACTTCGACCAGGTTGGCACATCCGGTGAGATCCAGGATGGTCAGTGCGTTGGGCAGCATATCTGCTGTGACTTTCGTGAGCAGAGCCAGACAGGGTTCACACCAGTGAGGCCGGTGAGAAGGTTCAGGCCGGTGAGATCCTCGATGGCGCAGCCAGACAGATCCAGTTCACCCGCAAAGCCGATGAGGTCTGCAACGGTGGGGGCCCACCTTTTCCTGGAGGGTAGCCCGGAGCACAGGATCGGGAATCATCTCTTCCCCGTATGCCATATCTGCCGCCGCAGGCTGACCATTCAGGAACATAGAGCGTCACAGGTTGGGGATTGATTGCCGTCCATGTCTTCCAGTGTGATGACCATCAGGGTCAAGCCATCCTTCTTAACAGACAGATTGACCATAGAGGAACCGCCAAGCCGCCAATAGGTTGTGGTATTTCCGCCCACTTCCACGTAAGCCAGATTCCAGTCATCAACAGCCGGGTGGTGAGATCGATTCTTCCGGAGGGATTCGCGGCCCTCGCCGTCATAAGGGGCGCAATACTTGTCGGCCAGGTCACCGAAATAGCTGACGGCCTCGTTCTTGGAACCATCAGCGTTCACAGTGGCCAGGGTCAGGGATGTACTGAGCGCCGTCTTCCAGCTCAATGGGGAAGGAGGCCTTCTGGTCGCCCTGATTTACCGTAATGGTCTGGTTTTCATTGGTAGTTTCGCTGTACCAGTAGGTGAGGGTGGCCTCCACCTTTTGCAAAGCTCTCCGGAGGGATCGGTCCAGGTGACGTTCAGCATGTTGTTTTCGCTGACGGTGCGGACGTTGGAGACCCGGCCGGTGGACGCCAGAGGCAGCTCGGCAGCATCGCTTTCAGAGCCGTCTGCGCCAACCGCGTAGACCCGCAGAGCCGTCACTTTGCTGGCATTTTCCAGAGTTTGGATATAATAGTTGCTGGCGTAAGCGCCGCCCACAAACCGCTGCGTGCCATCGGCATACACAGCGTATACGTGGTAATTCTTTACGGTGCTGTAGTCGCCTGGATCCCATGCCAGCTGGATTTCGCCGGTGGAATCAAACCGGTTCACCAGGGTCAACCCAGTGGGAGCTGCGGGGGGTATAGGACTTGCCATCGGAGACAACCAAGCGGCCCAGGTTCAGCTGGTAGCCCTCCACCTTTTCGGTGGCGGACAGCTCCAGGGCGATGGCGGCGATGGTCTGACCGGCATAGGCGCTTAAATCCAGGGTGGCCGTGGTCCAGCCATCGGTCTTCTTGCCGGAGTTCTCAATGGGCAGGTAAACCGTCTTGACGCCGGTCCCCCGTCCTTCAGGACAATGGCAGCCTGGAGCCTGGAGGTGTCGTCGGCGCTGGGCTTGTTGTAGGTAAGCTGCAGCTTGCTGGAGGCGGTGACGTCCAGCTCGGTTTTGTACAGGTTCACCGTCTGGCTACCCAGCAGGTCGCCGTACAGCACCAGAGAGGAGCCGCCGTTGTAAGCGCCGATCTGGGTATAGGGGAAGGCGTAGGTCTCGCCGTTGGAATCATAGCGGTAGAACTTGGAGCCGTAGTCCCAGTCCAGCTCAGCCGGTTGTCATCGGTAGAGGACCCACCACTGCCAGGTGGGCAGGATGTCCTGAAGGTTCAGGTTGGTCCACTCCATGTCCCGGGAGACCTGGCCATTCACAAAAATACTGCATGCCGTGACCATTATTGAAGTCAGAAGCAAAGGCAGTTCCGTTGATCACAGATTTCTCCACCACGTACTTGGAGAAGCCCTGGAAGTTGATGGTGCTGTCGTAGCTGATATCGTCCCGCCGGACGGTACCGGTGCTGTATTCGCCAGCGTTCTCGGTAGCGGAGGTATAATACATGCGCTCCCGTTCCTCAGCTTCCCACTGATAGCCCACCTGATAGCGGCCATTGGGCTTGTGGAACTGCTCGTGGTACCAGTCGGAGCCCCAGATGGCAAAGCTGGTATAGGGCTTGCCATTCTCGTCTACCGCGTTGTACCGGGTCTCAATGTCAGTGCCAAACTGCCACTGGCCGCCCTCAACGCCCATGTAGACCACTTCGTAAGGGTCCAGATTCAGTTCCTCGGCCAAGGCCTTGGAGTTCTTCAGGGCAGTCCTGCTGTACCAGTAGTTCAGGAAGATGGAGTTGGCCACACGACCGTTGGTCTCGTTCCAGATCCAGCCGGCGTTGCCGCTGTCAAAGGCGTTGCAGTAAGATACAAGACCGCTTTCGTTGATGGAATCGTACCACTGAATGTAAATGCCCTGCTCCCGCATGTACTGCAGCATTTCCCGGAAGAGGGGTACATAAGAGCCGTCAATGGAGGCCTCTTGGTTGATGAAATAGCCGTCAAAGCCGTAGTACTTGGCCAGCTCCACCAGCTTTTTTGGCGTAAGGGAACTCACCGTTTTCATCCTGGTACAGCCACTCCTCCGTGTACTGGGGCTCTCGGGGATGAAGTACTCGGCCAGGGTGATGACGCCGTTTTTGTGGGCGGCGTTGGTGGCAGCCGCCATGGGGATGGCGATGATGCCATACTCCTTTTCGGAAGAGCCGATGGCGATGTTCTGGGTGGGCCGTCCGCCGGCGCCCACCATGTCAGCATACCGCCAGAACTTAAAGAGATTGTAAGAAAACTCGTCATAGGACATGCCCGCATTCCAGGGGGCTTCGTTGACGTCCGTAGAACGATAGTTGCCAGAGGAGATCACGTACAGCTTCGAATCGTCGCTCAGGTCCGGATTGGCCTGGGTGGCGGCGAAGGTAGCGTTTCGTTCCTGCAGGGGGACACTGGCCACCAACTCCTGAGAGTAAGGGTCAGACGCAGGGTCAAAGTTCACAATGTCTACAAAGCGATAGCCATGGCCCCAGGGCTCAAAGCTGGCGCTGGCCTCCCCTGTTGCCTCTCCGCTGCCGGGATCCTCGGCGGCATGGACATGGGCCGCAGGAAGCAAGCTCAGACACATAGCCAGAGCCAGCAGAAAAGCCAGGGATTTTTTCCAATACGGTTTCATCAGATCAATCTCCTTTGCTAAAATTGTAGTCTGACAAGGACTGTACGCCTGACCCTTCCCTTCGTGAGATTTAAAATCAGGTTAGGTAACAGACTGTCATTACTGTTTGTCAGTATAGCAAATTTGTACAAAATTTTCAACCCCATTTTCCCCTCTCATCTCACTTTTTGTCTATTTTTCACAACACAGCTGAGAAAATATTGTAGAAAATGGCAATGGGGCTGCATCTTAGTGAGACAACCCCATTTAAACCGAAAAAGTTACGAAAAATTGAATCAGAACGCTTTGGAAAGGATGGTCAGGAACTTGGCCATCTGGGCTCTTGTCACGGGGTTCCTGGGACCCACGGTGCTGTCGCCGTAGCCCTCCAGGAAGCCTTCGGCTGTGGTCCAGGCCATGGCCTCTCTGGCATAATCGGAAATCTTGCCAGCATCCCGGAAGATGGACAGGTCGCCGCCCTTGGCGGGCTCCTGACCCAGGTAGTTCACCACGTACCGGTACAGGAAGGTCACAGCCTGCTCCCGGGTTACAGCGCCGTCAGGAGCAAATTCTGTCTCGGTGATGCCCGGCAATCCCCAGATCCTCGGCCCAGGCAATGGCATCGGTGAAATACCGGCCCTCCGCCACATCGGCAAGGTTGCAGGCTCGGTCACTTCCGGTTCCCCAGCCAGGCGGTACAGGGTAGTCACCAGTTGACCCCGCGTCAGATTCGCCTCGGGGGCGAACTGGGCTGCTCATGCCGTTCATGAGGCCGCGGGCAATGACGTAATCGGTGTACACGTGGTACCAGCGGTTGGTGTTCAGGTCGAAGGTCTTGCTGAAGCAATCCTCGCCGCCGTCACAGGTCTTGTACTCGATGTTCTCTGGGCCCACGATCACCGCGTCTTCCGTAATGATGAGGGTGGCGGTGGGATCCACAACCAGCTTGCCCTCGATGCAGAGCTTGCCGTCAACGGTTACATCGCCAGTCACGGTGACGGTCTTGCCCTCGGGGACGCAGGAGCCGTCACCCAGAGGAATGGCAGTTTTGCCGTCCCAGATGACTGCGGGGATCTGCTCGCCAAAGGTGACGCAGAGATTCCGCTGGCTGTTTAGGACTGTGGTAATGACCGCATCCTTCCGGAAGGCATTCCAACCCAAATCCCGGAGTCCGCCGCCAATCGCAACCTGCTTTGGACCGGTGGGAATTTCATGATAGTCCTCGTCCCAGACGCTCCCCGTAAAGGCTTGGGCTCCGATATAAGTTACACTGTCTGGGATCACGATTTCCTCATCAGCGGTGCAGAGTAAAATGCCTCCTTCTCCACGCGTTCCAATCCTCCGGCAGCGAAACTGCCTCCAGGGCGCCGCAGTAGCGGAAAGCGCCCACACCGATTTTGGTCACAGTATCCGGTAAGCAGACTTCCTCTAAGGATCCAGCCATTTCAAAAAGCGCTCCTGCTCACCTGGGTAATTCCCTCGGAGAGAACTGCCCTTCGGTAATGGGTCTCGCTGAACGCTGCCTCCCCGAAGGTTCCTACACCACCAGGAACTGTCAGCGTCTCGTCCGCCCAGGTTTCAGCCTGTCCCATACCAAGGAACGCCCGCTCCCGGATTTCTGTCAGTCCCTGGGAAGGTGGATGGAGGTGATTTCCGAACCGCTAGATGCCAAGTGGCTGATCCAGGTAACGGTTTCGGCAACGTCACCGTGCCTTTTGCACCTCCTAAACCACCAGCTTCAATTCCGGTAACCGTATAGGTCATGTCATCCGGCTCCGAATAGACCGTCTCGGGGGATCACCAGATTCTCACCCGCATGGTCATAGCAGCCTGCAACAAAGGCGGTCCGGTCACTGGTGGGCTGATAGATCACACCATCGGACTGGAACGGTAACCCGGTGTAAAACTACATAGGGCAGGCCATCCTTGTACACCACGCCATGGTAGCCGCTGCAGAACAACGCGCTGGCTGCAGACTCGCTGACCACCTCGATGTGGATTTCGTCCAGGCCCTCAGCAGGCGTCACGTAGTTCAGTACACCTGCTCCAATGTACTGGACAGATTTGCCGAAGATAACGGTTTCCACATTTTTACAGCCTGCAAATGCCTCCTCTTCCACCCGTTCCACCTGGTTGGCAATTCGAATGACTCTGCTGGCATTGTAGGCAAAGGCAGAGATGCCGATCTCCCGGCAGGCCTCCGGAATGACAATTTCCGTAAGACCGGCATATGCAAAGGCTGACTCCCCAATGACGGTCACCGTATCCGGGATCTGGACATCCGTCAAGCTGGCGCAGTACTGGAACATATTGTCTGAATTCCGTGAGCCCCTGGGGCAAAACAACCGTTTCCAATGCAGAGTCAAAGGTAAACAGGCCTTCGCCCAGTTCCTCCGGAAGCCCCAAAAACTCCACTTTCGTCAGGCTGTAGCAGCCGGCAAAGGCCTCGTCACCCAGCCGGATCACAGACTCGGGGATGACTGCCTCCGTGATGCCTGTTCCGTTGAATACCTTGGAACCCATGACCTCCAAATTGGCCGGCAGATTGCAGTGAACACCGCTGGAATATTGAAGGCCATATCGTCCAGCCTGCGGATCGAATCCGGCAAATAGGTAAGCCCAGGGCATAGCAGCCCGAGAACGCAGACTCGCCAATGGTCTCCAGGATATCCGGCAGGGTGACAGCAGTGATACCACTGTTGTTCCCGAAAGCATGCTCTCCAATGCTGGTGACTCGAAGGCCGTATTCTCATAGGTGACTTCGGCGGGAACGATAATCTCTCCGGAGAGCTCCGGATAGCTGCTCCAACCAGACCCAGGGTCCCGAATCAATTGCACCGTGTCAGGTCCTGTCACCTTTGTACCAAAAATCACCTGCCTGGAAGCGGTCGTTCAGGTACGGGTGTCTCGCCGTAGTGGTTTTGCAGCTCCTCATTGGTCACACCGGTGCCAACTGTAACATGGCAGCTGGCCGTGAGGCCGGAAGCCGCTCTGGCACTTACAACAGCGGTACCATTCCGCAGGCCTGTAACCCGGCCTCCCTCGTCCACCGTGGCCACAGACTCATTGGAGCTGGTCCAGGTAAGAGGAATGGAGGAAAGCTTGTCCGGGCGGATGGTATAGGCAATCTGCTCCGTTGCCCCCACATCCAGGCTCAGATTCTCCAGCGTCATGGACCGGGGACCAATCTCCACATAGTTCATGCTGGTATTGCCCGCATAGTCTGTGGTATATACCGTAATCCGGGCAGGGTTCAGTCCCTTTTCGCGCAGAGGTCGCCATAGTTTGTAATGTCAATGGAAACTTGGGTCAGAGCTCCCGGCTCTGTGATCTCCCCAAAGCCGTCTCCCCACAGCTGCCAGCCGTTCCTGGCTGGTGGAATCCCCAAGCTGAATGTAATTGACATAGTGGTTGTCCTGAACCAGGAACTCCAGGAGGTAACGGCCATCCTCCTCCATCAGCGTAAAATCTGTGGCCTTGGGGGCGGTATTGTCCAAGAAGAAGGGAATGTCCATGGTCTGCTTCGCCTGAGACTGACCCACGCTGCCAGTGAGCCGGTAGATATAGCCTGGGCCCTCAGGGGCATAGGTTCCGTCTGTCAGGCAGCCGTCCCACCCCTCCCAAACCGCCAAGAGGGTAATGCCGCCGGAGTTGGTGTTAAAGTAGTTCTTCGGCACCCGGTCATAGCTGGATTCCCACATCACGCTGCCTGCCGGGTCCAGCACAGAGATTTAAACTGGTTGCATTCCGGCGCAGTCCTGGAATCAAGGCCAAGCCCGGTTCCCCTCTCCATTGTAATCGGCGGAGAAGGCCAGCTTGCTGTAATCATAGGTTCCACCAAAGCCCATTCCCAGATAGTTGCCACCAATATAGTCTGTGCTGGCACCCACAAGCCGGGTGGGGGAAATGTAATAGTCCCCGTCAGGCACATCATCAAACAAGGGCGCCTGCTCCCAGTCTGCGTAGAAGCCCAGGTAGGGCAGCCCCAGGGTCACACCCTCTCCCTCCGGAACCAGGCTCACATAGCCCTCCACGTAGTTTCCGTTGGGGAAATCCTCCAAAATCTGGGCCTTCCAGCTCTGGGTCAGAGCAAGGGTCACCGTACAGGCCGCTTCACCACCTGCCGGAACTGTCAGCTGATTGCCCTGGGTCAGGCCCTCATAGGTCACGGTATAGTCCGTTCCCTCCTGCAACCTGCGGGGAACCATATCTATAAAGCTATGTCCCTGATCCTCCACCACGCCCTCTGTGTGGTGGAGATGAGGTTTGGGGGTATAGGACAGGGGGGTCTGTCCCAAATTATGAACCCGGAAGGTAAAGGTGTAGCTGCCTTCCCCTGCTCTCCCCAGCTGTGCCTTGGGCCGGTCGCAGCCGTCCACCGTGAGATAGGCTTCCGCCATGACGGCATCCTTCAGGTTGAGGACGCCCGCGCCTTGCTGACGGGGAGAATAGGGACTGCCGTCCTCCCGGAGGGCAGGATGGGCCGTGCTCATCAGGAGCGCGTCTGTCAGGTCGTGCACTTGGCCGGATTCTGTAAGACCCAGCTTTTCCTGCAAATACTGCCGCACCACCGCTGCAGCACCGGCCATATGAGGAGATGCCATGGAGGTACCGCTCATCAGCTGGAAGCCGCCGCCAGGCTTGGCAGAGGAAATGTTGCCGCCAGGCGCTGCCATTTCCGGCTTCAGCTGAAGGTCCGGGGTGGGGCCCCAGTCGCTGAAAGACGAAGGCTTCGCGCTGGTGTCCGTAGCGCGGTAATCGATCCAGGCGGGAGAAAGGAAATCTGTTTCTCCTCCGCCATCGCCAGCTTTTGCCCGTCCGCCTGGGAAATGCCCACGGTTCCGATTGAGACGGTCTCCCCAAGGCCAGGCAGGAGGCTGCCGCTTTCGTTGTTATAAATGATACAGCCCACAGCGCCCGCTGCGGCCGCATAATTGGCCTTATCGGAAAAGCTCAGGACACCTCGCTGGACCACTGCAATTTTTCCCGCCACATCCAGGCCGGTGTAGTCCTCCACATCGCCCAGGCCGGGCACCATCACATACGGCAGGGTGACTTCCTGCTCCTCCCCGCAAATCATCTTCGCCGCATGCAGAGCCTGGCCGGAATTGTTATCCACGCCATTTTGGAACAGAATTTCCGTCTGACCCAGCTTCATGTAGCTGCACTCCGTTTTGAAATTCTCCACACTGGCCACAGACATAGCGGCAAAGGAGGTGGACGGTGCGCTGACCAGGGCGCTATCCGGGCTCTCCGCCAGGGGTAAGCCATTGCCATACCGGTTGCCCACGGCACTGTTCATGTCGTTACCTGCGGCAATCATCAGGCTGACGCCCGCCTGGGCACAGCGGTAATAGGCGTCCTGCACGGCGGTCTCCTCAGTATCTGCAAAGCCAGCCGATGCGCCCAGACTCATGTTGACCGCATCCACGCCCAAAAAGGACGGCATCCTCCAGGGCCGCCAAAATGGTGCTGTCCAAAAATGGAACCATCGGGACTCGTCACCTTCATAATGAGCAGCTGGGCATTGGGGCCACGCCTCGCAGCTCTTCACAATTTCCCTGCTACCGTAGCAGCCACATGGGTGCCATGGCCGGCAGAGTCCCGGACGGCTTCGGCGCCTGCCTCACCGGAACCATAGTCGTAGGCATAAGGAATTTTGCCGGAAACATAGGCAGCCTCCGCCCCGTCCAGTTCCGCATGGAGTTGGACCTGGTTCATTCGGGTCTCCAGCTCCTCCAGGGTCAGGGTCTGCACTTGGGGCGCAGTTGCAAAGGCAACATGGTCCGTGTCCAAGCCGGTATCCAAAACGGCTACCATCATGCCGCTGCCGTCATATCCCATGGCATTGACCACATCGGAGCCAATGCCCCCGGTACTGCCTGCCATCATAGGCTCCAAGCCCGTTTCCACTGGCTGGGGGGCCTCATAGCGGGTAGCCACATACATGCGGACTTCACGCCTGGCATGGCCTGCAGCGCTTCCAGATCACCATAGCACATCTCCATGGCGAAGCCGTTAAAAATGGCAGTGTACTCATAGGTGGGACTTTTTTTCATGACTGGCCGCCTGGGCCGCAGTCCAGGGCAGGCGGCGGATTTTCTCCTGTAGAGCCTCATGAGAAGCCAGCAGCCGCTGGGCCTCAGCCTGACAGGAGGCAGTATGTAAGTCCTCCCGCAGGACCTGCCCATTTAGGAGCGGCTCCTCCTCCAGCTCCACCATAACCGTAACCCAATCGTCCTGCCGATAACCCAGAGGAGCCACTGCCTCCCGGAGGGGGAGCTGAGACTCCGCAGTATCGCTCAGCGCCAGGTCCACCACATGACTGGGTCAGGGGCGCTTCGGGGAGACGCCCAAACGGTCACGGGACTCAGGCACAGCAGCAGTGCCAGAAACGACGCCAGCAGTCTTGTACGTGCTTTCATGTTTGTCCTTCCTTTTCTGTGCAATCTGAAATTCGATGTTCATAATTTTGTGAACATCCTTATGGGGGATCTTACCACATCGTTCACAAAATTGCAATACCTACACAGAAGAAAATTTAGCTATTTTGCAGGCAAACAGACGCCTGCTCCACCGCTGCATCGTGCCGCAGTGAAGCAGGCGCCTGTTATGATTCATTGCTCCCCTTTTTTTTTTGCAGCGACTTCAAATGCTGCATAATGGTTTCAATGGATGCAAAGTTTGTCTTGTAGCGGTTTCTCCCCTGTACGGTTCCAGCAGCAGCAGCCTGGCGTCAAACAGGCTCTTCACATCCCGACCCACAGCCCCCAAGTGGAGGTCCAACTGCTGAGCCATTTCCGGGAACTCATGGGTTTCTCCGCCATGGCCTGGAGCATTCTCATCCGTGCAGGACTTCCCAGGAGCCGCAACGCATGGTATTCCCAGTCCTCAAAATCCAGCGGTTCCTTTCGCTCTGTCTCCTGGGCCACGCCGGTGTGAAAAAACCGTCCTGGCTTCGTCATCCAACACACCGGGGGCTGCCGTGGGCTGTAGATAACGCAGATTGATGAATAGCGCCTGCACGGAGCTTCCTGCATTGCAGCATGCCCGTTTCTGCAAAATTTCAACAGCATTTCCCTCTCGATAACGTGCCTCCCAGCTCCTGGCCAAGGGCTCTGCCCGCAAAGCCCAGGGACGCAGCAGCGCCTCCAGCCGGGTAGCAACGGGCTCCAGCATCTTCTCAAGAATGGCGGTATATGTCTCAAATCCGGAAAACACCTCCAAGAGCTTTTTGCCGGTATTCCGGCGTCACCTCCAGCCGTTCCAGATCCACAGACAGGGGAACAAAGCTTCTGTCCTCCTGCTCCATGTAGTCCATACCAAATTCCCCCAATGGCGGAAATATGCTCTCCCCGCTGCCGCAGCTCCTGCCAATTTCGCCGCAGGGAGTCAAAAGACGCCCCCAGGGTCTTGCAGGAGAAGTCCATGGTGTTATAAACGACAGCCCTGGCCAGGCAGGTAAAGAGCCCAGATCCATCCTGGAGCGGCTCCTTCAGAAAGAAAACTGCATCGCCGGGTCCTGCCTGGGAGATCCCTCCGTGGCGGATGCCAGCATGTGCTGCAGCTCTGACGAAGGGATGGTGTATGGGCCGGGGGCCGTCAGCTCACCGGCCGGGAGCTCATTGACAAAGGCATACAGCAGCTCCACCGTCTCCAGAATCATGCAGGGCTCGTTGGTCGCAGTGACGTTCATAAGCAGCCTCCATCCACTTTTTTTGTTCACACATTTGTTAACAAGTATACCGCAATTTCAGGAAAATGCAAGTGGTTTCACATTTCATTCCAAAACAAGAGCGCTGAACAGCATGGTGTTTCTTACTGTTCAGCGCTTGATTTGTTTATTGACCAGCTGCCACACCCCGGCGGACCAGGGCCCGCTTCAGCCGGGCTTCGGCCAGCTTCAGCTCTACCTGGCTGGCGTTTTTGCTGTGCAAAACCTTTTGGGCCCGCTCATAGGGAGGCCTGGGCCCGAGCGGTGTCAATGTCCTCCGCCCACTCAAAGGTGGTCGCTACCAGGGTCACCAGTTCCTTCTCCACCGACAGCATCCCGCCAATGCAGGCTGCATACCGGGTTCCCTGGTCTGTGACTACCGTAGCCCGGCCCATGCCCAGGGCAGTCACCAGGTCAAGTGGCCGGCCAAAATGCCCACATCTCCTGCGACGGTACGAACGGTGAGGGAGAACGCGTCTCCGTCAAAAAAGAGGCCGTCTGGCGTGACAATTTTCAGATGAAAGGCCGTCATGGCGCTCACCCTTGCTGGCCTTTGGCCACCACATCGTCGATGGACCCGGCAAAGAGGAACGCAGACTCCGGCAGACTGTCGTGTTTGCCTTCGATGATCTCCCGAAGCCCCGGATGGTCTCTTTCAGAGGCACATACTTGCCGGTCATGCCGGTGAACTCCTCCGCCACGGTAAAAGGCTGAGACAGGAACCGCTGGACCTTCCGGGCCCGGTTCACCGTGAGCTTATCCTCATCGGACAGCTCATCCATGCCCATAATGGCAATGATATCCTGCAGCTCCTTGTACCGCTGGAGAATCCGTTGCACATCCCGGGCCACCTCATAGTGCTCCCGGCCCAGAATTTCCGGATTTAAAATCCGGGAGGTAGAAGCCAGGGGTCCACTGCCGGGTAAATACCCAGGAGGAAATGCCACGATCCAGCACCGTCGTGGCGTCCAGGTGGGCAAAGGTGGTGGCAGGGGCCGGGTCTGTCAGGTCGTCGGCCGGGACATAGACTGCCTGCACAGAGGTGATGGATCCCTCCTTGGTAGAGGTGATGCGCTCCTGCAGCGCCCATCTCCGTGGCCAATGTAGGTTGGTAACCTACGGCAGATGGCATACGGCCCAGGAGGGCAGAGACCTCAGAGCCTGCCTGGGTGAAGCGGAAGATGTTGTCAATGAAGAGGAGCACATCCTGATGCTTCACATCCCGGAAATACTCCGCCATGGTGAGACCTGACAGGCCTACCCGCATTCTGGCTCCAGGCGGCTCGTTCATCTGACCATAGACCAAGGCGGTCTTGGCCAGGACGCCGGACTGCTTCATCTCGTTGTACAGGTCGTTGCCCTCCCGGGTGCGCTCGCCCACACCGGTGAAGACGGAAATGCCGCCGTGCTCTTTGGCGATGTTGTTGATGAGTTCCATGATGAGCACCGTTTTGCCCACTCCTGCGCCGCCAAAGAGGCCGATTTTTGCCGCCCTTGGCATAGGGACAAATCAGATCCACCACCTTGATCCCGGTTTCCAGGATCTCCGTGGTGCTGGCCTGGTCCTCATAGGAGGGGGCGGGCGGTGAATGGGCCAGTGATCTGCCGCTCTGGGGCGGGCTGCTCGTCGATGGCTGGCCCAGCAGGTTAAACATCCGGCCCAGGCAGCCCTCGCCCACAGGGACGGAAATGGGCGCGCCGGTGTCCGTGGCGGAACCCCCCGCTGAAGGCCGTCGGTGGAGCTCATGGCGACGGCCTGGACCACATTGTCGCCCAGATGCTGGGCGACCTCGGCCACAATGGTGGCCTCGCCATTGGGAACTTCAATGGCATTCAGCAGCTGCGGCAGGCTCCCTCGGGAAAGCGGATATCCAGCACGGGGCCGATGACTTGAATCACAGTACCAATATTTTTGGCCATAGGGTCAACTCCTTGCATCCGGACCGGTCAGGCTTCGGCGCCTGCCACGATCTCGGTGATCTCTGGGTAATGGCGCCCTGGCGGGCGCGGTTGAATTGCAGGTTCAGGTTCCCAATCATCTCGTCGGCGTTTTTTCGTGGCGGCATCCATGGCCGTCCGCCGGGCCGCCAGCTCGCTGGCCACGGATTCACACAGCGCGCCGTAAACCACGCCCCCCAAGTACTCCGGGATGATGGCGTCAAACACCGTCTGGGGTCCGGCTCATACAGAGCTGCCGCCTCCTCCGGCTCCTGCCTGGACGCGGCCGTGAGGGACAGAGGGAGCAGCGGCAAAATGGCCGGAGTTTGGGACAGAACTGAGACAAAATTGGTAAAGGCCACAGAAATTTCGTCGAACTCCCGGCCAAATAGGCTTTGGCCAGCTGCTTGGACAGGGAGAAGCAGTCACCAATGGTGACATCGGCCGCCTCGCTGTAGGCCTGGGTAACAAGGGTACGCCCCGGCCGCGGAAATGCTCCACTGCCCGCTTACCCATGGGCAAAACCGATAGCTCCTTCTCCCCCAGCTCCTGCTGAACCAGCTTGAACATGTTGTTGTTATAGCCGCCAGCCAAACCCCGGTCACCGGCAATCACAATGCAGCAGACCCGCTTCCCCTCCCGCCGGGTGAGATAGGGGAGAAAAAAATCCGGCCGGGTGCAGGCGATGTGGGCAATGGTTCCATAGAGGATCTCGAAGTAGGGACGGCTGTCCCGAATCCGGTCCTGGGCGTGGCGGAGCTTGGAGGCAGCCACCATTTCCATGGCCCGGGTGATTTGCCGGGTGCTCTCCATGCTCCGGATGCGTTGCTTGATGTCTTTGGTGGAAACGCCCGCCATGGGTCAGCCTCCTAACTGTGGGAAGATTGGAACTCGGCGGTGAATTCCGTGAGAAATTGCTTCAGAGCCGCTTCGTTCTCCGGGGTCAGCATTTTGGTGTCCCGAATGGACTGGAGAATCTCCGGACGGCGGGTGTCCAGCTGCCGGTGCAGCTTCTCCTCGTAGGCGGAGACCTGCTCCACCTCCACCTGCTCCAGATAGCCCTTGGTCACAGCGTAAAAGAATTGCCACCTGGTGGGCCACCTCCACAGGTGCTCCGTTTTTCTGCTTCAGAACCTCCACCATCCGCTGGCCCTGAGCCAGGCGGGATTTGGTGTCGGCGTCCAGGTCGGAACCAAACTGGGCAAAGCTCTGGAGCTCTCGATACTGGGAATAAATCAGCTTCAAAGTACCGGCAACCTTCTTCATGGCCTTGATCTGCGCCGAGCCGCCCACCCGGGACACAGAGATGCCAGGGTTCACAGCGGGCATAACGCCGGAGTTAAAGAGCTCTGTCTCCAGGAAGATCTGTCCGTCTGTGATGGAAATAACGTTGGTCGGGATATAGGCAGACACATCGCCGGCCTGGGTCTCAATAACAGGCAGAGCCGTGAGGCTGCCTCCTCCATACTCCGGCGCCATCCGGGCCGCCCGCTCCAACAGACGGGAGTGGAGATAGAACACATCGCCAGGGTAGGCCTCCCCGTCCGGGGGGGCGGCGGATCAGCAGAGAAATGGCCCGGTAGGCCACAGCGTGCTTACTCAGGTCGTCATAGACAATGAGCACGTCCTTGCCTTGATCCATGAAATACTCGCCCATGGTGCAGCCGGAATAGGGGCGATGTACTGCATGGGCGCCTGCTCCGAAGCCGTGGCGGAGACCACAATGGTGTACTCCATGGCCCCGCTCAGCTCAAAATCATGGACAATCTGGGCCACCGTAGAGCGCTTCTGACCAATGGCCACATAGATACAGATCACATCCTTCCCCTTTTGGTTCAGGATGGTGTCGGTTGCAATGGTGGTTTTTCCGGTCTGGCGGTCGCCGATGATGAGCTCCGCTGTCCGCGGCCAATGGGAATCATGGAATCAATGGCCTTAATGCCCGTCTGCAGGGGGACCGAGACGGATTTTCTCTGGATGATACCCGGCGCTTGGTGTTCAATGGGCCGGGTTTGGGAACAGTCGATGGGGCCTTTGCCGTCGATGGGGTTGCCCAGAGCATCCACCACCCGGCCAATCAGCTTCTCCCCACCGGGACGGAAGGACCTCCCGGTGCGCCGCACCAGGCTCCCTTCCTCCACGCCCACATCAGAGCCCAGCATAACCACACTGACGCAGTCCTCCTCCAGGTTCAGCGCCATGCCCACAGCGCCGCCGTCAAAGCGGAGCAGCTCGTTGGCCCGGCAGCGGTCCAGGCCGTGGACCTTGGCAATGCCGTCTCCCACCTGGATCACGTAGCCGATTTCATCCTGCTTGGTTTTTGCGCCATAGTTTTGATCTGGTCTTGAATGACCTTGGTAATTTCGTCGGTTTTCAGGTTCATGTGTTCACCTACTTTACACAGTCGCGGCGGCCAGGCTCTGGCGCAGCGCTTCCAGCCGGGCCTGCAGGCTCCCGTCCAGCTGCACCCCGGCAAAGCGTAAGGTCACGCCGCCCAAAATGCGGGCGTCCACCACATTGGTGAGCTTCACCGTTTTCCCGGTCATGGCCTCCAGCTTCTTCGCCAGGGCAGCCTGCTGCCCTTGGACATGGCCACAGCCGTCATGGCGGTGGCCCGCAGAATGCCGTGGGCCTGGTCATACAGCTGCCCGTACACCCGGGCGCAGGCGGCATATTGCTTCACCGCGTGCTTTTCGCAGAGGATTATCAGAAAATTCAAATGATAGAGGTTCAGACTGGAAAAGGCCTCCTCCACCAGGGAAAGCCGCTGCTCCCTGGGCAGCGCAGGGGAATCCAGCAAGCGGGCATAGGCCGGCTGCTGCTCCAAAATGGCCCGGACCCCAGCCATTTCTTCCCAATCTCCCCTTCCCTGTGCTCCTGCCGGGCCAGCTCAAACAGGGCACGGCCATAGTCACTGGCGCGGATCATAGGGGGCTCTCCCAGATTCTCAATGAAGGAGTCACGAGCTTGCGTGCTTCCGCTTGTCCACGTCCTCCTCTAGAACGGCAGAGGCGATCCCAATCGCCATGCCGGAGACCTGGTCCTTCAGGTCATTCATAGCCTGCTTTTTCTCCCGCTCTACTTGGGCGTGGGCGCGCTCCATGGTGCGGGCTGCCTCTCCTGGGCCTCATGAACAATGGCCTCCTCCCGCTCCTGGGCCTGGCGGGTGGCATTTTGATGATCCGGTCCCTTTCGGCGTTGGCTGCCTTGAGGCGGGCGTCATACTGGGCCTGCAGAGCCCGCCTGTCTTGGCGTGACTGGCATCGGCATAGAGGCCATCGATTTCCTGCTGTCGGTCGTCGATCATCTTTTTGACCGGTTTGAACAGGAACTTCTTCAGCACCAGGAAGGTAATGATCATGTTGCACAGGGTCAAAAGCGCTGTCCAGAAGTTCACGCCAACAAAGCTTTCAAACCTCCATGCGGCATCACTCCTTTCGTTTTATCTGCCGGAAGATG
>VOFB01000438.1_pt1 | contig 22397 bp, 30 predicted proteins | sample 5384141 | NCBI WGS metagenome assembly VOFB01 (sample SAMN12384721, study PRJNA508395) | human gut metagenome | isolation source: healthy gut A | host: Homo sapiens | reverse complement strand
CACCATCTGCCAATGTTCCGGCAGGATAGGCAGATCATCATATCGCCACTTGGCATACTTTGGGTCATAGCTGTCTGCATCCGCAAGACCGGCCAGGTGGCCCACGCACCAGCTGACACGCCAGCCGTTGCCCTCCAGATACCCGTCCTTACGGACGGTTGCACCGATCACCGCCGCCAAACTCTGGGCAACCGATGGTTTTTCGGCAATTACCAATTTATGTTGAGCCATGATGGTTCCTCCTCTCTTTGAGCCATCGGGACATTTCCCGGTGACAGATACCTACGCAGGGTCTTCCATAATTCCCGCAACCATAGCAGGGGTGGCTGTGGGGTAAAGAAGGAGGACGGGAAGTTTCCTTCCCGCCCTCCGGCCTACGTGTCATCATGCGTTCGTGAGGGACTGTCTGTGAAACGGGTCATTCATTTCACTGTGTCTCTTCCTCTCCATAATCATAATCGTCCAGACTGTCATTGCCCTTGGTCTTAGGCTTGTTCTTAACGAGCTTCAAGTAGGCAAATACGCCACCGCCTCCAAGCAGAGCCAGCAAAAGGACTATCGCAGCCGGGTTCAGTCCGGCAGGCTTCTCCTTTTTCCGGCTCCGGTGTTTCTGCCGGAGGTTCCGGTGCTTTGCCCGTACATTTACTCTTATCAGTTGCACAGACCGGACAAGCCGTATTGACTGCCCCTGCTTCACATTTTGTCGAACAGCTACACACAGCAGACATCTTCTCTTTGACATTTTCATCTTCCATCAGTGCCATCAGGTCTGCATCGTCCACCTGATTCAGAAAGTGAACAGCAGTCTCCTTATCCTCATTCGCCCTGTCGATCAAAATGTAAAAGTAATTTCCAGCTTTGGTCGTAACAGTAATGAGCTGCTTATTGCCTCCAAAATCATCCACCAGTGCCGCATTCCCCTCCGGTGTAAGTGCCGGTGCCGGTTCTGTTTCTTCCACAATCACATTGCTGTCATTGGTAGAATCCTCTGCCGGTGCCGCCGGAGCCTGTTCTGACCCCTGTGCGAAAGCAGGGATCGTAAAGCCAAATGCCACAACCATTGTTAGGCAAAGGGCGGAAAGTGTTCGGAGCAATCGTTTATTCCTCATAGCTGTTTTCCTCCTGTTCGTTATTGTCATCAGCCAAACTGCCGGGAACTGGTTCATTCCACCGGAAAGCATAGCGTTCAGCTGTGCTGGAGTCATGCGTAACGCACGAACCATCTGAACGATTTCCAGATTCTCTGCCTCCGTTTTCTGTGCTTCCAGGGTCTTGAGCTTTTCCTGATATTCCGCAATCTTCTCACGGGTTTTCTCAATTTCCTGGTCGATACGTTCAATTTTATTTTTTGCCATATCCGTTCACTCCTTTCCACAAAGTCTGTTACCAGTTCATCAGGCCGTAGCCCTTAATACTTTGATAATTCAGGTCATAACTTTTGATCTTGCAGGCATCGCCGGAATTTCCCTCCACCGTATAAACACGGCTGCCATCCGTACCGATCACGATACCCACATGGTCTGCTGTCCCATCCAAATCCCAATCAAAGAAAATTGCATCTCCGGGAGCCAGATTGTTATAGCCTCTTGCACCCCATTGTCCATGAGACTGGAACCACGGAACGCCCTGCCACTCACAGCCTGCAAAGCGCGGCTCACTTTTTCCAGCCTGGTTATAACACCAGGATACAAAGCAGGCGCACCACTCCACGCGGCTGTCAAAGCCATACCAGCTCCAATAAGGATAGCCGCCCACATTGCCGACCTGACGCTTGGCCAGCTCCACCAACTGCGGATTTCCGGGACGGGTTCCATTTACAAACTGTACACCGGTCAAGTCCTCGGAATTGCTCATGTCAGGGGAACCACCGCCAAACAACAGCGGCTTATTGCCCATGGTCTGCCGGTAAACCTGATACATTTCCATCTGCTCCGGTGTCAGAAACTCCGACGCCACAGCGGAAATGGGCTTGCTGGTGAGTTTCACATTCAAAATGTAATACTCATAGGGGACTTCTTCTGAGGTGGTCTCGCCGGTCTCCGGGTCGGTGGAGGTCTCCGTGCGGTAGCGAATCTCCACTTCCTCAGTAAGCGTCAGCTGATACTGTGCTGCAAACACACGCGCCAGCTCTGCCTGGGCGCTCTGCCGTGTAACCTTGCAAGACGGCAGACAGAAATGCTGCAAGCTCATGGGGGTCATGGCCAATCATATCCAGGTTATAGCGATACTCGTCATACCCTGGGTGGCTGCTTTCTATGTTGTCGATTTTCTCCTGCAACCGAGCTTCTCTGTCTGCATAATCTGCCTCCACCGCCAGCATTTCCGGGTCATCCGATGGATAGGTAGTGCCGGAAATTACAGAACCAATACTCTGCGCCATCATAGAGCAGGAGGACATGGTATTCATCAGCATACAGGTGATGAGGAAAAAAACCCCTGCCATCAGGAAGCCCTTCTTGTGGCGCATGACAAATGCCCCTGCCTGCTGTGCCTTTTCTTTTATCGTCCTTGCGGCTTTTCCGGTTTTGGACGCAGCCTGAGCGGTATTTCCGGCAGTCTGACCGGTACGCTTTGGGCGGCATACTGCTTTTTGATACTCTGTTTCTGCTGCCAGCGGGAAATGGGATTGCTGGCAAACTGAGGATTTTCCTGCAAAGATTTCTGGTACAGGGCATTTACATTGGCCTTTTCCAGTTGACGCTCTGCCTGGGCTGCTTTACGGTACGGCTTCAGCCTGTGGCTGCGATAGCCCTCCCGCACCAGATAAGCGCCGGTCTCCACCGCTTCCTCGGACTTGTGGGCGCTTTCCACGCCCACATTGTCCTGCTCTGTTTCCCGGATCTCTTTGTGAAACTTGCCCGCGACCAGATGGACGGGAGCTTCCTTGACTCCTTGAGAAACTTTGGAGGGTGGCTTTTCTTGTCCTCAAAGGTCAGCTTCGAGGTCTTTTTCCAGTATCCGGGTCAATGACCGTCTGCCTGACCTTTTTTTTTTGGAATATTGGCCTGCGCCTTATCTGCTCTGGCCGCAGCTTTCTCCGCTTTACGGATCGGCTTTTCCAGTGCAGGGTCAGACCGTTCCTCATCAGTAAAGCGCAGGCGCGGCTCTTTATTCAAACCATTCTCCCAGCATGAGGGAGGACATCATGTAGTGCAGCTCTGCATAAATGGCCATTCCCACCGGATCGTTGAACATACAGCCGGACAGATAGGCATAAAACTGTGCCACCACATCGGACAGGATCTTCGCCTCTGTTCCTTCCAGAATCAGGCCGCCCATACCTTCTTTAGCACGAATGGTGCTCCAGACCTCTGCCAGACGGAGCAGCCCCACCTGACCGGTCTCATTCAGTTCGGCTGCCTGATCTGCCGCCGTGCGGCACTCACTTACCGCATCGGCCATGACCGTAAGCAGCTGGCTGCGCTGGGCATTTACCGCCCTGTCAAAAAACATCAGCGGATTTTTATTCAAAATGTTGGGGTTCATCATCATTCATCCTCCTTCTTCAGTTCCTGAGGTTTGGTGGTCATAATGCGGTACAGCTCGGTATTCTTCGGGAAGTGATCCACGAAAGGCAGGATTGTAGAGCCATAAAACAACAGGCCCTCGCCCTCACCGGAGTGGGTCACATAGCTAAGCTGGTGCGTGGAAATCCCCAGTTGCTTCGCCAAGATCTGGCGGTCTCCGCCTGCCTGGTTAAGCATATACACGAAGTCGGAGTTTTCAAAGATGTTCTCTACCTCGCGGCTGCTCAAAAGGTCTTTGACATTCTGGGTGATACCTGTCGGAATACCGCCCCATTTGCGGAATCGCTTCCAGATTTCCACCGTATAGGCGGCGGTCTGTTCCTCCTTCAAAAGCAGGTGCATCTCGTCGATGTAGTAGCGGGTGGACTTGTGGGCAGCGCGGTTAATGGTAACGCGGTTCCACACCTGATCCTGAACCACCAGCATACCGATTTTCTTAAGTTGCTTGCCCAGCTCCTTGATGTCATAGCAGACAATCCGGTTATCAATGTCCACATTGCTCTGATGATTGAACACATTGAGGGAGCCGGTTACATAGATTTCAAGAGCCGTAGCGATATACTGGGCTTCCTTTTCCTCCTGTGAACGGAGCAGGTTATATAGGTCCTCCAGAATCGGCATATTCTCCGGGCGCGGGTCATTGAGATAGGTCTGATAGACCAGACGCACACAACGGTCAATAATGGTTTTCTGCACCGGCTGCAAGCCCTCCTTACCGCCCACGATCAGCTCACACAAGCTGAGGATAAAGTCAGACTTGAGTGACAGCGGGCTTTCATCATCCGAATAGTCCAGATTCAGATCCATCGGATTGATATAGTTGGTTGAAGTAGGTGAGATCTTGATGACCTGCCCATGCAGACGATCCACCAGAGGTGCGTACTCCGCTTCCGGGTCACAGATAATGACATCATCGTTGGTAAGCAAAAAGCAGTTGGCAATCTCACGCTTGGCGCTGAAGGACTTGCCGGAACCCGGCGTACCCAGAATCAGGCCGTTGGGGTTTTTCAGCAGCTTGCTATCCACCATGATAAGGTTGTTGGACAGGGCGTTGATGCCGTAGTACAGAGCTTCTTTCCCGTTCTGGAATAGTTCCTGGGTAGTAAATGGCACAAAGATAGCTGTGGAACTGGTGGTCAGTCCCCGCTGAATCTCAATCTGATTGAGACCCAGGGGCAGACAGCTCATCAGCCCTTCTTCCTGCTGAAAGTCCAGCCTGGTCAGCTGACAGTTATACTTCTGGGCAATAGAGCCTGCCTGAAAGATGTTGTTGCCAAGCTGACGGGGATTGTCCGCTGTGTTCAGCACCAGAAAGGTCAAAAGGAACATTCTCTCGTTGCGGCTCTGCAAATCCTGCAAGAGTTTTTTCGCTTCACTGCCGTCGGTAGCAAGGTCAGATGGAATGATGTCCATGTCGTATCCGGCACGGACTGCTTTTTTCTGTTCCTCGATCTTGCTGCGGTCCAGGTCGGTAATCTTCCGCTTTACCGTTTTGATGGCTTTCACCTGATCCACCGACTGAATGTGCATACTCACAATGAGCGAGCTTTCCATATCCAGAAAATCAGCCAGCAAACGGTCATTCAGTTCTGGTGCGAGGATCTGCAAAAAAGAAACAGTTCCGTATTTCTTACCCATACGGAACTGCTTGCCGGTGCGGAACTCAAAGGAGCTTGGTGCAATAAAATCTTTTGTGGACAGACCGGAAGGAGCCAGCCAGTCCCATTCAAACTGAAACGGGAGTTGTTCATCCATGTGGAATACCGCATGAAGCTGAAAAAGCCTTTCTTTACCGTCCAACGTTCTGGCAGCTACACCAAGACGCTTGAAGTTATTAAGTATATCGGTCTCAATACGCTCCAGACGGGGCTTGGCGGCTTTGATGCTGTCCGCGTTGATACCAAAGGTCAGGTATTTGGTCTTGATGAGACCGTTGTTGCCTCTGACCAGCTGATTTTGCAGCATTGTGGTATATTCCTCGCGGATACTGTCAAAGGCATCCCTCTGGGGCGGGATGGAAATGGAGTTAGCAAAGGTCTCCTCCGATGCCGCAAGGTTCAAAAAAGACAGTTGGAAATGAATCGAGCTGTCGAAATAATTGAGGAAATCACACCAGCCCTCAAAGATCGCGGTCTTATCTTCATTTTGGGAGAGCTGATAGTTGATGTCCTGAAACTGAATGGTCTTTGTGTAGTGGCTGTCCGATACGCGGCAGATCCCGTCCGGCCACATTCGTTCATAGGGGATACTGTCCTGAGCCGATTTTTTCTTTTTGTCTGTGCGATTGGCACGGGCAATGGCGGCCTCGATCTGCTTCTTGTCGGCGCGGGACAGCTTTTTCTTTGTCTTTACCGGCAACACGGTCTTTTCTTCTGGTTTCCCAGCAGATGGCGCAGCCAGCTTTTTTTATTGCGGTGAACAATGTCATACACCTCCTTATCGAGCATTTCCTGCCGCCTTTAATACGGCATAAAAGTTATTGGTGCGGTAGGGGCGCTGCCTGGGACGGATCACAGCTACTTTGAGGATGTTGCCCACGATCTTTTCCAGGGGCTGACCATGCTTTTCATACATTGCCAGCAGGAAGAAGGGCATCATGACCAGCATCATACACATGGCAGCCATGCTGTTTCCCGCAGGCTCACGGAGCCACAAGAACAGCGGTACACCTACAAGCGCCCCGGCGGTAAAGCAGACCAGCTGCCTTCGTGTCAGATTGAACATGACCTTGGTTTCGACTTTGGTTAAATCTTTGGGTACGGGTACATAAGCCATATTATCCACCTCCTTTATGGGAATGAAATAGAGCTGTCCACTTCATTTCCCCACACATCCCAACCGGGTGTGGATTGACGAGCAAACAGTTCTATGCGCGGGAGATCACCCATCAATGAGACAATGCGTTCTCTGGCTTCCTGCGGTTTTTTTGAATGTTCTTCAATGTGAGAGACAATGACCTGATGAACAGCTGCGTTTATACGCTTGGGATGTCCTTTCGTTGCGAGGATACAAAGTTCCACATTGGAGCGCGTCCAATATCCCATTCCCCAGAACAAGCTATCTGCCTTTCGATTTTGCTTTACCCAAACAAAGCCGACGGTTTTATAGGTAAATCCCCATGCCTTCAGAACTGAGAGACCTTCCAGTAAACATGGAATCGTGACCCATAAAAACAAGGCACAGTCTTTATCCGCCAAGTTGCCTACTGGCAGCGCACAAATATCCTCGATACTCATGGTCGGATAGTGACTTTCTGCACTGCGTCCCAATCCTTTCTTGGAATATACTTTGTAGTTCCATGGCGGGTCTGCGTAAATGATTTGATATTTTTTCATACAGAACCCTCCTTTAGTGCGCCTGAAAGACTGATTTTGCGAGACTGCCGGTTTTGAACAGCGTAAAGCACAGCAGTACGGTGTAGCCCACGCAGCTCCAGATTGCCATGATGATGTCATCTTCCAGAGCGATGTTCTGCACCAGCACAGCATAAATTGCCACGCAGACGATGATGAGAAACGCCTGAAAGCCCAGCGCCAGCAGGGAGCGCAGGTAGTTCTGGCCCATGCCGCCCCATTCCTTGCCCATCATGGTGGCCATAGGGATGGGCGCAACGGATGTCACAAGGTAAATTTCAATCATGCGGCCATAAATCACGATGAAGATGCAGATATACAGCGCCCACATGGTAACAATGAGGGCGGCAGCGGCTGATTTGAACACCCACTTGAAAATCATCCAGGTGTCCACATCATGCAGGTTGTTCTTGTCTGCGATCATCTGGATCAGCTCCAGCGTCATCACGATAGCCAGGATCACGCCTGCAATCGGCACCATGATGGAGTTGGACAGATTCTCAATCATGCTGAAAATACTGCCATTCCATCCCTGTGGTGTCTGGCCTACCTGTACGGATATATCCGCGACCTGTTGATTTACGCTGTCAAACATCCCCGAAAGGTTGCTCATAATGCCGCCCACCAGCATTTCTTTCAGCCAATTTGTCAGGGCTTCAAGTAAGAAATCCATACGGTGTCAACCTCCTTTCCACCGCCCCCGCAAAACTGCGGGAGCGGCAAGGATTTCATACAGACGCTTAGACAGAGAAAAGCCCGGAGAGCAGAGGTACAAGGACCATGCCTACCACGGCTACACCAGCACCGGCCATGAGCTGCTTCATGCCCTGGCACTTGGCACCGGGGTTGTCGTTGCCGTAACCTTCCAGCAGGTTGATGACGCCCCAGATACCGAGACCAGCACCGAGCGCGATAACGAGGGTCTGAAGAACGGTGATTGCCTGTTCAAAAAATGCCATATAGTTTGTTAGCCGGAATCTGATTAAAAAATAGGTTTGTCATGTTTCATAGGCATACAAAAGCCGGAACAATCTGCCGCCCGGTTTCCGGGGGGCATGATTCCGGCTGTCCTCCTTTTTCATTATTTTTCTTGCGATTGTCCGCTTTGTACGCCAATGGCCCATAGAGGGCAGTTGCGGCGAATAGATAAGATCACTCCCTTCTAAAGCGGAACGAAATTAAGCACCCTTTGTGTCTACTTCATACACATCGCAGACCTCATTGGGCTTGAGTTTCAGCCGGGTGGACAGGAACGCTTCAATGTCAAAAGCGTTCTTATCGTCCGCGTCGGCTGTGTACTGGAAATTGGGGTGCTTGGTGATGTCGTACTTGTCCGAAAGGAAAGGCCGCACACCGCGCAGCTGGAGGATGCACTTGCCGCCGTCCATGACGGCAACTCGTCCTGGCTCATCAGCTCTTTCCCCAATTTTTGATAGTTAAGCGAGTGGGAAGTTTCCCGCCCACGGCTCTCCCCGGTGTTGTAGGTGTCGATGGTCTCCTTACCCAGCACGGCGGCCAGCTCCTTGAGAGTGGTCGGCTCCTTACCGCCCAGAAAGATGGAGGTATCCATGTTGCCGATAATGGTATCGGCGTTATCCTTATAAATCGCCTTGAGCTGACTCTGCGCCTGCAACACCAGGCAGGCTGAGATCTCACGGCTTCGGATAGTGGCCACCAACTTTTCCAGCTTGGGTATCTGGCCGATATTGGCACACTCGTCAATCAGACAGCGCACATGAACCGGCAGTCTGCCGTCGTACACATCGTCGGCCTTTTCGCAGAGCAGGTTAAACAGCTGGGTATAACACATGGATATAAGGAAATTAAAGCTATCATCAGTGTCACTCATGATGAGGAACAGGGCAGTTTTCCTGTCTCCCAGGGTGTCCAGCTCCAGCTCATCATAAGCCGTGACCTCACGCAACTCTGCAATGTCGAACACGGCAAGGCGAGCGCCGCAGGAAATCAAAATCGACTTGGCTGTTTTTCCGGCGGCCAGCTTATATTTCTTATACTGGCGCACCGCAAAGTGGTTTGGCTTCTCGGCTTCCAGTGCATCAAACATCAGGTCTACGGGGTTTTTGAACTCCTCGTCGTCCTCCCGGACTTCCATCGCGTTGATGAACTCGATGAGTGTGGAAAAGTTCTGTTCCTCCACCGGGGCTTCATAGTGGATATACCCAATCAGCGCACAATACAACAAGGTCTCTGCTTATAGTGATAGGTAAGGTTTTGATATTATCTCCACCTTTTCCCCCACTCCACACCGGACGTGCGACTTTCACCGCATCCGGCGTTCCATCGATTGTTTTCACAAGCATTTAATCAGTCACCAAATTTAAGTTTTATATTATTGCTGACAGGTTCGCCTGCTCTCGCAGACTATTGATTTTCACGAGCATCTTTTTTGTGATATTGAGTGTTTTTATCAGGTCTTTTATTACTGCTTGGGGCAGTTCTTGTAACAGAATCAGATATTTTTTGTGAATCAGAACCATGTTTTTATATCTTTCAAATCCACCAAGTGCTCTTGGTACTTTTGAGCCATACAGCTACATGTTCCGCATCTGCGAATTCTTCTCCACTGATTGCACATTTTCCCTTTTGAGCAGAAAATAAAGATATTTTACTGTCATGGTATTCTGTGCTATGACCAACGGATATTTTTTCTCTCAGTCCTTTCAGAACATACTGATTAAGGTTAAGTTCTGTATGAATCGGAGCACGACCTTCTTTTGTATAACTACAAACGATTGATCTCTTCGCCATCGGTATTTTATTTTTGATGAATGCAATCGGATAGATCATCTGGTCAATTCCTGAAACATATCGAATCATTTTTGACTGTCCGAATCTTTCCTTTTCTGCTTGGGTGATAGTTCCACCCTCACGTTTTAGCATACTTCCTGTTTCTGTATTTAACCTGTTCGTCAAAACTGTCATTACTCGCCTATGGAATTCTCTGCAATCAATACTGATACAGGTGGCAAGCTGATAGTAATTCTGTATGCCTAACACCATGGAGTTATATAGCTGAATTTCTGATAAACAACTTTTTTTCTCTCGGGGTTTTGCGATGTTTTTCGCTTGTTCCACTAGCTTTGCTCTTTCAATTTCAACCTTTTTGTCACAGATTGCCGACTGCACCACATATTTATGATGCTTCAACCTTACCCTTATTTTGAATCCAAGAAACTCTGACCACCGTTTTCTGGTGTTCACAATCCTTGTTTTCTCAGGGGACACCTCTAATTTCAACCTCTCTTCAATCCACGCCGTAACCGCTTCTTTTGTCCTGACTGCGTCCTCTTTCGTTCTACAGAAAATCCTAAAATCATCCGCATACCGAATGATATGCATTTCTTTCATTTCTGTGTTTTTCATAATCCTATAACCATGGCTTTTATCAAAAACTTTAGTTTTTCCGATTATTCTTTCTCGCCCTCTGCTTATAGCAATCGGATTTTCCTCCCATTGACTAGCTATCCACCAATCCAATTCATTTAGAACGATGTTTGCCAGTAGTGGTGAGATAATTCCTCCCTGTGGTGTACCCTTGTTGGGCAGTACCGTTGTATTATCGGGCATTTTAATTGGAGCTGTTAGTATTCGCTTGATAATAAAAATCAGCGTTTTATCATGGATACCCAGCGACCATATCTGTCTGATTAACTTGCTGTGATTTACGTTGTCGAAAAATCCTTTTATATCAAACTCAATCACATAATGCAGGTTCATGCGTTGAAGCATGGTGTAGGTTCTGTTAATGGCATGTTCAACGGATCTATTCGGACGAAATCCATAACTATTATTGCAGAACTTTGCTTCGCAGATTGGTTCCATGATCTGCTTGATACATTGCTGTATCAACCTATCCCATATGCATGGGATTCCCAGCGGACGTGTTTTTCCGTTTGGTTTCGGAATGTCTTTGCGTCTTACCGGCTTTGGTCTGTAGCCGTGTTCGCTTCCCGTAACAATAAATCTCACTCTTTTTACCACATCATCAGGAGTTTGACTCCCAATATCTGTGATGTTCTTTTTGTCTGTTCCTGCCGTGTAGCTGCCTTTGTTCGCTTTGATGTTTCGGTACGCAAGTAAAATGTTATCCCTGCTCAGTATCAAATCCATAAGATTCTCAAATACTTCACCGTTCTGACTTTTTTGATATAGTTCATCAAAAGTACCTTGCATACCGTAATACTCGGCATGACGTAAGTCATCTACACATAGAGTTTTGTTTTTCTTTGGCATAAGGCATCACCTCCTTTTTGCGAAAGTGACCCTTTTGGTCTTACTCGAATCCTTATGTTGGATTGAATAATGCCTGCTTATCTCAACCGACTTGTGGCCATTCCTCCGAGTTCCTCTTTTTCGCAGAACTCATCATAAGTTCGATCACGGCTTTTCAGCAGCAGTTCGTCTGCTTATTGTTCTTCGTCAGACTATTCCCTTGCGGAATCTGCTGCCTTTCCTCGTTCCGATAGTTCTATCTGTACATATATCCTTAGGTCTCTGCTATAGTCCTGTCGGCTTGCCTGTGCCTGTAACACAGCATGGTCGTTCGTAGGGTCAATTTCTACTAAACCACACCGACTGCGCTTTAACGCACCCATACATTTCTATATGGTCTTCTTTTAGAACCGTACATTCGCAGTTTTCGTCAGTTTACTCGCCAAAGTAAACATTCTAATCATAGATATTTTATAGATCCTAGACCTATAGGTAGCGCACCCCACCTCTGGGGCGTTTTCGAGAATCTTTTGGCAGATTCCTACGACTACTCTCGGTCGTTGTCACGGAGCTTCTCACCCCAACCATTACAGCTGACGCAAGTCCGTCAAGGATAGACGTTTCAGGGCGTTACCCCATCATTCCACCTATCGGATTACCAGTTCACAGACTGGTTATTATTTAATAAACCAACACTGTGCGCAGACTTTTTACCGTCTGCGAACGAGTCGCACTGACCCAGAAATCGTCACCGGCTTTGCCCTCGCCCTTGGTGTTGGCGATCAGCGTCGTGACCAGCTTCAAAATGTCCTTTTCCGAGTGGATGTAGGCGAACGGGTTGTAGTGCATGGACTTCTTGAAGTTGATGGTATTTAGGACCTTGATTCGGTACGGCTCATAAATGACCTTGCCGTGCTTATCCTTCATAGGCTTTCCGTCTTTCCCCAGCTTGGGTGCGCCCCTTTGGAGCATTTTTCCGCACTCCACCAAAATGGTTCCCTTCGGGTCTGTGACCACATAGGAACTGTGCATCTGCATCAGATTCGGTTTGAGCCAGAAGCGGGTCTTACCGGAACCGGAGCCGCCAATCACCAGCACATTTTTGTTTCTGGCGGTCTTTGGGTCCTTGGGGCGGCTGTTCATTGTCAGGCTCTCCGTTTTCGTCAGAATCACATTGTTCTGGAATACCGGGTCGATGTAGGGTGCAATGTCCTCATGGGTTCCCCATCGTGCCGAACCATATTCCAAACCATGTCGATATTTCTTGGCGTTCTTGCTTTTCAGGTACACCGCCAGACGCAGGCCGCCACCGCAACACAGCCCCACCAGCAGATCCAACGGGTGCAGGCTGGGCCAGAAACTTTGCAGCGTCCCAGGCAGAACCGCAACCAGGGAAAGGAATTTCTCTGAAGCATCCGCCCCTTGTGCCATTCGCCATGCCTCTCCAAAATTGGTAGCAAACAGCCCCAGCAGGATATACGGCATATTCAGCAAAATGAGCTTTTTGATGTCCAATGTCTTTTTCATCGTTCCAGCTCCTTTCGCTTGGTGCGGTCCACCACAGCATTTTTAACCATCTCTTTGAACTGGTTAAGTTTTGCCAGTACGGACGGGCGCTCTGTTTTCGTTGCCTTTTTGACCTTTTTGTTGGTGTACTCTGTAAAGGCTGCTGTCAGCGCATCCGCATCGCGACCCTTGAAGAAAATCAGGTACTTTGGCGGAGAACTGCTACGATCCTTTTTCACCGCATAATCCACACCATATTTCCGGGCGATTTTCTCAAACTCCTTGATAGAGGGGTCTGTGATCTCAATGTTGGATATTCCCTGATTCTGCCCGACAAGCTGCTTCACAGTCTGTTTTCCATGCGGAACAACCGGCGCATCACGGCTTCTCTGTTTTTCCAGCTTCTTTTCCTTTCGATGTGCCATGTACTTGCTTATGGCAGCCTTAAACATTCTGCCGGTAAACTTTGTTCCACTGACAACCAGCGTCAAAGTTCTGTTTTCCACTTCTTCCTGCATTTTCTCGCCTCCTTTCCACAAAATGTGCAGGGGTGGTGCATTTCTTTCTAAGGCGGGACCACCAGCCGCCGGAGGAGGTATTTTTTCATCGCTCCATCCCGCGGCTCTTTTTCTTTACCGGCTTCTTATCCGGCAGATTCCACTCTTTCCGGAACTCTGCCACGCCTTTGGGGTCAAATGCCTTCAGCTTTTCCAGATCAAAGGCAACCGCAGAATATTTCCCATAACCGGACTGCACCTGATAGGGAAGCACCTTCCCCAATTTGTTCTCTTTGATGAATCTCAGTAGGTCCTTGCTGATGTCACCGGAAATAAACGCCTCTCCGGGGTCCAGGGAATACCCCGGAAGGTTCACTGTCATATCGGCAAACGGTTCTTCCCCATCTTCTGTATGGGTAATCATGCTGATATAAAGCCGCTGATTATTCGCATACATTCCAAGTTGCAGCGATATGGTTTCTTCCCCGTATTCCCACTTAAAGGGTACTGTCTTTTCCTCATTCATATTGGATTCCTCCTATCGTATCTGTTCTTTGTGGTCATAAAACAAATCTCCATTTCTGACCTTTGCATGGCTTAAAATCTTAATCTGCCCTTTTGCCTGACTATCCAACGCTTTTTCATAACCAGTATCCGACAAGAACAGGCGGGTTCGTTCGCCTTTCCAGCCAACAGGGGAATCGTTCGTCAGCACATCAAAAATAATCATGTGCCGGGTGTTCTCCGCAAATCGCTGGAGATCCATGTAGTCATGGCCGTGGTAGTTCTGCGCCCCGGCTTTCTGGCGCATTTCCTCCATCAGCTGACCGATTGTTTTGCCTTCCTGCATAAAACCCACTTCCTTTCTTATGAGACCAGCAAGATCATCTCCCGCAGCCGGGCAAAATAGAGCTTGCCTTGGGGCGTGACCAGCGTGTAGGAACCGGTATGACCGTGGTTGCAGTAGTCTTTGACGCAAAACAACCCTGTATTTTTCACATTAGCATAAGGCAGCACATTGCCGGATGCCGTGCGGTACACAAACCGCCGTTCTATCAGAAATCGGACAAACCGGCGCTCCGGGACATCCAACTCTTTGGCAGTAGTTCTGAGATTGGTGCTGTGCTTTAAGTCGATGAACAGGTCATAGAAAGCGGCTTTGCCCTCCAGCTGTGCATTTTCCTTACGCAGAGAAATATTTGCTTCACGCTCAGCCAACAAATCTGAGCAGAGCTTCATCAGTGCTTCCGGGGAAGTGGCAACCTCCCACAGCTTCTCTTTTTGTGAGATAGGCCCCGTGCTTACGAATAGTAGGCAGGACCTCATCGAATACCCACCGTTCAAACTGCTCTGCCGATGGCAATTTGCTGTGAACGATCAGGCGGTACAAATCGCCTTCTGGGATAAAAAGTCATACTGATTTTGCGGTCGGGGCTTTGTGGGTGAGGTGAGTCGCGTTTCACGACATACCTACAATGGCGGATAATTGCATCGCGGGGATTGCTGTACCCCCAGCGCAGCGGCCACATCCGTTCCGCTGAACAAATATTTGCCATTTTCCTCAATGACACGGATACTGCCAAACTCCGGGTTTTTGAAAATTTCCATCTGGTTCATGTCGTGCCTCCTTTGGCATGATAAAAGGCGGCCTTACCAGCCGCCTGCGTTCATATCGTGATTGACCTGTGAAGTGTAGTGGTTGCTGATGGTGGTGGGAGCGTTAAACAGCACTGTCAGCAGGTACTGCTTCATGTTGCGGACCTCCGTGGTGTTTTTCTGCATACCGTCCATGACAAATCGGATATGCTCGCTATCCAGCTTCAAGAACCGGGAGCGCACGACTTCATGGGGAAAGTCGCTGCCAGCGATCCGGGTGGTTTTGCGTCTGGCACAGACGGTTTCCACCATCAGCTCCACGATCTCGTCCAAATCCTCCCGATAGGTAGCAAACTCCCTGCACAGGTAGTCATACTCGATGTTCTCTAAAATCAAATCCCGATAATTCTCTATCTCTGAGACAGACATCGCATCCCTTCCTTTCCGTTCCGGCGGTCTTGCCGCCGCTGGCTCCCGGAAGGGAATGGAATCGGTACTTGATCCATAAGTAATTGATTTTTCTGTATTTGATTTCTCTATATTTAATTCTGCGGGCTTTTCCGTATCCGGTTTTACCATATCCGGGTTTTCCGTATCTGGTGAAGCCGTATCCGGCTGGGACAGATCCGGCTGGGGCTGTTCATAGATGATATACTCGGTATCTGTGATCCGCCCACTTTTATCGCGTCTCTGATGGCGCACGATATATCCGGCTCCTTCCAGTTCACGCAGGGCAGCACCGATGGCATCTACGCCTTCCTTACAGATCTTTGCAAGGCCACGGGTAGTGTAATTCCAGTCCTCTGGCAAAGACAGCATCATGGAAAGCAGCCCCTTGGCTTTTAACGACAGATTTGCATTTCGTAAATGATGATTGCTCATCACGGTATAATCACGGGTCCGTTCAATGCGAAAAACGGCCATCGGCCTCACTCCTTCCGAATTTTGGGTACAAAAAAACCGCAATCCTCATTTCAAAGAATTGCGGTTTTCAGCGCTTTTCAAATTTTCTCGCATAAAACCAAAACAGCGGCTTTTGGGGACGCGCCCCTGTAAATGGTTCCTCCTGGGCGAAAGGAAGTGTTTGCATCACGCGGTCAATATCCGTTGAATCCATGTCATGCTGGGATCTGCAATCTTCCCGGATTGCTTCCTGAATTTCCTTTACCGTACACATAGTCATTCCTTTCCTTTCGTTGTATGGGTTTATGAGCGGTGGCGTTTTCCCGGTTTGAAATCGAGGATATGCCCCTCGATCACACGAGCGTAACGCTTGATCTTGATCTCCCGGCGCTGCTGGCTTTGCAGGGCGGCCTGATACCCGTCCTCAGTCAAAAACAGACGCATTTCATCTCCGGGTCTTCCATAAACGGTGTTGGAACGCAGGACGGAAAACTCGATCATCCAGCGGGTGTTATCCCAAAACCTCTACGGCGAGAATGTTGTGTCCTTTCAGCTCACGGGCCGAAATATCCCTCATAGGCGACTCCTTTCATCGTTCCTGGTCTCTCTGACGCTTTTTCTGCCATGCTTCCAACAGCTTGATAATGCTTTCCTGCATCCGAGCCGGCGTATAACTTTTGGGGAAATATTTCCGCAAAGTATCAGAGGTAAATGTCACTCGGTCCAGGTCACTTTTCTTTTCCTCACCCATGATGACACGCATCATATCGAGGGTCAGATGTCCCTCCTGGCTATATTTCTTGAGCCGCTGAGCTTGGGAAAGGGAAGGGGTAGCCTGTTCGCTGTCCATGGCATCCAGTAGGTCTACCTGTTCTTCCTTTTTGAGAAAGGACAGCTCATAAGCAGGGTTCAGAGCAATCTTTTTTTCATCCACCATGTCCATCAATTCAGGAATCAGCTCTGTCAGACGGATAAATCTCTTAATCTGTGATTTGCTATCTGGACTGTTCTCCGCGATTTTTTCTGCCGCAGTCAACTTCGGCCCAACTTGGGCCGAAGTTAAATCCGTCCTGGCTCCTTGGTGCTTAATGGCCTCCAGCTTCATTTTATAAGCAAAGGCTCTTTCGCTTGGAAGAAGGCTTTCACGCTGTAAGTTGCTGTCAACCATAATGATCGTGGCGGCATCATCATCCAAATCCCGAATAATGACAGGCATGGTCTCTTTTTCTGCCAGCTCACTGGCTCTGCGCCGTCTGTGTCCGGCTACCAGTTCATAGCCGCCCTCTGGGTCTGGTCGGGCAATCGCCGGGACCAGAACACCATACTGCTTGATACTGTCAGCGGTCTCCATCATGGCTTCGTCATCCTTGACTTTGAATGGGTGGTTCTTAAAAGGATGCAGTTCGGACAAGGGAATTTCCTGAATCTTTTCCAGCTTTGCATCCTGGCGGCCTTCTTCGGTGGAAAACAGATCATCTACCGAGGCCAGCTCTATTTTTTTCGCGCTGCTTTTCAAGTTTCAACACCTCCTTCGTCAGATTTTTGTAGCCCTCTGCCACCTTGCCACTGGGAGCATGGGCAAAAATGCTTTTTCCCTCGGCGCTGATTTCCTTTGCCCGGACAGAATGGGGAATCTCTGTGCCGAATACCTTGATCTTACTGCCATAGGTCTCTCGCAAAAGTGCGGAGATCTCTTTGGCAAAGTTGGTTCGGCTGTCAACCACGTCAGCAGGATACCGTCTATCTGGAGCTTGGGATTGATCTGCCGCTTTACCTTGTTTACCGTGAGAGCAGCTGTTCCAATCCCTTTGGCGGGCAGATACTCTGCCTGAACGGGAATTATGATCCTGTTCGCAGCGGCCAGCGCATTGACTGTAAGCATACCAAGAGAGGGCTGGCAGTCGATGAGAATATGGGAGTATTGCCCCTTCAGCGTGTCCAGATATTGCCGCAAGATAGTCTCACGACTCATGGCATTTACCAGGGATACTTCCATACCAGATAGCTGGATGTCCGCAGGCATCAGATCTACGCCCTCTGGGTGGTGCAGGATACCCTCGCCGGGACGAAGCGGCTCGTCCATCAGGATACGGCCCATAGCGTCCGACAGCGTAAAGGGCAGCTTGTCCGGCTGTGGATTGCCCAAGCTGATAGTCAGACTGCCCTGTGGGTCTCCGTCGATCAGCAGAACTTTCTTTCCGGCCTGTGCCAAGCCGATTCCAAGATTGGCACAGGTGGTGGTTTTGCCAACGCCGCCCTTCTGGTTGGCGATGGCGATGATTTGCGTGTTCATTGACTTCACCTCATTTCTGATTATTGCTGTTGCTTCTGGAAATAGAAAAAGCCGCCACTCCAAAATGAAAAGTGAAGTGACGGCTCTTTCTATCGCCGGAATACAAATTCCTGAAATGAAAAAAGCACCCAGTCATTTTATACTGAGTGCTGTATCAAATTCATATTCAATTATTCAAATTAGGTCAAACTATGCCAAACTGCCACAGCCAAAAACGAGGGGAAAGAGGGCTGAAAAGTAGCCCCCAAAACACCCACAAAATCGGCTCTCGGTTAACCACTTTGGGCACCACTTGACCCTCTTTTTGCCCTCTTTTTGGCCGGTTAACCACTTGCGGACCACTAAAAATTGGGTGAAAACGGCTCTCGTTTTGCCAAATTTGGTCAAACCATATCAGCCCGTTTAGATACAGTAAAACCCCGGAAAACCTTGATTTTCCGGGGTTTTTGAACCATTTTGATACGGTTTGAACAGCAGATTATCTCTTGCTGAACTGAGGCGCGCGACGTGCAGCCTTGAGACCGTATTTCTTACGCTCTTTCATACGTGGATCTCTTGTTAAGAATCCAGCAGCCTTAAGAGTAGGTCTGTACTCGTTATCTACCTGAAGGAGTGCACGGGAGATACCATGACGGATGGCACCGGCCTGTCCTGAGTATCCGCCGCCCTTTACGTTTACTAAAACGTCAAACTTGTCAACTGTCTCAGTTGCTACTAATGGCTGACGAACGATTACCTTTAAAGTCTCAAGACCTAAGTACTCGTCAATATCTCTTTTATTGATTGTGATCTTTCCTGTTCCAGGTACTAAATAAACTCTGGCAACAGATGATTTTCTTCTTCCTGTTCCGTAATACTTTGTATTAGCCAATGTTGTTTACCTCCTCTGATTAGAATGTTAAAGCTTCTGGCTTCTGAGCTGCATGCTTGTGATCCGGACCTGCGTATACGAATAACTTTGTATACATCTCTCTTCCAAGAGGTCCCTTGGGAAGCATTCCCTTAACAGCGAACTCGATGACACGCTCTGGATGCTTGTTGAGCATTTCCTTAAGAGTTGTCTCCTTGATTCCTCCAACGTATCCTGAATGACGGTAATATACCTTCTGATCTAACTTCTTACCAGTTACTTTGATCTTCTCAGCGTTCACAACGATTACATAATCACCGGTATCAATGTGTGGTGAAGATTGGTTTATTCTTTCCTCTTAATACTTTAGCAACTTCTGATGCTAAACGTCCTAATGTCTTGCCTTCAGCGTCTACTACATACCACTTTCTGTCGATGGTAGCAGGACTTGCCATAAATGTTTTCATGGGTTTTCCTCCTTGATAGATATTCAAATCAATAAAATGCGAACAGTTTCAAGCCTCGTATGTCCGGACGCTGCTCTTTCCTGCTCTGCTTTTCTATATAGTTTAAATGCTCGCCGGGGCTTTTGGCTCACATTTACGTACTATCACAGACTTATATATTATATTACCCGGGTCTTTTATTGTCAAGCAGATTTGTCCCTCAAATACCGCTTTTTCCTGCTTTATCCACAGGTTCTGTAAAAAGTGCCATTCCTGTCCACAATGGAAATCTGTTTTTCGACATATTCAACAAATCAACACAAAATGATCCTATTCCGTGGTTTATTCGTACCCAGTCCGATCATTGTCAGTCCGTGTGTGCAGGAGCCGCCTCGTCCTGCCACACTCCGGTCACAGGCATCTAAAATCGTCTGCATCTCCTGTGGGGCAAACTCTCCCGCTCCCACCTTTATCAGTGTTCCTGCAATGATCCGCACCATATTATACAAGAACCCATTTCCCGTCACCCGGATCGTGATAATATCCGCTTCTTTCGTGACCGTACATGCATAGATCGTCCGTACGCTGGTTTTCGACTGTGCATTGACCGCACAGAAACTTTTAAAATCATGCTCGCCAACCAGATAATCCGCGGCCTCCTGCATTTTCTCCACATCCAGCGGATAATGATAAAAATATGTATCCAGCCGCCTGGTCGGCATGCGGAACCGCCGGTTTAGTATCCGGTACTCATAGGTCTTTTCGGCTTCTGGAAAAACGTGGATGAAAGGTATCCGGCACTTCGCAGGAATCCTGCACCACGATATCTTCCGGCAGCCTCTGGTTTAATGCGTAGCTGATCTTCTCCGCCGGCATACGGGTATCCGTATCAAAAATACAGACGTTTCCCAGAGAATGTACCCCCGCGTCCGTGCGGCTTGCGCCGGTCACACGGATGTCTTCCCCAAGAAGCGCCTGCAATGCTTCATTTAATTTCTGTTCAATGGTCACACCGTTGGGCTGAATCTGCCAGCCGCTATAGTTGGTTCCGTCATATGCGACGACCATTTTTACTCTCATATTTCTTAATCCTGTTCTGTCAAATTTCCTGTTTTCAGATGATTTATATGCTGCTGCCGGCGGTCACCGTCCTGCTACTGTGGCCAGCGCAACAGCACTCGTGCAACAATCACAAGCACAAGAAATGCAATCAATATCACATAGGCTTTGCGGTCTGTTCCCTGATAGCGCAGCGGTTTCATCTTTGTTCGTCCCTCTCCGCCACTGTAGCAGCGGGCTTCCATGGCCATGGCAAGATCGTCCGCGCGACGGAACGCCGATACAAATAACGGAATCAGAAGCGGCACCATGCTTTTTGGCTTTCTGGATCAGATTGCCGTCCTCAAAATCGGCACCACGCGCCATCTGTGCCTTCATGATCTTGTCCGTTTCCTCGATGAGAATCGGAATAAACCGCAGGGCAATGGACATCATCATCGCAATCGCATGCACCGGTATGTGAATCCGGTTCAGCGGAGACAATGCTTTTTCAAGTCCATCGGTCAGCTGGTTTGGCGTCGTGGTCAGTGTCATGAGAGACGTTCCAATGATCAGATAGATCAGCCGGATCGTCATAAGCACCGCATTCATAATACCTGTACTGGTCAGATGAAATCTCATCCTCCAGTGCCAGTACTCCGTACCGGTCGGTGTAAAGACCAGATTAAACACTGCCGTAATCAAAAGCAGCACCACAATGGCTTTTAACCCTTTTTACGATATACGAAAACGGTACTTTTGAAATTTTGATCATAAAATAAGCATACCGGTTATGGTCGCAAATCCCAAAATGCCCTGAACGTAAACAGCGCAATAATATATATCATTGTCGCAAATATTTTACACGTGCGGTCCAGTTTGTGCACGACAGAATCTGCCGGATAATACTTACCAGAGTAATATCTCTTAACATAAATTCTCCTGTGCTCTGCAAACACTAAATGACGTTTTTTCCCCGAAGTGCCGACAGAATTGTCTGTGCTGCTTTTCCCGAAGTGCCGTGGTTGCTGCTTTTTGTATCCAATAGAAGTCCCTGTTCCGCAAGTTCATGTACCAGATACGTCGTTGCCTGTGCGGCGCAGCAAGTCCTACCGCCTCAAGCTCCCTTATAATGCGCAAACACCTGCTTCGGCAAAGCATCAAACATCACGGCACCGTGATTCATCACAATGATGCGATCCACATATTCCGCCACATCTTCCATGCTGTGAGATACCAGAAGAATCGTGATTCCAAGTTCCCTGTGCATCTTAGAAACCAGTCCAAGGATTTCATCGCGTCCTGCCGGATCAAGTCCTGCTGTCGGCTCGTCCAGAATCAGCACTTCCGGTTTCATTGCAAGTACTCCGGCGATTGCCACACGGCGCTTCTGTCCGCCGGACAGATCAAACGGCGGCTGATAAAATAACTCTTCCGAAACCCGACGTTGCGCAGCGCTTCAAACGCCCGCAGTTCTACATCCCTGCGATCCAGTCCCTGATTCTTCGGTCCAAAACAGACATCCTCAAAACAGGTAGTCTCAAACAGCTGATGATCCGATACTGAAAACCAGCCCCACTTTTGCTCCGCAGAGCTTTCATATCATACCCTTCATCATAGATGTCCTGCCCATCCACATAGATGCTTCCCCGATGATGCCCGCAGCAGTCCGTTCAGCAGCTGAGTCAGAGTCGATTTTCCCGATCCCGTATGACCGATAATTCCGATAAATTCGCCCTGATGAATCTGCAGATTGACATCCTTTAATGCCTGAATCTCATAAGCAGTACCGTCGCTGTATGTGTAATTGATCTTGTCTAAAATGATTTCTGCCATCTTTTTATCTCCTGCCTGTGCGCATATCTTTGTCTCAGGCATTTGCCACGGACATAATCGCATCCACCAGTTCTTTCCTCGTAAGGATTCCCCTGTGGAATCGGTACGCCCGCGCTGCGCAGTTCATCTGCCACAAGCGTTGCCTGCGGTACATCCAGACGATGTTCTTTCAGCTCGTCCACACGCGAAAAAATATCGCGCGGTGTACCGTCCATCACGATCTTTCCTTTCTCCATGACGTACACATAATCTGCGTCAACCACTTCTTCCATATAATGTGTAATAAGAATGATGGTAACGCCCTTTTTCTTATTCAGAT
>VOFB01002017.1_pt1 | contig 22414 bp, 29 predicted proteins | sample 5384141 | NCBI WGS metagenome assembly VOFB01 (sample SAMN12384721, study PRJNA508395) | human gut metagenome | isolation source: healthy gut A | host: Homo sapiens | reverse complement strand
ATTCCAGAAGGATCACGTAGATACCGCTTCCGTGGAAAAAGAGCGCCAGAACCTGAAAAACGTATGTCAAAAGCCGAAATGGAATGTCTTCCAAGCAGCAGAAGCAAAGCCAAAGAAACAGCTGAAGCCATCCGATCTTTCTCTTGGCGATACCGTAAAGGTGCTCAGCCTGAATCTGAAAGGAACAGTTTCCAGTCATCCGGATCTCCAAAGGATATCTCTTTGTACAGATGGGTATCATCCGTTCCAAGGTCCATATCTCTGATCTGGAACTTGTGGACGAGCCGGTGATCACCACCCCGTCCATGCAGCGTACCGGTGCCGGAAAGATCCGTATGTCCAAGGCAGCCAGCATTTCCACAGAGATCAATCTTCTGGGAAAAACCGTAGATGAGGCAGTTGCAGAGCTGGATAAATATCTGGATGACGCCTATATCGCACACATGAAATCCATCCGTGTCGTTCACGGCAAGGGAACCGGAGCACTACGCAAAGGCGTTCACAATTACCTGAAGCGCCAAAAAGCACGTAGCTTCCTTCCGTCCTCGGATGAATTCGGAGAAGGCGATGCCGGCGTAACCATCGTAGAATTTAAGAAAAAAAGGAGCGGAAAAGCCATGGCTACAAAACAGAAAAATCCTCATTGTTGACGATGACAACAACATTGCAGAGCTGGTTGCTCTCTATCTCACAAAAGAATGCTTTGAGACTAAGATCGTAAATGACGGCGAGGAAGCCCTGAAGCAGTTCCATATTTTTTCACCCGGATCTGATCCTTCTGGATCTCATGCTTCCGGGCATCGACGGATATCAGGTATGCCGTGAGATCCGCCACACCTCCGATGTACCGATCATCATGCTTTCCGCCAAGGGAGAAACCTTTGACAAAGTCCTGGGACTGGAACTTGGAGCGGATGATTACATCATCAAGCCTTTTGACCCAAAGAGCTGGTGGCACGTGTCCGTGCGGTACTGCGCAGATTTCATGTAAAATCTCCGTCTGCCGCGCCAAAGGAAAAATTGTTTCCTATCCGGATCTGGTGATCAACCTGACCAACTATTCTGTAACTTATATGGGACACCAGATCGATATGCCGCCAAAGGAGCTGGAGCTTCTCTATTTTCTGGCAGCTTCCCCAACCACGTTTTTTCCAGAGAACAGCTTCTGGATCAGATCTGGGGCTATGAATACATTGGCGACACCCGCACGGTAGACGTACACATCAAGCGTCTGCGCGAAAAGATCAAGGATCATGCAAACTGGGCTCTTTCCACAGTCTGGGGATCGGCTACAAATTTGAGGTAAAGGATTCATGAAACAGCATCTTTATACTAAACTGCTGATCCTGTACTTTATGCTGGGCGGAATCTGCTTTCTGCTGCTTTCCTCCGGTGGCTCCTACCTGGTAGAAAAAGGCTGGAGCGCTCTACCGGAGAGTCCCTTTACCGCACTGCCAGCCAGCTGGTTTCCAAAAATGAACTTCGTCAGGCTGTAAAAAGCCCCAAAAACGAATCCCTCACCCTGGCTCTTTCCTCTGCAGCAGCCTTTCAAAATGCAGATTTCTGGGTTATGGATACAGATGGGAACGTTCTGATAAACACAAACCAGCAGTCCTCTGATTCCGGTGATATCACCGTCAGGAACTTCCGACCGGAAGATTACGAAGATACCTGCTATTCCTCCGGTACGTTTTACGGGACATTAAAAACCACACAGCTAAGCACAGTCGTTCCCAGTTAAAAGATACGGATCTGGTGACTGGTTATCTGGTGATCCACTACCCTATGAAAAACCTCTACGAAAGCCGCAGCAATATCGTAGAGGTTATGATCCTGATCTTTATTGTGATCTATGCACTGTTTTTCAGTTTTCTTCTGATCTATTTTTACAGGGTCCACAAACCTCTGAAAGAAATCTTAAAAGGGTGCCCTGAATTTGCCAACGGAAATCTTACCTACACGATCCCCGTAGATTCTGAAGATGAGATGGGATATCTTTCCCACTCCCTGAATTACATGGCAGACAAGCTGAACAAAAAACGGAGAGTATCAACGACAATTCATTTCCAATGTGTCCCATGATTTCCGCTCGCCTCTGACTTCCATCAAAGGCTATATTGAAGCCATGCTGGATGGAACGATCCCACCGGAGATGCAGGAACGTTATCTGAAAGTCATTGCTTTTGAATCCACCCGTCTGGAGAAGCTTACCCGAAGTCTCCTTACCTTAAACGAACTGGATGTCAAAAAGCGTATGATGCATATGCGGCGTTTTGATATCAATGAAACGATCCGTACCACAGCCGCCACCTTTGAGGGAACCTGTTCGGAACGAAACATCCGTCTGGAACTCCTCCTTGCGGGAAAAGAGCTTTTTGTCCGTGCAGATATGGAACAGATCCAGCAGGTTCTGTACAATTTAGTGGACAATGCAGTAAAATTCAGCAGCGACAATTCTTCTATCACACTGGAAACCACAGTCAATCATGGCAAGGTTTTTGTCTCAGTCAAAGACCATGGAAGCGGAATTCCAAAGGAAAGTCTTTCCAGGATCTGGGACCGTTTCTATAAGATCGATGTCTCCGTGGAAAAGACCGCAAGGGTACCGGGCTTGGCCTTGCTATTGTAAAAGAGATCATCAACGCTCATAAGCAGAATATCAATGTGATCAGCACTGAAGGTGTTGGTACCGAATTTATCTTTACACTGGAAAAAGCAAAATAAAACATCAAAAAACCTCTGATCCGGAAGGCTGTAAAAGAAATATCTCTCAATATCTCCTACAGTATTTCCGGATCAGAGGTTTTTATTTACTCTTTGCAGGCTTATTTCCAGTCGTAATTTCTCAGATGGCCTTCCAGATTCATATGCGTAAAATTATGCTGTCGCAGCGCCTCATAAAGCACAATGGCAACTGAATTGCTTAAATTCAGGAACGGATATCTCCGATCATCGGGATCCGCACGCAGGTTTCCTGATTATTGACCAAGATGTCCTCCGGGATTCCTGCGCTCTCCTTTCCAAACATAATATAGCAGTCTTCTTCATATTGCACATCTGTATAAGTCTGAGGTGCCTTGGTGGTTGCGTAATAAATCTTTGCTCCCGGATTCTTTTTGAGAAAATCCTCATAGTCTAGATATCTGGTCACATCCAGATGTTCCCAATAATCCATACCTGCACGCTTGATGGCCTTTTCATTCAGGCGAAAACCAAGCGGTTCGATCAGATGCAGCCTGGTTCCTGTTGCCACACAGGTACGGCCGATATTTCCTGTGTTTGCAGGAATTTCCGGCTCATGGAGCACAAATATTCAAAAACTCCCATTTATTATTTTCCTCTTTTCTACATAACATTAAATATACAAAATATGCATCCGCAATTCGCTTCGCTGCTTGCTCATGAAATCAAAAATCCAAGCTTTTTGATTTCATCTTCTGCCGGCCGTTCCAGATATCTGGCATTTCCGCCGCTGTAAAGAAGCCTGTTATTTCCGGAATCGGTCTGCCCGATCACTGCTGCCATGATCCCCTCTCGTCGCAACTGCTGCACAAACGCATCACCGCCATGGATTCCCATAAGAATACTTCCGCCGGAAAGCAGCTTGTACGGATTCACATCAAGGATCTCACAGATCTCTATGGTTTCCTGTCGGATGGGCACACTTCGAAGATCTGCACTAAGACCTACTCCGGATGCCTCCGCCATTTTCCAGAGGGCAGCAAGAAAGCCGCCTTCTCCCATCCGATATCGGGCACTGGCTCCGGATTCTTCCGCCATTTTCCAAATTTTATCATTCTCTGTTCCTGTTCCGTAAACCTCAGGAAGCTTTACAGCATCCTCGAGAAACCGTTCTGCAAAAAACTCCCGCAGCCTGTCATGATAATTCTTTTGTGATCCATGCAGTTCCTTCTGCTGCCACAGGGCCTGCCACGATCAGCTCGTCTCCGGCATAAGCCGTCCGTCTATCTCTGCCTGAAGCGCCTCCAGTGCTTTTTTCCAAGTTTCATAACTGCCGCCTTAATAAATGATAAGCGAAAGCACAGTCGGAACTACCATTGCCAGTACCAGAATAACTGCGATGATCGCTGTGATCACTTTTCTTTTTTGGATCAAACATTCCCATAATTATTATTCACCTCATCTGTAATATCCGTTAATTGCGCATTGTTGGTCAAAGGATCCCTGTCTGTATAATCAAAAAGAAGCTTCTTTCCATCCCCGGAACACCTCGATATGGGCGGTTTTCGGGATTTTTTTCGCTTTCCGGTAATCCCAGATCATGCCGCTCATACGGCTTCTGGTCTGAAAGCAAAGGATGGCCTGCTCTTTAAATTCTCTCGCAAGATAAAGATCCAGGAGCATTACATCGGAAAGTGCTTCCGACGGGATCTCTTTCTGTTCTCCGGCAAACTCCATAAGGATCTCATAGCGCCTCATCCTGGAATGAGAGATCTCCAGTATCCTTTTTCTCATAAAATCTGCCAAGTGCCTCATACATCCGGAAAGGATCGTCAAAAATACTTCTCTCCAGAAATACAAGGGTATTTTTTGAACTGCCCACTATTATAATACACTTCCACCATACTTTTCCACCATTTTCAGCCTTAAAATCTCCCCGTAGGTCAGCCAGGCTGTGGAAAGTACCTCATAGGTTCCCGATCCTTGTAAAGAATCTGATATTCCCCCTGTCATTTCCATCATGTATGATCCCTTCAGCACTTTCAGAAAACCAAGCTGAAACTGTTCCGGACGCAGTGCGTAAACATCGCAGAAGGACTTGTGGAAGCTGTCGTAATCTTCATACGGAAGTCCTGCGATCAGGTCCAGATGCTGATGGATATTTCCAAAGCTGTGGATTCTGTCAACAATTCCTTTCAGTTTTTCAAAATCCATAGTTCTCCGAATGGCTTTGATGGTCTGAGGATTGGTGGACTGTACACCAATCTCCAGCTGGATCAGTCCCGGACGCATGGTTTTCATCAGCGCCAGCTCCTCCGCACGGAGAAGATCTGCTGAAATCTCAAAATGAAAATTGGTGATCCCGTTATCATTCTCCGTAATATACCTCCAGATTTCCATGGCATGGTCATGCTTGCAGTTGAAGGTACGATCCACAAATTTGACCTGAGGAACTTTATTATCAATAAAAAACTGCAATTCCTTTTTTACAAGCTCAATATCACGGAACCGAAGCTTCTTATCTATGGAAGAAAGGCAGTAGCTGCAGGAAAAGGGGCATCCCCTGCTGCTCTCATAATAAATAATACGGTTTTTAAACTCTGTAAGATTGCTGTATGCAAACGGAACTTTACTTAAATCCATCAACCCGCCAGCCCGTGTGTACAATATCCCCTGCCTTTGTTTTCATCACGAAAGCCACTCCGGCGGATCCCGCTCAAAGTTTCGGTTTTCTTTCTATATAATAACCTGCCAGTTCATGGAAGGTTTCCTCTCCTTCTCCCACCATCACTCCAAAACGCAGGATTCTTTTTCAGAAATTCCACCGCATCGTAGGATACCTCCGGGCCTCCTGCCCAAAAACTCCACCTGTGGAAGGATCTTCTAAGATCCGGCACCAGCTCCCTGACAAAAGTAATATTCCAGATATAGCAGGAGAAGCAGACAACATCCGGCTGCTCCAGATAAATATCTTTTAAAATGTCATCCCTGATCTGATTGATCGTATACTCTTTTGACCACAACCCTGAACTGTATTCTCCGAACATGATTTCAGGTTATATACCGCAAGATTGAATGAATCTATTTTGCATTGCATGCTGCAAGTAAGATTTTCAAATTTATATTTCTCCTAACTTCTGTCGGATAATTCTTTCCCCGGCAGTTTTCATTATTTCTCTGTTGATCCTTTTTCGCTTTTTGATTATAACGTTCCCGCCACCGGATGTAAATAGAAAAAACAGGGGATTTCCCTCCCCTGCCGCAAAAATGCCGTTTTTGTTGTATTTCCATCCAAACAGCGTTAAAATGAGTACTATATATTTTTATAAAGGAGTAATCTTTTTATGGATCGAAACAGCTGTCTGAATTATTTTCAGGCGTTTCCCTTCTGGGAACATATGACGGAAGAAGATCAGAATTTTTCTTCTTGATAACATTCGCGAGCTGCATTACCCGGCAGGTGCTGCCATACAGTCTGAAGAGCGCCAGTGCCTGGGAACTCTTTTTCTTCTGAAGGGAGTTCTCCGTGTTTATCTACTGTCCGCTCAGGGAAAAGAGGCTACCCTGTACCGTTTTAAGGGACAGTGACATCTGCACTCTTTCCGCCTCCCATGCTTTCTGCCATTACATTTGATGTACAGATCGATGCAGAAACAGACTGTGATCTGCTTCTGCTTCCGGCAGTTCCTTTTTTTTCCCGGCTGATGAAAAACAATATCTATCTGGAAAATTTCATCTACAAACGGACAACTGAACATTTCTCAGATGTGATCGCAGGAATCGAACGGACATTTTTATGACCCTGACTCAGAGAATCGCAGCCTTTCTTCTGGATGAAGCTGCAGATACCGGTTCCGATGAGCTCGCTCTCACACGGAAGCCATCGCCCGCTCCATCGGAAGTGCCAGAGAAGCTGTCAGCCGCAGCCTTAAAAAAATGAATAAAGACGGCTCTATCCAGATCTCACGGCGATCGATCCGCATTCTGGATAAAAGACGTCTTTATGAAATGATGAATACTTTTTATTTGAAGATGTTTTAGGTGCCGGCTGCAAGATCCACCAGAACAGCATCGGCATAATAGTCATTACCGCCACATAACGGATCATCCATTTACAGGAGACACAAGACATATCAGTATATTCAGCACCGGTATGGCAAAGATCAGGAGTTTTTTTCCATTGCTTCTTCACCAGAAGATACCCCATCAGCAACAAGTAAGCAAACCCAGGTATACGTTCCTGCACTTAAGATAAGTCCCAGCCCAGGTGCACGCATCATAATTCATCATAAAACCTGAATAGATACTGGATCTTTTTGGGGCCCACATAGCTGACATCGATCCCGGATTTTTTCTGATACAGTTTATCTATGTAAAACCGGTACACGCCCTGCTGTCCTCTTCCCATATGGAACGGATCATTATAACTGTAGATATTATTCAATGTCGCCTGGATATATACTCCCGGATGACGACGGAACATGGCAAACCAGGCTTTTAAAATAATCTTTCATGTATCCATCCAATTTAGGATCATTATCATCATCTCTGAACCTGAATGTAATTTTCACAGGATCCGACAGTTCCGGATTATACTTCTCGGCAAGAACATCATAATCCAGGATCCTGTTTATCGCTTTCTTCTCACTTGCGGTTACATCATCCGGATATTCTCTCAGATATCGGGCAGTCTGCTGAAACGGTACCGAAAGCATTTCACATCGGGATCCAGGTGCCACGCCAAGGGCAGGTGCTACCCCCTTTTCTACGCCCAGATAACAGGCAAAAACGCAGACAGCCACAATAAATGCATATTTCCTCGCGCCCTTTACCAGGAAGAAAAACAAAAGGATCAAAGAAGGCAGGACTAGATGAATGCCATTATTTCGGGTAAGACAAACACTGATTCCCAGCAGAAATAAATATACTGCCTTTCTCTTGGAAAAAGGAATGACAAATATCTATATACACTGCAAAATACAAAGTAATGACTGCCGTATATAATCCATCTTTGATCACTGCCTGGGCATAGCTTCCAAATATGGGAACAAATGCAAACAGCAGAACAGTACCAAAAGTATCCATTTTGGAGCCTTCCATCTGTACAGATAGCGGACTACCGCACTGTAACACCAGATTTCCACAGAAGTAAACACAATGATGATCAGAAACACTCCAAAATTATAACACCGAGATAGTTTTTCCAAGTGTCAGCAGTCCACCCATGATCATCGTCAGGACCCATGGATGATGATTGTCCAGCGGCATGGCTCCCAAAAATACATCCAGCTGCCGAAATCCATCTGCCGGGATCGAGCCTGGGAGAAATGCCAGGATAAACGGTGTCCATCCAATGATCATAGATATCTTTGCCAGGCGGAACCACATTACTTCTTCCTCTCTGGCCGGGATACGCCCACAGGCCTTTCGGAAAAACTCCATCTCAGGATCCTCCAAAAATAAGTGATTCCCATATCACAGATAATATAAAAATCCTATAAAGCATCCGGCTGAGATCAGGATCTGTTTCTTTGCGCCAAACAGAAAATCCCAGTTTCCATTTGTAAAATAAGAAGTTCCAAGAAGCATTCCCGCCGAAAAGATCACTGCCAAAACATGTGCCTGCCAGTTTCTGTATTTCCGGTAGCCCTCCCATCCTTTCACGTATAAAATAAGAAGCAGGATCCATGCAAGCAAACTCGTGCATCCCAATCCATTATAAACATCACTCATTTTTTCTACAGAAGTATTTCCATCCATTGGAAGGCCCGTAAAAGAAAAAGGCCAGCGCTGTGATCATTGCCGCGATCACAGGCACTGCATTCTTTTTTATTATTTTCTCATCCATATTTTATTAACCCTTGTCTAAAATTTTCAGTAAACCAACAATGCTCCGGAAACCGTTTCGGTTCCCAGAGCTGTATCTGTTTTTTCTGTTTTCTGTTTTGGTTACTGAAGCGCTGCCTCAAGCTCTGTCTTTGATGTCAGTCCCACAAAACGTGCGGTCTCTTTTCCTTCTTTGAATACCAGCAGTGTGGGGATACTCATGATCTTGTACTGCTGTGCCAGTGATGGCTCTTTGTCTACGTCAACCTTGCCAACCTCATATCCGGCTTCTGCAAGCTCTTCCACGACCGGAGCCTGACGTCTGCATGGTCCGCACCAGGTTGCCCAGAAATCTACCAGTACCGGCTTTTCTGCCTTTAATACCTCAGTTTCAAAATTGTCTGTTGTAAAAACTTTTGCCATGATAAAATTCCTCCTTGATTCTGTATTTATTTTTAGTATCAGCTTATGCTTACGCCTTCAGAAGCTTCCGCACATACTGACAGGCGGAAAGTCCTGCCTGGGCACCGTCATGAACAGCTTTTGCCACCTGGAGAAGTCCACCGCTGCAATCACCTGCTGCATACAGTCCCGGAACTGTAGTCTCCATCTCTTCATTGACCCGGATATTTCCTTTTTTCATTCGATTCCGCTCCGATCTGGCGAGCGATCGCCGAGCTTCCGGCTGTACCAAGTGCTACAAAGACTCCCTCTGCCGGCACAAAAGAATCTGCTCCGGTACCTGCTTCCTGCATGGACACATCACTTTTCAGGCGGATGCCGGAAACACGCTCATCCCCTTCGATTGCCTGGATTTTCATGGTGTTAACCGGAAGCGGATTTTCTCTTGAAAATTCCGGTTTCTTTCCATCTGTAAAAATCGTCACATGAGAAGCTGTATGAGAAAGTTCCTCAGCTTCATGAAGAGCAAAATCACTGTTTCCAAGCACTGCCACTTCTTTTCCTCTGTAAAAAAAAATGCGTCACATACTGCGCAGTAGCTGACACCTTTTCCCTCAAATTCCTTTACTCCCGGAATCCTGGCAGAAGCTCTTTTGCTTCCCGTTGCCAGGATCACACTGCGGGCTTCAAAATCGCCTTCCGTTGTTTTCACCTCAAAGGTATCAAAGCCTCCCATTCCCACGACCTGGGCATCCAGGATCCGTACTCAAGTGCTTTGCCTGGGCAAGACCTCTTTCGAAAAGCTCTCTGCCGGACAGCGGCTGCTCCAGTCCGTAATAGTTCTCTATCTTCTCCGCTTTTTCCAGTGAACCGATCCCTGTATTTATGATCAGCGGATCCATATTTCCTCTTGCCGCATAAAGTGCTGCCGAGATCCCGGCCGGACCTGCTCCTATGATAATGATATTCTCCATTTCAGACACCTGCTTTCTTCTTCGTTTGGATCTGTTCTATAATATACGCTTCGCATTGGTCTGTTTCTGTGATCAGGTCACTTTTCCTTCACAGAAGTCATTATACCACATTCCCCAAAATTACACCTTTTTTCAATAGCTTTTATTTGCGTCTGTTTCTCTTCTATGCTATTATTATAACGACTTTAAACCAATTAAATGAATCAAGATGATACCCTGCGGGATCATAAATATCTGCTTGACCTGTAAGGAAACGGATTCCTTATATTTATCAATAGATCATGAATCATAAAAAGGAGCCTAATCTCTATGAGAAATTTTGAATATTTTACCCCTACTCGGGTTATTTTCGGAAAAGATACACACCTTAAGATCGGCACTGTTCTAAAAGAGCAGAACTGCAGCAAAGTACTGATCCATTATGGCAGCCACAGTGCAGTAAGCTCCGGTCTGATCGATGAGATCCGATCTTCTCTGGATGAAGCTGGAATTTCCTATGTCACTCTTGGCGGTGTGGTTCCCAATCCCCGTCTCTCCAAGGTACGTGAGGGTATTGAGCTTTGCCGCAAAGAACAGGTTGATTTTCTTTTGGCTGTTGGCGGTGGCAGCGTTATTGATTCCTGCAAGGCCATCGGCTATGGAATTGCCAATCCGGATACAGATGTATGGAACTTTTTCTCCGCACCGAAACCCCAAAGCCTGTCTTCCTGTAGGCGTTATCCTGACGATCGCAGCTTCCGGAAGTGAAATGAGCGGATCCTGTGTGATCACCAATGAAGAGGGCTGGCTGAAACGGAGGTAGTGCCCGCAACGATCTGTGCCGCCCACGTTTTGCTATTTTAAATCCCCGCCTCACCTATACCCTGCCGCAATATCAGACTGAAAGCGGATGTGTAGATATTCTGATGCATACCATGGAACGATATTTCGTAAATATCGAAACCATGGAGATCACTGACAGTATCAGCGAATCTCTGATGCAGACCGTGATCTATAACTCCCGGATCCTGATGAAGGAGACGGATAATTATACTGCACGGGCAGAGATCATGGGCCGGCAGTCTTTCCCACAACGGACTGACCGGCTGCGGAACGGACGGCGGTGACTGGGCCTGTCATCAGCTGGAGCATGAACTGGGCGGCACCTACGATGTGGCACACGGTGCCGGACTCGCCGCTTTGTGGGGCAGCTGGGCACGTTACGTTTATGATGCAAATCCGGAACGCTTTTGCCCAGTTTGCAGTCAATATCTTTGACATTCCCTGCAGTACCGACTTCAACAAAACTGCTCTTGCCGGTATTGAAGCTATGGAAGATTATTTCCGTTCCATCCAGATGCCTACCAGCCTTCATGAGCTTGGTCTTGATCTTACAGAAAAGGAGATTCATGAACTGGCTTTCAAATGCAGCTTTTGAAGACACCCGTACCATTGGCGTTTTCAAACAGTTAAACATGAAAAGACATGGAAAAAATCTATCTTGCTGCCAGATAAATCTGTAGCCATAATATTGCAGATGTTTTTTGAAAATCAGATTTTTCAGAAAAACATCTGCTTTTTTTTTTTTCCTTGCATTCTCTACATAAATGTGTTAAAGTAACAAAGTACTCGAAAGAGACATGCCCAGATAGCTCAGTTGGTAGAGCAGAGGACTGAAAATCCTCGTGTCGCTGGTTCGATTCCGGCTCTGGGCATTATTTTTTTACTCTGATCGCAGAATAGCCTCTGCTGGTCAGAGTTTTTTATACAAAAAAACTGCTGCAAACCCTTGTGGAATCTACAGCAGTCTTTTTCTGATCACTGAAGCAAATAAACTTCTGTATAAAACACGCCCTTCTGCTCTGCTTCGGAGTGTGTTGCCACATATACATCAATGCAATTATCCGATCGCTCCTCCGCAGTCCTCAGCCACATAAACCTGTCCGTTGATCACTTTGGAACCGTATGGGGATCTGACTTGGATCCACTGCGATCGTACGGTTGGTAGTGGCCGTTACCCTGTGGAAGTAATTCCATTCGCCCATGGTCCGCAACAGATACTGCACGGACAGTAATGCGTGATCCGGAATGTTCCCAGTGGTTTCAGTGTCGCGTCCGAAGATACTGATACCGGCGTTCCGATCTGTACGCCAGCTGCGATACTTCCGGAACCACCTGTGGAAGTTACACCATCCACCGCATCCGCAAAAACGCCCTCCCGGAACTCTTGGTAAGGGAACCTGCTTTTGTTTTCTTTTCCCTGCTCTGCTTTGGCTACTTCAGTCTCCTGATAACCTTCCAGACAGCTGGTCGGAATATAGCCGACGTGATCTGAACCACTGTCATCTGTGTAAACGATCCTGCTCCCAGATAGCATCTACCGTGTACCTGTTCTTTTCAGCTCATCATCCTGAAGGACCTCTCCCTACAACCTCTCCGTCCTTCTTGCCGGGATAATCCAGGATATCACTGTCCTGTGCCGCTGTAACTGTATCCGTAAATTTATTTACGATCTCCGTATCACTGAGCACGCTGTCCGAAACATAACCGATGATCTTGTCCTCACCTTTCTTTTGAAGGTCACCTTGCTCCAGCCATTGTCACAGACTGCAACTCTTTCAAGTTTCGTTCCCAGGATCACAGAACGCAGTTCTGTACCACTGTCTCCCGGATTGGACCGGATTTCCGTATTTTTCGCTGTAACATAAAGCGTATCACTCTTCGCCAAAACATTTACTGTATTTCCCGCCCCATCATCGATCTGAAACTGCTGAGGTGTTTTTTCTCCTTTGTATATGTATCCAGTGTTGCTTCATATCCCAGTACCTCTGCTGATACTGATGCAGGGAAAAGCATAAAGCATAAAATAACTGCCAGAAGCTTTTTTCATGAAATCTTGCCTCCTTTCTTCCGGCATTCTACGGTTTTGTCCCGACTATCATAGCATATTAGATCATATTTTGCAATTTCACAGGACAGTCTTCAGAAATTTTTAACAAAAGATCATATTTTTTAACTGGTCAAATCTATCCGTAACGGATACAATACTTTATATGAATACAAAACACAAGAAACCAACCCTTACTAAAAAACAGCGCCACAAACTCCGTGTACAGCAGGTGCGAAGGCAGAAGATCTTTCTGACCTGTCTTTTTTTTCTGCTGATCGTGGGCTGTATCCTTCTGCGTTTTTCCAAATTTTCCGGCAGGCAGAAGGAAACCCATCAGCTCAATGCAGCCTGTGAAGCTTATCGCGATGAGGTTTCCAGCGAAGCAGCACAATATGATATGTCCGACTATGTAGACCTGATCCTGGCTGTGATGATGCAGGAAAGCTCCGGACAGGGTACCGATCCCATGCAGTCCTCAGAAGGAGCCTACAACACCAGATATCCTCAGCAGCCCAATGGTATCACAGATCCTTCTTACTCTATTTCCTGTGGCATCCAGGAACTGAAATATGCTCTGAAAAGGCCGTCTGTACCGGTCCGACTGATCTTTCCAAAAATCCGTCTGGCTCTGCAGGCATACAATTTCGGAGCCGATTCCTATTTTGCTTATCTGGAAGAAAACGGTCAGACTGTGTGGACAACCCAAAGTGCTCAGGCCTTTGCTCAGATGGCAAGCGGCAACACACAACGTGATGAAGATGATCCCCTTCATGATCCTGCCGGTCCATGGGACTATGGTGACCAATACTATCCGGATCATGTTTTGCGCTATTACCACTTAGACAATAACTCATAAACCACCAAATATTGTCATATACAAGGTCTATTTCAAATGTCTGAATAAACTTTTTATATGTTGTATATAATTTCAAAAAATTTCAAAAACATTTGACAGAATATAAAATCTATGCTAATATATGTCTTGTCGCTGAGGGAAATACTTGAAGCGATAAGGCATATGCGATAGTGGCGTAGTTGGTAACGCGCGACCTTGCCAAGGTCGAGACCGCGGGTTCGAGCCCTGTCTATCGCTCTTCAGAACTCTGAGTTTTTCAGAGTTCTTTTTTTTTTTTAAAAATATCCTTTTTTTGATCAAAAAGTCCCGAGTCTGATCTCTTTTTCCAGAAATTCAGATTCGGGACTTTATATTTTATTTCAGCTTTTCCCATGCACCATCTGGACATCCATATAATCCTCACCCATGTACAGATCAATGGCATTGTCACGGTCCGCACGCTTGATACCGTCAACAAACTGCAGTCCTAAAACCTGTGGAGACTGGCGCAGCCACCAGTTATCTGCCTTCGAACCAGCCAGACGGGTACAATGGATACGGGACTGCTGTCCTGCTCCGATACCGATTGCCTGTCCGCCCTTGACATAACATACAGAGTTAGACTGTGTATACTTTAAAGTGATCATGGAAATTGCCAGATCAATCTTTGCCTGCTCCGGCAGTTCTTTGTTTTCTGTCACGATGTTGTCAAAGAAATCATCTCCGATATGAAGTTCATTTCTTCCCTGCTCGAATGTGATACCAAATACATCCTTATGCTCGATCGGAGCCGGCTCGTATGCCGGATCAATCTCGATTACACAGTAATTGCCCTTCTTTTTCTGCTTTAAAATTTCCAAAGCTTCCTCAGTATATCCCGGAGCAATCACACCATCGGAAACCTCACGCTTGATGACCTTTGCTGTTGCTGCATCACAGATGTCTGACAGGGAAATAAAATCTCCGAAGGAAGACATGCGGTCTGCACCTCTGGCACGGATATAAGCATTTGCAAGCGGTGTAAACTCAATATCCATATCATCGACCCAGTAAATTTTCTTTTTCCACGTCAGACAGCGGAAGTCCTACCGCTGCACCAGCCGGGGAAACATGCTTAAAAGAAGTTGCTGCCGGAAGACCTGTTTCCTTCTTTAATTCTTTCACAAGCTGCCATCCATTAAATGCATCCAGAAAATTGATATATCCGGCTCTTCCGCAGAGCACCTTAATCGGCAGATCTTTGCCATCTGCCATATAGATTCTGGCCGGTTTCTGATTTGGGTTACATCCGTATTTTAATTCATATTCCTGCATGATTTTCTCCTTTTTCAACAATCCGCTCTTATTTATTTTTATTTATTCTTGTTTACAATTCTTGACTCATAGTTTCCGGTCTCAATGTCAATAAAACGTACAAACAGGGAAACTTTATTATCCTCATTTAAATTCTCCCATACCATTTTCGTAAACGTATCGATATCTCCATCAATATCAACCCAGGTTGGTTCACCCTCGAAACTTGGCAGTGGATTTCCGTCTCCCATATAAGTATGGATAAAATGTCCCTCTCCGGCAACCGGGTTGCTGTATGCAAACGTGTAACGGTTGCATGCATCCGGATTTCCGTTGTTGCGCAGCGATAGAACCCATTCCTCTGTATACCTTATACTTTCTTCCCTGGAATAACTCAAATGTACCAGGAGCTTCATCACAGCCTGCAAGAAGACTTCCTAACATGCAGACATTACCACCTGCTGCAATAGCCTTAACGATATCACCTGAATACTTGATACCACCATCAGCAATTACAGGAACACCATACTTCTTAGCCTCTGCATAAGCATCCATAACGGCTGTAACCTGTGGAACACCAATACCTGCAACAACTCTTGTTGTACAGATAGAACCAGGTCCGATACCAACCTTAACAGCATCTACACCAGCCTCACAGAGAGCCTTTGCAGCTGCACCTGTTGCAATATTACCGGCAATAACCTGAAGATCAGGGAATGCTGATTTAATATCTTTAAGAGTTGTAATAATATTCTTAGAATGACCATGAGCTGAATCAATTACAATACAGTCAACACTTGCATTAACAAGGGCCTGAACTCTGTCCATAACATTAGCTGTGATACCAACAGCAGCACCTGCTAAAAGTCTGCCCTGTGAATCATGTGCTGAAGATGGATACTTAACGCTCTTCTCGATATCCTTAATTGTAATAAGTCCTCTTAATTTATAATCATCATCAACGATAGGAAGCTTCTCTTTTCTTGCCTTGCCTAATATCTTCTTAGCCTCTTCAAGAGTAGTTCCAACTGGAGCAGTGATAAGATTCTCGCTTGTCATGCACTCCTTGATTGGTCTTTCAAAATGCTCCTCAAACTTAAGGTCTCTGTTAGTAATGATACCAACAAGCTTGCCATTATCATCTGTGATAGGTACTCCGGAGATTCTGAACTTGCCCATAAGGTCATTAGCTTCCTGTAATGTATTATCTGGATGTAAGAAAAATGGGTCTGTGATAACACCATTCTCTGAACGCTTAACCTTGTCTACTTCTTCTGCCTGAGCTTCTACTGACATATTCTTATGAATAATACCAATACCGCCCTGTCTAGCCATTGCGATTGCCATTCTGTGTTCTGTAACTGTGTCCATACCTGCACTCATTAAAGGAATGTTAAGTTTAATATTCTTAGTGAGCTGTGTTGAGAGGTCAATCATATTAGGTGTTACTTCTGAATACTGTGGAACTAAAAGTACGTCGTCAAATGTAATGCCTTCACCAATAATTTTACCCATTTTGCTAAAATCCTCGCTTTCTGTTGTGTTTTAATATATAGAAAAAATCCGAATAAATAAATTAATCCGGATGTTTCTACAAGTATCTGACATCTTAGTCAGTTTATAAATATGTTACAAGTGAATATAACAAAACTGCCACTAAAAGTCAAACATTTTTTATAAATGTGCAACTCCGTTACCAATAGCACTTACAATTGCTTCTTTCATTGAATCATCCGGAAGCATAAACAGTCTTATCATCTCATTGCTGTCATTGTCATATGTGTATATTACAATATCTCCGGGGTCATCAACTCCTGATGAACAATTATATGTCCTTAACTGCTGCCTTGCCTTGCCCAAAGCTTCCTGACTGTTTACTTTGGCAACCAGAGTTGCTCTTGTAAGGTCAAAGCTTCCCACATTCTTTCTCACAGACTTAGCCATAATCTTATCTATAGTGAGGCTTCCGTTAACATATGAATATTCATATTCAGCGTTATAATATTCGAATACGAATACCGTAAAAAATATAAATATAACAAGAACTATTACACCCAGCCATCCTGTCTGCACAATTGTTGTCGCTGCGAGCAGACATGCAATCACAAGTATTATTCTGTAAAAAATTGAAATCTTAGGAGCGGTAACTTTAACAATCTGCTCTACTGTTCCTTCTATCATAATTCAATAACCTTTCTTTAAAGCAATATGCCCGGCGGGAAATTACCCACCGGGCTGTAAGTTTTAATTATATTGTGGAATTACATCATTCCGCCCATGCCTGCACCACCTGCTGGCATAGCTGGAGCATCTTCCTTAATATTAGCAACAACTGATTCTGTTGTAAGAAGTGTTGAAGCAACGCTTGTAGCATTCTGTAATGCACTTCTTGTAACCTTAGCCGGATCAAGGATACCAGCATCAATCATGTTTACATACTCTTCCTTGTATGCATCAAATCCTGTACCAACTTCAGACTCTCTTACCTTATTGATGATAACAGCGCCTTCAAGACCTGCATTGTATGCAATGTGGAATAATGGAGCTTCAAGGGCCTTTAATATAATCTGGGCACCAATCTTCTCATCTCCACTGAGTGTCTTAACAAGCTCTGCAACCTTCTTAGAAGCATGGATGTAAGCAGAACCACCACCTGATACTACACCTTCTTCAACAGCAGCTCTTGTTGCATTAAGAGCATCTTCCATACGAAGCTTAGCTTCCTTCATCTCTGTCTCTGTTGCAGCACCAACTCTGATAACAGCTACACCACCTGCAAGCTTAGCAAGTCTTTCCTGTAACTTCTCTTTATCAAATTCAGAAGTTGTCTCCTCAAGCTGTGCCTTAATCTGTGCAACTCTTGCATCAATATCTTCCTTAGCACCTTCGCCATCAACGATAACTGTATTTTCTTTCTGAACCTTAACAGACTTAGCTCTACCAAGCATATCCATTGTTGTATCCTTAAGTTCAAGTCCAAGTTCCTCAGAAATAACCTGACCACCTGTAAGAATTGCAATATCCTTAAGCATTTCTTTTCTTCTGTCACCATATCCAGGAGCTTTAACAGCTACAACATTGAATGTTCCTCTTAACTTATTAACAATAAGTGTTGTAAGAGCCTCACCCTCAACATCCTCTGCTATAATAAGAAGTTTAGAACCACTCTGAACAATCTGCTCAAGAACTGGTAAAATTTCCTGAATGTTAGAAATCTTCTTATCTGTAATTAGGATATATGGATTATCAAGAACTGCTTCCATCTTATCCATATCTGTAGCCATATATGCTGAAATATATCCTCTGTCGAACTGCATACCTTCTACAAGTCAAGCTCTGTCTTCATTGTCTTAGATTCCTCGATTGTGATAACACCATCGTTAGAAACCTTCTCCATAGCATCAGCTACCATCTGTCCAACTTCTTCATCACCTGCTGAAATAGCTGCAACCTTAGCAATCTGATCCTTGCCTGTTACCTTTTCGCTCATATGTGCGATAGCTTCAACAGCACAATCAGTAGCCTTCTTCATTCCCTTTCTTAATACGATTGGGTTAGCGCCTGCTGCAAGGTTCTTCATGCCTTCATTAACCATAGCCTGTGCAAGAACAGTAGCTGTTGTTGTACCATCACCTGCAACATCATTAGTCTTAGCTGCTACTTCCTTAACAAGCTGTGCACCCATATTCTCGAATGCATCTTCAAGTTCAATATCCTTAGCAATAGTAACACCATCGTTAGTGATAAGTGGTGCACCATATGACTTATCAAGAACAACGTTACGTCCCTTAGGTCCGATTGTTACTCTTACTGTATTAGCTAACTTATTAACACCTTCCTCTAAAGCCTTTCTAGCTTCAATTCCGTACTTGATTTCCTTTGCCATAATAATAGCCTCCTAAATAAATATACTTCTTATATGTTCAAACCGCCCTCATCTGCAACTGACATTGTCAATTATTCAATGATAGCAAGAATATCAGACTGCTTTACAATGATGAGATTCTCATCTTCATCAAGTTTAACCTCTGTTCCAGAATACTTAGAATAAATAACCTTATCACCAGGCTTAACCTGCATAACAACTTCCTTACCATCAACAACTCCGCCAGGTCCTACAGCAATAACCTCTGCCTGCTGTGGCTTCTCCTTAGCCTGTCCAGGAAGGACGATTCCTGATTTAGTAGTCTCCTCTGCAACTAATGCTTTAATAACAACTCTGGCAAGCACGGACTTTGACTCGTTGCTCGCGTAAATCACCTTCGGTGATGGCATTTTGGCTTGTATGTCTCGGGATTTTGGCATATTCATGCCAAAACACCTCGCGGTACAGTGGCTACTGATTTGGACAATCGATCTTTTCCAGATACGGCTTGGTATTTCACCACTGGGACAACTGGGACATGCCAGAAATCTTCCATGCGGGCCATTTGATTACCATGTTTCTTCCGCAGTTTTCACAGATTACATCAGGACTTCAGCTTCCAGTTTACTTCTCGAGATTTTTCTCTGCTTTGCTTTCACAGATTCATCAAGATCCGGATAGAAGTTCCGAACTACCACTTTCCAGTCTACGGTTCCGTCGCCCACTTTTATCCAGCAGATCTTCCATTGTAGCAGTAAAGTTGACATCCACAATACTTGAAAGGCTTCTTTCATCATCTGATTGACCACCTCACCCAGTTCTGTCATATACAGGTTCTTATTCTCTTTTGCCACATATCTTCTTGCAATAATGTGGTGATGGTCGGTGCATAAGTACTTGACGACCGATTCCGAGTTCTTCCATAGTTTTTACCAGGAAGCCTCCGTATAATGTGCCGGCGGTGGGTAAAATGCTGCTGTTCATCAAATTCCTGAAAATTCAGAACCGTATCTTTGTCAATGCTTCGTACCAGTGTATTGTTCTGCGCTTTCTCCTCATCTTCCTGCACATAAACGGACATGAAACCATCGAACTTGATCTTGGATGCGGCAACCGTAAACAGGTATTCTCCACCGGAAATCTTTACAGATGTTGTTTCGTATATAGCCGGCTGCATACGGCTTGCCACAAATCGTTTCCAGATCAGCTGATAGAGACGGAACTGGTCTCTGGAAAGAGATTCTTTTACAAGGGCCGGCATACGGGAAACATCCGTCGGACGGATTGCTTCGTGTGCATCCTGAATGTTCTTTCCTTCTTTTGTTTACTCTCCCGCACTGCCACATAGGATTCTCCCCCGTAATGTCTCGCCGATAAAGCTTTTGCCATTGCATCTGCTTCTTCCGAGATACGGGTGGAATCGGTACGCAGGTAGGAAATCAGAGCAACGGTACCCTGTCCTTTTGATATCTACTCCTTCATACAGCTGCTGAGCCAGACGCATTGTCTTCTGGGTGAAAAGTTCAGTGCCTTGGAAAGCTTCTGCTGCAAAGTGCTGGTAGTAAATGGAAGCGGAGCTTTTTGTACCTTCTCTCCCTTTTTACTTCACTGACCTGATAAGATACACCTTTCAGTTCTTCCATGATGATCTGCTTCTTCTCTGGAGGAAATCGTCATCTTCTCTTTTCTTTTCCGTAGAACTTTGCAACCAGCGGTTTCTTTTCTCCCGGAATTTTAAATACAGCATCCAGTGACCAGTATTCTTCCGGAATAAATGCATTGATTTCTTCCTCTCTGTCCGCTATAATCCGCAGTGCAACGGACTGTACCGACCGGCACTCAGTCCACGTTTGATCTTTTTTCCCACAGCACCGGACTGATCCTGTAACCAACCATACGGTCCAGGATACGTCTTGTCTGCTGCTCATCCACCAGATTCATATCTATGCCTCTGGCATGTTTGATCGACTCTTTCACTGCGCTTTTTGGTGATCTCATTAGTGATTCTCCGCATCTTTTTTTCATCCAGCTTCAAGCTGTTGCCAGATGCCAGGAAATCGCTTCTCCCTCACGGTCCGGGTCAGTTGCGAGATATACTTTATCTGCCTTTTTCTTCTTTTTCTCAGACTTGCCAGCAATTCTCCCTTTCCCCGGATCGTAATATATTTCGGTTCATAATCATTCTCTATGTCGATGCCCAACTGACTTTTCGGCAATCCCGACATGTCCGTTGGACGCAGCCACTTCATAATTGCTTCCAAGGAACTTTTTTACCGTCTTTACCTTCGCAGGTGACTCCACAATCACTAAATATTTAGCCAATGTTTTCCTCCCTGATTTTTTATTATGTGCTTCAAAAGCACATTATTGCCGAAATGCAAATGCTTTATGCCCACCTCTTTTCTGTGCGGATATAATAATTCTGCCAGACTTCGCGGGCCAGATCTTTTGCTGTCAGATATATAGACTCTTCAACAGACTTCCGATGGCAGTCCTGTCTCGTCCTGTAACTGTGACACGGCTTTTGGGTTCAAATCGAGACAACTATACACCAAATCATCTTCCCTTGCAAGCACTATTTTTTCTCCTGTGTAAAATCCTCCTGTATTATTTCCTTCTTTCCCGTCCATTCCATCTCTTCCAGAATGATCTCCGGCTTCCATGCTGGATGGCTCCCTGGTAGATTAACCGGTTACATCCTTTCACTCAAAAGATCACCTGCACGCCCCGGAAGAGCGAAAACTGTACGCCCCTGTTCCAGTGCGGCATCCGCAGTAATCAGAGAACCACTTTTCTCTTTTGCCTCAACCACAAGTATCGCCCCGGAGAGACCGCTGATGATTCGGTTGCGCAGTGGAAAATGATAGGAAAGGGGTGGGGTCCCAGGAGCGAATTCGGACAAAATACCACCCTGCTGCTGCATGACATGGTAAAGCTTCCTGCTGGACGTAGGATAGCAAAAATCCACCCCGCATCCCATCACACCATAAGTTTTTCCCCTGCTGCCAGGGCTCCCGCATGAGCTGCTGCATCCACACCTCTGGCCAGTCCGCTGATCACCTGTATTCCTGTTTGAGTCAAATTCTGGCATATTCATATGCCATATTTTTTCCATAAGAACTACAGTTTCTTGCTCCGACAATGGCAATCGCCGGCCGCATAGATCCGGTAATTCTCCCAGCACATATAACCGTGACGGTGCATCCGGAAGTTGTAATAAAGTTTTCGGGTAGCCTTCTTCTGTTTTCTTATATATTTTTATGTTCTCGCTCATCATTTATCCCCCTATTTCCATGAATGTTTGTCAAAACTGATATCCGATTGCTTCTAGCGATCTTTCTTCTTCAATCTGTTCTTTTCCCTGCCAGATCCGCTGCTGTCTCGCCACGCGAAGGATCCGGTTACATGCCCGTCCACTCAGATGTAACTTTTCAAAAGCTCCCTGTAACATTTTTTTGCTTCTTCACTTGTTTTGCAATATGTACTGATCTCACCCGGCGGAATCTGGCTGTTATAACAGATTCCGGATTCTTTTTAAACGTTCTTTTTGTATTAACCGGGCTCTCTCTACCTCTTTTCGCATATTTTCTGTACTCCACTGTATACTGTCACTGTCAGGTATCTCTCCCCTGAATTCACCATAAGTTGCCGCATTGGTAGTCACACAG
>VOFB01001916.1_pt1 | contig 22437 bp, 38 predicted proteins | sample 5384141 | NCBI WGS metagenome assembly VOFB01 (sample SAMN12384721, study PRJNA508395) | human gut metagenome | isolation source: healthy gut A | host: Homo sapiens | reverse complement strand
GATCATCAATATCGCAGGCCCAGATAGCTTGTAAGAGTGCCTTGTACGCAAATAAGCCTCCCGAATTGCCTTTCCAGGTAAACGGTTCGGGAGGCCTTTTCAGGTGATGGTAAAAATCGACACCATATCTGCTGTTTTTGCGGAATTTGCTCGTATTCTGTTGTAATTTCGAGGCGTTATGGTAGAATATATTCTGTAAAGTTATAAGCACTTTGGGAGATTTTATTTTCAACAGGAGGAACCCATGACGGTCCGTTATGACAAACTTTAGATTTTGCTGATCAAGAACAAAATGAAAAAGGCGAGCTGGCCAAGGCTGCGCACCTGTCGTCCCATACCATGACCCAGTTGAACAATAACCGCCTGTCTCCATGTCTGTCATGCTCCGATTGTGTAAGGTGTTCCATTGTGACATTGGAGACTTGATGGAAGTAGTAGAGGATGAAACAAACTAAGCAGTAATTCTACCATGTATGCGTGAGGTATAACCAATGGACAACAATGCAAAGCTCCGCCCACTATATCTGGCGAAGATTCTATATGAGTGCACCGATGAAGACCACTATCTGACCACGATGCAGCTGGCGCAGATTCTTGAAGAGGAATACGGTATCCCGGCACACCGGCAGACCATCAAGACGGACATTGAGCTTCTGCAGCAGTTCGGAATGGACATCCAAGAAGTAAAGTCCACTCAGAACCGTTATAACCTCATTAGTCGTCAATTTGAAATCGCTGAGCTGAAGCTGCTGATCGATGCTGTGCAGTCCTCCAAGTTCATCCCCAAAGAGCGCAGCGAGCAGATGGTCTCCAAGATCGTCGCGCTGGCCGGACAGCATAAGGCTGAGGAACTGAAGCGCAACGCTTCCGTGGAGGGAAGGGTGAAGTCGGAAAACCGGCAGGATCTGTTGATCGTAGATGCAATCAACGAGGCAATCAATGCGGAGAAGAAGATTGCCTTCCAGTACTTTGCTTACAATGTCCGCAAGCAGAAGAAGCTGCGCCACGACGGCGAGCGGTACGTCTTCAGCCCCTACCGTCTAATCTGGAACGGCGATTATTACTACGTACTGGGCTATTCGGACAAGCATCGAGCTATTGGCAGCTTCCGTGTGGACCGTATCAGCGCCCGTCCTGACATTCTTTCGGAGGAAGCCGTACCAGTCCCGGCGGACTTCGGTGTCGATGATTTTCTTGCGACCACCTTCCGGATGTACGGCAGCGAGTGTCAGGAGGTAGAACTGATCTGTGACAACTCCGTGATCGATGCAATCATCGACCGCTTCCGGGACAGATGTGACCATCTACGCCTGCGATATGAGCACCTTCCGCGTGATCGTCCGGGTGGCCATCAGCCATATCTTCTTCAGCTGGAAAGAAACTGGAGCAATTTCGTGATGCAGTTGCTTCCAAGAGGTTTGGTGATATGGGACGCCTGATGGGATCTTCCAATTCGAACAACTATGGCGAACAGATTTTTATTATGCAAATCGTCTATTACCTGTACGATCAGTGCTACAACCGATATAATTCTCACGGCAGCGTTATCAACACCCTGCAGAGCGGGAAAGCCCGAGACATCCTCCTATATCGTCCGCAATGAAACGAACGGCAGCTATGCCATTGAACAGTTTCTTGCCAGGATTATTCTTGGCAACAGCTATGGCGCATGGGATAAGCTGAATGTAGCAAAGGGCGAAACTGTGGCGACAGACAGTTCCCCTGTACGCGGCGGTTCTGAAATACCTGGGCGCCAGCAATCTGGCAATTCAGAACCATCTTGATGCCTACTACGGCAAGCTGAGTATTACGCAGAACGGCTCCACGCTGATCCCCAACATCATTTGGTCTTGGGTAGGGGCGGAAACCCTTGGCGGAACCAACCGGATCTACACCATTGGAGATGTGGCGGCAAACGGTTCTTCCAACATCCTGGCTGAAAACAGCCTATACCTCTTCCGCAAACTGCAATACTGGGTTCGGAACCCGTTCCTGGATGAGAAATTCCACGGACACCATGATCTGTAAGCTCATGCTCGGGGGTAATCTAAGCCACGGACAGGATGTCTGGTTGGATTGTACTGAGCTGTACCCCCCCATCTGGGCGCATAATCTCCGTGTATTTTCCTCTTCAAACCGGGAATGAAACTGGGTATTTACGAAATAGGGTGGGATATCCGCGCCGCATTTCAATGCCTCATAGAAGGTAAGCAGATTCCGCTCCGGAAAAGCCAGCGCTGCCTTGGATGTTCATCAAAGAAATTCTTCAAGTTTATTATGGTAGGGCAAAAGGCTCGGAGCTTATTGATCAGACGCAATTTTTTCGATAAAATGCGTAAATTCTGCTTTCGGAGCCTGCTTTCATGCAGGACGCGGTGGCTCTGCTGGATTGAAAAGCCTCCATACATCATTTCTGTCATTTCCAGAACCTCTTCTTTGGGAATGCCGCAGCCAGGCCAGTGAGAGCGCAGGCCGGTTCCACGGACAAAGACGCGAATCTTTTCAGCCATCTCTGCGCCGAAGTTTTCCGCCGCGGGATCAATGCCGATAATCCGGGCAATCTGTGCCATTTCCGCGGACATATACTTTGTGCAGAACTCTGCAAGATAGGGAGTACAACACCGCACAGTTCACCGTGGGGGTGTGATATCTGGCACCCAGGGCATGAATGATGAAATGGCCGAAATTCACCTGGGCATCAGTGTAGGCGATACCGGCCATAAGTCCAGCAGCGGACATTTCCGCGCGCACTTCAAGGCAGTTCGTCGCTCAGCGCTTTGGGCAGATTGTTCCAGACCAGCTCAAAGCTCTTCAGGGACAGTGCGGTGCTCATATGATTGCGCTGTGCGGATACAATGGATTCCACCGCATGGCACATGGTATCCAGCCCGGACTGGGCGGTCAGGACTGTCGGGCATGGTCATGCAGTAAGTGGGGTCTACAATGGCCAGAGTGGCAATGTTGTTTTCCGTAACATTGCCGGTTTTTGTTTATGGTGTCAATCAGGAAAGGGCAGAAGAAGTCTCCGCTGCCGGTGCCAGGGTGGTGGGGAATCAGCACCAGAGGTACGCCGGGGTTGGGGTCGCAAAGTCCGGGGCCAGATACCGGTTGATGGGAAACTCGCTGTGGATCAGCTGGTTTGCATTTGGCAATATCCATGGTAGCCCCGCCGCCGATACCGATAATGCCGTCGATCTTCTTCAACGGCAATGGATGCCACATGGTTTACCATGACGTCCGTAGGGTCACGGTCAAATTCATCGCAGATAACATAGTCCAGTCCTTCTGAGTCCAGTGCGTCGTACAGCGCTGAAATGCACCCATCTTTTTCAAAACAGGATCGCTCAAACGAAGATGTTTTTTTGCAGCCTGCTTTCTTCAATTCTTTCGGTGCCTCAGTTGTAAGACCAACGCCGAACAGTACCCAGGGGCTTTTTTGCAATGCTGAAGCTTTTTAACCATTTTGTTTTCCCTCCATTAATAACAATTTTTTGTCGAAATTTTCACTTCTTTCTACAAAATATAGCATTTTTCATCCCCTTTGAAATGCCAAAGCTGTATACCTTGATCCCAGACAGCTATTCGTTTTCGGTATTCCAGCTGTGTACAGACGGGAAAAAGCACCCATTTGCTCGCCAATGAAGCAAATGGGGGTGCTTTTTGTTGCCGGGGGATCAGTCAATGATCAGGGGTTTCCATTTCACTGTATTCTTCATCAAAGTGCATGTTCTGCAAATAGGAGGCAAAGCGGCTGGCCAGCGTGTTTTCCGGCTGGTAGGCAATACATAAATCTGCGTAGTTGATATTGGAGTCGGGAACAATGACGGAACGGAAAAATCTTTTGGGCTTTGCTCGTCCATCCAGTATGAGGAACCGATAGCGAGATAGCCGTTTAAGACGGCGGTAGAGAGCCGTGCGGTTGACGAATTGCAGGCAAATGCATCCTGAAGCTTACTCCCGTGTTTTTCAAACATGTTCAGCGTGTACTTTTTGCATACCGGAGCCTCTTTTCATGATGACAAACTGTTCTCCCACAATATCAGACAACTTTAAAGGATGTATATCATAAAGCCTGTGGCTTTTGGGGATGAGGATAGTAGGAAATTTTCAAAACGGTCTCAACAACGCCGGGATAATGTCCGGGAAAATAATCTCAGGTTGAACGCAATGTCAATTTGGCCTGCTATATACCGTTCGGCCAAGTCATTAGTGCTGTACGCAAAGATACGTATGTCCAGATTGGGGTGGACGGACTTGACATACATTGCGGTTCTCAGAATCAGATCATAAGAGAGATCCTCCCGGATGCCGATATTCAAGGTGCCGGCATAATCCTGCCGGAAGGATTTCATTTTTTCGAGCAGACGAAACTGGGAATTCATGAGCTTGGTCTGCTCATAGAAGACCTTCCGGCCGGGGTGGAGATGCCGGTACTCTTACGGAAAACAGCTCAGTGCCCAGCTCGTCTTCCAGCGCCGTGATGCGCCGGCTCAGGGTGGGCTGAGAGATATACAATCTTTTTGCCGCTTCGGAAAAAAACTGCCGGAGGTACAATGTTGAGAAATAATTTATGCTGTCAAAATCCATAGTCCGCATACCCCTTTCTAGCTTTTTATCCATAATAACGAAAGCCCTGTGCTTTGTCAAACAAATAATGAATAGCGGCAGGCCTTGGGCAATGCATTTTTGGTATTTTCACGAAAAAGAAAGGGTGATACAATGAAAAACAACGGCATAAATCTACAAAAAAATACAAATTTTTTCGAAATGAGGTAAACCATGAGCGAAAATCAGTCATCACTCCCGAACAGCTGAAGAGTATATGCAGGGCCTGTATGCCAAGAGCAAGGTAGCACAGAAAAAGTTTGAACGCGAGTTTACCACCAACCGCCGTGTGGACGAAGTGCTTCGCGCCATCGGTATGAAGACTTGCGAATATGCAGAGGAACTCTGCACTGATGCTCTCAACGAGACCCAAGATGGGCAACGTAAACGATAAGATGTCCAAACTGAAGGGCATTGTCTTCGGCCAGTGGGGCTATTTTGCAAGGGCCAGAACACTGTGGACTATGAAGACAGCCCTCTGGAACCCGGCATCAAGATTCTCTACAAGCCCATGGGCGTAATCGGCTGCGTTATGCCCAGCACCAACCCTGTGGCCACCATCATCGGCAACGCCATGATGGCACTGAAGGGCCGCAACTCCGTGATTATCGCGCCTCACCCCATGTCCGTGCGGCTGTCTGTGAAGATGGTTAAGCTGCTGAGAGAGGCGCTTGAATCCGTAGGTGCTCCTGCTGACCTGATTCAGTGCATCAGCGAAGAGTACGCCAGCAGAGAGGCAACCAACCTGATGATGAGCACCTGTGACGCCTGCATTTCCACCGGCGGTGCCGGCCGTGTCAAGGCTGCATACCCTCCGGTAAGCCTGCATTCGGTGTGGGTCAGGAAACGTTCAGAAATCGTTGATCTGGGCATCAGCGACGCTGAGCTGGAGAGACAGGCGACCCTGTGTGTGTAGCACACCGCGCCAAGGACAACGGTGTTCCCCTGCGCAGGTGCCCAGACTGTACATATCCATGCCCAGCAGCTGGAGCAGTGGAAGGGATACATGCAGGAGCATGGCGCTTTCCTCATTGATAAGGATGAAGATATTGCGGCCCTTCGTGCTCTGGTGTTCCCTGACGGTGGCACCCAAGCTCAACAGAGCAGCCAGGGCAAGTTCCCCTATCAGGTGGGCGAAATGTGCGGCCTGAACATTCCCAGAGACCGCCAAGATCATGCTGGTCAAGAATCAGGCCTGGGCGAGGCCGAGGTTCTCTGCCGCGAGATTCTCTTCCCTATCGTTCGCTACACCGTTTATGAAAAGTTCGAGGATGCGGTTGACCGGGCTGTTGCAAACCTTGAGGTAGAGGGCGCTGGACACACCAGTACCCTGTGGACCACCAATGATGACCATGTAGAGTATGCGGCGAAGCGTATTCCTGTGGGCCGATTTCATCAACCAGCCCACCATGGGCGGCAGAATCCCTATCATCACCTCTATTACCATCGGCTGCGGCACCTGGGGCGGCAACTCTGTCTCCGAAAACCTGACCTTCCGCCACCTGCTGAACAAAACCAGAGTTACCCGGAAATCTCTGGCACCCAGCCTGGTACTGCACAGATTGGGATAATTTTGAAAAATTCAATCCTCTTGCAGAATAAAGGAGCATAGAAGTGAGATTATACGAAGGGACTTCGCGTCGTTGAGTTTACTACCAATATAGCCGGCCCCACAATCGGCCGTTGGCTTGCCGAGTACGGCGCAGACGTCATTCATGTGGAGCGTCCGGTTTACGGCGATGACAGCCGTGGATACCCTCCCCATGTTTGACGGTGTCAGCGCCCAATATCACACCCTAAACCACGGCAAAAATCTCTGGTTCTTGACCTGAAAGACCCGAAGGTCTGAAAATCGCCAAAGAGCTGTGCAAAACCGCCGACATCGTACTGGAAAGCAACCGGCCCGGCGCAATGGACAGACTGGGGCTGGGCTATGAAGCCCTGCGGAGATTAACCCCTCGGCTGATCTACGGCTCCATCTCCGCATGGGGTCACAAAAGGCCCTTATGCGGACAGACCCGGCTATGACGTAATTGCGCAGGGCGCATCGGGCATGATGTACTACAACGGCGACGACAACACCGGTCCGGTAAAGGTCTTTTGTGAAATCGAGCGACTACGGCGCCCGCAACCTTCCGGATTCGGCGCAATCAATGCCGCGCTGTACTACCGTGAAAGAAACCGGTCTGGGCCAGTATGTGGACATCTCTCTGGTGAAAACCCTTGCGTCCATGGCGGTAAAGCTGGATGACCAGCGCATCTACCACCGGGAGACGAAAAAGACCGGCAGTCAGGGTTCCAACCTGCTCTGCCCCTACGGCACCTTCAGATGTCCCGATGGCAAGTACATCATCATTGCCTGCTCCAACAACAGCCTGACCTTCCGCTTCTTCCGCCTCATCGGCCGTCCTGAGCTTTGCGAGGACCCCCGCTTTGCTTCCAATATGAAGCGACTGGAAAATACCGAAATTCTGATGCCGGTGCTGTATGAGTGGCTGGAGAAAATGGGTACTGCGGCAAACGCGGAAAAGCGCTGCTGTCTGCCGGGCTGCCCTGCTCCAGAGTATACACCTATGAAGATGTGGACCAGGACCCCCATTACAATGAGGCCGGCTGGTTTGCCGACATCCCCATGCCCGAAGGAATGGCCCTGAGAACCTGTCGTCTAGTGGGCAGCCCCTTTGAATTCTCAGCCGACAAACCGGAGTACAAACCTCTTGAAGGCTTCGGCTGCGGCAACTATGAGATCCTTGGCCAGCTTGGCTACTCCAAAGAGCAGGTCGATCAGCTTGAGACAAGATGGGCTGAGGCTGTTAAGAAATCCTAAGATACCACTGCGTTCTTCTTCTTTTGCACGAGGGCTCTGCCAAAAACAGGGCTCTTGTGCGGCACACCCTCCAGATTTTTCATTACGAGGTGACACGATGAGCGATAAATACAATATTCTTTTCACTCCTTTTAATATCGGAAAACAGCAGATTAAGAACCGTTTCATTATGGGCCCCATGGGATGCAACCAGATGTATGACTCCTATGGCGCACTGAATAACGACGGCATTGCCTATTACACCGAGCGGGCAAAAGGCGGTTTCGGTGCGGTCTTCCCTTGGCGTGGCCATGGTCGACAATCTGGTAGACAACTATCCGCCTACATTAGTAGAAAACCCGCTGTATGCACCGGGCAGATACAAGAAAATGGCCAGTATGCTGGTGGAGCGCTGCGGCGCATACGGCACGAAAGTGTTCGGCGAAGTGGGTATGGGCGGTGGCCGTAACTCCCGCAGGGCCCTGCTCCTTCTGCAGTAGAGACCTTCAACTTTCCCAATGAGCGCAACCGAGAGATTACGGTGGATCAGATCCACAAGAAGCAGGAGTGCATGATCAAGGCTGCTGCTCTGATGAAGGACAGCGGTTTCGCCGGTGTGGACCTGCACGCAGCCCTGGGGCTACCTGTTGGACAATTTTCTTATGCCTATCGCGAACCACAGAGAAGATGAGTACGGCGGATGCCTGGAAAACCGGGTTCGCGTAATCACCGAAAATGGTTGAAGGAATTCATCAGGTCTGTGGCAGCGATTTTGCTGTTACCATTGGTCTCGGCGTCAAGAGCTTCATCACTGCTTTGAACAAGGTTCTCTCACCGGCGAAAACGAGGCCGGCCGTACCGTGGAAGAGGCCATTGAGATTGCGAAACTGCTGGAGAAGGCCGGTGTTAACGCCATTCTGGCTGACGTTGGCATTTACGACTCCTTCTATCACGCATGTCCTCCCGGCTATATGCCCAAGGGGCACGCACTGGATCTGTACGCGCAGGTGAAGGAGCGAGGTGGGTATTCCTGTTCTGGCCCGTTCCAGAATGGGCGATCCTGACCTTTGCCTCCACGCAGTGGAATCCGGAAGGTGGACGGCGTTGTTCTGGCCCGTCCTGCGCTGGCTGACCCCTATTTCCCCAGGAAAATCGAGATGGGCATTCCTGAGAAGATCAGACCCCTGCATTGGGTGCAATGTAAGGTTGCTACGGCAATATGGTGGAAAGAAGGAATTGCCGGCGGCTGTGCTGTAAATCCCAGAGCCACCAGAGAACTGAACACTCGTCCCCGCAAGGCGGTCAATCCCAGAAAGATTGCCGTTATCGGCGGCGGCCCTGCGGGTATGCAGGCTGCGATCACTGCAGCAGAGTGCGGCCACCGTAGAGCTTTTTTTGAGAAAAAATTGCGCTCTGGGCGGCGAAGTTCTGGCTGCAGGTGCCGATTCCATGAAGGTCGACGTCCCGCAGATACAAGGACTGGCTGATCGGCGAGCTGCGTGACAACAAGGTTCCTGTACATCTTAACACCCTTATTACCGCAGATGAGGTCCAGATCCGCGGCTTTGACACCGTCATTCTGGCTACCGGCGCAGAAAGTGTCGCTCCTGCCTCCATCAAAGGGCATCAACAAGGCAGTCTCCGCTTTGGATGTGCTGGAAGGCAAGGTGAGCACCGGTAGAAGGTGCTTGTGGCCGGCGGTGGTCAGATTGGCTGCAGACGGCTGTTGCTCTGGCCCGTGACGGCTATGAGGTCTCTCTGCTTGAGGCTATGCCCTCGGTGATGGACGTGATGTTCGTACCCAAACAGCCCAAGATGATGCTCAAGGCCATGCTGGGCAGTACAAGGTCAACATGCTCACCGGTATGAAGCTGCTGGAAGTCAACGAAAAGGGCGCGCTGATCCAGAAAACTGACGGATCCACTGAACCCGAACAGATGGAATGCGACACCACCGTACTGGCCATCGGTCTCCGTCCCGTCAACGCTCTTGCCGAGAGTTTCAGAGGCAGAAACATTACCATTTACCAGATCGGCTCTGCCCGCAGAGTAGGAGACATCTTCGGTGCGGTGCATGACGCGTTTGAAGTTGTTTACAACATGGATTGATAAAGTTATGGCTGACATCAGAGAACTGATTTTTTTCAAAAAACGGTTCCGACAAAGTAACCGCCGGAATCTATACAGACAGTGACGGTATCGTATCCGGCATACCTGCCCCCTGAAAAGGCGGAGGAGATTGGGCTTTCTGTCACCTACGCCAGTGCATGAAGGTGAAGATGTCTTTTCGGGGATATGCTCATGGGTTTTCAGGAATACCCACCCAGATCTGTACAGCGGAGGACAGCCTCATCAGTGAGATCTCCAAATATTCCGGCGTGGGCTATCGGCGGCGAGAGCATTCAGCCGTAAGGTCAGCGGCCGGGCGAAGATCGTTTGCGGCTCCTGGAAAAAAATGCCCGGAGAAATCAAAAACAAACTTCGCCAGGCCATGCTGACAGGCGGCGTCTCTGTTCACATGTGCGATGAGCCCATGATCTATCTGGACAAGAATTATGTGGCCATCTTCGGTGGCGTGCAGAAAGCGCTGATCGCAGTCGCTGGTATCAATGACCGTAAAAAGTCATTCAGGTCAAAGGCCGCTATGAAAACGGCAACATCGTCCGGGAAGCTCTTACTGCCCTTTTACTCCGGCGCAGACACTATTTATGTGGACAGTGGAAAAATTGAAGACCTGAAAGCAGTCTCGAAGCCCTGCGCAGTGCCCTCAGTGAGCTGCAGACCGGGGATGAAGAGCGAAAGCTCAGCCTGGCATACGGCGGAGGAGTGGTTCTGGATCAGATTGAGGAGATTATTGCCGCCGGTGCCGACATTATCGGCGTGGGCCGGGCCATAATCGATGCTCCGCTGATGGATCTGCGGCTGGAAGTGAAAGAGGTTCAGGCTGCCAAATATCAGCACTCCCAGTATCAGCTGTTCAATAAGCACGAGCTTACTATACAGGGCATACATCTCAATGGGACAAATCTGAATGAGCTTTCAGACGTAGTGGCCGATGTGATCGGCGTTTCCCGGGAGGATGTACTTGTTATTGACGTCCGGGACAGCTTCGTTTGCCTGGATGTACTGTGCAGCCACCTGGACCCGGAGAAGTTTGTCTCCAAAGAGGAAACCCTGCTCAAACAGCTTGGCCGAATCAAGGGCGTGGGACTGGAAGCCAACGCTTCTGTTGTCTCCAACGGTATGCTTGGCTGGATTGCCGGCGACGACGAGAGTATTTTCGAGGCACAGCTGGAAATGAGCCGCTCAAAAAGCCCTGGCAGAACAGATCAGGTTGAACATTGCAAAGAGGGCTATCGTTTTCCCCACAGGCGCTGAGGTGGAAGCAGGGGAGATTGAAGACACCAACACCCCTTCATCATGCAGAAGCTGACCGAGGCCGGCTTTTACTGTGGATAAAGGCGAGGTAATGAAGGATGACCTGAGACTTTTCACTGCCGGACTTTCCCGGGCCGCGGAAATGGGCTACGGCCTGTGCATTACCACGGGCGGCGTAGGCGCAGAAAATAAAAAGATTTCAGCGTGGAAGCCATTCAGCTTCTGGACAGCAGTGCTGCGGCTCCTTACATCGCAAAGTTCCATGCAGGCCACGGCAGACACAGCAAAGACGGTATTCGCATCTGCGTGGGTCAGGAGGGTGTTACAACCTTTGTTGCTCTGCCCGGACCTCACGACGAGGTTGAGCTCTGCATTGATGCTGTCATTAAAGGCATCAGCGACGGCTGGAGCAAAGAAACTGTCGCGGCTACCGTTGCCGGCCTTCTCCGGACTCGCCTCAAGGAGAAACTCGCAGAAAAAAACACCATTGAGAACACTATAGTTAAATATAGTGGTTCAAAAATTGAAAGGAGAAAAACAGTGAAGATCGTAGAAAGAGTAGCACGTGTGGATCAGAGCAAATGCGTTGGCTGCAAAAACTGTGAACGCCATTGCCCCACCGATGCAATCAAAGTTACTCCCGGAGTAATGCCGGGGTATGTACCTCCCTGCGGCACTGCATGTCCTGCCGGAACGGATGTTCAGGGCTATATCGCTCTGGCAGGTGCCGGCAGATATGAGGATGCATACCGCCTTATTCGTCAGTCAACCCTTCCCCTCTGTATGCGGCAGAATCTGCAACCATCCCTGCCAGGCAGCATGCAACAGAAACGACCTGGATGAATCCGTGGGTATCCGCGACATCAAGCGTTTTGTCGCAGACAAGGCTTTCGAAAACGGCATGCCTGTTGTGGAAAAGAAGCGCAAATCCAACGGAAAGAAAATTGCCGTTATCGGCGCCGGCCCCAGCGGCCTGAGCTGTGCATATTACCTGCAGCTGAGTGGCTATTCCGTTGAGGTTTTCGAGTCTGAGAGTGTTGCCGGCGGCGTCCTGGCCTACGGTATTCCTGAGTACCGTCTGCCCAAGGCTGTGCTCAACCGGGACATTCAGGCAATCAGAAGCCACCGGTGTGCAGATCCATCTGAACACCACCGTGGGCGAAGATGTGAGCTTTGACGAGCTGTACAAGAAGTTCCACGCTGTCTATGTTTCCACCGGCACTCAGCTCAGCCGCAAGGCCAACATTCCCGGCGAGGACATGCCCGGCGTGTATCATGGTCTTGATTTTCTCAAGGCAGTCAATCTGGGCAAGCCTGTTGAGATCGGCAAGAAGGTCGCTGTCATCGGCGGCGGCAACACGGCCATCGACGCTGCCCGTACTGCACGCAGACTGGGCGCAGAAGTCACCATTGTTTACCGCAGACAGAGAAACGACATGCCCTGCGAGGAGCCAGGGAGCTGCTGGAGGCCTTCGAAGAGGGCGTCCGTGTTCTGGATCTGGCCGCACCGGTTGAAGTGGTGGGCGAGGGCAAGGTTCAGGGCCTCAAGTGCGTGCGCATGGTTCCCGGTGTAAGGACGAGAAGCTGCGCAGAAGTACCACCAAGACCGAGGAAGAGTTTGTTGTCGAGGTCGACAACATTATCGTGGCTGTCAGCCAGTATTCCGACTTCCCCTTCATCAACAAGGATGAGGTCGTTGTCTCCAAGGCCGGCCGTATTGTCCTGGACGAAGGGCATGAGCTCCAAGCCCTATGTTTTTGCCGGCGGCGATGTGGTCCGCGGCGCAGCTACTGCCATCCAGGCCATCGCAGACGGCAAGAAGGCGGCAGTCAACATCAATAATTATCTTGGCTCCCAGTCCGGCATCACCGTGGGCGAAGAGATCGTCCTGCCCGAGCTGGAGGTTGGCAAGACCAGCGTGCTCAGCGCCGCAAAGATGAACAATTTGCCCATTGCTGAGCGTGTCACCAACCAGAAGGAAGTTGCCATCGGTCTCACCGAACAGCAGGTCAAGGATGAGTGCGGACGCTGCCTCAAGTGCCACGGCACGGCCAAGGTTGATCCCAGCCTTTGCCTGAACTGCTCACTGTGCTGGGAGCTGTGCACCCACGGTGCAATCAGCATGGAGCCTCTGGACACTCCCCATGTTGTCACCTGCGATTACGACGGCTCCGACAGAGTGGAAGAGATCATCGAAATCTGCAACAAGGCATTTCTCCGTCCTCTGTACAGCACCTGCCAGTGCACCAACACGACCGCCGAGGAGATCGTCCGTGCGATCATGGCCGGTGCCCGTACCATCAAGGACTTGCACCGCATGACCGGTACCGGCGGCGGCTGCGGCGGCTACTATTGCTCCAACACCATGTACAGACTTCTTGAGGCTGCCGGCTACCCCCCAGACCGATCACGAGACCACCGAAACCTCCGATTACGAGACCTATCACTACATCAAGCCCCTGCTCTTTACTCTGCCCGAGGGGGTCATGGATCACGATAAGCGGATCAGCCATGACATTGAGGAACAGAAGTTCGTTCAGTGGAACCTCGCAGAGGTTGAAAAGGGCAATGAGATGTACCGCAAGATGATGAAGGAAAGGAGCGAGAAAAAATGAGCGACGTAAAAATTTATCCGGCAAGAGAGATTAACAATTTCAGCGTTTCCGTTTACAGCAACAAGCCTGAGATGCACGCATATGAGCATCCCGACATGGTTTCGGTCAAGGTCAGCGACCTGTTCCCCGGAATGCCTGAGGCAATCTACTCTCACAGCGGCGACGATCTGAAGCCCACGGCGGACTCTACCAGAGAAGCCCTGAAGAACATTGACATGTCAGGATCAAGCCCGGTGACAGCGTCAACATCATGACCTGTGAGCACGGCTTCCTCATGTTCGGCGGCCTGCCCTACATTGAGATGGTCAAAACCATCAAAGGAAGAAATCGAGAGACGCACCGGTGCTTACGATATCCGTACCAAGGTCGTTATGTACCGTACTCCCCGTGAGGGCGACGAGGTCATTGACTTCTACGAACTGAAGGAGCATCTGGGCGAGGTTGAGGCCGTCAGCTCCTACGAAAAGGGCGTTCCCATTGAGACCAGAATCGGCACACTCTGGGGCCTGGAGAAGGTTTTTGATGCAGATCACCTGGTCTTCGCTTACTACGATGATCCCCGTGAGATCTACGTGAACAACTACTACCGCAAGGCATTCAAGGCCTTCACCATGGACCTGATGCGTCTGGAGACCCGCACCCTGTTCCACTTCGGCTTCGGTTCTCCCACCGGCCATGGAACTGCGGGTATGGTGGTGCCCACCTCCGTCTATGACTCCGACTTCATTCAGAGCAAGTGGGCCTTCTGCTGCTTTATGCGCACTACCCCCAACGGCCTGATGAAGGTCGAAGCCTGCAAGAGCCTTTATGACATGGACATCAAGTGCTCCGAGACCGCATTAAAGTACTATCCCTACATGAACCGCCTGCTTACTTCCCTCAAGGATTATACCATCATTCTTGACGGCAGCCGCTGGCTGTCTTACATGCACTGCGCAGGCATCATTGCAGGTGCAAACTGGAACTCTTACATGGACCACTATGATTTGGAAAACGCGTCCCTGTCTCTGGACCAGTTTGTTGCAGCAGTAATGGATAAATCCAGGAATCCCCTGGGCTGCATCATCATGAACCAGGGCTGGTATGGTCTGAATGTAGGCTTTGTAAAGCGCTTCCTTCCATCTCCGTGGGCGACGAATTCCGCGCTCTTATGGCACAGGATACTTTCAACTACCGCTTCAATGATTATCCCCTTATCCGTAAGGCTGATGATCTTGTGGGCGCAGTTGAGATGGCTAAGGAGATCACCGGCAACGACATGATTATTGCTTATGATGGTAGCTATGGCTACATCAACTGCACCAGAAGCGCTGCAGAGCAGCTCTTTGCCAACGCTCCCGGCATTCAGAAGCTGGTTGATGAAGAGATGTACCCCAAGTACATGGCACAGCGTGGCTACACTATTCCCGATTACATGAAGTAATCAATATCAGGCCTTAACGGGAAAATTTCCCGTTAAGGCTCCTATAGGACGATATTGTCAAAAATTCTTTAAGAGAGGAGGAACAAAATGAGTGACAAGCAAAAAAAAGGCATTTTCTATGATGCAGCACAGACTGTAGAGGACATGAGAAAGCTTATCAGCTGGTTTCGCATTGAAGACTGCAGAACGGATATGGTTCGGTTCGGTAATGAGTTCGCCCATCCTCTGGGGGCGGATGCGCTGAGTATGGACACTTCAGCAGGTATAGCTGCCAGAACCAATATTACCGCTCCGGAGACTTTCCCGCAGCTGCGTGAGGAGGTGCAGAACGGCAGCAAACGTGCTCGATCAGGCCAATCTGGACCATCCCGAGTGGGAAGAGTTCGGCTGGTGGGAGGAAGTATGACGATATTCCCGGCTGCCCGGAAGAACCCGATGCACCCAAAGCTTCATGCGCTGGTACGCAGACTGAGAGAAATGAGGCAAAGGGACCGTTTCCCACCATCCTGGTCATTCCCACAGGAGCTCTGTTCTTCAACGATATCTGGCTGTTCTCTAACGCAACTATAACCAAGTATCTTGGTGCGCAGACGGTTATCCCGAAATTCAGAAGTCTTGTGGATGCGCCTTACCCGCAGCCGTGAACGACCTGCACGCTACTTATCAGTGGATGATCGACAATGCGCAAGCGCTGAACATTGATACCGACCGCATTGTGATTTACGGCATGAGCAGCGGCGGTCATCTGGCATCTGCACTGCCTTTCAGACTGAAAAGATACGGTTGGTGCGGCGGTCATATGCCGCGGGGTGTGATTGCGCAGGTGCCCTTCCTGGACGACAGGAGACTACCCGCCCGATGCGCTCCATCGGAAAGACTGGTCGGTCTGTTTAATCGCGCAGCCAACATGTGCTACATGGGAAATAACTTTGCATCAGGATTTATCGGCCCTGAGGCTTACAAAACCATGCAACCGTTGAGGAGTGCAGAGGCCTTTGCCCCTACATTTTCCAGATTCAGCAGGACGACTGCGGCAGTGATCATACCCTGGAATTTGTCTCCAAATTAGGTCAGGCAGATGTTTACTGCAGCCTGATCATGCAGGGCGGCACCACCCACGCAGGAATTAACCGGCTGAGTGAGGTCAAGGTGGATGTTTCTGAAACCTATCCCGGCGGGTGGCCGTTCTGCCCGAAGTGCATATGCCCTTCATGAACATCAACCAGGGCAGCGAGTTTGTGCCCATGACGGGGGACGATCCCCCACTGATCGAACAGTTTGTTCTGGGACATATCAAGGATCTGCTCATTCACGACCTGCGCCGTCTGAACAGAAAATAAACGCCGGTAAGAACGACAACTTACCTGAAGGAATGACGATGTTGCTGCAAAACCCGAATTCAAACCGGCTTTCAGTGAAGTATTTAGATGCGAATTTTGATTGAATACTGTTTTCTGTTGAAAAGCAGTAATCGTGACGAACTTTGAATGAAAATTGGATACGAATGAATTTATAACGAAAGAAGAGAGTATATGGAAAAGAAAAACAAACTGAGAGCCGGTAGAATTTGCGTTGGCGCTACAATCAACAGCCTTGCTGCAACTTCAGCATTTGTCGTAATTGCCCTGATGCTCTATGAGCTGACAGGCAAGCTGAACGTACCGTATTCAACGCTGTCCGTGGCGTATACTTTCGCCTATGCAGGAATGATGCTGGCATCGTTCTTCGGCGGAAAGATCATCACCAGAAATGGACGGCTGGGTCCTGTAATTTCCACAAGCGCAGCACTGTTCGGTCTGCTGTCTCTGACCTATACGAACAGCGTATGGCTGGTGTACGTTGCCGCGCTTGTTTACGGTTTTGGCCAGGTACTTACGTTCTTCTACATGAATATCGCGATCATATCATGGTATGGCGTAGGCCAGTCGACGGTGCTCGGTGTGGCCCAGGCCGCAACGACCGTTGGCGCGGCAGTAGTAACGCCTGTTGTTGCTTCGTTGCTTGAGTCCTCCGGTTATACGAAGGCCGGCATTGTGCTGACAGCCATTATTGTTCATAACCATGTGCGTGTCCACATTGCTCCTCTGCGGCGATATGCCTTCCAAATACGGCATGTCTCCGGTTGACTTGAGAGCAAAAGGATAAAAAAGCAGCTGCTTCCAAATATGAGGTTTATCAGGCGGCCATGCCGTCCGGGGAGAGCCCTGCGGACTCCGGTGTTTTCGGCGTGGCATTGCTGGGCTTTTTTGTATCTCGGTAGGCACCAATGTATATAATTCCAACCAGTACCCCATGCTCACCTCCTTTGGAATTGATATGATGACTGCGGCAAAGCTTGTCTCTTTGGCCTTATATGCAATGCAGCAGGTTCCATTATCATTGGCTGGCTCACAGCCAGACTTGGCCTGCGCACGGGTTTCCTCATTCCTGCAATCAGTCTGGTGGTAGTGTTCTTCCTCGGCTTTTACGATCGGCGGTATTCCCGGAGCAATTCTTATGCCTGCTCTGATCTGTTCTTTACTTATTCCAAGCTCAGACAGGGGAATCATTTTCAATTCCCTTTTCGGCAATAAGGTTAGCCCGGATTTGATTGCGTGGGACAGCATTGCGGTGTGTATCGCATCCATGTTTTGCAGGTCCTCTTGCTGCCCTTATCTCCGAAAAATCCGGTTCCTATCAGTTAGTAGGCTACATTGCAACGGCAATATTTGCTGTTGCGTCCTCCTTCTGCTCTATCTCACCTCCGATAAGACAAGAGAGCACATCAAGGAGATCGATGCGCCTTATAAGAGGAAAAGGAGCAGGCATAAACAAACCCTTGGCCTCAGCGGTAAAGTACAAAAATATAGGAGGTTATTTCAATGGGTAAAATTACGACGGTTCTCGGCGATATTTCCCCTGAAGAACTGGGTTATACAACGATTCATGAGCATCCATTTATGCGGGCAGACAGTGACAGGGTTCTTCCGCTTCCCGAAGATGCCACCCCGAAAAAACTGCTTTTGCCGTTGAAAACCTGACTTATCTCAAAACATCTACTTGCAGTTGGACACTCAAAGAGTATTTGGGAAATGATGATCTGGAACTGGAAATCAAGGAGCTGCTGGAATTCAAAAAACCGGCGGTCAGGCTCTTTTGGATGCGACATATATCGGTTGCCAGTAAATGATTACCCAAATAAAATCCGGGAGCTTTCCAGACGCAGCGGGATAAAGATCATTTGCGGTACGGGCTATTACGGAGACTATACCTATTCTGCAGACTTTGACCCCAATGATTCAAAGGTAATCAGGCAGCGCCTGATTGCGGAGCTTACGGAAGGTATGGAAGGGTCCGATTTGAAGGCAGGATATATCAAAAAGGCTTCGGCCTTTCCGATGAAATATCCGCTGCAGATATGAGCGTATTTCGCAGTATCTGCGAAGTGGCCGCAGAAACAGATAATCCCTTTGTCATTCACGGACCGAACACCCGGGAAAGTGCTCTTGAGGCGGTGCGAATCGCTGTGAAAGAATACGGGATAAAACCTGAACGCATTGACATGTGTCACATGGATTTCCTTTATTCAACCTACTGCAAGTATTATCCTGATGCCAAGGCTTATTTTCCGATCCCACGAAAGCCGCTGCATCTGTAGCCGATTTTGTTCGGGCTGCTTGATATGGGCGTGTATGTTAACTTTGACGGCTGGGGAGATATCCACGGCTCCCGCCATAAGCTCAATCAGGGCTTTGACTATTGTTGGGGCTTTGATGACTTCTTCCGCCTTGCCGTTGTGGCAAAGCTTCTGGAAAAAGGCTATGCCGAAAAAATAATGTTTGGCCATGATAAGTACAACAAGCTGGGCGGCTTTTTACGGAGGAGCATACGGCTACACCCGTTTCCCCCACCTTGCCATTCCCGCACTCAGGGAGATGGGCTATGAAAAAGAAGCCCAGCTCATCACCGTTGCAAACCCGGCAAGATTCCTCAGCCATTCCTGAACCAAACAGCAACCTCAAAATAAAGTCAGCACGATCTTGTGCGACAGAAAAAAAGCTAGGAGTTCTTATATGAAAACAATGTTGTAAAAGGCTCATTATGCTGCGCCGGATGCGTTATCAACGTCGGCTTCAGCTATCTGATGACAAACCTGGCCGGCCTTCTCTGTTCCTCTGATGACGAAGCTGGGCTGCGCCTACACGGATATCGCTATGATCTGACCACCTTTTCTCTGGGCGCTGTCATTGCCAGAGCATTCCAGGGCCAGCTCTACGATAAGTTCAATCCGAAAATTGTCACCTGCTTGGCGCATTCTCTTACATCTTCGGCCTTTGTGGTCTGGCCTTGCGAAAACACCCATGCAGGCGGTCCTGCCGTGTCCTCGTCGGTATGAGCAACAGCTTCTGCGGCTCTCTGCCCTTTGCTCTTCTCGGCTCCAATGGATCGGTGTGGGTCGCGGAACCATCGTCGGCCTGACCGGTGCTTTCGCAGGCATCATCACCATCTTTATTTCTCCTCTTGCTGCCAAAATGGTCAATATTGCAGGCTTTGAGACGGTTGCAATCGCCAGCGGTTTGATTCTCGGCGGTCTGCACGTTGTGTCCACCCTCCTGTTTGTCTGCCGTCCCCCCGAGGCTTTCACGGCATGAGCCCCATTGACATTCATTTTCTTGCTCCCAAAAAATAACAAAACAGTGCAGAAACTGCTGTCTATGAGACTACGAATGCCCATTAAGAACTGTTCAAGCTGCCCGTATTCTGGATCGTTCTCGTTTTGCCCGCATTCATTGCTATCACACAGTCCGGCTTCTACTCCAACCGCAGCAGGTATCTGACTGAGATGGGCCCTGAGCCTGGAGCAGATTGGCACCCTCGGCGGCGTATTCACTCTGTGCAATGCCATCTTTGTCTGGGTATTCGGCTTCCTCAGCGATAAGATCGGTTTCCGCAAACGGTTCTGGGCTTTGCTGTTCTCGGTGTCGTTGTCTATGCCCTGTATCCTGTCTATGCCGGACTTGGCTACGCCGCAGCCTTTGCTATGGCAATCTTCTTTAACGTTGGCCAGATCAATGCCTATTTCGGGCCCAATGTTATTGCCTCTCTTTGGCAAGAACAAGTCCAATGTTACCATCAGCTGGTCTTCCATGATCGCCTCTGCCGGTGCCATGCTGGCTCCCGTTGTGGTCAAGTTTGCGGGAGCTACAACAACTTCTTTCATTATCGGCGCTGTGATCTACGTGATCGTTCTGGTGCTTACCATCATTGCCACCATGCCCTCCAGCCTGCAGAAGATCAGGATGTCGACGCAAAGTATGGGAAGCCCACGGCATTACCGAGGCCGAATAATTTATCTTTTTCAGCAACTGCTCCATAAGGGCAGTTGCTGAAGCTGAATGAATTGCGTTTTTGGGAAGGTAAACGCATAAAAGGGGTTAAGCAGTAATCGAGCCCAAGTGGTCTCATCTGAAATTAATGGTGTTTGGTCCAGTAAGCCGGAAGGAAGAGCAGCGCATTTTTTTCTATCATCAGCGGAAATGTTCTGGACTGCTTGCTACGATCTGAGGCGTTCTCTGGGTGAAAGAGCTGTGGCAAGCGTTTTCTGCAAAAGGAGTTTTAACGGTGGTATTAACAAGTGGGTTGAAAAAATTATCGGCACAGTATGTTTTTACAAAGCAGCGTTGGCTTTTTGCTATTCGCTGATTTTGCAGGACACGGTTTCCAGCTTTGTCAATCTCCTGGACAACATGATGATCGGAAGCCTGGGAACGGAGCAGATGTCTGGTGGGCTATCGTCAACCAGTTCATCAATCTGTTCACTATGTGCATCTACGGCGGTGTAGCCAGGTGCCAACATTTTGCTGCTCAGTACATCGGCAACAACGACAATAAAATGCGCAGCATGCCATTCGCTTCAACTTCATCATGGTCACCTGCTTTCGGCGCTTTCATTGCCGTAATGTATCTTTTTCAGGACAAGCTGATCTCCGCCTTCCTGCATATAAGCTCCGGTGGGAGACCTTCAGGCTACCCTGCAATACGGAAAGGAATATCTGAAAATCATGCTTTGGCAGGTGCTGCCCTTTGCCCTGGCCACAACTTATGCAATGACCCACTGCGGCTGGGGAAAAGACTCGATGACACCGATGAAAGCCAGCTTTGCGGCCCTGTTTACCAACCTGATCTTCAACTATTCTGCTGATTTTCGGCAAACTGGGTTTCCCCAGACTGGGTGTAGCCGGTGCAGCAATTGCAACGGTGATTTCACGCATTGTGCAGCTGGGCATCATTTCTGTTGCTGCCCTACAGAAACACGGACCGCTTCCTTCCTGAAGGGCTTGTTCAGATCACTGTATATTCCTGGAGAACTGACATGGTCCATTGTGCTGAGAGGGCTTCCTCTGCTGTTTAACCAGCTGCTGCTGTCCGCAGGTCAGGTTCTGATGAATCAGATTTACAGCAACCGGGGACTTGAGGCCGTCGCACCATGAACATTGTGACCACGGTTGCCAACCTGTTTGTCGTGATTATGTGGTCTTTCGGCAACTATATCGCAATCTATACCGAAATCTTCTGGGCAACAGGAATTTGACAAGGCGCGGGGAGTGTCCCAAACTGATGGCTCTTTCCTTTGTGTGCTGCATTGCCGGGAGCATTCTGCTGGCGGCTATTTCCGGGCTTATCCCCTGGCTCTACAATGCTGCCGCTGGTGCGGACTCAGGCCACACAGATGCTGCTGATCACTGCTGTTGCTATCCCCATACAGTCTTTATCAATAAGCACCATGTTCCTGCTTCAGGGGCAGGTGGAATGACAAGAATAACCAGTCTTTTCGACTGCGGAAGCACCTGGCTTTTTGTTCATTCCCGCCGCCTGGCTGCTGGTGAAGTTCACTGCATTTACCCTGCCGGTTGTGTACCTGCTGGTCAATTGTCTTGAACTGGTGAAGGCCGGAATCGGCATTGTCCTTTTGCCAAAGGCGTTTGGGTAAATAATATAATATCAGTCGGCGCGAACAAAACATAAACGAAAAAATGATTGTTCCCGTTATTCATGCATTTTCAGGTGCTGATCGGCTTCCACGTCAGAAGATTCACTTCGCATGGGATACGGGAAAAGGTATACTATCTGTACAAGCGCTCATTTCAAAAACAAAAAGAAGAACCTTTCAAATTGAGGTGAAAAATGAAAGAAAATCAATGGGTGTTCCTGAGTTTAGCCGGGCGAAGATGATTACGCTCACCCTGTGCTTCTTTTCTGGTATTTTTTATTGCCAGTGACACGCTGATTCTAAGCACCGGCTTCCGTAAGCATTCTCAATGATCTGGGCGGACAGCAGCATTACTCCCTTATTTTTTCCATTCGTGGTATTACCATTGCAGTTACCTGCATGCTCTGCGGCCGCCTGATCGACAGGATGGGACGCCGCAACATGCTGCTCTTTGGCCTGCTCATAGGACTTCTCTCCAACGTTTTGGGCGCAACAGCCCCCAATATGCTTGTGCTGGTTGTTTCCCGCGCACCAGTATGGCCTGGGCTATGGCTTTATTAATGCCGCAGTCATGATTATGATCAACGAGCTTTTCGGCAAAAGAGCGGATATGGCTACCTGATTACACTCATCGGCTACGG
>VOFB01001752.1_pt1 | contig 22440 bp, 40 predicted proteins | sample 5384141 | NCBI WGS metagenome assembly VOFB01 (sample SAMN12384721, study PRJNA508395) | human gut metagenome | isolation source: healthy gut A | host: Homo sapiens | reverse complement strand
AAGCATCCCGGTACCATGAAGGTTACCAACCTCTCTTCTAATGTAGCGGCTCTTGTTGTATTTCTGCTCAGCGGAAAGATGTGATCATGCTTGGAATTGCAGCGTCAGTGTTCTCGATCGCAGGACATTATACCGGTGCAGGTATGGTTATGAAAAACGGGAAGCCGGATCATACGGCCTATTATTCTTATAGTCCTTGCATTGCTTTTTATAAAGATCATATCCGGAATATAAAAAAAGAAGAATATAAAAAACCCCGTGAAGATCACGCTTTCCTGTCAGAGAAAGCAGATATTCACGGGTTTTCTAGCTTTTATTCTTTATTCGTTATCTTCGGTAGAATCTTCAGGAACCGGTGAAGCGGTAAGAGTTCCGAAAATGGCATTGCCAGTTCAGTACCTGCATTCTCAAGCTTCCAGGATGCACCATCGTTTGTGAGATGGAAGGTAGCAGTGGCAGTTATGGTTGCCTGATTATTCCTGATACTGTCAGAAGCAGTTCATGTGATTTGTTGTAACGCTTCTGGGAACCGTCGATCACTGCATCAGCAGAAGCCAGATAAATATTCAATTCTTTTCGTACTGTGTAAGAATGGAATTACTGTCAAATGTGGTAAGCATCTGCGTCCACCTCAGCAAGATATCCGGAAACAGAGGGTGCTTGATATTTTGTAGTTAAAACAGGAGTGAAACTGTTCCATAAGGGCAGAGGCAATGGCGTTTTTGCCGAATCTGAAGTGTTCAGAATGGAATCAGCCCTAAATAATTAGCCATCTGCTTTACATCCATTTCCTGAAGCGTTTTCAGATAGACGGTAAGCGTTTCGGCAGGCGGCACAAGATCAGGATCGGACAGATAGGTGATAAGGCCACCGACCAGATCATTTTCGAGAGAGGAACTGTGCGTAATCTCCCAGTCAGGTTCTGAAGAAGATCCAAGATTGTTTAGTTGGATGGAAGTATTGCGTTCTGCAGAACTGTACGTGTTATTCTTGAGAAGCTTGTACAGGAGCAGATAACGCTGCTCCAGGGAATTTCCGTTATCATTTTCTTTACCGGAGGCGGTTTCCAGTATTTCTTCCCGAAGGCTTGCAGAAACAAAATCACTGGCAAGAGCCTTAGCATCCAGAGTAGTAAGCTTAAGCTGCGCAGAAGCATTTTTTCGTCGCTATCAACGGATATACCCAGGATTTTGTAATCGAAATTCTGAAAGAAGAGAAAAATACTTCTTTTATGTCAGCAGAAAGCTTTGTGCTGTCATCAGAATCCGAAACAGTTCCTGATAGGATATGTACTGCATGGTTGTTTCAGAGTCCAGATTTTTAAGAAGATCCAGATCTTTTTTGATCGCCTTCTCCGCATGAGCTTTGGCCGACTGGGAGCAGCTACATAAAAAACTGAGAGAAGAATGATCATCAAGAAAGCCAGCAGATGTTTCACTGTCTTCATATTGTTCTTTCCTTTCAAAAAGTTATATTATAACATTTTAGCAGATAAAAGTACCGAAAGTCAAAATATCGCAAAAATGGAGAAAAAAGAGACTTTTTATGAAAAATCTGTGAAATCTGCATCGTTTTCTTCAGGGACTTTTTCTTTTTAGAGTGAATCTGCTATGATGTTTGAAGCAACAGATAGTTTCAGTACGATGCTGAGAAAAGGGGACAGATATGAAAAAACGTATTTTGATCGCACTTGGGGTCCTTGTACTTGCAGCCGGTATCGGAGCCGGTGGATGGTATTATTATACATCATGCAGGGGCCGCAGGAGGCAGAACGATATTGTATATGTAACAAAGATAAGCAAGCTTTCGGAAATGGATTCCGGTGGAAAACCGATATGCAGGTGTTGTGGAACCGCAGGAAACGGTTCAGGTAAAGATCGAAAGCGGCCGAAAGGTAAAAGTTCAGGTAAAGACCGGTCAGGAAGTCAAAAAGAAAGGGCAGCTTTTTTCAGTATGATCTTGGAAGCATCCAGCAAAGTCTTCAGGGAAGCACAGCTGGCACCGCTGAAAAACGAACAGTCTGATCAGATCACTACACTGAAGCTGAGAAAAGAAAGCTACAGCAGATAATCAGCTTTCTATACAATAGAGATCGAAACACAGAAAATGAATCTCAAGAAGAATGAATATGATCAGAAAAAGCAAACAGGCAGAGAGATCGATAAGCTTTCCCAGGCAACGCAAGGAATACCGAGGTGCGCAGTGAGATCGATGGGTGATCCGAGAAGATCGATACCTCCAAGATGGGCAGCATTTGTGATTCTGAGGGGCGTGGAGGATACGTGACAGAAGGCACGACAGGGATTCCACAGATTCCAGTTCCGGGAGACAGCTCCGGCAATGCATTTATCACGCTCCTGAGTACAGGTGCTTATCGTGTAAAGGGAACGGTAAATGAAATAAACCGTAGATTCGATCATAGAGGGAACTCCTGTGATCATTCGTTCCAAGTGGATTCTTCAAAAACCTGGAAGGGCACCATGGGCTCTGTTGACCTGGATAATTCTACCAGCAACAGACAGTTCGGATATGGCAATGTTCGGAATGTCCAGTGCCAGTGATGATCAAAGACATCATCCAGTACCTATCCGTTTTATGTGAATCTGGATTCATCTGAGGTCTGATGCTGGGGCAGCATGTGTATATTGAACCGGACGAAGGAAGGACAGGATGAGAAGAAGTCCGGTATCTGGCTGAACGATTATTTTATCGTGGATGCGGATACAGACAATATGTCTGGATCGCAAACCAGGTCCAGAACAAGCTGGAGAAGAGATGTCATATTAGGACAGTATGATGAAGATCTTGGGGGAATATGAGATCGCAGACGGACTTTCTGAAAAAGATAAGATCGCATTTCCGACAGATGAGCTGAAAGAAGGTATGTCTGTCACAGAAGGTACTGCAGATCAGACTACAGCGGCGATGTGGGATGATTCCGAGGATGATGAAAGTATTGATGATTCTGCGTACACGGAAAGTGATGGCTCAGAGCCTGAAATGATCGAAGATGGGCGAGTCGACAGTGACATGATGGATGCGACAGACGATATTTCTTCTGGAGATGACCTTGTTCCGATGGAAGGAGCGCCGACAGAATGATTTTGGATTTAAAAGGAATATATAAGGTTATCAACAGGGGAAAATGACGGTACCTGTATTGAAAGATGTAGATTTTTCCATGGAAGAGGGAGAATATGTGGCAATTATGGGACCGTCCGGTTCCGGAAAGACCACACTGATGAATATTATCGGATGTCTGGATAAGCCGACCAAAGGTACTTTCCTTCTGAATGGAGAAGATATTGCCAAATGTACAGAGAATGAGATGTCAGATATCCGTCTGAAAACGATCGGATTTGTATTTCAGAGCTTTCATCTCCTTCCAAGGCAGAGTGCGCTGACAAATGTGGAACTGCCGCTGAATTATGCAAGGGTTCCCAAAAGGAGCGCCGGGGAACGTGCACGAAAAAGCTCTGGAGCGTGTAGGCCTTGCCGACAGGGTGGATTTTAAGCCCAACCAGCTTTCCGGAGGACAGATGCAGAGAGTGGCTATTGCAAGAGCAATCGTAAACAATCCCAAGCTTTTGCTGGCAGATGAGCCTACTGGGGCACTGGATACGAAATCGGGAGCACAGGTTATGGAACTGTTTCAGAAGCTGAACGATGAGGGAGTTTCTGTGCTGATGATCACACATGACCCGGAGATCGCGGCACATGCCAAACGGGTTGTTATGATCCGTGACGGTGAGCTGCAGGAAAAGAGGTGATAGAATGAAAGTGGTGAAGAGAGTGATCGTTGGTGTACTGGTTGCGGCATTGGCAGCCGGAGGAATCTACACAGGGGCTTATGCATGTGAAAGAATCCAAGGTAACAGAGGTGCCGGTAACCAGCGTCAGCAATCTTCAGACGGACTGGTATTCGGAGAACAACACTGGATGGAACCATCACCACGAATGTTTCTCAGAATGTAAATATGGATAAAGATATGATCATCGAGAAAATATATGTATCCCAGGGTGATGATGTAAAAAAGGCGATAATCTGATCTCCTTTGATATGACACTTGTAGAGATGGAACTGAATATTGCAAAGCTGAAACAGCAGAAGCAGGAGCAGGATCTGACCAAAGCACAGAACCGTCTGACAAGTCTTCAGAATGGAGGTCCCATCGAAGACAGTACAGACAGTACTGATGATACGGACCTGAATCTTACAGGTGGTGATACAGGAGGTGACGGAGAAATGACAAATACCGATTTCCGGAAGTGACGGAGACGAGGATATGCAGTCAACTACTGGTTCCGCGGCTACTGCAGATGGCAGCTATCTTGCAGCGGTTTCCTCAAGCCATTACTTCTCAGTGCCTTTACAGATACAGAAGGAGATCTTGAAGATTCTGCAGAGAAAGTTACCGAAGAAATGCCGTCCGGAGAAACGACGGACAGTGAAACAGAGCAGATGACCGGAGATGACACAGCGGATATGGAAGAGGATACAACTGCATCCGATGAGGATCTGATCATGGATCCGACCTACCAGGATCCTACTGCCAATGATATTACAGACGGAGAGACTACGGACTGGGGTTCCTGGAGAAGATGACACCCCAACGGTATCTCCGACACCGACTCCCCACACTGGGACCCAATGAGCTTCCTGATCCCAATATAACAGAACCGGAAATTCCGGGGATCACAGATGGTGAACCGGAATTTTATCAGAAGCTGGATTATACTTCTCAGCCGTTTACAGGAACCGGTACGGAAGAAGATCCCTATGTTTTTCTTGTAAGCAGTGCCAAAGGCAAAGTTACGGTGATGGGATCCTTCTTTAACGAAATAATATAACTTTTTTCAGCTTAACTTTTTCTGGTTGTCTTGGTATTTGAAGTCGTTTTGGTAGTCACCTTCGGTTTTGAAGCAAGTGGAGTGTCGTCCTCTGTGATGGTAGTCTCCACTACCGGATCTGTAAAATCCGGAAATTCCGGAACCTGTGACGACTGCCAGACATTAAAGCCACCTGCCAGTACAATAACAGCTGCAAGGCATCCTGCTAAAGCTTTTTTCCTGCCTGTAAAAATTTTATGGATATCTGTTCTTTTCATATCATTCACACCTTTCTGAAAGCCGACGTTTCAGTTTCCAACCTAAACCGGATTTTAGGCATCAAAAAACCGCTTATTCTAACGAAATAAACGGCCGCATTAACACACAGATTCTTGTTCATAGATGTTATCTGAATACGTCATTAAATCGGAATTTAATGCGGCAACCGGCTGTCATAGTCATCCTTCGGACCTTAGACCCATGGCTTTGCGTCCCTGTCTTTCAACAAGTTTGCCTTTATATGTATAGTATATGTTTTTTCCCTGAAATGTCAACATTTTCCACTGCATTTTGAGCCCTACTCCTGTCTTTTTTTCACGGAATCTGCTATACTGTTCAAAAAGAAAGCATGATATAACAGGAGAACGGAAACAATGTCAAAATTTTTACCAGTCCGTCTCTTTTTTGTATGGCTGCTTTTCGGAATCCTGCTGGCAGGCTGTGGAAATTCTCCTTCCTCCGATGAAGAACCTCCGGTATATTCTCCGGCCAGAGTCCCTCACCCCGGAGGCCCCGGCAAAAAAACACTGGGCAGTTCCCCTCTGATCCTGGATATTTCCAATCAGGATCAGGGGTATCTGACTGCAGAATCCGATTCCGATGATTCCCGCATGAACATTCAGCTTACTGCTCCTCCGGTGTGGTCTATTCCTATTTTCTGGAACCTGATGAACAGACGGTACTTCCTTTTTCCGAAGGCTCCGGTGAGTATCTCATCACCTGCTATCAGCAGGTTGATGGAAACCAGTATGCCGCCCTTTACACGGAAACGCTCACAATAAAGCTTCAGAATGAATTTCTTCCGTTTCTGTATCCAAACCAGTACGTGGACTTTTCTTCCAAAAGTAAAACCTGCAAACTGGCAGCCTCTCTTGTCAAAGAAGACATGACCGATATCGACATCCTGAAAACCTTCTATGCATATGTTACCAGTCATATTTCCTACGATTATGACAAAGCTGATTCTGTCGAAGCCGGTTATCTTCCTGATGTAGATGATACTTTAAGCACCGGCACTGGGATCTGTTTTGATTACGCTGCACTGACTACTGCAATGCTCCGCAGCCAGGACATTCCCTGCAAGCTTCAGATCGGCTATTCCGGTGATGTAAAGCATGCATGGATCGATGTTTATATCCGTGGCAGAGGCTGGGTGACAAAGGCAGTATCTTTTGACGGAGACACCTGGAAGCTGATGGATCCCACCTTTGACGCCAACAGTGATGGTGATGAAGCGATCCAGGAATATATCGGTGATGAAAGCAATTATACGGTACAGTTCACGCGCTGACCCACTAAAGGAGACCTTATTATGAAAAACAAACTGACAGCCCGGGAATTATCCAGTTTCTGCGGGCAGATGGGAATGCTTCTGCATTCCGGCATATCCACAGCGGAAGGACTTCACATCCTCTGTGACGAAAGCAAGACCGATGCAGACCGGCAGATCCTCACACCCCTGATCCGTTCCGTGGAAGAAAACGGTTCTCTTTCCCGGGCTCTTGACGAATCCGGGATCTTTCCCACATCCATGACCGCCTATGTACGGACCGGTGAGGAAACCGGCTGCCTGGATGAGATCATGGAAAGTCTCAGTTCCCACTATGAACAGGAGGAAGAAATCTCAGGACAGATACGGTCTGCAGTCACTTACCCGCTGCTCATGCTTGGTATGATGGCTGTTGTGATCCTGGTCCTTCTGATAAAAGTCCTGCCGGTATTTCAACAGGTATTTAACCAGATGGGACTGGAAATGAACGGGGTTTCCCGTGGACTTCTGAATGCAGGCAACGTGATCAGCCGGTATTCTTCTGTTTTTCTGATCCTCGCCGCAGCCCTCATTGGCTGCATCCTGTTTTTCAGTCTTACGGAAAAAGGTCACAGCCTGCTGCGAAAAATGGCCATCCATCTCCCGTTTTTCCGTGAGATCCCGGTTGCCATGGATTACAGTCGTCTGGCCCAGGGCCTTTCCCTGGGGCTTCGGAGCGGACTTTCCCGGAAACCAGCCTGGAGCTTACAAGGATCTGATCTCACAGCCGGTGATACTCGAAAGCCTCCGAAGGCTTCCTCTATCCTGGATAGCGGAGAATCTTTTTCCAAGGCTCTTACAGAATCCGGTCTGTTCGGCGGCATGGAAGGCCGTCTCATCACGATATCCTTCTATTCCGGTTCCAGTGACGAAACCTTCCGCAGGCTTTCCCGGCAGTACACCGAAAGATCCATAGATCTGATCTCACAGGCAGTCTCCATTGTGGAGCCTACCATCGTGATCCTGCTGTCTCTTCTTGTGGGGCTGGTCCTTTTATCCGTCATGATGCCGCTTCTGGGGATCCTCTCAGATTTTGCAATGTAAGGTGGTGACCACATGGAACTTTTGAAAGCCGCAGAACAAAATTTCTCAGAGCATTTTTTTTCTCTTTCCGGCGCTGCTTCTGGTTTTATCCTGCACCTTGTTTGTGGCAGGTGTCAGCAGCACCTCCGACCAGGCCGTACACAAAGAACAGGATGCTCTGGAACAGGCACTAAAAAACGGTGCCATCCGCACCTATGCCCTCACAGGCACATATCCCGAAAGCCTGTCCCAGCTCCTCTCGGATTATCATATCACTTATGACAAAACCAAATTCGTAGTAGAGTATGTTCCTAATGGTTCCAATCTCCTGCCGTCTATCAGCGTGATCGCTCTGTCCGGCAGTGCGAAAGGAGGAATGCCTCATGAATCACCGGAAGAACACCGGACATTCCGTTTCTTCTCTTTTTCGCTTCTTCTTTTCGGTGTTTTTTGTTCTGTTCCTTATACTGATGCTGCTGTTTTCCGCCCGGATTTACCAGCAGACTGTGAAACAGACTGACTCCGATTCCGAGCTTGGGACCGCAGCAACTTATCTGACTACCAAATTCCGGCAGCACGACCGCGGCGATGAGATCTTTTCCGGTTCCCTGGATGATATTCCTGCCCTTTGTTTTCGGGACGATATCAAAGGAAAAGAATATATCACGTATATTTACCTGAAGAATGACAGTCTGATGGAGCTTTTCACTGCAAAAGGCTCTCAGGCCAGTTCCGATGCAGGAACCGTCATCTCACAGCTTTCCGATTTCCGGTTTTCGGAAATGGAAAATGGTTTTTACCACTTTTCCCTGAAAGTACCACGGAGTCTGCTCGGAATTCCTGCTTCATCGCACTGGCAAAAAGGAGGCATCATGAAAGAATCAAGACATAATTCGGTACCAGCCTTTTTCTGATGGAAATGATCCTGCCCTTTGTTTCTGTCACTTTCCTCAGCTGCCTGCATCCAGATCTTCGCGGCAGCACGGAAAAACCGGCTCCAGGCAGAACAGTGGAACCAGATCCAGGCTCTCACAACCTCCGTGGGCGAGATACTGAAGGCACTAACGGAACCGATGAACAGTTCCTCTCTGCTTCCGGGGGCATCAAAAAGAACACCAACCTGATCTGGTATTATGACCGTAACTGGCAGAGCTGCTCTTCCGGAGAAGCCGCCTGTGAAATGATCCTGAAACAGATATTTCTTCTTCAGAAAAATCCGGCGAGCTTTCTTTTCCGGCAGCTTTCCAACTGCAGTGAGCTTTACCGGATCACCCTGCGTTTTCCTGTCGATGACTACAGAAGGGAGGCTGTACATTGAAACAGAAGCATACGTTTTTTGTAACTGTCGGCATTCCTTCCCTGTTTCTTATCTTCTCTGTGCTGTGTCTCTGTGTGTACTTGCTCTGCTTACTCTTGAAGCTCCAGATCCAGTCTTAACACAGCCAGACATTCTATGGAACAGACCGAAAATTATTACACCGGCTGCGCAAGCGCCACGGAAACCGTTTCAGAAACCGTGATGATCTGAGCAATACAGGGAAAAAGCTTCCGATGAGACCAGATATTTTCCATGATACAAAAGCTTGCGGACACAAGGAACGATCTCAGCTGGGATTCCCACAGCCACACCCTTTCCTTCTCCCGTTGGAATTTCCGAGACACAACAGCTTTCTGTAGTGCTTGAGATTTTTACCCGCAGGAAAAAAGCTCTTCCGCTTATCAGATCCTGCAATGGAACACAGAGCTTACCGGATCCTGGCAACCTGACAACCACCAGAATGTATTTAAAGGAGAATAAACCTATGGATACCCCTATTCCTGAATTTTTAGCAGAAGCTACCAACCGGCGTGTCTCTGATATCTTTATCATCGCAGGCCGCCCCTGGCAGAAAAGATCGACGGTCATCTTTGGACCGTGGTGACAGGCTGATGCCTGATCAGACAGAAAATTTACTCCGCACCATTTACGGCCTTGCGGAAAACCGCGATATATCCCGTCTTATGGAAACCGGTGATGATGACTTTTCTTTTTCCATTCCCGGTGTTTCCAGATTTCGTGTCAATGCCTACAAGCAGCGTGGTTCCCCTGGCTGCCGTGATCCGCGTGATTGCCTTCCGGCTGCCGGATCCTGCAGAGCTTCCATTCCCGAGGATGTGATGAACATCTCCGAATATACCCGTGGCATGGTCCTTGTTACCGGTTCTGCCGGAAGCGGTAAATCCACCACCATGGCCTGTCTGATCGACCGGATCAACCATACCCGGAAGGCCATATCATCACTCTGGAGGATCCTCTGGAATATCTCCACCGCCATGATCGCTGTATCGTCAGCCAGCGCGAGATCTGTACCGACACCGAAAGCTATCTGACTTCTCTTCGTGCCACACTACGCCAGAGCCCGGATGTGATCCTTCTTGAGAGATGCGTGATCATGAAACCATCCAGACTGCCATGACCGCTGCGGGAAACCGGTCATCTTGTCCTTTCCAGCCTGCATACTCTGGGAGCAGCCAACACCATCGAACGCATCATGGACGTGTTTGAGCCATCCCAGCAGCATCAGATCGCCCTCCAGCTTTCCATGGTCCTTCAGGCTGTGATCTCCCAGCAGCTGATCCCAGATGTGGACGGACGCAACATTCCTGTTTTTCGAGATCATGCGCCTGACTCCTGCCATCCGCAATATGATCCGCGACAATAAAGTACACCAGATCGAAGGCGTGATCTCCACATCCGGTCAGGAGCAGATGCGTTCTATGGACCAGAGCCTTCTGGAATTATATAAAAAGGCCGTATCACCAGGGATACAGCTCTGAAATACGCTTTAAACGCGGACATGCTGAAGCGCAGACTTATGTAAGGATCTTCTCGGTATACCTCTGCCTGATATGTAAAAACATAAAGAAATCCCTTACCGATCTCTGATATGTTTCCGGAATACAGAACACATATTATTTTACAGATCCGGTAAGGGATTTCTTTATTTTCAATCCGATCTCGATCAAAAAGACATTCCTTCTCTGCGATCGATCAATGCACTACATTTCCTACAATTCCATAAGAAACAATATACATAATGGCACTTGCCATAAAAAGTCCGCACAGGATCGCAATGGAGGATTTTTTGATATCCACCTCAAGAAGAGAGGCGATCAGTGCACCTGTCCAGGCTCCTGTGCCCGGAAGAGGGATTCCCACAAACAGCAAAAAGTCCCAGAAATTCATATCTCTTGATCTGGTCACTCTTTCCCATAGCTCTGTTTTCCAGCTTTGTGATCAGACCTCTGAACGTCTTTTTTTTTTTTCATCCATTTAAAGATCTGCCGGATAAACAGCAGGATAAACGGAATCGGAATAATATTTCCCACGATACAGATCGGCAGTGCCTTCGCAGCCGATATCTTCAGCAAAGAAGCTGCCAGAAGGCCGCCGCGAAGCTCCAGTATCGGGATCATAGAAATGATGAACACAGCTCCCTCGGGAGAGATAAACTGGCAAGGTGGTGTGAAAACCATTGTACCAGTACTTCCATAGTACCTCCTTAACTGTTATTTCTGCAGATATTCCGTCAGAATTTACCAGCTTTTTCATCTCCTCATCGGTACCGATGGTGATACGGAGATGATTGTCGATCCTGTCCTTCGGGAAATATCTTACATAGATATGTTTCTCCTCAGTGCTGCGAAAAAGCTCTTTGGCCGGACAGCTCTCATGTGTGGCAAAGATAAAGTTGATCTGAATCCTGAAGGAAAATCCAAGCCTCCTGAGCTCTGCCTTTGTCCACTCTCTTGTTGTAATGATCTTATGGCAGCATTCCTCAAAATATGCCTTATCCTCCATAGATGCTACACCAGCCGCGATAGTAGTACGATCCATGGTATAGGAGTTAAAGGAGAATTTTACATCATTCAGATAATTGATCAGCTCCGGATTTCCGAATACATATCCAATACGCATTCCTGCAAGAGATCTGGACTTGGAGAATGTCTGCACAACAAGAAGATTATCGTATTTTTCAATCAGAGGAAGTGCGGATGCTGCTCCGAAATCCACGTACGCCTCATCTACGATCACGATACTCTCCGGATTCTTTGCCACGATCTCCTCAATCTCAGAAAGCGGCATCTCTACACCTGTCGGTGCATTTGGATTCGGAATACGATTCCACCATTCTCACGCAAGTAGTCTTCCTTGCGGATATGGAACTCCTCATCCAGTGCCGGACGCTCATAAGGAATACGGAAAAGATCTGCCCATACATCATAGAAAGAATAAGTGATGTCCGGGAACAGGATCGGTTTCTCTGAATTAAAAATGTGAGAAAACACATAGCCAGTACGTCATCGGAACCAACGCCTGTAAATACCTGCTCGTCCTTCAGGCCGTAGAACGCGGCAATACTGTGTACCAGGTCTCCTGCTGTCGGATCCGGATAAAGTCTCAGGGTATCAGAATCAAGGGCCTTCAACGCCTTCTCCACACCCGGAGCCGGTGAATATGGATTCTCGTTTGTATTCAGTTTGATCATGCCGCTCTCATTTGGCTGCTCGCCAGGAGTATACGGCACTACTTTTCGTATATTAGCTTCCCATGGTTTCATGCTGTGCTTAACCTCCTATCATATCCTTTTGCTATTGTACTCACTGCGAAGACATTTGTCAAAGGGTAATACCACCTGCTGGGAAACAAAAGACACCCGTACCGAGTTACGGAGTACGGGTGTCTGATATATTCTTCTTAATGAAGGGCTGTTTTGGTTCGTATCAGGCGTTTAAGATCAGATACGTGCTACGCCTGTTGCTTTTGCTGCCTCTGCTACTGCTTTTGCGACAGCCGGTCCGACTCTCTTGTCGAATGCCTTCGGAATGATATACTCCGGAGAAAGCTCCTCATCTGTGATCAGATCTGCAAGAGCCTTGGAAGCTGCGATCTTCATCTCATCGTTGATATCGCTCGCTCTCACATCCAGCGCGCCACGGAAGATGCCCGGGAAAGCCAGTACATTATTAATCTGGTTCGGGAAATCACTTCTTCCTGTGGAAACAACTTTTGCTCCGCCAGCCTTTGCATCATCCGGGAAGATCTCCGGAGTCGGATTTGCACATGCAAAAACAATGGCATCCTTGTTCATGGTCTTAACCATCTCTGTTGTAACTGCTCCAGGTGCGGAAACACCGATAAATACATCTGCGCCAACCAGCATCTCTGCAAGAGATCCCTGTTTCTTCTGAAGGTTTGTGAGCTTGCTCATCTCTTCCTTAACCGGGTTCATTCCTTCTGTACGTCCCTCATAGATGGCACCCTTTTCTGTCGCAGAGTGTAACATCCTTGAAGCCTGCTTTCAGAAGAAGTCTGCAGATAGAAATAGCAGCTGCACCTGCACCGTTCATAACGATACGAACATCCTCTTTCTTCTTTCCGACAACCTTCAGAGCATTTGTCAGACCTGCAAGTGTGATAACTGCAGTTCCGTGCTGGTCATCGTGGAAGATCGGAATATCACATTTTTCTTTCAGTTTTTTCTCTATCTCAAAGCATCTCGGAGCGGAGATATCCTCAAGGTTTAACACCACCGAAGGATCCGGAGATCATGTAAATAGTATTTACGATCTCGTCTACATCATGGCTCTTAATGCAAAGCTCAGGGAATGCATCTACATCACCAAATGCCTTGAAAAGGACACATTTACCTTCCATAACCGGCATACCGGCTTCTGGTCCAATGTTTCCAAGTCCAAGAACAGCAGGAACCGTCTGTAACTACCAGGCACATATTCCATCTTCTTGTCAGGTCATAAGACTTGTTCACATCCTTCTGGATCTCCAGACATGGCTGTGCAACACCCGGTGTATATGCAAGTGACAGGTCATCTTTATTCTCAACCGGCACTCTTGTAACAACCTCAATCTTACCTTTCCAATCTCCGTGCAGTCTTAATGACTCTTTTGCATAATCCATTTTCTTTTTCCTCCTTGGATAATTATGATATATTTCATTTCAAAAGGATTACCTGAATTAATAATTACCATTGAAGAATTTACTGTCCTTCGGAAGCTCATAGCCTTCAAAATAAGAGCCAAAATCAAGCTTCAGATAACTGCAGAGATCAGCAAGCTCTACCATGGTATTGTCGTTGACCGGAATGCCATTCTCTTTTCTGTCTTTTCAGCAGCTACCTCTTTCTCGCCGTGTGTATAGATCCTGTCCTGACCGTCTGCCTTCGGACTCTCCCGAAGTGCCTCAAGATATTCTGAAAAATGCTTGCGGATCGCATCCGAATCTCCGAATGCCGCCGGGTTGATTGCCATAAATCCATGGCAGATACCGGTCTTATCCGGAATGTACAGCACTTGTCGGAGGTAACGCCCATGGAAAGAATAGAGCTGAACAGCTCACAGAGCATTCCATAGCCATAGCCCTTATGGCTTCCGCTGACTTCCTCGTTTCCACCAAGTGGCATGATTCCGCCGCCCTTCTTGGCTACGATGTTTGGCAAGTACATCCGGTGCATTATTGCTGGCATGACCGTTTTTGTCAAGTGCCCAGCCATCCGGAAGAGGCTTGCCCATCTTATTATACATTTCCAGTTTACCTCTGGTTACAACTGTTGTGGAACAGTCAAAGAAAAAACGGATACGGGTCTGCAGGCATAGCGACTGCGATCGGGTTGGAGCCCAGCATAGCCTTTCTTCCAAAAGTCGGTACCATGATCGCCTCCCGGAGTTGGTACATGCCATTCCAAGAAGGCCTTCATGGCAGGCCATGTTCGCATAATATCCTGCAATACCGAAATGATTGGAATTTCGTACACTTACGATTCCCACACCCAGTTGTCTTTGCCTTCTCAATTGCCTTTTCCATAGCAAAATGGCTGATCAGCTGGCCCATCCCGTTATGTCCGTCTATCACGGCAGAAATCGGTGTTTCAAAACAACTTCCGGTTTCGCCTGGGGATGAATAGTCCCCTTCTCGATTCCTTTATGGTAACGAACCATCCTCTGCATTCCGTGGCTCTCGATCCCATACAGATCAGCAGTCAGAAGAACATCTTTAATGATGCTTCCTTCTTCCTCAGAAAAAGCCAAACGCTTTAAAAAACGTCTCCGCAGAAATGGTTCAGTGTGTCATAACTCCATTTTACATATCCCATAATCGCAAGTCCTTTCTCCTGATATTTCCGGCAGGTTACCGCCCACGCTGTGGCCTGCTACATATTTTATATGATACTGCAGGGGGTACAGTAACCTTCATCCTGTGCTGTCTCGTCTTATGCTGTCCTGCCTCATGCTATCTTACCTTACGCTGTCTAGTCTCATGCTGTCCCAACTTACGCTGTCTCATCTTATGCTGTCTCGTCATGAAGCCTTTCAGGATGCTGCCATAATATCAAACTTTTTGGTATTACCAATACAGTCCCTATTATAGCACGCGGTCTTACCAAAATCAATAGTGGTCTTACCAGATTAACGGGATTTTTACTGAAGTTTTATTTAATTTTTCAGGTGGATCAGCGATGAAATACAAGGCTGTTCTCCCCCTGCTGCTGCGCAATCTCCAGTATATATTTCTCAATGGTTTCCATATGTTCGCGCATCAGCTTCTCCGCCTGGTTCCGGTCTCCGGAAATAATGGCTTCCCACCAGCCTTCTGTGCTGGTCATCCACCTCAAGAGCGGAATTATGTTTCTGCATAATATAGGCTCGGGTGCCGGAAATGATCTCCTCTGTCAGCTGCGCTGCCGCATCCAGAACATTATAGATCATAGGATTCCCTGCGATCCTGCCAATCTTCGTATGAAGCTTCTTATCAAGACCTGCACGGGCTTTCTCGTCCTCTGAGCTCTCCAGCTGTGCCAGGATGGAACGCAGATCTAATGCATCCTTCTCCGTACAATTCCCGGCTGCAAGAAGCGCAGCCTCCTGCTCCAGCGCAGAACGAAGTTCCTGTACCTGCTGTACATGGCTGTTATTCAGCTGAAAAAAGAAGGGCCAGTGGTGCAGAAAGCCACTGATCCATATTCTCGGTAATATAGTTGGCTCCGCCGCGGACCGTTGTGACAATTCCCATCAGCTCCAGTGCCCGCAGGACTTCACGGACAGCAGGTCTGAAACTCCCAGTGATTCTGCCATAACACGTTCCGCAGGTAAAGTGTCCCCCGGCTTCAGTTCTCCCCGCCGGATATTTTCTATGCTCTGCGCTAATATTCCGTCAAATGCTCGTTCTTCTGTAATCTTTTTTGTAAACATGTCGTCCGTTTCGGCCGCCTTCCTTTATTATTGTGTTGCCTTCCTTTACATAAAAATCCCGGAATATAGACAAGTGGATATTTACCATTCTCAGTCATCATGCAGTTCTGCACCAGATGATCGCTCTGCAGCCATTCAGTCAGTCTGTGCATTTTGACTATTTGCCCTCTCTATTTTCCGGACTTTTATAGTAAATATTATATAATTCCCCAATTTAATCAATAGTAAATAATAAATTGGTAAGACATATTATTTTGTTACTGTTCACTGGTAACATTCCGCGAGGTGTTTTTTGCGAACAAAGTTCACAGAAAGCCCGAGACATAAATTTATGCGATTAGCATAAATTCTGTGCATCGCGAAGCGTGTTACTGTGAACGGAGTGAACAGTAATATTATTTTTATTCCATTATTGAGAATGTTTTCCACTTCCTCCATCTGTCCCAGAAGCATTTTCTGGCGGTCGTCAAAAGAAGACCTTTATTATGCCTGTAATACTGGTCAGAACCGTTCTCCCGAATGAACCAGAGACTATAATAGTTGGCATTCAGTTCTGTGATAAATGCCACCATTTCCTGGCTGTCCCCAAAAGCAGCTTCCATGAAGTCGAAGACGTTCTGAAGAGTAAGAGATATTTCATCGGTTCGATTTTCGTAGGCTTCGGTTTCGGATTCAAAGAGGGCTTTGACAAACTCATAGTTCCGGTTTGATGATGGAACTTCCGATTCTGCTGCGGCACTTCCGCCTCCTGCCAGCTCTGAACCTGACCCGGTTTTATCTGATCCGGTTGATTCCGATCCAATTGATCCCGAGGTTGATTTCAATCCGGACGCATTTTCAAAAAATGACACAACACGTTTCTGTATACGCTCCTGCTGTTTTGTAAGAAGCTCACTCTTTTTTCCTTTTCAAAATCCGCCTCTGCTTTTTCCAGGAGATTTTTTGCTGTGAGGCTGTCCTGATTTTCTCTCTGAAGTACACCATATAATCATACAGTTTCGTGAGGTAGGCATCGGTAAGATAGCATTCTGTAAAAAGCTCGCTGAGCTTTCCGTTGAGAAGGCTTACAATGCTCAAATGCTCGTCCAGAGAGGCTGTGCGGATCTTACCCAGAGTAATGGGATCCCACTTTCCTTTCAGGATGTCCTCCACTTTATAGTCCGTTCTGTACTTATAATAAAGAGCCAGATAGCCTGCAAAATCCTTCGCGATCATCCTGTGCTGAATGTACTGACTGACCACCTCACGGTCTACGTTTTTCCAAGGATCTCATAAACCTGGATCAGACGGGAAAAGATCCTCCCAGCCTCTGGCTGTTGCAAAATCTTTCCATCTACAGTATTCTCCACCCTGTAGAAATTTTTTCTGAAGCTCCAGATAGGGAGATCACCGCCGGATGAATTCCTGCTGATAGGCGTATTCCTTCCATACATCAAAGTCTGCCTCCACATCGATCTTCTTGATACGGTCCAGAGTGACCACATCGAATTCCCGGACGGATTTGTTATATTCTGGCGGGTTGCCTGCTGTGACGATTACCCAGCCTTCCGGCACCTTCTGGTTTCCGAAGGTTTTTCCCTGAAGGAACTGCAGCATCATCGGCGCTAGTGTTTCAGATACGCAGTTGATCTCATCAATGAACAGGATGCCTTCTTTTTCAGATCTGTTTTTTCCATTTTGTCGTAAACGGACGAAATGATCTCACTCATGGTATATTCCGTGACAGAAAATTCTTCCTCACCATAATTCTTTTTACAATAAAAGGAAGTCCCACAGCACTCTGCCTGGTGTGGTGGGTAATGGTATAGGAAACAAGAGCAATCCCGCATTCCCTTGCTATCTGTTCCATAATCTGTGTCTTTCCGATTCCCGGAGGGCCCATAAGAAGGATCGGTCTCTGTCGGATCGCCGGGATCCGGTACTCACCGAATTCGTCCTTTGAAAGATATGTTCTATGGAATCTCTGATCTCCTGCTTTGCTCGTTTTATGTTCATGGTATTCTCCTTTTCACGGCATATAAAAACTGCCTGCAGGATTCTCCGCCTAAAACGGGTTGCCTTGCGCGACATCTACAAAAATATGCCTGAATCCAATGATAAATCGAAAATTGAATTCAGGCAAGTTTTTCACTACTATATAATTTTTTTTTTATTCTGCTGTCAGTGTGTGTATCAGGTTCAGAATACGTCCCGCAGACATTCTGACAACTTCTTCCGAAAGCTTTCCGTCTTCAAAAGCTTTTCGGATATTTTCTGCATCGGCTGCATTACCAGGCATGATAATATCATTTCCTGCTGTCACGCATTTCCACGGAATACTTCCATCTTCCGGAACCGTTGTATTCCAGTCTGACATGATCACACCGTCAAATCCCCATTCTTTTCGGGCAATGGCTGTACAGAGATCAACACTGTTTGCAGCATGGACACCATTCAGTAAATTATAGGAAGACATGATTGCCACCGGTCTGCTTTCTTTAACTGCAATCTCAAAACCACGCAGGTAAATTTCCCTCAGGGCACGTTCTGATACCTGTGCATCTACGCCCATACGATTATCTTCCTGATTGTTGCAGGCAAAATGCTTAACGGTAACACCGCAGCCAGGTCTGCTCTGCACTCCTTTGTCATGGCTGCTGCCATGATTCCGGAAAGCAGCGGATCTTCGGAATAATACTCAAAATTTCTGCCGCACAGAGGTTTCTCTGAATATTTAGACCAGGTGCTAGCCAGAGATCTATGTGGAATTCTTCCATTTCTTCTGCCACCGCTATTCCAACTTTTTCCACAAGGGCAGTATCCCAGGTCTGAGCCAGTGCAGTTCCAACCGGAAATGCCGTACAGAACTGATAATATCTGTCTGCGTTTTCGTGAATCTCATCTGTTCTCAGGTATCCGTTTTCCAGAGATCCAAGGACACCGATTCCATACTGTGTCTGTTTCTCTGTCTACTTCATAATTCTGCTGAAGTCTCAGTCCTGCCGGCCCATCGGCCATGATCAGTGGGGAAAACGCCATATTGCTCATAAAGAGCAGCCGTGGTCTCACCGGCAGAACCAGGAACACGGATTCCTGCCGCCCCCAGATTACTGGAGATTCCAGCAATATTTCCATAAACAGCGGGAGCAGATCCTTTGCAGGAATCTTATTTTCCGGTTGGCAGGTGCATTCTGTTCTCTTCTCTGGTTCAGGATAATAGATATATCTTCCAATCTTCTCATTCTCTGCCTTCTCTTTCCATTTCAGAGTTCTGGCAGAAAGATTCTGGCGGTCATAAACTTCTTCAGTAATATCAGTCTGATTCTCAAGGATATTCGTTTTATCCAGGATCACACTCTCCGGCACTTCAAGCATTGCAGCCAGCGTAAGCGATGCAATGCTGTTTCCGACCCAGACAGCATAATAACCTTTTTCAGCAATCCAGGCATGCTGCTCTTCGGAAAAATATGCCAGTGTCTTTCTGTCGATCCTGATTTTCAGCAGTTCTTTTTCCCCGGCTTCAGAAGTTTTGTTTTTGCAAAGCCAGCCAGCCGACGGTATTCCTTCCTGATTCATCCTGTGGAAGAGACACATAGACCTGCACGACCTCTTTTCCCGAAAAAGTTTCTCCTGTATTCGTTACCTCTGCTTCAACTTCAACGCCATCCCCTGATGTTTTCATCCCATGGAAGCGTATCTGCATTTCTGTGTAAGAAAGTCCATATCCAAACGGAAACAGCGGTTTTACACCAAAAGTATCAAAATAACGATATCCTGTATAAATTCCTTCCTTGTACTCTTCTCTTTCAAGCTTGCCATTAAGATAGCTGTATTCCTCTGCACACGGATAATCCTCATACCTTCTGGCCCATGTTGCAGTCAGCTTGCCGCCTGAGTTACCTTTCCCAGAAGGACATTGGAGAGGGCAAGTCCGCCTCTTTGTCCAAGCTGGGAAATATTCAGGACAGCACAGATATTTTCTGTTTCTTCCAGAATATCTGTCAGTTCTACCGGACCGCCGGAATTCAGGATAAGTACTATAGGAATCTTCTGTGCATCAAGGAACCGATATCCTCCTGCTCCGTCTGCTCAGATAATAATCTCCTCGACCCTGCGCCTATCCTTTTCCCTCACCGGAAATCCTGCTTACCACATAGATTGCTGTCTGGGCATCGACAGTATCTTCTGCTGTGACTGCAATGGCCTTCCGGCATTGCAAAGGATTTTCCGCATAGGCATCAAAGGATTTTCCAAAACTTTGCTTCTTCCAGTATTTTTCTTTCCATGCCCGGCGTGCTTCTGCGTATATTGACTCATAATTGGCCAGCCATTTCTCGCTTACGATCTGAATACCGTTTTCTTTCAGTCCCTGATAAATAGAAATGTTACTTCTGTTATTCACATCACCGGAACCTGTTCCGCCTTTCACTGTCTTTTCCCGCACCGGCGCCGTATAAACCTATTTTCGTGGAAATATTCAGAGGGAGTATAATCAGCACCACGAAGTGTTGCAATCAGGATTGGAACAGTCATCTTGCTTTTTGACTGGATAACCAGAGCAGGAACGAAGTAGTTGTTCCAGGAACCAACAAATGTAAAAATCGCCTGTACTGCTATCGCTGGTTTCATGATCGGCAGTACAATACTGTTGAAAGTACGGAACTCTCCGGAGCCGTCAATTCTGGCTGCTTCTACCAGGGACATCGGCAGGGAGGACTGAAGGTAGCTGTACATAAAGTAAAAGACTGCCGGAGATGCAACGGACGGAATGATCAGCGGAAGTAAAGGAGTCATATAATCCCATCTTTGTGATCAGTCGTAAAAAGCCCATTGCTGTTACCTGTGTAGGCATGACGAGAATCGCCATGATAAAGGTAAAAGCTGCATTCTTCATTTTGAAATCATAGGCATATAGACCATAAGCTGTCAATGAAGAAAAATATGTACATAATACTGCACTGCATCCCTGATACGATCAAACTGTTCAAAATTCCACGGAACATCGGAAAGCTTCCGTCATTCGCTACATTTTTAGATTTGTCCAAGAAAATATTTTCCGGGAAGTGCTGAAAATCCTTTCTGCAGATCCGCATGGGAACGTGTTGCATTTACAATCAATACATAAAAGAAAAAGAGACACATAAAAGATAAGAGAATCAATACGGTATGTGCCAGTATGCTACGTCCACGACTTGACTTTGTTTTTGATTTCATTATCTCTTTCTCCTTTCTTCTCTTGCACTCTTTTTCGCTGCTTTCTTAGATCCGTCTGGATCATTGTCGTTGGTCATTCTGTAAACAAAGAAGCAGAGGATACCACTGATGATGAACAGGTAAACAGACAATGCTCCTGCCATACCATAATTCTTGCTCTTCAGATGGCTGTTCAGGAACATAATCAGTGTCATGGATGTTCTGTCCGGATTACCCTGTCCGTTTGTGAGAATCTGCGGTACATCAAACATCTGAAGACCACCGATGATAGATGTGATCAGTGTGTAAGCAAGGATCGGACGAATCAGTGGCAGTGTGATATAGAAAATCTCTGAATTCCATTGCATCCATCCAGGTCAGATGCCTCGAAGACGTCCTGACTGATTCCCATGATTGCTGCCATCAACATAATTGTTGTATTACCAAACCACATAAGGAAGTTCATAAATCCGACCAGAGATCTGGTTCCGATTACAGAACCAAGGAAATCTATCGGATTTTTAGGATTCCGATTGACATCAGAATTGAGTTAATCGGTCCATTTGTTGAGAACATTGTAAAGAATAACAATGCAAATGCAGATGCCATAATCAGGTTTGGAAGATAAATGACAACTTTGAAAAACTGCTGCCCTCTAATCTTTAATCGGACATCAGTGAACCACGCTGCAAGTACCAGCGCGATCACAATCTGAGGTATAAATCCGATCATCCACAGAATTAAAGTATTCGCTCCATATTTCAGCATATCTGAATGAAGAAGACTCACATAGTTTGCCATTCCTATAAAATTCGGTCCAACCTCTTTAATTCCTGAACGGTAATATTCAAAAAACTATACCTTACTGTATCGATCAACGGTATCAATGAGAAAAATAATGTATGTTACGAAAAAAGGAAGAATAAATATATATCCCCATTTTCCATAATCAATACTTTTTTTCTTTTTTCTTCATAATGGTTCTTCCTTTCCACAATATCTTCTAACAGAACAGAGGCTCTGCTGTCACAGAGCTCCCTGCGTTAGTAGCTGTTCATTCCAGACATTATTCTGGCCAAACAACCTCTGTAATGTCAGGATAACGTTCTTTGAATTGCTGTTTCAAAGTTTGCTTTTGCTTTGTCATAGTCTACCTGACCCTGGAAGTAATCGCTGAAAGCATTCTGGATCAGCTCTACGCAGCCCTGGTCATATGCAGAAAGCGGTGCGATCTTGATATTCTCTGCAACCGGTGAGAAATACGTAAATGGATTCTGTCCACCAAGGAAGTCAGAAGAAAATGTTGCATCATCTTTTGCTGCTTCCTGCATACCGGATTTTTGTATTTGTAAAGTCAGCATAGTCCTTGGAAATCTTTAATAAGGTGTCTTTGTCTCCAGTCAGTGCAAGGATGATATCTTTGACATGTTCCGTATTGTCTGTTCCTGTTGCTGCCTGAATGTAAGAGCCGCCCCAGTTGTATTCCTGTGGAGGATTTGTAACACCCCACGCGCCTTTTTTGCCATCCCAGTTTGGCTTTAGCGTGAAATCAATTCCCCATGCCGGTAAAAGGAATGCA
>VOFB01003138.1_pt1 | contig 22457 bp, 28 predicted proteins | sample 5384141 | NCBI WGS metagenome assembly VOFB01 (sample SAMN12384721, study PRJNA508395) | human gut metagenome | isolation source: healthy gut A | host: Homo sapiens | reverse complement strand
AAAGACGGGCACGGCTCACGTTTTCCAGCTTGCCACAAAAACGAGCCGATGAACGTTCCAGCTGCCACCGGTGGTGTCCACAGCCCGGTGTCCACAGCCCGGACTTTCCGGCAGGGGGCAAAGCCGTGGGCGGTGCGGGTGTAAGCGTGGGCACCGGCGCTGCCGCAGGTGTAGAGCACCAGCTGTACATGGCCCACAAACAGCTGCGGCAGGGCGGCTTCAATATCACTGGTGCCAGTCAGAAATTCCAGCTCTTCGTCCGAGATTTTGAGGATGTTGGACAGCGGCAGGAACTGCAGCACGGTCTGGCGCAGCATCTCCCGGTCGGGCCAGAGGGGAAAACGGAGGCTCGGGTCAAAGCTCACGATCGCACCAGCTTCGCGTGCGGCGGCAATGGCCGCAAGATGGGCGTGGCGCATGGGGCTGTCCACCAGCGAGACGCTGCAGAAGTGCAGGGCAAAAGCGTCGCGGAACCAGGCCAGGTCAATCTGCTCCGGGGCATACAGCAGGTCGGCCGAGGGCTTGCGGTAAAAGCTGAAGGTGCGGTTGCCGTCCTCCTCCAGGCTCACGAAGGCAAGGGCGGTGTTGGCCTTGTCGGTAAAGGCCAGATGGGAGAGGTCGATGCCGCAGGCTTCCAGCTCCCGTGCGATTTTGTGGCCGAAGGGGTCATCGCCCAGCTGGCTCAGAAAAGCACTTTTGCCGCCCAGCCGGGCAAAGGCCGCGCACACGTTGGCCGGTGCGCCGCCAGTGCGCGGGCTGAACGAGGGAACCTCGTCAAAAGAACAGCCCACCTTGGACGGGATCATATCGATGAGTGCTTCGCCAATGGAAAACAGTGTGCTGCCGGACATAGAGAACCTCCCAAATTAAGATGCTGGTAATAAAAGACTCCCCCGGCGAGGGGGATGATTTTGTGACCGCTCCCAGTGTAAGGGCCAGAGCCCGGGCTGTCAATGCTTTTTGCGCGGTACAGGGCGTTTTTGTGTTGACTTGCATTTTGAGGTGTGCTAAAATATGCCGGTATGCGTAAAAATGCCATGAAAGGGAACCTGGATGAACCTGACAAAGCAATTCTTCAAATATGTATCGCAGAACATTTTCGGCCTGCTGGGCACCTCGTGCTACATTCTGGCCGATACCTATTTTATCTCGCAGGCGGCGGGCACCGACGGCGTGACCCCTGCTCAATCTCTGCCTGCCCATCTACAACTTCATCTTTGCCATTGGTGCCATGGTCGGGCTTGGCGCGGCTACCCGCTACGCCATCCTCAGGGCACAGGGAGATGAACGCTGTCAGCGCTATTTTTCCAATGCCATCTTCTGCGCCTGTGTGCTCAGCGTGCCGTTCCTGCTGGTGGGCATTTTTGCGCCCGGCGGCCTTCTGCGGCTGATGGGCGGTGACGCGGGATCGTGGCGCTGGGTATCCCGTATGCCCGTATCTTCCTTATGTTCACGCCGTTCTTCATGTGCAACTACATCGTTTCGGCCTTTACCCGGAACGACGGCGACCCCTCACTGGCCATGGTGGCCACTCTGAGCGGCAGCCTGTTCAATGTGGTGTTTGACTATATTTTCATGTTTCCCATGGGTCTGGGGCTGGCCGGTGCGGCGCTGGCCACCGCCGTGTCTCCCATCATCAGCATTTCCATCTGCAGCCGCCACTTCTTTAAAAAGGAGAACAGCGTGCAGTTCGTGCGCCAGCGCCCCTCGGCAAGGCTGCTGGGCCAGAGCTGCCAGCTTGGCATCTCCGGCTTTGTGGGTGAGATGTCCTCCGGCGTTACCACCACCGTATTCAACTTCTTGCTGCTTCGGCTGGCAGGCAATGTGGCTGTGGCAGCCTATGGCGTCGTGGCAAACTTTGCACTGGTGGCGACGGCCATCTTCAATGGCGTCTCCCAGGGCGCGCAGCCGCTGGTGAGCCAGTGCTACGGCAAAGGCGACCGGGCCGGGCCAGAAAGCTGCTGCTTCTCGGCAGCGGCACAGCGCTGGTGCTGGCCGCTGTGCTGTACAGCGTGGTCTTTGGTGCCACCGATGCACTGGTGGCCATCTTCAACAGCGAAAACTCCGCCCTGATGGCCCAGTTTGCCCACATGGGGATGCGGCTGTACTTCATCGGCTACTTCTTTGCGGGGTGCAACATCGTGGCGGCGGGCTACCTCGGCGCTGCGGACCGCCCGGCAGAGGCGTCCATCACCTACATCTGCCGTGGCATGGCGGCCATCGTGGTCTGCTCGCTGGTGCTGAGCCGCCTGTTTGGCATGAATGGTGTGGGGCAGCGTTCCCGGCATCGGAACTGCTCACCGCAGTGCTGACCCTGTTTTTGCTGCTGCGCGGTAAAAAGCAGACCGCATAGCCTTTAAATATAAAGCTCCTGTTCGCGCAGAGATTCCTCGGGCGAAAGCCCACTCTGCGCGGCGTGACCGGCCATTGCCCGCCACTGTGCGGGGATTGGCCGGTTTCTTTTTGAACACCGGCACAGGTAGTTGGCACCGGAAAAGCCGCACAGGCTGGCTACCACGTCCAGTGTGTATTCCCGGTGGAGCAGCAGCCGCTGGGCTGCTTCAACGCGCACCGTGGTGAGGTATTTGCCCGGCGGCACGCCAATGGCTGCGGTAAAGGTGCGCACCAGATGGCTCTTGGACACGCCCAGCCGTTCGCTCAGCTCCTCCACGCCGTAAAGGCCCGCGTAGTTTGCGCGGATGTCCTCAATGGCGGCCTGCACCAGCGGCGGCAGGGCGGACGCGGCACTGTCGGCATCGGCCAGCTCACACAGCAGTGCGTAGGCCAACTGGCTGCGGGCACGGCTGTGGGCGGCCTTTTCCTCAGCAAGGCGGTCCATCAGTTCGGCAGCGGCCGGGCAGGAACCGCCCTTGGCAAGGAAGGGCAGTTCGTGCAGCCCGGCCAGAAACTGGGAAGCCGCCTGCCCGGTAAGCTGGACGCAGAGCAGATGGCAGATGCTTTCCGGCACAAGGGCCAGCGGGGCACGGCTCAGGATCAGGTGCCCGGCAGGCACGGACTGCGGCGGCAAAATGAGCGCTGCCCCAGCGGCAGCGGCCCGGCAGCAGGTACGGATGCAGAGCACTGGCCGCTGGACACAAGGCACACCCACAGTCCTTCGCCGGAGAGGGTGAGGGGGCAGACAGCTGCAGATCCTGCACGGAAGCGGGAAAAGGCGATGGTGTTCCAGTCAAAAAGCAATATCTGACACCTCTAATCAATAAAATGCTATTTTATATCACAAAATTATCTGCTATTATAGTACCAACGAACGAACACGCCGTCAAGAGCGTGGGAACCTTAAAAATTATGGAGGCAAACGACTATGGCTTCGATCAGCTGCCAGCACATCTATAAGATCTATCCGGGTGCTACTGCTCCCTCTGTTACCGACTTTAACCTGGAGATCCAGGATAAGGAATTCATCATCTTCGTCGGCCCCTCTGGCTGCGGCAAGTCCACCACCCTGCGCATGATCGCCGGTCTGGAGGAGATCTCCAAGGGCGAAATGTACATCGGCGGCCGTCTGATCAACGATGTTCCCCCCGAAGGATCGTGATATCGCAATGGTGTTCCAGAGCTACGCTCTGTACCCCCACATGACCGTTTACAAGAACATCGCTTTCGGTCTGGAACTGCGCAAGACCCCGAAGGACGAGATCGACAAGCGCGTGCACGAGGCTGCTAAGATCCTGGAGATCGAGCACCTGCTGGACCGCAAGCCGAAGGCTCTGTCCGGCGGCCAGCGCCAGCGTGTTGCTCTGGGCCGTGCAATGGTCCGTAACCCGGCCGTCTTCCTGCTGGACGAGCCTCTGTCCAATCTGGATGCCAAGCTGCGTACCCCGATGCGTACCGAGATCATCAAGCTGCACAAGAAGCTGGCTACCACCTTCATCTACGTTACCCACGACCAGACCGAGGCTATGACCATGGGCGACCGTATCGTGGTTATGAAGGACGGCATCATCCAGCAGGTCGATACCCCGCAGAACCTGTACGATATGCCTTGCAACATGTTCGTTGCTGGCTTCATCGGCAGCCCCCAGATGAACTTCCTGGACGGCACCCTGATCAAGAAGGGCGACCTGTACGGTGTTGACCTGGGCGGCGACGTGATCCCCTGCCCAAGGAGAAGACCGCAGACGGCAAGCTGGATGCTTACGTCGGCAAGAAGATCAAGATGGGCATCCGTCCCGAGGACATCGACGATGAGCCCGAGTTTATGGCAAAGCACGCTGACTGCCAGCTGGATGCTCAGGTGGACGTCTCCGAAATGATGGGCGCTGAGATCTACCTGTATCTGGAGTACAAGGGCAACAAGATGACCGCTCGTGTGGCTCCCACCTCCAAGGCTCGCAACGGAGACACCGTCCGCGTTGCATTCGATCCCCACAAGGTCCACCTGTTCGACGTCGAGACCGAGCTGACCATCCTGAACTAAACATTTTAGCGACGATCATTTTGATCCTCCTATCATAAGAAAAACCGCCGAAGGAAAGAAACCTTCGGCGGTTTTTCGTTTGTGTGTTCAGCTTTACGCTTCAATGGACCCGTGCTCCTTTCATTTGCTGGCAGTGCCGGGCGCGGGCTGGCGCACCAGCTCAACAAACGCTTTCATCTGAGGGGTCAGCCATTTATCCCGGTGGTAAAACAACTGGCGGTGCATCTCCACGGTGCAGTCCGGCACATTCAGCCGGGCAAGACGACCTGCGGCCAGCGCCGGACGCACGATGTATTCCGGCAGGAACGAGAGGCCCATGCCCTGCTCCACCATCTGGCACAGCAGCGCAGCGCTGCCCAGCTCCAGATAAGGGTGGATGGCAAGGCCGCGGGCGGCAAGGCACTGATCCAAAGCGTCGCGGTAGCTCATGCCGCGCTCAGTGAGCAGAAATTCCTGCCGGGGCAGCTCTTCCAGCGTAACAGCTTCCTGCCCGGCAAGCGGGTGAGCCGGACGGTGCAATAAAACACACCGGCTCCGGCACATCCGCCGCAAGCACCAGATTGGGCTGCAGCAGGGGCTGATCCAGCGTGTAGGCCAGATCGACCTGATTGGTGCCCAGCATCTGCAGCATCCCGTCTGCCGTGGTGGTACACAGCACCAGCTCCACCTGCGGGCACAGGGCATGGTAGCGCTTGAGCAGACCAGGCAGGAAGGTGGAGCACACCGAATCCGCCAGCGCGATGCGCAGACTGCCGCTGATCTGCCGGGCGGGCTGCAGGGCGGCCTGCGCCTGCTGGGCCGTGGCCAGCAGGGTGCGTGCATAGCCTAAAAAGGTCTGGCCCGCATCGGTGAGCCGCACGGTCTTGCCCACGCGGTCGAACAGCGGTGCGCCCAGCTCTGCTTCCAGCTGTGCGATCTGGGAGGACACCGCCGACTGGGAATAGCCCAGCTGCCGCGCAGTGCGGGAAAAAGCTGTGCAGCTCGGCGATGTGCAAAAAGGTATTGATGTTCCGCAGTTCCATAAACGCTTCCTCTCAGCGGCGGGCGATGCCGGTCACGGTGAGCACCTCGCCATCCACGGTAAAATGCACCTCTACCGGGCCGAACTCCATGCCGTACACCCGCTGAGGGTCGTGCTGGTAGGAGGGGCGCGGGTCACCTGCCAGTACGCCGGTCAGGGCGGCGCGGTCGGCCTGCGGCACCTGTGCCAGCAGCTCCGGCGGGAACGCTACCTGCAGATGGTGGGACTGGGTCTGCCCCGTGAAGCCCTCGGCGGCGTCCGGGTGGCAGTCGGCGTAGGGGAGATAGGGCTTGATATCGTAGATGGGGTGCCATCCATCAGGTCGGCACCGCGCACGATGAGCACCGGGCCAACGTCCGGCCGGTGCTCGATGCCTTCCAGACGCACGCTGGAAAGGCCCAGAGGATTGGGACGGAAGGGCGACCGGGTGGCGAACACGCCCATGCGGGTGTTGCCGCCCAAGCGCGGCGGGCGTACAGTGGGGACCAGCTGTCCCGCACCGCGCCGGAGAACTGCCACACCAGCCAGATGTGACTGAAATCTTCCAGACCGCGCACGGCATCGGCATTGCGGTATTCGGGCGTAAAGATCACCTCGCCGCGCAGCTCGTCCACAAGGCCGCTCTGGCGCGGGATCCCGAACTTGGTGGGAAAGGCAGTATGGATATGGGCAATGACCTTCAGGGGTCATCTCTTCAGGTGCAGTGGGCATGGCGAACTCCTTTTAATAGATCTTTTTCAGGGGCATTCCGGCGGGATGCCGTACCGTGCCCGGAATGCGTCCAGTTCCTGGGGCGTGCGGATGAGCTGAACGTCCTCAAAATGGCCATCCGGGGAGATGAAACCGGCCACCTGCTCCCGGTGCAGATGCTGCACCGCAGTGCAGGCTGCTGGGTGGCGGGGTCGTAAGAATGGGCAGGCTTTTTGCGGGAGAAAAACATGAGAAGCCTCCTTCTTTTATGAAACGTGCCTGAAAGACTGCAGGCGGCTCACAGCCCCCGGCACAGGCCGACGGCCCGGCCCTCGATGTGCAGCTCTTCCAGCTGCGGGCCGGTAAAGATCATGGGTGGGCAGACGGCGGCATTGTCCGCAAGCAGCATCACAGCATCACCCTGCCGGTGGAAGTGCTTGAGGGTGGCCTCGCCGCCAATGCGCACTGCGGCGATCTCGCCCTGCTCCACCTCCGGCTGGCAGCGAATGCATACGATGTCGCCGTCGCAGATGGTGGGGGACATGCTGTCACCGTGGCAGGTCAGGGCAAAGTCGGCGTGCCACGCGGCGGGAACGCCGATATAGCGTTCAATGTTCTGCTCTGCCGTGATAGGAGTGCCGCAGGCAATGGAACCAATCAGCGGGACCTGCGTCATGGCAGGCAGCGGCTCAAAGCCCGGCGGCGGACAGGGTGTGTCCAGCCCCAGCAGATAGGCAGGGGTGGTCTCCAACGCGGCTGCCAGCTCTTCCACCTTGGACTGCGGCAGGTCGTTGATGCCTTTTTCCAGCTTGGTAATGGAGGATTTGGACCGATAGCCCATGCGCTGGGCAAGCTCTTCCTGCGAAAGGCCCAGTTCTTTGCGGCGCAGATGCAGACGGGTAGAAAGCTCAGACATGCGAAACCTCTCTGAAAACGTATGGTTGTTCTGTAAAAAGAATGCTGTTACCAGAAGTATACCAAAAAATTGCATTAAAATCAACTTTTTCTGCGAATTTGCAAAAATGGGTTGACACTGAATCAATGCAGGGAATATACTACAACTAAAGATTGTAGAACGGCGTTGCCGATACGAAAAAAGGAGAGCGGAATATGGCAAATACTGAAATGATCCGGGATTATATCCGCGCCAGCGGGTACAAGATGCAGTATGTGGCACGAGCCTTGAAGATCAGCCCCAATGCACTGAACCTGAAACTGCAGGGGCGCACACAGTTCAAGCTGAGCGAAGCAGAACGGCTGAGCGCGGTGCTTGGTGTGAGCATGTACGAGCGGGATCTCTGCTTTTTGAAGAGCAGAACCGCCGCGAAGTGCTGGCACGCCGCGCGGATGAAAAGAGGAGGGCAGAACATGACAAGCGAGCAGAGAAAATCAGACGCGGCTGGCACTCTACCGGTATGGGATGCGGCAGCGTGCACGAAGCCCGGTGGAGCGCAGCTAGTGCGCCGCCATTGAGGAGGGCCTTGCCTATTACCGGCAAAACGACCCGCTGCGTGCGGATCTGTTCGAGCTGCGCTATGTGCAGCACCGCACGGAGGACGATGTGATCGATCAGCTGCACATCGGCCGCACTACTTTACCAGAAAGCCCATCAGGACCTGCTGAGCACCATTGCCGTGTACGCGGCAGAGCGCGGGTGTTTTACCGCGAGACGGAAAGTTCCGGAAAGCAGAATGCCCCCGGACGCTGCCAGCAGGCAATGTCCGGGGGCATTTTTGAACTCAGGCTTTTTTGTTCGGGTCCTGTTTTTCGCAGCGGCTGTGACAGGATGCACAGTTGCCGCCGCAGCCTTCGCCCTTCCAGCCGCCCTGCTTGAGATCCATACAACTGCCAGTGCAAACAGGATGACCAGAACGATCAGCGTAATGATTCCACGAAGTGTCAGCATTTTTGTACCTCTTTTCCCGGTGGGAAAGTTTCTGTGATCAGTATACACGATTTGGCATCAAAGGGCAACCGGAAAGCGGATACAAAAGTGTGATTTTTTAAAATTAGGGCTTGCATTTTGGCAAAGGCCGTGCTATAATAATCACGTTCCAGTTCGGAGCACACAAAACAAAATATGGAGGATTAGCTCAGCTGGTTAGAGCACCTGCATCACACGCAGGGGGTCTGGGGTTCGAGTCCCTAATTCTCCACCAACGTACATAAGGCCGTTTACCTGGGTAAGCCGTTTACCTGAGTCAAGGAAATGATTCAGGACGTGGATAAGTCTACCGTTATCGACAGTGGTGTAATTGACAGCCCGGTCTTGGGTAAAATTCCACCGATTGGTTTGTCTGGCATCCTTTCTGTTTTGTTATAGCAGGTTGTATTTTTATGATGCTCCAATGGTTTAAGATGAAGACGACATGAGAAAATCACACGTATTAACTTGCGCATTAACGTTATATTTTTTTTATAAAAAGGCAAAAAAGCAGCCCGGATTCTTCGTTCCGGGCTGCTTTTCAAGGAGGAATCTGTTCTGCTGCATCCCGCAGCGTAAGATAATTACAATTTTTCGTTGTTCAGCAGTTCCTGCATTGCCGTGGTCACAGACTCTTCATTGGCACCTTCTACCGTGATGTGCAGTACATCCCCGGGCTTTGCACCAAGGCTCATCAGTGCCATCACACGGGCAGCGTTTGCTGTTTTGGAGCCGCCGATCTTAGCAAAACTGATCTCGCAATCTGGGTGTGCCTTGGCAAGCTTTGCAATCTGACCAGCCGGTCTGGCATGGATGCCCAGCTGATCCTGCACGGTATACTCAAAATCTTTCATTGTTTCGTTTCCTCTTATACAAAAAATCACTTGTTGGCAGCGGCCTTGCGTGCCAGTTCCATGCAGCCCTTGCCATCCATGCGACCATAGGTCTGCATAGGGATCACACCAAAGCCCTTGCCCTTCTGCTCACACAGAGGCTTATATTCCTTTTCCAGATATCGCACCTGCGGACCCAGCAGCAGCACATCCCAGTCATCCAAAATATCCGGCACGGTACGCACAGGGCGTGCCTCGATGACATCGGACGCATCGGCAAACTTTTTCAATTATTGACCAGCAGGCTGGTGGACATACCTGCGGAACAAGCTAACAGGATCTTCATACTACTTACTCCTTTTCTGAATCATGATTTTACTTGCTTTCTTTCAGGGTCTGCACCGTCTGGTACAAATCCATAAACTGCTCGGCCATATCGCGCATCACCTGTGCCATGGTCAAATGGTCCTGTGCGTGCACCAGAATGATGTTTACCGGCACAGGATTGCCTTCGGCCTCCTGCTGCAGCATTTCGGTCTGGGCATCGTGGGCTTTTACCATGGTCTCATCGGCGGCAGCCAGATGCTTGCGGGCACCTTCAAAATCTCCTGCTTGCAGCAATCAATGGCCTGCATACTTTCCGCCTTAGAATCGCCTGCAATGCCAATCAGGGGTAAAGGATGCCTCGTATAATGCTTCCATATCTTCGCTCATAACGATTCATACTCCTTTGAGTCTTGCTGTTTTGTTTTTGAGTGTTATTCTCTCTGCTTCCACCGTTTTCCCCCACACAGAAGCCGCATGAACCAAGGTAATCCCGGCATTGAATCAGGCTTTTCACACGGGCGGTATCCTGCATGAAGGAGGTAATGGACAGATAGAACTTCTGAAGCTCAGGGTGCTCCCATCTGCGATAGAGATAAGCAGCACCACCCATGTACATCGTTTTTCTACCCAACGAATGGGTTCGTCCAGAATGCCTACAGCCACAAAAAAAGTTTTTCACTTAATACCTTGTACGCGTGCGGGAATGCCACCAGCGGGCAGAAATCCGTGCGAACAAGTTCTTCGCAGCAAGCCGCCGGCCAGAAACCCTGCGGCAGCGACATTGCCGGTCGATCTGCGTACATAGATTAAGATGGCTTCTTCCTTAGTACGGCCTTCCATGGGGAAAAAACAGCTCCGGCTGATAATATGCGGACAGAAAATCCGCCGCTACCTTCCAGAATGCTCTGTACGACCCGCATACTGGACTGGTTGAGAAAATCCTCTACCGGATAATGGGAACATTCACCTTCTGGTGGATGGGCACTGTGGAAAAAGATGTAATCGATCTTGGAAAAATCATATTGTTCCAGATGAAAAAACGTCGCATACTTCGATGTTGTCCAGATACTTGGAAAAACTCTTCCTCGAACCGATAGGCGATCAAGCGGGACTTGCCCACCGGAAAACACACTACCAGAACGTTCTTTTCTCAAAGCCCTTCCGTTCCTGCTCCAGTGTGAGTTGGAAAATATAGGCCAGAAACCCGATTTCATCCTCGAGACGTTCCGTCCATGGTGCCGATGCAATGGGATTGCTGCCTGTTCGGCCAGTGCATACGCCAGTGAATAATGCTTTTGCACCTCGCATAGCAGTGGGTTTTCAATGGGCATTCCATAGCGCAGACGAATATCCATTGCGACCAGATGCTGTCCCAGATTCATGCGCAGCAGAAAGTTTGTGCCGTAATCCAGCTTGAAGCTTTCGTAGATGGATTCCAGCATATCGTCCACCAGCGCCATGATCTCCGGAGCGATGACCACGTTTTCATCTTCGCGGTCTGCGCTGCTGTAGTTGCATTTGCCGGCAATATTCAAGGCCAGAAACAGCACCTCCGGCTCCGGAAGACGAATATCGAACTGTGCTTCCAGCAACTCAGCCAGATAGTGGGCGGCAGCATACACATTCTCGTTGATGTCCGGTGCGCTGTCCTCTTCCAGCAGTGGAATAAATGCGTGCTGTAATGCGCGGTGAATGGTTGCAAAAATGGTGTTGACCAGATTGCGGAAGTTGATCTCGGAAAAATGCGGTGCGTGCTTGTGCATAGCACTCATCAGACACTGCGATATGCGCTGTGCCATATTGCGGTAGCCTGCACCGCCGTCCGGCATCATATTGTTGTAATTGGCCAGCACGTGTGCCGTGCAGTTGCGGATATCGATCTCTCTGCCAGTAATGCGGATGCCATAATTCGGACGCCGCAGGATTGACAAATGATACTTGGCCAGTTCTTCCTCTACCTGATGCAGGTCACCGGAAATGGTATACTTTGCTGACGTATAACTCCTCGCTTACATCATCCAGCTTTACATAGTCTACTTGGCCGAGCAACAGCACCAGCAAATAATGAATCCGCTCCTCACTACCGGAAGGAATAAAGTGCGCGGCAGCATTTTCTCCGCTGCTCAGGGTCTCGAACAGAGCACGGTCATTCACCTGCAGAAGATAGCCATGGCGGGTGCGCGCCAGAATGTCCGCACCATTTTTCTGCAGCTTTTCGCGCAGATCCTTTACCATACCCTGTGCAGTCTTGGAGCTTACTCCCAGCGCTTTGCCAATGTGCCGGAAGTGCAATATTCTGTTTTTCAGAAAGGGCCAGCAACAGTGCCCGCTCCTTCGCTCCTAACATTCGCACACTTCCCTCCATTCGGTGCCTTTATCAGGCGGTAGTACACTGGAAATAAACTGTGTTCAACTGCGGGTCTGCCTTACACTCTTTCTTCAGCTCAAGCAGCCTTCTCCTTGTCATCGCCGTTGGGAGCATTGAAGCTGAGCTTCATCCCCACTTTGGAAACATACACAAGACCCAGACTCTCTGCTTTTTCACGGAAGAGATCCGCACGCAGCGGAGCATTTACGATAACCATAATTAGATTCTCCTTGCTTATTGAGTAAAGTTTGAAAAAAGTTTTTTCAGAACCAATTCAGACGGAATGCAATAAAATAAAACAGGATGAGTACACAGACCGCCGTTTGCACGTATTTTTCCCGTTGGTTGAATTCTGTTTTTTGCACCAGATACGGTACAGTGCATAGGGGCGGAAACAGCACCACAAAGGGATAAGTGATTTTTTTTTGTACCGGGTAAAAACGTGAGGATCGTTGGGATCCGGCGCGTTCAGCTCGTCGCGCATTTTCTGGATGCGCAGCTGCTGTTCCGTGGTAGCCTGCGGAGTCACCTGATAATAGGTAGTCTTTTGCTTTTTCTTTTTCTGTGCTGCCATGTTTACGTCCATCCTTTCCTGCCTTCCGCAGTGTAGAAAGCATTGCGGCGCCGCTGTTTACCGGTATTCGGCGCTGTCGTCCTCCAGATCAAAAGACTGCTGCTCAATGGTCTGTTTGTAGAAGAACGCGCTCTTTTTCAGTGACGATCCCGGTTGTGCTCCAGATCGATTTCTACCAACCCATAGCGGTTCTTGAATGCGTTGCGGGGGCTTACGTTATCGGTAAATGCCCACAGCATATAACCCTGGCAGTTGCAGCCCTCTTTAGCGGCGCGGATCGCACAGTCCAGATGTTCCTGATGAAATCGATACGATAATCATCCTGAATGATGCCGCTCTCGTCCCGATAACGTTGCTCGTTTTCTACGCCCATGCCGCTTTCGGAGATGAACCAAGGCATATTGCCGTATTCATCGCGCATCCGAATGCCCATATCATACATGATTTCGGGACCGATCTCCCAGCCGCGGAAGGGGTTCATACGGCGTCCCGGCATATCCCACTCTTCATAGTAGAAGTTGGGGTGGAAGGGGGCTTTGGGGTTCACTGCAGTGGTGCGCCCCTTGACACGATTAGGATGATACAGATTCAAGCCCACCCAGTCCATAGTGTTTTCCTTGATATCCTTCAGCTCCTCGGGGTTGCGTCCACATGGATACCGTGGCTTTCCAGCAGATCAAAGAACCCCGGCTGGAACGCACCCTTGATGGCGGGGTCCAGAAAAACCTTGTTGTAGAACAAATCGTACATCTCCGCGGCTTCGCGATCGTAGGCAGAATTGGAGCGAGGGTAGGCCATCTCCACATTGATGATGGTGCCAAATTTGCCGCCGGGCTGACGATAACCACCTTCCTTGAACAGCTTCATCACGCGGTTGGTAGCCAGCGCTTTATTATAGTTCCAGTCCATCCACTTCTGGCTGTTCTGCTCAAAAAGGCCAGCGCTCAGAGTCCAGATAAACGCGGGTCTGCACCACCACCGGCTCGTTAAAGGCGAACCAGTATCTCACCTTGCTGCCAAACCGCTGGAAAGCAGCCTCGGCATAGCGGACGAACAAATCGACAACGTGTTTGGAGCCCCAGCCGCCATATTTGGTGAACAGCTCGCCTGGCAGCTCGTAGTGCTCCAGACAGATCATAGGCTCCACACCTGCTGCACGGCAGGCGTCAATCATCTTTTCAAAGTAAGCAGCATATTCCTCGTCCACCACCACGTTCTCGTAGTCGGTCAGGAACCGTGCCCAGTTCAGGGATGTGCGGTAGCATTGCAGACCGATCTGCTTCATCAGATCCACATCTTCCTGATAGCGGTCGTGGAAGTTGGTTGCCACAACCGGGCCGTAGCCGTTGTGCCATGCACTTTTATGGTTTTTGTACCACAGATCCATGTAGGAATCCTGCGTATCCTTTTTGCCGTTCCAGCCTTCCGTCTGCCATGCGCTGGAAGCCGCACCCAGAAAGAAGCCCTGCGGCAAGTAACGTGTCTGAGCATAATTTTCCCTTTCGTTCCGTTCAAAAACAAAAGTACTGCCCTGCAGCCCGGGCCGAGCCATGGACGGTCCCGACGCGGGCAGCACTTTCAGATAGAAGTTAAGCAGTTCAGTCAAGCTGCAAAGGAATCGTGTGCGGATCAGGCTTCCTCTGCAACGGGTTCCTTGTTTGCCAGAATAACAAACGGGGTGTAGATCACCACGGAAACCACAATGCAGATCAGCTGTGTGATCACTGCGCCGATGCTACCGCCGGTGGACAGCCATGCACTGATGATCGGGGGCGTAGTCCAGGGCATAGCGTACAGTGCTACACCTGCAAAGCCGATCTTGGTAGCAAAGTAGCCAATGGTGCCGTTGATCAGCGGGGTGATGATGAAGGGCAGAACCAGATAGGGGTTCAGCACGATGGGCAGACCAAAAAGGTCATGCACTCGTTGATCTCAAAGATGCCGGGGCCGACGCTCAGTTTGGCGATGGCACGATAATCTGCACGCTTGGAGAACAGGAAGATCGCAATGATCAGACCCAGAGTACAACCGGAGCCACCCAGAGACATATAGGTGTCCCAGAAGCTCATGTTGATGATGTTGTACTTGCTCATGTCGGTAACGCCCTGTGCAATCAGGTCGGTGTTTGCCAGAATGGCTGCGTTCAGCAACGGATCGCGAACAGCCTTGATGATCTGGTTGCCGTGGATACCGATGCACCAGAACAGCTGTGCCACCAGCATGAGGATCAGCAGACCGGGCAGACCCTGCATAACGCTTTCCAGCGGCTTCTGCAGGAAGGTGTAAATCAACTCGTAAAGGGTCTTATTGCACAGCTTGACCAGCGCAAAGTTGACAGCTGCGCAGATAAGAACGGTGAATGCAAACGGACACAGAGAACTGAAGCTCTTGGTCACGTTGGCGGGCACGGTGTCCGGCATCTTAAAGTCGAATACGTGAGATTTTACAAACTTGCTGTAGATCTCCACCGAAACCAGTGCGATGACCATACCAAGGAACAGGCCGCGTGCTGCGGTGTAATCCTTTGCCCAGCATTGGGGAACGGTGACCTGAAAGGTCATTTACGGTGGTCACAACGTAAGTAGGCAGGACGGAAATAAAGGACATACAGCCACAACGCCGGGTCGGACTCTCGCCTAAGCCGTTCTGCTTGGCAAGTTCCATACCGATCAAAATACAGCAGCCACCGTAAAGAAGTTCAGTGTCGCGTAGTTGGCGGCGTTGAACAGATCAGTGAACATCCCAAGCCAGGACATACCGGGCAGCTTAGCCAAAGCTGATACCAGTGGTAGTGGTAGAGCACACAACATTGGAGATTAGTGTGCAGAACGCGCCGGTCAGAATGACAGGCATCAAGGTATAGAATGCATTCTTGATGGATGCCATGTGCTTTTGGTTGCTGATTTTTCCAGCCACCACAAGCAGCTTCTCACTGGCGTTGTCAGTGAATTTGCTCATGTTTTGTCTCCTCTTTCTTGAATTTTTGACCTTCGTTGACTGAACGTCTTACATCTCTGTTTCCATTTGACCGATCGTGAATCAGGCAAACGGAAAACCGATCACATCCATATTGTACATAGTTTTGTCATAATAACTCAACAGAGAATCTTCTCAATAAGCTCCACAATTAAAGAACTTCCGCATGGTGTTATGTAAACCACCACGGCAGTTCCAGCCACAGGTTAAGGTTTAAAACAATCATTTGAACACTAACCTTCCATTACATTAAATCCTATGAACTAATGATACCGCGGATGACCTGTGATTGCAACGGATCAATCGTCGAATATAGTGTTGAAAACAGATTTGTCGGCACCGGGTGCTATTATTCTGTTTTCTAGGTTACCTGCAAATGGTGCCTGTAAACGGTGATTTCTGTTCTGGATCGGGCGCAAAGGTAAGCAAGAATGAAGCAGAGTACTCGAAAGTGAATTGTGCAAAAAAGAAAGCTGCCATCCATGAGAGAAAAAATTCTCACGGATCGGCAGCTTTTCTCTTTGAAAGTTGTTATGCCTTCGTTGTGGTCAGAACTTCATCATTGACCAGCTGATTGGCCTTATCAAATGCTTCGATCATCTGGGTCGCTTTCGGATGGAGATAGACTTCATCCAGCGTTTTGGATTTGGGCGTGTGCCCGACAGCGCGTTTCAGGATATCCTTGTTGACGCCTGCGCGGTCACAAAAGGCTGGCGTAGGTATGGCGGGTGGTGTAGGGCGTATAGGTGGCAAGCTTCCCGGCAAACTCCGGTTTGCGCTTACCATTTTCGTCGTAAGGATTCGGCTGGATGCCGATTTCCTCCAGAAAGGATAGAACTTGCGATTACGCCAGTTCTTCTCATTCCAGAAACCGCCTTTTCCATTGGGAAAGAGCGGACCGTTTTCCACAGAGGTGGCATACGCATGTTCAAAAACCGGGATGCCAAAGTCGAGAATGGGAATGATGCGGTTGCGTCCGGCCTCGGTCTTGCAGCCGCCGATCAGATAAGCACCGGATTCCGTGCGGTGAAAATCTTCGTGTTTGAAGTGCAGCAGCTCATAGATACGCACTCCGCAGGCCAGAAGAGCAATTACCATCTGCCCGGTGGGCGTGTTCTTCTGGCTCAGGATCAGCGTCACCTGTTCGTCCGTGAAAATCTCGCGTTCCGGAGATTTGCGTCCTTCGACTTTCAGGACAGATGCAAGGTTGGCATCCACGACACGCCAGCCAATGGCTGTGCGATACAGCTTACTGATAAGAGTACGCTCTTTTTCCAACATACTTTGAGACAGGCCGTTATCGGCCATCTTATCAAGGATGTTTTGGAAGTCTTGCGCATAGAGGGCGGCAATTTTGAAGTGCCACAGTGGACGAAGATATTTCCACGCAATGTCATAGAGCTCGCGAGCCTTATCGGACCGGCCCTTATATTCACGGGACTCTTTGAACATCCGGAAGCAGTCCTGCAGGGTAGGGGATCCTGATAGGGTGTAGCCGGACGCTTCATCATTTCGGCGCGGACAGCTTCTGCTTCTTCACGGGTGACGTAGGTGCCAACAGTCTTCATGACTGTAATTCCGGTGTGAGGATCAGGAATCGGCATTCGGGCAGCCATGGTTTCCGGCGTGTTCCGGACATTCGTGTGATGCTGCCATTGCCAGACGAGGGCTTTCAGCCGGGGCGATTCTCGTTTGGCTGGAACGGCGGAATGGAGCTACTGCCGGGGGATGGCGCTGTGCCAACGGGATGACAGCAGGCAGAGCAGAATTTAGCGGTATCTGAGATTTGATGACCGCAATTTTCACAGAACATAGATTTGAACCTCCTGCTTCAAAAAATGCCCTCAGCATCGGAGGATACTGAGGGCGAACAGTTAGAATCAGTTACGGGCGCGGGAGAGCTGGTAGTCCAGGCTCTGCTCAGCCAGTGAGCCCCTCTGGAGAAAGCGGATCACATTGGGGTAAAACACGTAGATACGTGATCCGTTCGGTACGTGACTTATGTAACCGGCGGCTACGAGATTGCGGAGACCGTGGTATGTTATATCATAACCTTCGCTCCATGCACGAGCCGCACCTGTTAGTGTAAAAAATCCTGTTGGCTTATCAACCATAACTTTTCTCTCTTTCGCAAAATAATGGAAAAGCACAGGTGGCTTTTCATAATAAACATATCTTTTGAGATATAGGACTCTTAAAAAGGGCGATTAAGGGTACCAGGAAGATCTGGCATTTTTTGAAAATCATAACGCTCAAAGAATGCAAATCGGGTTGTACTTCCTCATATTGGGCGTTTAAAGGGGGAACGACATAGCCGCAGTTAAAAATTGACTCTGGTCACGCAGCGTGATAGCACTACAATCGATGTATCCACAATCGCCGGAAAGTGTGACATGGAGCCTCTGTAAAGTAAATGGGGCGCCCATAGTTGAAAAAGCAGATCAGCGTACTCGGGAGAAACAGGGTTTTCAAAAAATCCATCTGGGATGTTCATGATAAATCCTCCTACTTGTTTATTCAATGATAGATGTCGGAAAGTTGATGCTTACCTGAATACAGTCGGAGCTGGGTTGGAGCGAGTCTCCGATGCGCGTGAAATCGGATAACAGAAGGCACTGACCGACCTTCAGCTTTTTTAAGAAGCTCGACCGTTCCCGGAACGCCGAACTGGTTCGGCTAGCATCTCGGAACAGGCTCGAATTTCCGTGAGCGGCGGTTTGAAGAAAGCTTGGTTCCAGTCTGACTCAACGCCAACTGCTCATCTGGAGCAAAGCCCTTCAAAGATTGTGAGATTAGCAGAGAACCGATTGAAAACTTTGCGGCATTCTGTGATAATTCGGTTCAGAACCGTGCCGCGACCAAGCCTAAGATTCTGCACTTCATCGACCATGATGACGATGGGAATCTGCAGCGCACGAGCGGAGCGAAACCAATCGTATAACAAAGTTCTGCCAAGGTAGTCCTGATTGTATCAGGATAGCTGGCTCATCAAAAATATGTATATGAGGCGAAATCGGAAGGGAAGAGCTTCCGTTTTGGCGGCGTTCAAACACATCATGCTGGAGAAGCGGCTCCAGTCGATTTCCCCAACATGCGGACATTTGCAGAAGTGGAACTTTTCAATGCCTTAAGAATGCTTGGGAAGATATGGGGACAAATTTCCCGGCGCTCCACAATCGTTTGACCTCGGCTGTGAGCGATGCGATTTGAGCAGGGCCAAAACGATTATTTTGTCCAATGATCTGGCAAAGACCATAGGCCGTGTCATAGGGGACTCTGTATTGCTTCCACAAGGTTTAGGATTGAGAATGTCGGTGGCCACAGGTTCATTGTAGAGATCATGCCTGATTGCCAGTGCCTCAAATTCAGAGGACAGCGGTGGGCAAATGTGATCAGGCGACAAAGTGTGTCCAAGGTCCAATGCGAGCAAGGGGGTTCTTTGCTTAGCGAATTGAATTGCCATGCATTGCCCCGCCGTGGATTTTCCGCTGCCGCTTGATCCAGTAAGGAATATACTGGAAGGATCAACTCCGGGGTGAAGTTGAAGGTGGACCGGGAATTTTCAGCACCTTCCTGATACGTGCCAAGGAATGCCTGGATTTCTGGCCTTGAAATCATAAGATAACCTCCTTTAGGTTGAAATAGTTGTAATGTCACGACGACCATATCCATTCACAAAGCTGCAATTAATTGATCGAAGCCTGACATTTTTGAATGCCCGGTAGAGAGCGTGAGCGTCTTTACGATAGAGCTCGAAAGAATGCCAGCTTCAGTCAACTGAGCCAGAACGTCAGATGTAAGAAATTCCGGCATGCGCTTTGCGACCAAACGTTTCACAAGATCAAGGGTGATAGAGCTTATACTCATCATATAGTACCTTCCTTTTCTTTGCAATAAGTCTCGTCTAAATCACCAATGTCCCGGAATCGGATGGTCTGTTCGCGTGCAGCTGCATAAAAGGGCATTGCGGAAGCAATCCGATGCGGTTGTGTTTAGCATAGAATCCCACCGGGAAGGATAGTGATCGAAGGCGGTTTATAAGCATCTCGAACCTTTTTCTTCGGAAAAAAGACGCTTTTGAGAAAACGTCCAGCAAATGATTTCGCTTTACAGCACGTAAAACGGCAATTTCCTGACAAAAATTTGATCCTTCCATTCTGTCCTTCCTCCTTATATGCGCGATACACGCGGGAATCAAATTCGTTGGGATTGCCCTCTGCCAAGGAAATCAAATCATTCCATGTTACAGAATCTACACCGGTAGTAGCGGAGCAAGCCTCTGCCGGATTTAACTGGATCGGAATGCAATGCTCACGAATCTCCGGCGTCAATTCTTTTTGCCTGAACAATGTAGATCGAACGACTCGTGCTTCCCTTCGGCTTCATCGGAGAGGTAATCATAATTCGTAGCTTTCTGATACCGGTTGGACGCAAATCCACCACGGACATGGATGAGCAAGTCGTCTCGATGATGGTTCAAGCTGCTTTTTAAGCTCGGCGAGCTTGCAATTGAGAGTGATCTCTGTTGTGATCGAAAAACTCTCAGAGATCACAGCAAACGGCTTAGTCGGCTGCATGTCTTCAGGAAGACGTGTCTTCAAGAAGGATAATCCGATGACCGCGGCCATCATCATCTGGTCTTCGGATGTCAGAGCATCAGGACGAAGAATCGGACTATCCAGCGGCGCCTCACATCCTGCCGACTCTTTGAAAAAACCATCTTGAGGCGTTGATATTCCACCCAGGTATAGGTTGAAAATAGATCTCCTGCTTACTCAAAGCTGCGCAACGAGCATATAAAACAACCGGGGACCATCTTTTCCACAGCGGAGTGTGCCGCCACTTTTGTAAAATCCTTGAATCAAAGCGTTCTGCTGAAATTTGTCATCGGCAACACGGAAGCCTGAAAGTGTTCCGTTAGGAAGTCTGTACCGGACTTCAATACTCGTAGAGCCGTCCGTGGATCGATCACATATCGAGCAGAGAACTCTGTACAGTCTGACACGGGCTTGACAACCTTGTAGAATTCTCCAAGATTGTTTTCCTTAATGAGGTAATACCTTCCATCGGGAAATTCTACGAGACTCTCTGTTTTATATGCGGTGAATTCTCGCAGGTAGGCGCGATTAAATGCTTTACAAAGCGGATTCTCCCTTTGCTGCTGTAGAGACTGGTTCGCACTTTCAGAGCAACGTTTTCCTGCTGCAGAGCAGCGTTTTGCGCCTGCAGCATGTTTACTGTCGATAAATCTACATAATTGCCACCTCAAATGTGACAGCTGGCTGCGGAACTTGCGGCGCTTGATAGATACTCATGCCATACATCTCCCTTTTTCTATATTTAGTTTTCAAGGATCAACTGCTACGTTTCCTTCGTAGCAAAGGTGCCGGTGCCTCAAGGGCTATGCTGTATTGTAGATCATCGTTGTACCTCCTGCCGGTTATGTGTACTAGGCATCGAGTGAGCCTTGTTTTGCTTGGCTCAGTCCCGGAGCACTTCCGGTGACCATAGGATAGTCTTTTGAGCTAAATCGCAACAAAAGAGGTAGAAGTACTTCTTTAAACGATAGAATGTTATTGAAAAAAAAGAACTATATATGATATAATGAATTAAATGAATGAGTTTGCATTGAAAAACTGCATGAAATATAATATTTAAAATAACTGAGGTATACGAATGAAGAAAAATCAAAAAAGCAGGATGAAGCAGCGGAGAAGTTAGTGAACGACTTTATACGGCGGTGCAATGTCGCCGACAGTATCTTAAGGTACAGTTTTCGATTAGATATGCCAGACGTCCGAAAAATGCCAAAGCAGGAAAATCTAGTTGACTGGGTGGGGAAAAGCGCGTATGAGTTGTTTGATCCCTTGGTCGAAGACAGGCCATCGATGGCGTTTGGAGTTATATGTTCAGGCTCCCTTAATTATTTTGATGGAAGGCTGGAATTTTTTAAGAAAAATGCAGTTGTATACTTTTATTGCCAGTTGCGCGAATTAATTGGAAGGGAAATCCTATAAGCGCATATGATGCAGTAGAATATACTTATTTTGAATCTGATAAAAATAATGTAAAAGACGGTGTAATTGCAGGGATGGATTACTTGATTCAAAATAAGGTTTATAACTTTCAACCAGGTAAAATTATTATTAATAAAAACGGAGAAGATAATGGCTCTTTAAGCATAGACACAAAAAAAGAAAAATAAAAAGTCGTCAGGAAATCATGCTTTGAATACAAGTATTCAGGGCATAAATAAGAAATTGGAACTTATGCCATACTTTAATGGGTTCTTTGTAGAAGGACCTAGTGAATTCGAGAGGGTGAGCGGGAAGTAAAAGGGCTTAAATTAAGCGATTTGGACGTAGCGGCTGCATTCGAAGAAAAAGCAAGAGCCTTGAAAAAATTAGTATAATAAAAGAGGTGCAGGAAACGCATAACAAAGCAGAGAGCGGACAATCTAATGATCAAATTGCAAAAAAAGTGATTGTAGGAATCGTAGAAACATATAAAGATCTCATTGAATTGAGGAAAGAAGATAAACTAACATCGGCTGACCGATTGTATATTAGAATTAGAGTTGAGCAAGCACTTGAGTACAACTTGTGATGCGCCTGTGGAATAATGTGGTCAAGGTTTATAATACAATGGGAACGGCTTTCTTCGATAGAGAATCAGTAACTAGATTGGACAAAATTTTTAAATGCAACAATATTCTTAACCGAGCAGAACTGGTGGATATAGCTTTTGAGGCATTGAATGCTATAAAAAAAAGGAAAGGATGTTACAACATGGAAAGAGGTAATTTCAAATGATATATATGGAAATTTGGTAACTACAGCGCAGAGAGAAGATGATGTACAAAGTGGAAAAATATATATGAAGAAGGCGTGGCTTTCTTTTTCCGAATGGTGTATTCCGCTATATAATACGTGCTTTTGTGTGCTACTATATAGCGCGGTGAAAAATGAAACAAAAGATAGTGCAGAGATTCTCAAAAAATGTTTGCATATCTGTCGAGTTATATTAATGAAAATCAAATTGAATTTGAATCTGGAATATCAGAAGATACGTTGTTGGAACTGAAAAAAAAAAAAAGAGACGTCCTGAGATAATTCGAGCACTATCTGACTATATAATTGGAATGCTGGATCAACCTGAGACAATGGAAGCTCCAATTACACTATTCGAGCTTGATAAGATGATACCGAAAAAAGCGAATGGAGATTATTTGAAATATATGAAGCTTCAGTTTATTGAAAGAAATAAACTGGTGATTGGGTGGAGCCAGAAAAAGAGTTAAATATAC
>VOFB01004000.1_pt1 | contig 22486 bp, 24 predicted proteins | sample 5384141 | NCBI WGS metagenome assembly VOFB01 (sample SAMN12384721, study PRJNA508395) | human gut metagenome | isolation source: healthy gut A | host: Homo sapiens | reverse complement strand
TAGCCGCTGCGTACCGCTTTCTTTTTCTGTTCCTCGATTTTCATTTTGTCAAGGTCGGTAATCTTGCGCTTGATTGTCTTTATGGCTTCGGTCTGGTCGATACTGTGGATATGCAGATTGACGATAACGCCCGTTTCAAGTCCAGAATGTCAGATAAGATACGGTCGTTTAATTCCGGCGCAAGGATTTCAAGGAATGAAACCGCGCCGATTTTGCGCCCCATGCGGAAATACCGCCCCTCGCCAAAACGGAAAGAGGACGGGGCGATAAAGTCCTTTGTGGAAAGCCCGGACGGGGCAAGCCATGAAAAATCAAAGGCAAACTGCCCGCCCTCCGGGTGGAAAATGCCATGCAGCATTTTAAGGCGTTCATAGCCTGTCATGGGGCGGGCAGACACGCCCAAGAGCTTAAAGTTGTTGAGTACGTCCGTTTCGATACGGGCAAGGCGGGATTTCGCCGCGCCCAGACTGTCGGCTTCAATGGCAAAGGTGATATATTTTGCTTTGACAAGCCCGTTGTTGCCCTTTGCAAGCTGGTTTTTGAGCATATCCCGGTATTCGCTGCGGATAGAATTGAAAGCGTCGTCCTGTGCCGGGATATTGATAGCTTTTTCCGCTTCGCCCCGCTGCGTCCCCTGATTGATGAAAGAGAGCTGCACCGAAACGGAAGCGTCAAAGTAGTTGAGGAAGTCGCACCAGTTCTCAAAAATGGCGGTCTTGTCGTCTGCCTGTGCAAGCTGATAGTTAATATCTTCAAAGGCGACGGTCTTTGAGTATTTCCGTCCCGTAACCTTGCAGATACCGTCCGGGTACATCTGGATATAGGGGATTGTCTGCTGCGCGGTGTGCGCTTTCCCGTCGCCCTTTGCCTGTCTGATGATTTCCGCAATCTGCTTTTTCTCGGCGCGGGTGAGCTTGCGGGGCGGGTTAGGCTTTGTGCGCTTCCCGCCGCGCTGTTTCTTCGTGTTTCCTTTTGCAATCGCTGATACCTCCTTTTCAAGTTTTCTCTGCCGTTCTAAGACGGAATAAAAGTTGTCTGTCCTGTATGGTCGTTCTTTGGGGGCTATGAATTTCGTCCGTATGATGTTCTTCACCACCACTTCAAGGGGCTGTCCATGCTTCTCATACATGGCAAAGAGGAAACAGGGCAGCATGACGGCAATCATAGCCATAGACGCAAGGCTTGTGCCTGTGCTGTCTTTGAGCAGAAAGAAAAGCGGCAAGCCTAACAGGAGAGCCGCCGCAAAACATACAATCTGCCGTTTGGTAAGGTTGAACGCTACTTTTGTCTTGACTTTGGATCTGAATTTGCAGTGATTTTCGGAGAAAAAGGGCTTAGAATCAAGCGGGAAAAATCAATGGTTGACGGATTCGTGATGTGTTTTTCGTTTGCGCGTATGGATTGCACCGTTCCGCGATTCACGGCACAGTACAGCCGGTGCGTGGTTTCGCGTGACCTTTTGCGGTTTAGCTGGTTATCGTCCGATTCCGTGAAGTGCAAAGGTGCGTCCTGCGTACAGGGCATCGAATATCCCGCCTAAAACCGCTGAAAACGCAAAAACACCCCGCACCATGCGTTCTGTAAACGCACGGTGCGGGGTGTTCGTTCAATTATGCGGCTTTCGTCAGATACACGATCCCGGCAGCTAAATCCACGCGGTCAACGTCATATCCTGCGTTGTAGATGGTATTGGAAAGCGGTCTGTCCTGCGCCGGATACCAATAGGAAGCGTACTTGTACGCCGACTTGCAAAGCGGCTTGCCGGTCAGTTCCTCCACCTTGGAGAACGGCAGCGCAATCGCTTCTCCGCCCTGTGCGGAGAGGTAGTCCCCGATGGGTGCAAAGCTGGAATTGCTGGCAACATGAAGCGTTTTCGGGGCTTCCGGCGCGGCTTCCATTTCCTCCTCCGGCAGCGTCACTTTACCGATGAAATTGAAATAAATCTCGATCTGCTGGTCGTACTGATAGCGGTTGATCTTCCTGCGCTCGTAGACGATCACTTTGTCGATAAACTCATTGAGCATGGGCGTGGTCAGCTCGGTGAAGTCCGTATAGCGGTCTACCAGCTCCATGAAGCGGTCAACATTGACGCTTTCGTCCTGTTCTGCGTTCATCTGCTCCATCAGCTCAGCGCTGCGCTGCTCAAGCTGTGCCTGTTCCGCTTCATACTGCGCGGAGAGCTTTGCGTGCCGCTTCTCCGGCAAGCGTCCGAGGGCATAGTCCTCATAGAGCTTTTGCAGCAGCGTGTCCAGCTCGTTTGTGCGGCGCATGATACGGTCAAGCTCCGTCCTGCCGCTTTGCAGACTGCGCTTTCTCGCGTCGGAGGTGGTCTGCATCACAAGCTGCTCAAAATCCTCCTTGTTGGCTCTGGCATAGGTTGCTACATTCCGCAGCGCGTCCAGAATCAGGTCACGGACGATTTCCGAGCGGATAAAGTGAATGGTGCAGGAGGTCGTTTTCTTGCGGTAGGAAGCACAAACGTAGTTATCCTTCGGGGTCTTGTGGTATGCGTCCCCATCGCTGCGCTCGTTATACATTTTAGCGCCGCACTCGCCGCAGTAGAGCAGCCCGGTCAGCGGGTTCGGCTCTTTATTGCGGTCACCGCGCCGGATCGTCCTGCGAAGCTTCTGCGCGGTTTCCCATGTAGTCTTGTCAATGATGGCTTCGTGGGTGTTCTCAAAGATTTTCCAGTCCTCTTTGGGAGCCTGCTTGCGGTGCTTGTCCCGGTAGCAGGTCTTAAAGGTTTTGAAATTGACGGTATGCCCCATGTACTCCACGCGGGCGAGAATGTTGCTCACCGTCGTACCCCACCAGCGATAGGGATCTTCAAACTTGTTGTTCCTGCGGTTGCCGACACCCTTTGCGGCAAGGTAGGCAGACGGGCAAAGTACCTTTTCCTCGGACAGAATATCCGCGATCTGGTACACACCCTTGCCGTCAATGACCATACGGAAGATGCGGCGCACAACGGCGGCAGCTTCCTCGTCGATAATCCAGCGCTGCTTGTCCTCCGGGTCTTTCAGATACCCGTAGATGGGATGATTGCCGGTGTGTTCGCCCTTGTTGCCCTTTGCCCGATAGACGGCGCTGACCTTCTTGCTTGTATCACGAGCGTAAAAATCGTTCATGATATTGAGAAACGGCGCGAAATCATTCTCGGACTGGTTGGCGCTGTCTACGCCGTTGTTGACGGCAATGAAGCGAACGCCGTTCTGCGGGAAGGTGACCTCCGTATAAAAGCCCACACGGAGGTAATCACGACCCACCCGGCTGAGGTCTTTTACAAGGACAATGCCCACCTTACCGGCTTCAATGTCGGAAATCAACCGTTTCCAATCTGGACGCTCAAAATTCGTGCCGCTCCATCCGTCGTCAGAATAGACCGATACATTCGGAAAATTCCGTTCACGGGCATAGCGCGTGAGCATATCCTTCTGATGAATGATGGAATTACTGTCCCCGGCAAGATCATCGTCGCGGCTCAGGCGGCAATAGATGGCGGTGATTTTTTCTTGTGACTGTCTGTTGTTCATAACGATACCTCTTTCAGACAGCCAACTCATTTGTGGCAATTACAGTATAGCCGATTTTCCTGCCGCAGTAAAGCGGACAATGGTAACTTTTCCGGGTTTTCATCGTAATCCCTCACTTTCTCAACCTTCGCAGCCCATTCTGATCAGGCGCTTGATTTTATCGTTCATATCCTCCTTGCCGTTTTCTTTGAAATGCAGCGTCACGCGGTAGGTGGTGTTGCCCACCCTGCGGGTCATCCTTCCGGCAGAGGAGGGAGCGGCGGGCGCGGGACGGCGCACGGTTTCTTTTGCGATCGCGGCGGCGGTATTGTTCATAGGCACTCCTTCTCCTTCATCATCGTTTTTAATCTATCCAGCTTACTTTGCGCGGTCTGCCTGCGGAAGTTTGTCCCGGTGAACAGGATCGGGGCGCACATTTCCAGCAGCCGGTCATAAATACGGGCGTGGGGTGTGTCCTGCGGATGCTGCAACTCGTCAAGGCTCAGATTGGTGGTGGCGATCAGGGGCTTGCCGCTGCGGTAGCGGCTGTCTATCACGTTGTAGACCTGTTCCAGAGCGTATTCCGTGCCGCGCTCCATGCCGAAATCATCCAGAATCAGCAGCGGATAGCGGCACAGGCGGGCGAGGTATTGGTTTCTGCCCTCAAAGCTGCCAGACAGGTCATTGAGAACGGCGGCAAAATTCGTCATGCGGACGGGAATTTCCTTTTCCATCAGGGCGTTGGCAATACAGGCGGCGAAAAAGCTCTTGCCCGTCCCGACGCTGCCCCAGAGCAGATAGCCGATATTCTCGGCTTGCATTTTGTCAAAATTGTCGGCGTAAAATCTCGCGTGTTTCATCTGCGGATTCGCGCCGTTGTCCTTCTCAAAGCACCATTCCCGCAGCTTCGGTGTGTCAAAGCCGTCCTTTTTCAGCTCCTTTACGGTGTCCTCGTGCTTGCGTTGCTGGTCAGCCAGCCGCTTTTCCTCATAGATTTTTTGCTGACAGGCGCAGTTTATGGAATGCCGGTCACGTCCAAACAGGGCGGCGTGACCATCTTCAAAATAGGCTTCCTTCGGCGTGTGGCACTTGCCGCAGTACAGCAAGCCGTCCTCGCCGGTGTAATCGCCCTCGTCGGGGCTGACTTCCATCACTTTGGAAACAATATCGGTGAAATCGTTCATAGGCTTTCTCCCTCCTTGCAGGTGTAGTCGGGGATGCCCTGTTTTAGGACACCCTTTGTTTTATCGTTCTCTGCCCACCGTCTGATGGTGGCAGCGTGATTCTGATAGCTTCTGCCCGTGGATTCCATGTAGGAGGACAGCTCGGAAATGAGCCTGTCCAGCCTGTCGGGATAATCCCGCAGCAGCTCGGCGTGTTCGGTGTCAAGCAGAAAAACATTTTTGTATCGCCCGTATGCGGCGGGTGCTTCACTCTCTCTACTCATGTGGTTCTGATTCAGGTTGTTACTACTCAGGTTGTTAGGGGACAGTTTTCTTTCCATCATAGGGACAATTTTCTTTCCATCAGTCGGACAGTTTTCTGTCCCAATGGAGGATGGATTTCTGTCTGTCGTTTGGAAAGTTTTCTGTCCGTCTGGCGGCAGCTTCACGTAGATGCGGTTCGGCTTGGAAAAACCGCTCCTGCGCCGCTCGATCAGGCCCGCGTCCTCCAGCTCGGAAAGAGCGGTTTTCACGGTCATGGTGCTTCTGTCCAGCGCGGCGGCAATTTTCTCTATGGGGAACATAAGATAAATTCTGCCGCTCTCGTCCAGCCAGCCGTTTGCCTGTGAGAGCGTCGCCCGGTCAAGCAGCAGCGCATACAGCAGCTTCGCCGTCTGGGTCAGGTCTGCTTGCAGCAGGAAACGGGGGTACGGCAGATACGGCGGCAGCCGGGTATCCGCTCTCATATACTCTGTGATAGAATGTCACCTCCTTCGCGGGAATTTGGGGGATAACGAACCGTGACAGCCCTCAGTCGGGCGGTTTCCAGCGTTTCGACCAGTAATGCGGGCAAAGAACAACGATTGCCCGGAAGCTCTGCTTGCAGCCGTGGATGCAGCCACGGCAAAGGGGATTGAAGGAAATGCGGTTTCGGTGGTCGAGGAAGAACGACCATTCCAAACGCCGCTGCTTGCTCATTCTCGACATTTTCACGCTCCTATCTGTCGCCAAAGCGTTACGCTCCGGCAGATGGTCAAACTGTAAATCTCGGTATCATTTTCGGGTTCTTTTCGCCCTGTGCGCCCCATTTATGGAACGGGTGGTATTGCGGGTACGGGTAAGTCTCTTCGGCGCGTTCTGTGCGCTTTCGGGAGGAAGCATTTGCTCCATTTCTGGATTTGAAAATATATTGTATATTTTCGTGCGCTGTATTGTATTTCTCGTGCAGATAGCGTATAATGATAGTGCCAGTAGAAAGGGGATGATTCCATGGCTGGAACTACAACAAACATCAGCATCCGAATGGACAGCGACCTGAAAGCACAGGCTGACGCTTTGTTTTCGGAGCTCGGCATGAATCTCACAACGGCTTTCAATATTTTCGTGCGTCAGTCGATCCGGGAGGGCGGGATTCCGTTTGAAATCTCCATCAATCAGCCCAACAAGGAGACGATTGCCGCCATGCTGGAAGCGGAAAGGATTGCGAAAGACCCGTCTGTAAAGGGCTATAACGACCTTGACGAGCTTTTTGCCGATCTGAAAAAGTGAGAAAGACAAAGCTGACCGTCAAGCCGACCACGGCGTTCAAGAAGGATTATAAGCTGGCAATCAAGCGCGGACTGCAAATCGAGCTTCTTGAAACCGTGATCGAAACGCTTGCAATGGGAAACGCGCTGCCGCCTGAGAATAGAGATCATGACCTGACCGGCAACTGGCGTGGACACCGGGAGTGCCACATTCAGCCCGACTGGCTTCTGATCTACCGCATTGAGGGCGATGTTCTGGTGCTGACACTTTCCAGAACCGGAACGCACAGCGATCTGTTCGGGAAATGAGCATTGTGCCGCATGGGGAAACCTGTGCGGCATTTTGCTTTTTATAACTCCTGCTCATGTTTCCGTCCGTGTTTCGGCTGCTGCGGCTGTATCGCCATCTGATAGTTGCGCTGCATGGTCATCAGCTCATGCAGCCGGTCGCTTTTCTCGCGGTAATCGTTGTAGCACTCGTTTTTCTGGGATACGAGAGACTGAATCTCCGCAATGACATCCTTGCGCTTCGGAAGCTGCTTCGGTGCGCCCAGTTTGTCAAGCTGGCGCTTGGCAGCGTCGTTGATGATAAAATCCGCTTCATGCGCGGCATAGAACTTCTGCTTGTCTTTTTCTTTGCGGATCATGCGATACTCCTTGATAATGGGATAGGTGTTGCGGTAATTGTCCATCGCTTCCAGCATTGCCTTTTTATCTGTCACCTTGGCAGCGGCAGCGTCATAGCGACTGCGGGCATCCCGTGCTTCCGCACCGGCAGCATCCACGGCGGCGCTCAGCTTATCCGGCGATAGAAGGTCATGCTCCTGCAAATACATAAAGGTTTTCGACCATGCCTTGAGGTTGTGCATCGACGCCCAGCGGTTATAGCCGATGCCCTTGCCCTCGGTGCGTTTTGCTTCACGGTCAACCATGCGCCCAATGGAGGGCGTTTGCGGTGCGCTCTGCTTCGGAGTGTGCCTGTCGGAAGCAACCTCGTTTGAAGATAGGGTGCGGCTAAACGGAATACCGTCACTTGAGGTGAGGGTATTCACGGGACGCAGGGCATTTTGCTCCAAAGCGGCAAGCACGGCGGCTTTGTCGAAGCTGTCGCCCAGCTTCCGCGCCGTGATGGGCTTTGTGCGGTCGGGAGTGAGATAGGAAAACCGTCCTCGGCTCTCCTTGACGGTCACGCCGTATTGCAAGAGCTTTTGCGCAAAATCCTCAACGGTGAACGATTCGTTCAGCGTTTTTCGGATGATCTGACGCAGCTTTTCCTTGTCGGTTTCAAAGCGTGTTGGCTTGGTGGGCTTGCCCTCTGCGGCAAGGGCGGCGTTTTCCTGATCCAGCGCAGCCTGTCCCTTTTTCTTCGCCCAATACTCGCGCTCGGTGATGCGGTTTGCGCTGCCATTCAGAAGATTGATCTGATAAAGACCGGCTTCGTGGCACAGCTCCATGACCTCGGACTTGAAATATTCCATCGCCGCGTCGGTACAGCGGTGCTTGCATCCGGCTTTTGTGTCCGCTGGTCTGTCCATATAGGGCAGCAGCGGCACATTTTCAATCCGCAGACTGTTGATGACGATATGCACATGGATGTTGCCGGACTGGTTATGCCCGTCCGGGTGGGTGCAGATGATTGCCTGATGACCGGGAAACTGCTCCCGGCAGAACCGCTCACCAAGCTCCTGCGCCTTGTCCACGGTCAGCCCGTTATCCGGGCCGTCCCGTGGGTCAAAGCTGATGATGTAATGGTGGCTCTTGACGTCCTCGCGCTTCTGATTCTTGCCATAGCGGAGGTTGGAACGCATACAGGCAACCGCGAAATCATCCTCGCCGCAGTTCAGGGTGGAAATGCGGTAATCCTCTCTCGGCACAAGCCGCCCGTCTGCGTCCAGCGTGGGCTTCATGGTGAACTCGTCGTGTGCAAAGGTCAGGTATTTTTCTGCGTCGCCGTAGTTGGCGTTTTTAGAGCTGATATGTTTGAACGTTGCCAACGGCTTCACCTACCTTTTCCAGAACCTCAAACTTCAAGGCGGCGAGATTGGAAGCCGCCGCCCGTACCTCTGCCGCAAGCTGGGGATAGGGATTGTGCCAGTCATTGATAGCACGGGCGATCTGATTGAGGTTGTTTCCGATGCGCCCGTATTCGGCGGTCAGCTTCCCAAGCGCGGCAAGCAGCTCGTCGTTGACCGGGGAAACCGTGACAACGGGGCGAATGCTTGCGCCCTGAATGGCTCTGCGGATAAACTCGGATTGACTGATGCCGTAGGGTGCAAGGCGGGCAGCAAAATCGGCGTATTCTTCCTCGGTCATGCGGGTCTTGACAACACGGCTGCGGTGCGGCGTGTCATACTTTTTGCGGGGCATGGGCTTCATCTCCTTTCACTTATCGCCGTTTTCGGGGCGAATTTGCACCCTATTACCGGCTCAAACTCACAAGGGTTTTCCAGAGCGGAAAGCCCTTTACTTTATAACTTCTACTTTACAGACTGCCTGACGTTCTCGGCACTCGCTTCACGCCCGCAATTAACTCATGCGGCCTTTCATCGGATGGTCTGCGACGGTTGTTATCACGCTCGGACGATCCCGAATGGGGAGTAGCTGCCCTCTGCTGTCATCGCCCACCGGGAACGACCCGGCTTTCCCGAAGCTGGCGTTTCTCGCTCACTCCCACGCGGGAGGTCATGGCGCACCCTTCGGTTTGGCTATCACAGAGAGCTTGTTGTCTGAAAAAGCTATTCACTTGTCAAGGAACACCGTGCCGCCGGGGTCAAACTGTTACCGGCTCCGGCGCGGGAAGAACTTTCCGATTTGGAAGCCCCTCAATTTACAACGGACATTTTTTCTCGAAAACTTGGTACTGTCAGAGAAAAATTTCAGAAAACCTCTCCACCTTACTAAGTGAATCAGCCTCCGGTTTTGTTCCATGTTTTGCCCTTTCTACTTTTCAACGGACAGAAATCTGCCGTTTGTTGAGTATGCCGGTGAGAAAAATTCTTCTGTGCTGGCTGCGGGAGCTGGTTGCAGTTCGAGCGGTTTTCAAAACCTTGCGCGGCGATGGAGCTTGCAAAGCTCTGTCGCTGGGCGAGGTTGCCGCAGCCGTCAGGCTGCGTATAGCAGGGTTTGGGGAAGGCACTCCCCAACAAGATTCCGATGGGACAGAATGAGCGAGATGCGAAATCTGGCACCTCGGTAGAATCTTGCTCTCTGCTGCTCCAAACCTCCCTTCACTTTACAACGGACATTTCCTCGGCAAAAAGCAGGGTATGTATTTGTAAACATTTTGTGAACAAACTGCCGCCGCCCGCCGTTCGTCGCTGCAACTCTTTCTGCTTTTACGGTATCGCAGCAGCGATAGGATTGCGACATACCAACGGTAACATTGGCGTTACCATTAGCAACATTCGACCAGAGTGTTTTTCTTTCTCCCTACCCTTACTACAATCTCAAAAACGCTTTTTGGCCACTTCTGCAAATAAAGCGTTTGCGATAAACCGTCCTGTCCGCTTTTCACCACTACTACGGTCTGGCGTGGACGTTTTGGCAAAGTCCAGATAAAAAAGACAGCCGCTTTTTCTGCGGCTGCCTGTGTAACTTTTCTATGAACTCTATTGACTTTGAATGTCTAATCGTGTAGACTGTAATTACAGTCTACGATGGTAGACAAAAGGAGGCGTGCTTATGGAAACACCGAAGATCCACGAGGGCGAATATCGGTTTTGCCTGATCATGTGGGAGCATGCGCCGGTCACCGCCGCGCAGCTCGCCCGGCTTTGTCAGGAGCAGCTTGGCTGGAAGCGCACCACGACGTATACCGTGATCAAGCGGCTCGGGGAGCGCGGCGTTCTTAAAAACGAGGATGGCGTTGTCACCGCACTCGTTTCAAAGGATGAGGCGCAGGCGTATGAGATCGACGAGCTGGTAGAAAAGAAATTTGAAGGGTCGCTGCCCGCGTTCATCGCCGCCTTTACAAAGCGCCAGAATCTATCGAGCGATGAGCTTGACGAGGTGCAGCAGATGATCGACCGCATCCGAAGGGGGCAGTGAGATGACAGAACTTTTTCTGAGGATCGTCAATACGAGTATCTCCGCAGGCTGGGTCGTGCTGGCGGTTTTGCTGCTGCGGCTCTGCCTGAAAAGAGCGCCGAAATGGGCAAGCGTCCTGCTTTGGGGCATTGTCGCTGCGCGGATGGTTTTCCCGTTTTCGATTGAAAGTGTACTGAGCCTGATACCGAGCGCAGAAACAATCAGCCCGACCATTATGATGGAGCAGTCACCTTCCGTCCAGACGGGTGTTCCTGCACTCAATCATGTTATCAACCCAGTAATCAGCGGCTCGTTCACGCCTGCACCGGGCGCAAGCGCAAATCCGCTGCAAATCTGGATCCCGGTTTTAACGGGGCTTTGGCTTTTCGGAATAGCAGCACTTTTCCTCTATTCTGCTGCGAGTTACTGGCGCTTGCGCCGCAAGGTCTGCGAAGCGGTGATCCTACGGGGCAACATCTATCAAAGCGAAAATGTCTGCTCTCCGTTTGTGCTGGGGGTCATCAAGCCCAAAATCTATCTCCCGTATCACATGGACAGCCGCGAGATGGACTACGTGATCGCGCATGAGCAGACACACATCCGGCGCAGGGATCATTGGTGGAAGCCACTCGGCTTTCTGCTGCTGACAATTCATTGGTTCAATCCGCTGATGTGGCTCAGCTATATCCTGCTGTGCCGGGACATCGAGCTTGCCTGCGATGAAAAGGTGATCAGGGGAATGGGCAATGCGCAAAGAGCCGATTATACACAGGCGCTTGTGGCGTGCAGCATCAGCCGCCGCAGCATTGCGGCGTGTCCGCTCGCGTTTGGTGAGGTGGGCGTCAAGGAGCGAGTAAAGTCCGTGATGCACTACAAAAAGCCTGCGTTCTGGATCGTTTTGGCGTCTGTGGTCATTTGCGCTGTGGTCGCTGTCTGCTTTTTGACAGACCCGGTCGGATTCCGATTTGACGCGGACGCCACGCCCATTGTTTCTGCAAATCACTTTGATATGAGAAATGCGGACGAGCCGGTCGTTACGGAGATGAATCAGGCGCAGATCGAGGAGTTGAGCTCCCGGCTGGCTGGTTTAAAAAGCAGCAGGCGCAGCGACCGATTTGCAGGACTGACGCCGGGATATCAGATCAGTGCGCGGCTGCAAGATGGAAGTTATATCCGGATCAGCGGATATAACCTTTCGGATGATACGATGGTGGACGTTGAGCAAGGCGGCAAGCGGTATGCGGTGTCGGACAGGGAGTTTCAGGAGTATCTGAGCCGCATCTGCGCCGGTGGAGATGTTTCTGCGGCAATCGACTTGCAGCCGCTTCGTGCGCAGTATCCGGAATACTTCGATCTGGATGCGTCCACAGGACTGGATGTCTATGTCTGGCAGATGTCTCCGGGCAGTTATTACTTTGGCTTGCTTCCGCATACGGCATCTCCAAGAGACAGCACCGCACAGGAACTGCTGGCGCTTCGCGGTGCAAGTAGTGAGCAAATGCGGTATATCCTTGCCGCGTATGCGCTCGATCCGGATGATATCCACGTCATTCCGTGGCAAAATCCTATTTCCAGCTATATCCCGGAGTGCTGGATCGTCACGGAAAACGGAGAAAGTCCGGAGGAAAAACAGGCGCAGTACATAGAAACGGTCAGAGCCATGCTTTTGGGAGATGGAGACGCGCCGACACTCGACGACTACCCGATCTACGATTCCATCGTTTTCGATGTGGACGGGGACGGGATAGATGAGCTCTGCGTTCTCGGCTATGGCCGGACGTCCGGCATTTTCACCTTCACATTCCGCGCCGCAGAGATTGGGGCAGAGACGCTGAAATACGATACGCCATTCTGGACGGAATGGTATGATTTGTCCTTTAACCGTGGGGACGACGGCGTTGTCCGTGTGCAGGGGGTTGACCAGAAGGATCCTCCGCAGACGCACCTGTTTGATATTGCCATCAGGCTGTGACCTGCTCCACTTCCGGGATAGGTTTAAGATTGAAGTGAATTTCGATAGAAATGTGTCTTGTCTTATCGCTGTCTATGCTCTCATGGACAACGATTTCTTTAATCAGGCGGTTTAAGGTGGCTGCGTCCAACTCCGTGATGTCGGCATATTCCCGAATGGCGTCCACCCATTGTTTGGCGTCCATCGCCAGCCGCATTTCATCGGCCAGCTTCTTTCGGCCTTCTGCAACCCTTGTTTCAACTCGGCCTGTTCCTTTTGCGTCTTGTCCATCAGCAGATTGAAGTTGGCTTCGCTGATCCGCCCGGCAACCATGTCCTCATACAGCCGCAGAACCATCTTTTCCAGAACGTCAATGCGTTCCTCGTCTTTTGGCAAGGGAACGCTCCAACGCTTCCCGCTGGCCTTTCTGCTCGGCTTCGCAGGTGTCGGACAGCTTCCCGGCAATGGCTTCCCCATCGGTCAGGGCAGCTCTGGCGCACTCCCGGATTTTGTTCAGGACAAGCTGGTACAGGGTGTCGTACTCAACCCGGTGCTGGGAGCAATGCTGTTTCCCGTAGGCATTGTAGGTCTTACAGGCGTAAATCTGCTGCGGGTGCTTCGCATGGGTGGTGCGGATGGTCAGCGACTTGCCGCACTCGCCGCACTTGATAAGCCCGGCAAACAGGCTGGTTTCCCCGTCTGGCCGGGGGGCGCTGGCGGGATTTCAGCTTGCGCTGCACGATGGCAAAAGTTTTACTGTCAATCAACGGTTCGTGCTGGTTCTCCACGACGATCCATTCCTCCGGCTTCTTCTCGCCAATGGTGCCGATTTTGAAGCGGTATTCCTTCTTTTGGGAAGCGATCGCGCCGGTGTAAACGGGGTTCATCAGGATGTCCTTTATCACGGAGAAGTCCCACATATACCGCCCGTTTTCCGGGTCTTTCTTCTCCCATTTGGTGCGGACATTGCGGAAGCCCCGTTCCCGGTTCCACCATGTAGGGCAAGGCACCTTTTGTTCTTCCAGCCTGCGCCGGATGAAGTTGGGGCCGTGTCCTTCCAGCGCCCAAAGGAAGATTTGCCGGACAATGGGGGCGGTTTCCTCGTCAACCAGCAGGTGGTTTTTGTCCTCCGGGTCTTTCCGATACCCAAAGGGAGCCACGCAGCCGGTAAACTGGCCTTTCTGCGCTTTCAGCAGATACGAGGAATGAACCTTCTTGGAAATATCCTTGCTGTACATCTCGTTCAGGATGTTCTTGAACGGCGCAATGTCGTTGTTGTCCCGCATGGTGTCGATACCGTCATTCATGGCGATATAGCGGACGCCGTGACTGGGGAAGAAATCTTCGATCAGTGTGCCGGTCTGCAAGTAATTTCGACCCAGTCTTGATAAATCTTTTGTTATCACAAGATTTATCTGCCTGCGCTCGATGGCTTTTAACATCCGTTTCAGGTCGGGGCGCTCCATGTTCAGCCCCGTGTAGCCATCGTCCTGATAGACTGCAACAACCTCCCATCCCTGCTTCTCGCAGTAGCTTTCCAGCATATCCCGCTGGTTTGCAATGCTGGCGCTCTCCCCGTCAAGGTCATCGTCCTTGGAAAGCCTGCAATAGATAGCCGCCCGGAAGCTGCCTGCCAGAATTGCGTCCATGCCTGTGTATTCGTATCCGTTCATCATAACCGTTTACCCGCACAATCCAGACGGAACACGGTTTTTCTGAACCTCGTCTTTATTATATCCTAAATCTTGCGTTTTCGCAAGATTTTTCTTGCCGGTATTCTGCCCATATTTTTGGGCAATCAGGCTCACAAAGACATCCGCTGCGTCCAGCTCGCCGTCAAAAACTGTGGTAACATGAATCTCTGTTTTCGTTTTTGCCATAGGCAGTTATCCTCCATAATAGAATAGCCAGACAAGGAGAAGGTCGGCAACGAAGTCCGGCAACGGGCTTCAAAAAACCTCAAAACCATCTCTGTCTGGCGGTTTGGTTACAATTTTATTTTCTTTTATTTTTCTGTTGCTTTGGTTGCTGATAGGGGAAAAAGCCCGCAGTTACGGGGCGTTTTCCCGGCAACCAGCTCGGCAACGGGAGTGCAACAAAGTCGGCAACGGGCTGGGATTTTTCAGAAAGGAAGCTCCATCTGCTCTGTGACCTCCACAAATCCCTCCGGGATTTTTTCACGCTCCGTTGCTGATGTCCGTTGCTTTCGTTTCACGCTCCCAGCCCTTCTGCCTGCCGTATTCCGGGAACATCCGGGGATTGGAAAAGTAGTGCCAGCCTGTGACACAGTGGTTCATAATGTCGTTGACCTCCCGGATTTCCCATTGTTTCGGCTCGTCAAAGGGGTGGTTCAGGGCTTCCCTGAAAAGCTGCTTGGAACACACCATGCTGCCGGTGTAGCGGTCAAGGTAGGCTTGGATCATCCCGGCCTTGGTGTCCTCCGGCATGAAATCCCGCTGGTGTTCTTTGAGATAGCGCACCATTTCGGGGCTGAAAGACAGCTTAAAATCCCCGCTGCGGTAAATGGTCATGGCTTCCGCCCATAGCTGCTCCATGTAGGCTCTGGAAGCGGCTTCATCGTCCAAAATATGTACTTCCGCCCGTTCGGGGTAGACCATGACCGGCAGAAAGCGCCGGTTCCCGGAACGGTCAAGGGGCAGGAAGTCCAGGGCGTTGGAAGTCCCCCCGAACACGCATTGTCGCAGCCTGTCCTCCGGGTGGGTTTCGTAGGGGATTTTATAGACCTCCTTCTGTCGGCTAAAAGACTTGATTTCCTCAATGCTCTTGGCGTTTGCGGTGGCGATCATCTCCGACATTTCAATTATCCAGTGGCCTTGTAGCTTGCGGTACACGTTATCATCGTCCAGCTTCCGCAAATCATCGGAAAACCACTCGTCTTTCACGGCCAGCAGCCGGAAAAAGGTGGATTTTCCGGCTCCCTGACCGCCCACCAGACAAAGCATGACCTCAAACTTGCAGCCGGGATGAAACGCCCGGTGGATGGCTCCCAGCAGGAACAGCCGCAGCGATTGGTAGGTGTAGTTGTCCCTGTCGGCTCCCAGAAAGTGCCGCAGGCAGTAGCGGATACGCTCCTGCCCATCCCATGAAAGGCCGTTCAGGTAGTCCCGGATGGGGTGATAGCCATTTTCGTTGGCAACGATCCCGATGGCGGCGGCAATCTTCTTTTCGCTGGTCAGCCCATAGGTTTCTTCCAGATACAGGAGCAGATAGTTCATATCCGTGTCGGTGATAGCGGTGCCGGTACGGTGGTAGCCGATGGGCTTGATGATGTCGGTGCGCTCGGTCAGCAGATTTTTGGCGATTGCCCCGGAAAGCAGCGGGTCATTCTGAAAGACGGTCAGGCAGTTGCGGATACTGTTGCGGACGCCGCCTTTCTCGGTGCTTTCCAGCATGGCTTTGACTTCCTCAACGCTCCGGGGCGGCGGTGCTTCTTGCATGGTCTGTTCTGCGGCCTGCCGTATCTCCGGCGGCAAGCTCTGCCATTCGTCTTTCAAGATTGCTCACTTCCTTTCCACAGTCAATGATAAGGGTTGCCCGTTCCTCCATGTCCGGGGAGAGCAGCACATCCAGCAGATAGTCCACATGGGATTGTTTCTGCAAGGCTTCCACGAAAAGCGGGTGCCATTCCTCGTCCGGTGTCTTGGGGGCATAGTCCCGTTTCCAGCGGCGCAGCAGGTTGTGATAGTCGCACAGCACCCGGAAGCAGTACCGCTCCATGCGGCGGAACCGTTGTTCCGGGGTTTCCTGCCGGGGTTTGGGTTTTCTCCTGCCGGGTGGCTCCCTGTCCTCATAGGGGATGGAAAACGCCTGCGCCAGCATAAGGGCGGCTTCCTTGGGGCTGACAGCTTCCAGACGGGAAACAAAGTCGATCACATCCCCGTCTGCCTGACAGCCGAAGCAATGGAAGCGCCGGTCAACCTTCATGCTTGGGTTTTTGTCGTCGTGGAAGGGACAGACGCACATCCCGTTTCTTCCCACCCGGATTCCGAAATGCTCGGCAGCCTGCCGGGTGGTAACAGACTGCTTGACAGCTTCAAATACATTCAACTAGGCAAATCCTCCTGAAAATAAGAAAAGCGCCTGTCATTCTCGAAAAGAAAATGGCAAGCGCCTGTTAAAGTTCCATATCCTGTTTTTTCTCTGTGCGGGGCTGCTGGCGTTTCTCGGCCTGTTCCTCCTGGATACGCTGCGCCCGGCCTTTGACTGCCTGCTGAATGGACGGTTTCTTGCCCGGTTCGGCGGTCTGGCGGTATTGCTCGGACGGAAGCACCTGATTGAGCCAGTGGCGCACATCCCGGAGAATCTTCACATCCTCCTGTAATGCGGACAACCGTTCCTTATATCCGGCAACTTCTCCGGCAAGCTGTGTCTGTTCCTCATTCAGCTTTTTAATGCTGTACTTCTTCTCCTTCAAATGCACCTTGAAATAGCGGACAGCGGCATTGTAGGCGTCCAGCTCGTCCCGGTGGGCAGCAGCAAACTGTTCCTTTGGTTTCTTAAACCGGATGGCGGCATATTCCGCATGAACCGGCTTGTGGGCTTCAAAGTTAGCGATATGGGAAAGCATGGTGTCGACCTCCTTCATGCGTTTTTCCTTCGGCTTCATCTCTGCCCGGATGGAAACGGCCTGCCCGCTGACGGTATCCAGATAGGCGTCCAAACTCTCCACGGTGGACAGCTCCTTTTCCCGCAGATAGCGGATGGCGTCCATAACCTTGTTGAAGTCGTTCACAGTGCCTTTGAGCTGGCCTTTGCTCGTCCAGCCGGTGCGCTCCTCCCGGCGCAAATCCAGATATTTGCCCAGCAGCTCCGGTAGGGTGGGTTCCTTCGCTTCCTGCAAGGCTTCCAGCAGGGCGGCCTTTTTCTCCTTCAGGTCTGCAATCCAGCCTTTCAGGTGGCGCACCATCTGGCGGATAGACTGCATGAGCCGGTTGGCGGCTTTAATGTCCCGGTTCAGGTTGCCGATGTTGGTCTGTATCCCTCTTTTTTCCATCTGGCTGACCGCTGGCCCCATGTGGACGGTGGGGATTTTATCAAGCCCCTGTCGCTCATAGGAACGAAGGTCAAGGCGTTCTGGGCGGTCATTGGCTTCCAGATAGCGGTTTGCCGTAGCCGCCCAGCCCTGCCGCCATATCTCGGCGTACTTCTGGTCGTTCCAGTCCACGGTGTCCTCCTTGTGGCTTTTCCATTTGCCGGACGCAAGCCGGATACGCTCGCCGTTCTCGTCAAGGTCGTAGACCTTCCGGCTCTTAGAGAGCCATTTCCCAGTTTCGTCCATCGCCCGGATGGTAAAGAGGATGTGGGCATGGGGATTGCCGTCCCCCTTGTCGTGAATGGCAAAATCGGCAATCATGCCTTTGGAAACAAAAAACTCCCGGCAGTAGTCCCGGATAAGGTCGGCGTGCTGTGCCGGGGGGATTTCCCTCGGTATGGCAAGCACGATCCTCCGGGCAAGCTGGGAGTTCCATTGTTTTTCTACGGCTTCGGCGGCGTTCCACAAGGTGTTGCGGTCTGCGTACTCCGGCGGGGCATGGGGCGGCAGCATGATTTCGGTGTGGACTATTTTTTCATGGTGTGGACAAATCACTTGTGATATGAGAAGAAAGTAAAATAGAATGATCGTCCTCACCAACAAAGTCCAGAAAAACCTCTAACATCTCATCTCTCATAATAGGGTCAAGGCCACTGGTAGCTTCATCTAAAATTAGCAACTTCGGATGATGCGATAATGCGACTGCGATTGCCAATTTCATTGTCATTCCTTTTGAATATTTTCCAATTTTCTGTTTCTCGTTTAGCCGGAATGTTTTTAAATATTTTTGAAACAAACTATTATCCCATTGAGAGAAAATTCCTTGCATAATCTCGGAAATTTGTTTGGCAGTAAGGTATTTCGGGAAATTATCCCCATCATAGACAACACCAATATCATTCCTCAATACGGTATCCTCGTCTTTCATTTCTTTCTCAAAGATTTGAATGGAACCAGAATTGCGGAACAGCGTATTCAAAATACAGCCTATGGTTGTTGTCTTACCAGCACCATTCTCCCCAACGAACCCCATAACAGACCCCATAGGTACTTCAAAAGACACATTATCCAAAAGAAAATCTGACGTTTCATAGGTCTTGCATACATTATCAAGTTTCAAAGCATAATTCATTTTATTCGTCCTCCATATAAAACATTGTGAGCAATTCCGTTAGTTTAGATAAAGGAATGTTGCTTACACGTCCAATATTAGCGGCAGCTTGCAAATGTTCTTCGGCAATACGTTGCTGTTCTTCTTGATAAAATTCCTTGTTTCGTGCTGATACAAAACTACCTCTGCCAACAGTTGTTTCAATAAAACCGTCCCTTTGCAAATCTTCATACGCCTTTTGGACGGTTATAACGCTAACGTGAATAGATTTAGCCAATGAACGCATTGAGGGGATGGCGTCTCCTGCTTGCAATTCTCCACTCATTATCATAGCTTTAATCTGTGTTGTTATTTGCTCGTATATTGGCTTATTTGCATTATTGCTGATTATGATTTCCATGCTTCACCGCCTTCACTTTAAAATGTACTGTATGTACAAGTACATTATATTCACATTCGGATTGGGTGTCAACAGAAAATTTATGAATGAATTTTAAACTTGCTGAACGGGAACAGCTTGCAGCGCAAGGTGTTTCCGGGCGGCAAGTCCACAAAGGGGTAGCTGGCGGCAGCCAGCGCAGGGGAAGTGTAGCTTCCCCTGTGATGATTGGCTGGAGTCGGAACGCTGCGGGCAATCATCCGCTTTCCGCAGGAAGCCCCCGGCAGGGCGCAACACACTACCTTCAGGTGGTGTATAGTTGCGCCCTCTTTCAGAGGGGCAGTCCACGGCTGCGGCTCTGGAAGCAATCATGGCCGTTTCCGGCCTGCGTCCTCTCCTTGAAAATTACCGTTTCCGGCGAATACTTTTTCCATAAGCTGACGGGTGCTGTCTTTGTGGAACAGCAGCTTCAAAAACAAACTGACCTGTTCATCCGTGATGGCTTCCGGGTGGGGAAGGTAGCTTTCCAGCATGGCGGCTCTGGTGCAAAGCCGGTGTGTCCGTTCCTTCCGTGTCAACGTCTTTATCTGGTGTTCCAATATCTTTTCTTCATGCTGCGCCCTCCGCAGCTTCTTTTCCGTTTTCTCTATCTCCTGATTGAGTTTTTCCAGTTTTTCATTCATAAGCGGCTGTCCTCCTTCTTGGGAATGAGTACATATATCTTGTTGGGTTCCCCGAAGCCCTGACGCACTCGCAGTATCAGTCCGGCGTCCTCCAATTCATTCAGGGAACGCTTCACGGTCATGGTGCTGCGGGCAAGTGCCGCCGCCAGTTCCACGATTGGGAAATGGATAAATAAAATCCCGTTGGCGTCCTCCATGCCGGACAGGAAAACTAATATCCAACATCCGGGCGTACATGACCTTGGCGGTGCTGCTGATCGGGAGCCGCAGCAAGGCTCTCGGCAGCGGCATACAGGGCGGCAGGGCGGTGCCTGCGGTCATAAATTCAACTTCCATTCACTTCGTATCCTCCTTTACTTTTCGTTTTGAGCGTTTGGAAAGATAATGGGGGCAGTCTACAATGACAGCCCGGAAACTCTGCTTGCAAGTGCGCTGGCACTTCCGGCACAGGCCGTTGTAGGCCCGCCCCCGTTCATTGAGGAAGAAAGAAAGCTCCAACTTCCTCTCTTGCTCATTCTCGGCATGGTGCCTCCTTATCATAGAATCCGCCCATTTCAGCCGTAACAGCCGCAATAGACGGATAGCAGATTTTAGTGTCGTGTTTCGGGGCGATTTTCAAGGAAAAAGCGGCCATAGAGCCGCTTTGAAATGCCCCATAGTATTACGGACGGGGCAGACTACACCCCGCCGATTTGTCGTGTTTGGGTAGCGTTTTGGTATCAGTTCTGCCGGGTTGTCCTGCTGTCGTTCCTGCCCCTGAATCTCACAGCGGCGTTTCGTTCCCGTTGGTACGCTCGCTGCGGTCAAGGTTCCTCCATTTCCCTGCCGCAAGTCGTTGCGCTACATCGCCGGGGAGCATATCCCATACAGGCCGGTCATTCGATTGGAATAATCCATCGATGAACTGACTTAATCATAGCTCATTTTTGAACCCTTTCCCGTATATCCACAAAGTAGGAAAACCGCCCCAAAATCGAAAATTTCCACGATTGCGGAACAGGTATGGTATAATGGAATTGACGGCGGCAGCCAGCCGCAGGAAGGAGCGATGTATCTATGAAAACCCGCATTTCCGTACAGGAGCGCCTGAAAGATTTACGGGTGGAACAGGGCTTAAATCTGGAAGAACTGGCGCAGAAAACCGGCATTTCAAAATCAGCCCTCGGCAGCTATGAAAACGACAACGATGAATACAAGGAAATCAATCACGGCAGCCTGTCGAAACTGGCAGACTTCTATCAGGTGTCCGTTGACTATCTGCTCGGCCTTACCAACAACCGGAAGTATGAAAACACGCCGATAGAAGAATTACATTTAAGTGATGAAGTCGTGGAACTGCTGAAAAGTGAACGCTTCAACAACCGGCTGCTGTGTGAGATTATCTCCCATGAAAAATTCCGGGAACTGCTGGCAGACGCAGAAATCTATGTGGACGGAATGGCAACCATGCGTTTCCATGACATGAACAGCTCGCTGGCCGCTGTGCGGGCGATGATACTGGAAGAACATCCCGAAGCGGTGGCAGACCGGGCAATCAAAGTATTGGAAGCCGGTCAGGTAAAGGAAGAAGATTTCTTTCTGCCATGTGACGCACAAAACATGGGACGTTATTCTTCACGACATACGCAAGGCGCACGAAAATGACAGCGAAAGTGCGCCGGATACCACGCCCGCCGATGAACTGATACGGGAAGTACAAAAGGCCATGCAATCGCCGGGGGACAGGGTTCAGCAATTCACGGAGATGTTCTGCAAGGCGTTCCAGCTTAAATATAAGCGGCTCTCACAAGAGGAACGAAGCCTTTTGAAGAAACTGTTCAAGAAATCCCCGCTGATAAAACAGTCCGGTATGAACTTCCGGCGCAGGCCGTGGAAATAAAAACAGCCGTTGTAGGATTTTGTTCCTACAGCGGCTGTTTTTATTTATGAATCTTCTCCAACAAAAGACAGGATATTTTCATCAGTTTGTAATGTAATTGTTGCGCTTTCTGAATCATCAGAATAAACTCTTGTTCCATATACGCCTGTAACAGGCTCCTCTAAATTTTCAAAAGTTAATCCGAGTTTCGAAGAAGAATTGTCAATCTTTTCAAGCGAATATGTACCTGTCCATTCTTGTTTATGAGTGTTATCTGTTAAGATAAAACTTTTTTCTTCAAAACTCAATGTCAAATCCAATACTGGTATGTCATCATGCACTGAACCTGAGAATAACATATTACCATCTAAATCAGTAATAAATTCTAAAGACCAGTTATATGATGATACCGACCGAGTTTGGGAAGAATCACACGAACAAACCTGTATCAATGAGAAACATAGCATATTTTTAACCCCATTTTACCTATTACCAATAATAACAATGTTTTCTTTTAATTAGTGTCTTGGGTTCGCTAATAGAGAATGTCCATCGCCTGCGGTTATTTGCTCAATGGTAAACCAATTATCCATTCCGCATAATTACCTCCAGCAACTGAATTTCCAGTTAAAACCACCGTCGCATTTCTCAAATGCCGAAATGTGGTATTTTGTTCCATCTTTAACTAAGGGTCCAGTGAACCGGTTTTCGTTACAACCAAATTCTTTTAAGAGAAATCCCATCATCCTCATCATATTCTATCAGTGACATTCCATCAAACGCTTCTACGTTACCGGCATCCATCTTATTTTTGAAATACCATTCAACAATGGTTTGATTGCCTTTATTCTCCATTGACTGTCCCTGTTGAGTATCCGTTCCACCGGTGTTGTTTCCGCAAAGCAGAAACCGCACTCACAGAAAAAAGCATACAAAACGCTACCAACGCCAGGTAAACAATACTAACCTGCAAGCACACTCTCAAATCATAAAATGTTTCAAATGTACTTGTTTTATTTTATGATAGCACTTATTTACATTGGGTGCAATAGAAAATATACACCATTAAAATTTAATTTTTTGTGCAAATCGAATCAAATATAAAATTATATCGCTTTAGATATTGTCCTGTTCTAATTTAATCACATTCATAATACCACAATTCAAGGCTTCACAAATGCGAACCAGCGTTTCCATGCTGATATTCTTTCCCTTGCCCATGTT
>VOFB01001897.1_pt1 | contig 22487 bp, 36 predicted proteins | sample 5384141 | NCBI WGS metagenome assembly VOFB01 (sample SAMN12384721, study PRJNA508395) | human gut metagenome | isolation source: healthy gut A | host: Homo sapiens | reverse complement strand
TCTTGCCTCTATTAACCGAAGCCGATAAATCGCCAGCCATCGGATCACTGGGCGGCAATTCGTCGAGCAGATACCTGAGCTCGCGCGAACAGCCCACTGGGCTGTTCGGCTCGTGCGGACAGCTCTCGCCAAACCGCCGCGCAGCAACGAGGTGTCATTGGAACCATCGTGGATAGGCTCTCGCATTTTCTTGTTCTTGCCGAGGCATAGAATATTCGCGTTGGGCATGCCTGGAGCAACTTTTCCGCACGAGCCGAAAGCCACAATGTGGCTTTCGTGCGAGTCAGGACTTGTTGCGGAAAAGGTATACCAAACGCGTAAATTCCCCAGTACAATACGCATAACCAAAAGCCGCGAACTGAGCTGTTCGTCGATGAGAGAAAGAGAGTCATTCATGACCGAAGAATTCCGCAGTGGATTCGTCACCTTGGTAGGCCGCCCGAACGCCGGCAAATCTACCCTTATCAACGCCGTGGTGGGGCATAAGGTTGCCATTACCTCGAACACCGCGCAAACCACCCGCCACCGCTTCCGCGCTATCGTCACTCGTGAAGACATGCAAATGATCATGGTCGACACGCCGGGCATGCACAAGCCTCACGACGCGCTGGGCGAGGAACTCAACACCTCCGCCATCAAGGCCATGGAAGATGTCGACGTGGTGGCGTTCCTCGTCGACGCGAGCAAGCCGGTTGGCACGGGTGACGAGTGGGTTGCCCGTCAGGTGCGCGAAGTGCGCGGCGCTCGCAAGATTCTCGTGATTACCAAGGCCGACCTCGTGAGCAAAGAAACCGCCATCCAGCAGCTCGAGGCGGCTCGCGCTTTGGGCACCTGGGACGATAAGTGGTGCTTTCTTCCAAGAACGGCTTCAACGTTGAAGGTTTCGTACAGGCCGTTGCGAAATGGCTGCCTGAAGGCCCGAAGTGGTTCCCCGAAGACATGGACACCGACCAGCCCTTCGAGGTGCTCGTTGCCGAGTTTATTCGCGAGAAAATCCTGCGCAGCTATCGTGACGAGGTTCCTCACTCCATCGGCGTTGTGGCCGATCAAATGACCTACGACCGCAAGAAAGACATGTATCGCATTTTCGCGAACGTCTACGTCGAGCGCGACAGCCAGAAGGGCATCATCATCGGCAAGGGTGGCGAGGCCATCAAGAAGGTCGGCATCGAAGCCCGCCGCGACCTTGAGCAAATGCTCGGCTGCAAGGTATTCCTCGACATGCAGGTGAAGGTGAAGAAGAACTGGCGTCGCGACTTGAACCAGATTCGTCGTTTCGGCTACGGGGAAGGCATGTAGGCCATGGCGAAGTACTGTTCGTGGTGCGGCGAGCCGCTCGAGGCCGGGCGCGCGCTATTGCGCTGAGTGTGGCGCGCGCGTGCTCGAGAGCGTGAGGTCACCGGCAAAGGCGACAGCGACCCCATGCGCGGGCTCGACATCGTGGGCGGCAATCCCATTCCCGCTAGCAAAACCACCAAGCTCGACTTGGGTACCCTCGAGGCGCTCAAGCTTCGCGATAACTTGCCGGGCGACGACGAACCCACGCATGCTAAGCCTAGCCTGGCCAGCGCTTCTGCGGCGCATTTCGGCGGAGCGAAGACGACTTCCCTCGAGATTCCCGAGGGTCGTCGAAGCCCCCTGAAATCATCGCCGTGCCCGAGGTGGGAGATGCCTGCGGGCCAGCGGCCGATCGCGGCGCCTCGGGCGCTTTCGAGAAGGTAAGCGATCATGACGCCGGAGCGCGTTTCTCGGCAATTGAACAAGCAGGCTCCGCCGACGCTGCGGATTCGTTCGATGCCGATGAAGAGGTTGAGACTGAGGCTTCTTTTGAGGCGTCTGAGGTCGATGCTGCCGATGCGACCGATGTCTCTGAATCTGAAGAGGCCTGCAAATCAGAAGAAGCTCTCGTTGATGAGGCGATTGAGGTTGCGGAAGATGACGAGCCTTCGGACGCGTTGCGGGCCGAAGTGGCTGGCGGCGAAGCGGATGCGGAAACGCTCAAGGACGACGCGGCGACCGAAGGCGTTGAACATGGTGAATCGGACGATGCATCTGGCGAGCAGCCTGCGTGCGACATCGATTCTGAGCGCGACCATGCTGAAGGCGAAGTTGACGCCGAGGCCGATGCGGCAAAAGTCGCCGAGGCCGATGCGGCCGAGCCTGCCGAAGCCGACGCGTCCAAACCTGCCCCTTCCAGCGAAGAGCCTTCCGATGCCGCGCCCAAGCCGGCTGCCGTATTCGATTTCGACGACGAACACGAAGCGGTGCCCGTGATTCCTCGCGAGACTCAGGCGGCTGCTGCCAAGCCTGGTCCCATCAGCTTTGATGGAACCGATACGCTCGTGATGCCAAGCGATGCGCAGCCTAAGCATTTCGGCCTTGACAGGCCCGATTTGCGGGAGCGAAAACGCAAGCGCATTTTAATCGCCCTGTGCTGCGTGATCGCGATTCTCGTAATTGCGGCATGCGTGTTGGCCTATGTTCGCTTCGGCGGGCAAGCGGGCCAAGATGCTTCCCAGCAGCAGGCCCAAACGCAGCAGCAGGCCCCAGCAGCTTCCTCGGAAGAAAACGAGAAACCCGAAACCAAGGCAGGTGACGATGCCGCGAACGCTTCTGCCGGGGCTGAGGCGCTTGCACGCGAGCAATCGACGCCGACCGAGGAGCAAATTTTCCAAACGCTTTCGAGCGAGTATTCGGCGCTTGATGGCTACAGCAATCGAATCGTGAGCTGCGTTGACGATTTCAACAGCTGGTATATTGCGCGCGATATGAGCAAACGTCAGGCGTCGCAGGCGACGGCCGAAAAGTGAAGAAGCGACCTTGAGGCCGCCAAAGCCGAAATTGAGAACCTGAAGATTTCCAACAGCTCGCCGTACGCGGCCGATGCCGCCAACCTGATTGAGCTCTACGATTGTCAGATCGGTCGCATTACGTCGTTGACCGACGCGTGGGCGGTAAGCGTGCAGTACGAAGTTCCCTCGGAACACCAAGATGAGATTCTTGCGGCGCTGTCGGCGAACTACGTAGGCGGCAACAACCCCTATCTTGAGCGCTACGACGAGCTGTACCGTCCTCGAAGCCGGTCTTAAAATAGCGTTCTCAACTGCAGTTATATGGGCTATCTACAAAACAGATAGCGAATCATCGATTATTCAAAATCGCCCGTCGAAAAAAGCGGGCGATTTTTATTGACGCCCTCAATCCATCAGGTAGTATAGGCAGCTATGAATACGATTTCCGCACATATCATGGCCATGAACGCATGCGAGATGCCCAAGCCTGGGTGCCTGCGTTCGTGCGCTGACACTCAGGCGTAACGCCCGCGGCCCAGCCGCGCATATCTTGCGGAACTGCTCCATTTTCTATCTCTTTATTGAGGCATCATGATTGTTTTAGACCACCTTTCGAAAACCTATGTCGGCTCGGCCGGTGCGCACGGGCGCTGCGCGATATCAACTTGCATGTTGAGCCGGGCGACGTGTTCGGCATCATCGGCCAGTCGGGCGCGGGCAAGTCGACGCTCGTTCGCTGCATCAACCTGCTCGAGCGTCCCACGGCGGGCCGCGTGCTCATCGATGGCGCCGATGTGACCGACTATTCTGGCAAGCAGCTCATCGATTTGCGCCAGTCCATTGGCATGATCTTCCAGAATTTCAGCCTGTTCGCCCAGCGCACGGTGCTGCGCAATGTCACGTTCCCGCTCGAACTGCATGGCACGCCGAAGAAGCAGGCCGAAGCTCGCGCGCTCGAACTGCTCGAACTCGTGGGGCTTTCCGGTAAGGCGAACAATTACCCCAGTCAGCTTTCGGGCGGCCAGCAGCAGCGCGTCGCCATTGCGCGCGCCCTTGCTTCGAACCCGAAGATTATGCTGTGCGACGAAGCCACGAGTGCGCTCGACACGCTTACGACGCACTCGATCCTGGGCCTTCTGCGCGATATCAACAAAGAACTTGGCGTCACCATGGTCGTTATCACGCACTCCCTTTCGGTTGCCGAGCAAATTTGTAACAAGGTGGCCGTCATTGAGGCCGGCAGCATTGCCGAGCAAGGCAAAACCGCCGATGTGTTCGGCAATCCGCAGAGCGCCGCAACGCCTGCTCATTGAAGCCGACCAGGGCTTCGCGTGCGCGAAAGGGGCAACTAATGGAGGCGATCAACGCATTCATCGCTCAGTATGGCGCCCTTATGGCTCAGGGCACGTGGGACGCCATCGTCATGACCGTGCTCTCGACGTTGTTCGCGTACGTCATTGGCATCCCTGTGGGCGTTCTGCTCGTTTTGACCGAGCCGGGCGGCCTGCATCCGCACCGCATCTTCAACAGCGTGCTTGGTTGGATAGTGAACATCATGCGTTCCATTCCGTTCATCATCCTTATCGTGTTTATGATCCCGTTCACGCGCGCCATCGTAGGCACTTCGCTTGGCGTGGGCGCGGCTATCGTGCCGCTCACCGTGTCGGCTGCGCCCTTCGTTGCTCGCATGGTTGAGCAAAGCCTCGCCGAAATCGACGGCGGCCTCGTCGAAGCTGCGCAAAGCTTTGGCGCGAGCACCTGGCAAATCATCAGCAAGGTGCTTCTGCCCGAAAGACATGCCGTCTTTGGTGCGCGGCCTGTCCATTACGTTCATCACGCTGTTCGGCTTCGTGGCCATGGCCGGCACGGTGGGCGCGGGCGGCATTGGCGACATCGCCATTCGCTATGGCTACCAGCGCTATCAAGACGACGTCATGGTTGTGGCCATCGTGCTGTGCGTAATCATCGTGCAAATCGCGCAGAGCATTTGCTCAGCCATCGCCCGCAAGATCGACCACCGCGTTCGCTAATCATTTTTCGCATAGTTTCCCCAGGTCACATGCTGGCCTTGGGTTCGTGCACCACATTGCGTTCATTTCCTTTAAGGAATTTGAATAGGGAAGGGAAGCGCCCAGGCGCTTCGAAGGTGCGAAGCCGTTTGGCTTGCAAGAAGGAAGGGTTTCGCTATGAACCTGAAAAACGTTGTGCGCATCGCTGCATGCGCCGCCGCCACGGGCGTGCTCGCCGTGGCACTCGTCGGCTGCGGGTCTTCGTCCTCGCAGCATCAAATTGCCGTTCCGTCCGACGCTACCAACGAGGCTCGCGCGCTTCTGCTGCTGCAGGACGAGGGGCTTGCTCACGCTCAACGACGGCGCGGGCCTTACGGCTACCACCAACGACATCAAAGAAAACCCCTATAACATTCAGTTCGTCGAAACGGAAGCTGCGGCGTTCCCCGTACGCTTTCTGATGTTGACGCTGCGGTGATCAACGGCAACTACGCTCTGGGCGCGGGCCTTGACCCGTCGACCGCGTTCGCTGCTGAGGGCGCCGACTCCCAGGCCGCTCAGGAATATGGCAACGTCGTTGCCGTTCGCTCCGGCGACGAAGTCTGCCAAGACCGAAGCTTTGCTCGCTGCGCTGCAGAGGCCAGAAGGTTTCCGACTTCATCACGAGCACCTATTCTGGCACCGTCGTGCCCGTGTTCACCGTCGTTGACGACATTCCGCAGGCCACCGGCGACGACACCACCATCAGGTTGGCGCTTCGCCCACGCCTCACGCCGAGATTCTGAATGCCGCGAAAGACCTGCTCGCTGCTAAGGGCTGGACGCTCGAGGTCGTTGAATTCACCGACTACGTGCAGCCCAACGTCGCCCTGTCTGACGGCAGCCTCGACGCGAACTACTTCCAGCACCAGCCCTACCTCGACAACTACAACGAGGAAAACGGCACCGACCTCGTTGGCGTCGCCAAGATCCACTTTGAGGCCATGGCCCTTTACGGTGGCAAGGCCGCAAGCCTCGACGACCTGAAGAAATAACCTCAGGCAGTTCACTCTGTCGCCCGCAAGCCGCTCTTCGGGCGGCTTGTTTTGCGTTTGGGCGCGCAAGGTGCCACCTTTCGATTCCGTGGAAGGGGCTTTTTGCTGGGGCTTTTTATATATTCCGACTCTGCGAGAACGCGGCCATCGTTGCAGGCAAAAGGGTTTCTGCCAGGAACTTCTGCGCATTCCGCACCCCATGCGTGGACATTATCGCCGTTGCAAGCAAAGGGCTCCCAACTAGGGGCCCTTGTTCGTGTTGCTGCTCGTGCTACTGTTTGTTGTCGAAGGGTTTTGGTGCTGCACGATTGCCAAATCGGAAACCGCCTCGGCGGAAGAGCTGTCGGCGTCGTCGTTCCAATGCCAAACGCCTTCCGCATCCATATAGCCGTTCAGGTTAATCGCCGGCAGCGATTGCTTCGTGGCGTAAAGGAACGCGAAGTACTCGTTGAGCGGCAAGCCAGCCGTTTTCAGGGTGGTGGCCGCCAGATAGTTCAGGCTCGTGTCGCCGCCGCGCCACATGGCGCGAAAGTTGCTCGTCGTTCGTCCACAGCATGTAAGGGGTCACGTAGCGCTGCTGTGCATCGTCGACGGTGGGCTCTTCGTCGGAATCGCCCGTAGGTGCGAGTTGCTCGACGAACCCCGGCTGGTGGTCGCCGAACAGCACGACCACAATGGGCTCTTCGCGCTGGGCAAGCTTCGCCAGAAATGCCGCCAAATCGGCATCGGCGCGCGCGATTGCCGTCACGTATTCATTGACCTCGGCCGATTCCCTCGCCGCCCATGTCGATGCGCATCATGTCTTCTTCCGCAATCGTTCCCGTGTCATAGCCGCCGTGGTTGGCGATGGTCACGTCGAAGATGAACTGCGGCCCCTTCGCCTTCATCCATGATTTGCAGGATTTTTTGTTGTAGGTCGCACCATCCGACACCATGTCGCGGAAATAATCGGCGCCATCGAAGCTCGTGATGTCGAAGAATTCGTCGAAGCCGAGTTGCTCGTACACGCGATCGCGGCGCCAGTTCTGTGCGTCGGCAGGGTGAATGGCGCTTTTATGGCATAATGTCGATTTCAAATATGACGCCATGTTGTCAACGCCTTCGAGGTTATAGAGCATATAGGGGTACACGCCCGGCCCCAAAGGCCATGCTCGATCCCGTGAGGAACTCGAACTCGCTGTTGCGTGCCGCCGCCATTGCCGACACATAGACGTCGCCCGTGGCAATGGTTCCCTCGTGCGTCGAAGGGAATGGGGCCGTCGTAGCTTTTTCGCCAGTTGTGGATACGTCGAAATGTCGGAATACGTTTCGTTCATAATGGCGATGATGGTGGGCGCGCACGTCGGGGTCGGTGGCTTCTGCGGCGCTTACCACATGCGGGTCATCGATGAGCTCATCGACGGTTTCCGTCATGGCCTTTTGTGCTGCGAAGCTCGGCGGCGCGCGTTTCGAATAGCCTTCGGGTTCGTGCGGCGAGATCTTTTGGGCACGCTGCGCGAAGCACAAAAGCGACCCTTGCGCCTGATAGGAATCGAGGCTGCTCCACACGTCGACGTTGACGTTCAAGTCGTTTTCGATGTTGATCGTCGAGAAACCGACGCAGCACACAGCAAGGGGCTGAGGCACCAAAGGGCGGTGTTCGCGATGGCGGCTTTCCCAGCGTGTGCAAGGCGGCGCTCGGCACAACGGCAATTGCCGCGAATGCGGCGATCACGGCGATGCAGAATGCGAGCGTGTTGTCGATGACATATTCGTAGCCGCCGCCGACCGACGCCGCGGTGTGAATGGCGAGCACATCGGACGGCAGAACAGGCTGGCCTTTGAACTGCGCGACGAAATGGTTGGCTACGCCGCTTACGAAGCATGCCACAAGAAACGTGACCATGGCGCCCTTCGTGCGCTGTCCAAGGGAAGTCCACCACGGCGTATATGAACGCCAAAACCACGAGGCTTAAAACCATCCATTGGGTTCTCATCTGGTTCAATATGGTGTTGTACGGCGCCTCCATCAGCCAAAAGCCTATGGGCACGCATGCGATGGTCACGATGGGGCGCGCGCGCCGAGCATGCTGCCGAACCGCCCGCGCAGCTGCGATCGAAACGCCAGGGCGAACGCGAGCAGGGGCGCACGCGAGGAAAAGCATGCGATGGGCAGTGATATATGTAAAGCGAACATAGATTGGCTCCGTTTCTTCCAAAGTCGGGGCTTGAAGGAAGCGACGAGTGCGCATGCCTTCGCTTGGGCATTGGGCGCGTTTCTGCGCGTTGTGGGTGCTTCTCGATTTCGAGGGGCCGCACGGGCTATACTTTTATGAAGTACAACCTCATGCCGCCAACGTGCGCGGCACAAGCAGCCGAAACCGGTCGAAGGACGTATTATGCCAAAGAAAATCGCCGTAATCGACGGCAATTCGCTCATGCATCGCGCATACCACGCGGTGCCGGCCACGATGAACGCGCCCGATGGCACGCCCACAAATGCCGCGTTCGGCTTTCTATCCATGTTCCTGAAATTTATGAAATGGCTCGCCCCGATGCTGTGGTATGCGCGTTCGATGCTGGACGTCCGGCATTCCGCATGGAGGCACTCGAGCAGTACAAAGCCCAGCGCCCGCCGATGGATGCTGAGCTCAAGGCGCAATTCCCGTTATCGAGCATTTGCTCGAATCGATGAACGTGCCCGTTATTCGCGTGAAGGGCTGGAAGGCGACGACGTGCTGGGCACGGTGTCGGCCCGCGACGAAGAGTTGGGATACGAAACCCTGCTCGTGAGCGGCGATAAAGACGTCTACCAGCTCGGACCGATCGCACGCATGTGGTTACCACGAAAAAGGCATCACCGATGTCGCGATTTACGTGTCCCGCCGAGGTCGAGGAGCGCTATGGCGTGACGCCCGCGCAGTTCCCCGACTTTGGGCCTGAAGGGCGATTCGTCAGACAACATTCCCCGGCGTGCCCGGCATTGGCGACAAGACCGCCGCGAAGCTTCTGCAGAACTACGGTAGCATCGACGGAATCTACGACAACCTCGACAAGCTCAAGGGCAAGCAGCTGCAAAACCTTACCGAACACAAAGGAAGACGCGTACACGAGCCGCCGCGTGGCGACCATCGTGCGCGATGTGGAGTTCGACCTCGATTTGAGGGCGTGAAATTCCCGATTTCGACAGCGCGAAGGTCGCCGAGGCTTTTGGCGAGGTGCGCTTCAATGCCCATTTGGCCAAGGTACTCGCCCTTGCCGGCGCCGACGAATCGCTTGCCGCGCCCGCCGCGCTCGAGCTGCCCAGCTTGGCCCCCGTTGTGGGCGACTACGCGCACGACGCGTTGAAAACCGCCATGGAGCATGACGTGTCTGGGCGTGGAATTCCTCGTTGAGGCGCAGGGAAAGCGTTTGCCGAGCCGCACCGCCTGTTCGTCGGCCTGCCTGATTCGGTGCTCATGTTTGAGGGCGAAGATGCCCACGAGACGTTTGCGGAAATCGTGCGTTCGGGCCATTTCTGTGCACTCGATTGCAAAGCGCGCGCTGCAGGAAATCTATCCAGTCGATTCCGCGGAAGCGGCGCTCGTCGATGCATCTGAGATGCATGCGGCGCGCTTCTTCGACATTGGTTTGGCCGCATACCTGCTGAATCAATGTCACGAAATATGAATACAGCTCGTTGTGCGACGCGTATTTGGGCGCGGCTTTGCCTGAGTGCGAAGACGAGCGAGCGCAGGCTGCGACACATGCCCCTCGTCGCGCACCGTTTGACCGATGCGCTGCGCGAGGCGCTCGAGCGTGACGGCTCGCTCGAGGTATACGAGCGCATCGATTTACCGCTCGTCTCGACGCTCGCGCAAATGGAACGCGTGGGCGCGCGCATTGATGTCGACAAGCTCGCCTGTATGGCGCAGGAAACCACGACCGAGCTCGAGGGGCTGCGCGCCGAGATTCATGAGCTTGCGGGTGAGGAATTCAACGTCGATTCGCCCAAGCAGCTCGGCCATATTCTGTTTGAAGTGCTCGAGTTGCCGGCGGGCAAGAAGAACTCGCGCGGCTATTCCACCGACGCAAAACGCTCGGCAAGCTCGTGGACGCATCCTATCGCGGCCAAGGTGCTGCGCTATCGCGAGCTCGCGAAAATGAAGTCCACCTACCTCGACGCCCTGCCGCGCATGCGTCGCATCGATGGCTTGGTGCACACGAGCTTCAACCAAACGGTCACTACCACGGGCCGTTTGTCGTCGAGCGACCCGAACCTGCAGAACATTCCCGTGCGCACCGATTTCGGCCGCCGTGTGCGTGCTTGCTTCGTGCCTCTGCGCGAGGGCGACGTGTTCGTTTCGGCCGACTACTCGCAGATCGAGCTGCGCCTGCTCGCGCATCTGTCCGGCGACGAGCACCTGATCGATGCGTTCTGCTCGGGCGCGGACTTCCACGCCGCCACGGCTGCGCGCGTGTTCGACGTGCCGGTGGAGGAGGTGACCCGGAGCTGCGCAGCCGCGCGAAGGCCGTGAACTTCGGCATCGTGTACGGCCAGCAGGCGTTCGGCTTGGCCCAAAGCCTGGGAATCGGTTTCAAAGCGGCTCAAGATATGATTGACCGTTATTTCGAGGCCTATCCGCGCGTGCGCGCCTACCTCGACGAGACGGTTGAAGAGGCGAAGGAATGCGGGTTCGCGACTACGATGTTCGGCCGCAAACGCCATATTCCCGAGCTGAAGGCGAGCAACAAAATGCAGCGCAGCTTCGGCGAGCGCACGGCGATGAACCATCCCATGCAGGGCAGTGCGGCCGATATCATCAAGCTCGCCATGAACGAGGTTGAGCGCCGCTTGGTCGCTGACGGCTTTGAGGCGAAAACTCATGCTGCAGGTGCACGACGAGCTCGACTTCAGCGTGCCGGCGGGAGAGGTGCAGCGCCTTTCCGACATGGTCGCAAGCGTCATGGATTCGGTTGTGGAGCTCAAGTTCCGCTGATTGCCGAAGTGAGCAGCGGCGAGAACTGGGCCGAAGCGCACTAACGGTTGTTCGGCTGAAGGTGGCGCAAAGGGCAGGCGAGGGCGGCCGCGGGCCCGATAGAGGGCACAGCAGGCTATCGTCGCTGCGCTCGCTATGCGCCTGCTTGGCGGTGTTTAGCTTTGAAATGAAGGGCAAATTTGAACACCGACGCCCTCTATCAGCCCCGCAGCCGCCCTCGCCTGCGAAAGTCGAGTGAAGCCCCATTTGGGACCGTCTGCGCTCAAGCATGGTTTTCGTTTAATGTTAAGCGCAGCCAGGCGAGCGCATAGCGAAGTCCGCAGGGCGAAGCGGTAGCGAGCCGTGGTCCCAAATGGGCTTCACTCGGCTTCCGCCGGAGAGAAGAGGAAAACTTGTGACGAGTCCACAAAACCCCTCTTGTCAAACGATTTTCGCGGCGTATAATAGCGGGTTTGCTGTATTGGCGCGACTTGGCGGTAACCGTTTCCCACCGCTCACGTGCGCTGTACAAACGGCAAGCGAAGTAAACGTAGAGGTTCGTGTGAGCCTCGCAAAACCAAGGAGAAACATACATGTACGCTATCGTTAAGACTGGTGGCAAGCAGTACAAGGTTGCTGCTGGCGACATCCTCGTCACCGAGAAGCTTCAGGGCGAAATTGGCGACAAGGTTGAGCTGCAGGCTATCGCTGTTGTCGACGGCACCAAGGTTGTTGCCGATCCGGCTGAGGCTGGCAAGACCAAGGTTGTTGCTACCATCGTTGATCAGTTCAAGGGCGACAAGGCGCTCGTCTTCAAGTTCAAGAAGCGCAAGAACTACAAGAAGCTGCGCGGCCATCGCCAGCTCCACACTCGTCTGAAGATCGAGAGCATCGGCTAGTTAGTTTAGAAGGTAGGTAGATTACTCATGGCTCATAAAAAGGTCTTGGCTCCACCCGTAACGGCCGCGACTCTCACCCAGCGACTTGGCGTGAAGCGCTTCGGTGGCGAGCACGTCATCACCGGCAACATCATCGTCCGCCAGCGCGGCACCCACTTCCATCCCGGTGAGAACGTGGGCCGCGGCAAGGACGACACGTTCGCACTGTGCGAGGGCACCGTGGAATTCACGAAGAGCACCCGTCGCAACAAGGCTATCGCCGCTTGTGCATGTTCGTCCTCTGACCACCGAGAGCGCTGAATAGCCTCACGCAACCAGAGGGGTTTCATAAAGGGAGGAGAAAAAGCTCGTCGCTTTTGCGGCGGGCTTTTTCCGTATTTGAGGTGTGTGCGCCGTATTGGCGCAGGTGCATGCGTATAATTCGAGAACACGTTATTTTCTTGCAAGGAAGCGCGGCGCAAAAGCCTCAATTCATTGGGCGTCCCATGCGGCGCGACATAGGCTTGGGCAAGCGGCGCGCAGGCGGCGATATGCCCCAACGATATCGATAGGAACGCTATGTTCGTAGACAAAGTACGCATTTACGTGAAGGGCGGCGACGGCGGCGCGGGCTGCTTGAGCTTCCGGCGCGAGGCCCATGTGCCCAAGGGCGGCCCCGACGGCGGCGACGGCGGTCACGGCGGCAACGTCGTGCTTGAGGCCGACCAGTCGGTCTCCTCGCTGCTCGACTACCGCTTCAAGCATCATTTCAAGGCAACGCGCGGCACCCACGGTATGGGCAAGCGCATGCATGGCGCCACGGGTGACGATCTTATTCTGAAGGTTCCTGTGGGCACGGTGGTGCATGAATATTTCGAAGAGAAAAAGGAAACCGGTGAGCTTATCGCCGACCTTACGCATGACGGCGAGCGCGTCATCGTCGCGGAAAGGCGGCCATGGCGGCCGCGGCAACATCCACTTCGTGACGCCGACCCGACGCGCGCCCGCGTTCGCCGAGCTGGGCGAGCCGTCGCAGGAGCGCTGGATCGAGCTGGAGATGAAGCTCATGGCCGACGCCGCGCTCGTGGGCATGCCGTCGGCGGGCAAAAAGCTCGCTCATCGCGAAGATGAGCGCCGCGCGGCCGAAAATCGCCGATTATCCGTTCACCACGCTTGTTCCGAACCTGGGCGTTGTGCAGGGCGACGAGCACAACTTCGTCGTGGCTGATATTCCGGGCCTTATCGAAGGCGCTCACGAGGGCAGGGCTTGGGCCATGAATTCCTGCGCCATATCGAGGCGCACTGCACTCATCGTGCATGTCGTTGACATGACGGGTGGCTATGAAGGCCGCGATCCGGTAGAAGATTACCGCATCATCAACAACGAGCTTGCGATGTACGCCGATGAATTGGCGCAGCGTCCTCGCATCGTGGTTGCCAACAAAGTCGACGTTCCCGGCACCGAAGACGCCGTGCGCCGCTTTGAAGGAAGAGGTGCGCAAAGACGCCATCGCTGCCGCGAACGGCAATGAATTCGCCGATGGCGTCGACGAGGCTTCGCGCGTGTTCGAGATTTCCGCTCTTACGGGCAAGGGCGTCGATTCGCTTATCCACGCCATCGCCGACAAGGTATTCGAGCTGCGCAGTGCCGCCAAAGAAGCCCAGGAGGGTGAGGTTCAGTACGACCAGGTGTGGCAGCACAAGCGCGAACAGCGCGACCGCAAATATACTGTGCGCAAACTTTCCGATGGCATCTTCCGCGTGGAAGGCGTGCAGATTGAGCGCATGGTTGTGCAAACCGACTGGGAAAACGACGAGGCGCTGTCGTTCTTGCAGCATCGCTTCAATCGCTTGGGCCTGGAAAAGGAACTGCTCAAGGCGGGCGCAGTGAATGGCGACGAGATTCGCATTCTGGGCCGAGCGTTCGAGTTCGAGACGGCCGAGTCGACCGAAGATATCTTCGCCGAACTCGACGATTAGCATAGTGAAGGCGTGATGGGCATGGCTGCAGAAACTTCCACAAGCGCGAAGGCGTACAAGATTGCCGTTATTAAAATCGGCTCGAATACGCTGACCGACGACGAAGGTAAGTGCGACCGCGCTTATCTCGCCGATTTGGCGCATCAGGTGGCGCGCGTTCGCCGTGAGGGCTGGCGAGTGATTATCGTGAGCTCCGGCGCCATCCCGTGCGGTCTTGAAGCGCTGGGCTTGCCCTTGCGCCGCCCCGACGACATGCCCACCGTGCAGGCTGCGGCAAGCGTTGGGCAACGCGTGCTTCTTGCGGCTTATGACCAAGTATTTTCTCCGTATGGCATGCTCACCTCGCTCGTGCTGCTCACGCGTCGCGATACCGCCGATCGAAATGCGTACCTGCATGCGCGCGACACGTTCCGCCGCCTCGTGGAATTGAATGCCGTGCCTATCGTGAACGAAAATGACACGGTATCGGTCGAGCAGATTAAGTTCGGCGACAACGACACGCTTGCGGCGCTTGTTGCGTGTCTTGCGAACGCCGACCGCGTCGTTATTCTGAGTGACATCGACGGCTTGTATACGTCGAACCCCAAAACCGACCCGTCGGCTCAGCTCATTAAGCGCGTCGGCCGCATTACGCCCCGAAATTCTTGCCGGCGCGTCGGGCGCTGGCAGCGCTGTTGGCTCGGGCGGCATGATCACCAAGCTTACGAGCGCGCGTGTGCTTGGTGCGGCGGGCATTCCGCTCGTCATTTGCAGCGGCCGCGCCGAAGATGCCGTTGTGCGCTCGCTTGCCGACGACCCAATTGGAACGCTGTTCACGGGTGCCGATGTTCCGCATGAAATTACGCCGCGCAAGCTCTGGATCGCTCTTGGCGATTCGGTGAAAGCACGCTGCTTTGTCGATGCGGGTGCTGCTCGCGCTATCGTCGAAGACGGTGCTTCGCTGCTTGCTGTGGGTGTGAAGAACGTCGAAGGCGAGTTCGAAGCGGAAGATGTGGTCGATGTGGTTGATGAGGCCGGTTTCGTGATTGCGCGCGGCCTGCGCGCTGCTCGGCCGAATCGATGCGTTCGGGAAGGCCGACATCGCTGTGCATCGCGATGAGCTAATCTTGTTCGAGTAAGCAATCGGGGGGCCGCCTCGTATGGGGGATGCGGCTGCCAGGTGTTTTCTGAATAACGTTGCTGCGGACTGGGCTTGGCGTGCGTTTCCGATAGATTCCGCACGAGCAGAAGGCGCCAGTGGCGCCTTCGTCGCGAGCAGGACTTGACCGAAGCGGAAGCGCATGTCGAGCCCAGTCCGCTCAGGTTGTGCGATTGGAGACAATGATGACCTCAATCGAAGAGTCGGTTCGTGATATCGCGCTTCGTGCGCAAGCGGCTTCGCATGCGGTGGGGCGCGCTTCAGAAAAGGTTCGCAACCAGGCGCTTTTCGCCATGTCTGCTTCGCTTCGGGGCAATATGGCCGACATTCTCGCGGGCAACAAGGTCGATATGGAAGCTGGCAAAACTGCCGGCATGTCGTCTGGCTTGCTCGATAGGCTTTCTTTAGACGAAGGCCGCATCAATGCCATGGCCGATGCCCTTGAATCGCTCGCTGGCCTGCCTGACCCGTTGGGCCGCGTGCTCGAGCGCCGCCGCGAAATCGAAGACGGCATCGAACTTACTCGCGTGAGCGTGCCGCTGGGCGTTGTCGCCATGGTGTATGAGGCGCGCCCGAACGTCACAGCCGACGCTGCGGGCATTTGCCTGAAGTCGGGCAATGCGTGCGTGTTGCGCGGCGGCTCGCAGGCTCTCCATTCCAACGCGGCAATCGTTTCCGCGCTGCGCGAAGCGGTCGTTTCCGCGGGCCTTCCGCCGTTGCGTTTCCTTCGTCGATACCGCCGATCGCACGGCGACCGATGCCCTCATGCAGCTTCACGGCATTGTCGACGTGCTCATTCCTCGCGGCGGAGCCGGCCTTATTCGCCACTGCATCGAATGTTCGAAAGTGCCCGTCATCGAGAGACGGGTACGGGCAATTGCCATACCTATGTGCACAGAAACGGCCGATTTCGATCGCGCCATCACCATTCTGCTTAATGCGAAAACCCAGCGCGTGGGCGTGTGCAATGCATGAATCACTTCTCGTCGATGAATCCATCGCTGCGATTTCCTGCCGAAGGCATTGCGCGTGCCGAAGCGGGCGTGACTATCCACATGGCGATGCGGCGGCTCGGCACGCTGCCGATTGGCGGGGGATGCCGTGCTTTCGAGGTTCGTCGATGCGATCGATGACGATTGGGGTCGTGAATACCTTGCGCTCGAGATAAGCGTGAAGACGGTTTCTGGCGTTGAAGAGGCGATTGCGCACATCAATCGTTACGGCACCAGGCATTCCGAGGTGCATCGTGGCCGACGATGCGACGCAGGCGGCGCCGATGCAATCGAGGAATTTCTCGCGGGCGTCGATGCCGCTGCGGTGTATGCAAACGCTTCGACCCGTTTCACCGATGGCGGCTGCTTCGGGCTTGGTGCTGAAATCGGCATCTCCACGCAGAAGCTGCACGTGCGCGGCCCCTTCGCACTCGAAGCGCTTACCACGTACAAATATCAGCTTCGTGGGTCGGGTCAGGTGCGAGGCTAGCGTGACGAATGAAAGCTTGAATGTGAGCATTTTTTGAGTGCCGGCTGCGGTTCTGTCGAACAATCGAGCGAAGGCCAGTTCCTTGCGAAGCTGGGCGCTGATGGACGCCCGGCCGTTTGGGCGTTATGGGAGCGTTCGATCCCATTCACAATGGCCACCTCGAAATCGCTCGCCGCGCATGCGCGAAATCGCTCGGCCTTTCGGGCGTGCTGTTTGTGGTTGCAGGCGACCGTGGATGAAACATGGGCGCGCCTTGGACGCCTGCGGAAGACCGCTTTGCCATGGTTCGGGCCGCCATTGAAGGCGACGCGCTTTGCTGCAAGCCGCAGGAAATCGATCGCGTGGGGGAAACCTATACGGTCGATACGCTGCGCGAGCTGCGTCGGTTTCTTCCGCACACGTCGAGCTGTGCTTCCTTATGGGAGCCGACGCTGCGGCTCGTTTGGGGGAGTGGCGCGAGGCGAGCGAGCTTGGCGGTCTTGCGAGGTTCGCCGTGGTGTCGCAGCGTGACGACGTGTCTTGACGGGCGTGACCTTTCCCGCCTCGCTCAAATCATTGATGCGCGCGAGATATTGCAGGTAGCGATGCCTCGGATGGATGTATCTTCTACCGATTTAAGGAAAAAGTGCGTCAGGGCCGCTCCATTCGCGATGAGGTGCCAGCGGTTGTGGCAGACTATATCGAGTCACACGGGCTCTACCAGCGCTGAATCGCTGGACGTATGCAAGGGGCGATTGATATGGCCAAGGCCAAATCGAAGAAAAAAGAAAAGAAGCTGAAGAAGCGCCAGGAGCGCTGCGAGCAGGTTGCCGCGATTTCTCCTGACCGTTTCGACGAAATGCGCCAGGCGCTGCAGGCGCGCGTGAAAGCGTCGCGTTACCGCCATTCGCTCGGCGTTTCCCAAACCGCCGAACAGCTGGCCCGCATCTATGGCGTGAATCAGAGCGAGGCGGCCGTTGCGGGCCTTCTGCACGATTGGGACAAGTCGCTAACGGGCGACGAGCTCAAGCGCAAGGCGAAAAAAGCTCAAACTCGCAGGTAAGGAAGTGCGCGAGCATGCGACGGGCGTGCTGCATTCGTGGACGGCTGCGGCAACGCTGCGACGAATTCCCCCGAGCTTTCTGATGCTGTGCTTCAGGCGATTGGCCGACACACGTGCGGTGCGGTTGGAATGTCCGATTTGGACATGGTGGTGTTCGTTGCCGACATCATTGAGCCGGGCCGCGATTTCCCCGATATCGAGGGGTTGCGTGCCGCGGTGGGCGAGGTGTGCCTGGAAGAATTGTTCTATCGCACCTACAAAGGCTAACTTCATGTATCTGCTTTCTGCCGACATGGTAGTGGCGCCGCCGTCGCTTGACGTGTACAATTCCCTGGTCGTTGAGCGCAAAGAACGCCTTGAGGCTGAACGAGCTGCGTGCGATGCGCCGGCTGGGGATGAAGCCTCAGGAAGCAATTGCTTGCTGTCGAAATTGCTCGTCGCGAGCAGCTGGCTCGTGAGTCCGAACAACAAATGGCGCTTGCTCGCAAAGCTGCCGAAAGCGTGAACGCGTGCGTCAAAGAAGCGCGCGAAAATGCAGGCCGAAGCCGCCGAGACGCAAGCCAAACAGCCTGAGAAATCCAAGGTGGAGCGCACGCCGAATGGCGCGCGCATTATTCCCATTCAGTAAACCGTTGGGCGCCTGCCCAAAAGCTTAGAAAGGACATGCCGAATGGCAAAGACAAAGGACTTACCGCCCTTGAAAAGTGATGATCGCTGCGAAGGCGGCCGATTCCAAGAAGGCTACCGACATCGTGATTCAGGACGTTCGTGAGCTCGTGAGCGTGACCGATTTCTTCGTTATCGTGACCGCGCAGAACAACCGCCAGGTTGCCGCCGTGCTCGATGCCATTGAAGAGGCCGAGGGTTAAAGGCTGGCGTGAAGCCGTTTGGCATCGAAGGCGCCGATGAAGGTTTCTGGGCCCTGCTCGACTTCGGCGATTTCGTGGTGCACTGCTTCCAGCCCGAAGGCGACTACTATCGCCTCGAAGAGGTGTGGAACGATGCTCCCGATTGACTTCGAACCCGATGAGCCGAAAAGCGAAGATGCCGAATAATTAACAAACCAATATTGCTGCAGCTTCGTATATAATAAAAACGCTGCACAAGCCCCGTGGCTCAACGGATGGAACACCGGACTTCTAATCCGATGGTTGTGGGTTCGATTCCCGCCGGGGCACCATGTAAAAGCAAAGCCCGTTCTTTGAACGGGCTTTATCGATTCTTATTAACCCTGGCGGAATCGAACCGATGAGGTGGAATTCCGTTAAGAAAAAACCAGTGGGCGGTTTTTAAGAATTCGCTCGAGGGCGTAAGCCCGGAGAGGCTAAGGCGCGCGCAGCCGACCGAGATTCCACCGGGGCACCATGTAAAAAGCAAAGCCGTTCTTTGAACGGGCCTTTCATTATCCCATTCCTCTTCTTAAAGAATCGATGCCCCTGACCTGCAGTTTCGCTTCTCTCGAAAAAATTTTAAAAAAGGGTTGCGCGTTGTGGTGGGGACATCTGTATAGTATTCGCTTACCGGGCATCACTCAAAACGGCATGAGAAACATGGTGGTGTGGCCTAGTTGGTTAGGGGGCAAGATTGTGGCTCTTGAGGTCGTCGGTTTCAGAACCGATCGCCCACCCCAGTTTTTTTCAACACAAGGCATTGTGGGCTATGAAAATGTTCACGATGGCTGCGGAAACCGCGAACCTTTACATGCTTTCTTTTCTGGATTGATCGTTGGCTTAGTTGGTAGAGCAGGGGACTCTTAATCCCAAGGTCCGGGGTTCGAGTCCCCCGACGATCCACCATTTTAAGCTGCATCTTTTGATGACATTGGTTTAAACGCGCGAACATACATATGCATGGACCGTTAGCTTAGTTGGTAGAGCAGGGGACTCTTAATCCCAAGGTCCGGGGTTCGAGGTCCCCGACGATCCCCACTGAAGTTTAAAGACCAGGTCAAGTGCCTGGTCTTTTCATTTATTTCGGGGTAAAAACTCTTGAATAATGATGGCCCCTCTGCTAAATATCGGCGTTCCCCTTTCGCCTTGTGCCGGCAGTCGCATATGACGCTTAGTTTTCGAGTCAATTTCGAAACCGCGTGTGCGGTTTGAATAGAGGGAGGCGGTTTTAGGCATGAGCGACATGATGAGGTACTGCGGTAACGCGCGCTTGTCACGGGCTTGAGCCTCGAGCCGGGTCAATGCATAAAATGACCCGCTCGAGCGCAATACGGGCGCGAGGGCTTTTGGGTTAAATCACCGATGGCGAGTCGCGCGCACTCGTCCCTACGACAATGCCGATGCAAGTTTCTCGCTAATGGGAAATGGCCGAGCCTCCTGTGTTGCGTTGCTGAATCCTCCGTCTAACGGGCGATAGAAAACGCCTTCGAGTTCGTATGCATGCCGCCTTTCGGGCGGCTTTTCTTTTGAGTTTCCACCCCTGCGCCTACCGAAGGTGCCGCGCGCTCGTGCGGTTGCTCTTATGTTTCGTTTTGGTCGACGGACATCTTCATTCGTATAATGCCACCGGAAGATATTTCGCCGCATGTGCGGCGATTCGGGGAGGTGCGCACGTGACGAGCATGGGCAAAACGCTGGCAATTGTGAATCCAGCGGCAAGGAATGGGGATGGCGCTCGCGGCAGCTTTTTGAGATATGCGGCTGGTTCGGCCGCGGCTCCCTTTCGAGGGCATTCAGATTGAGACCACCCGTGAAGCTGGGCATGCGACGGCGCTTGCGGCGCAGGCATCGAACTCGTGCGTGCTTGGTGGGCGGCGACGGGGTCGTTCACGAAACGCTTGCGGGCCTCATGCGAATTCCACGCGAGAAGCGCCCCGCATTCGCGCTTATTCCGTGTGGCAACGGCAATGATTACGCCCGCACGCTCGGCATGTCGCTCGTTATGGAGGAAGCGCTTACGCTTTCCTCCGCGCAGCGCATAAGCGCCGATGTGGGCGTGTGCAATGGTGAGTATTTTGCAGAGACGCTTTCGTTTGGCCTCGATGCTGCCATTGCGCTGGGAACGTACGAACGTCGACGCAGAACGGGTCGCGAAGGCACGCGTTTGTTCGTCGAAGAAGGTGCGAACCAGCTCGTGTTCCACCGCGATGCCTACGATTTCACCATTGCAGACGGCGGCGCTTCGAAACAAGCGTTTGATGCACCTGTTTGCCGTGCGATCGGCTTTACGTATGGCGGCGGTTTTCGGGTGCCCGAACGCCGATGCGACCGACGGCAAGTCGATTGCTGCGTTGCTAAGGCGCCGCTGGCATGCTGAAGGCGGCGTATTTGTTCGCCCGCGCGAAAGACGGAAAACACGTCGGACATACGGGTTCGTTTGATTTCTTTCGATGCGAAATCGCTCACGTTGAATCGCGAGCCTCCGGCCCATCGATGGCGAGCCTATTCATGGCACGAAATTCGATATCGCTGTTTTGCCGGAGCCTTGACGTGTACTTTGCGAAGGGAGCCGCCCATTAATGAGCACTTTTACCTTCGTACTCATCCTTGGTGCCGCGGTTCTCGTCTCGAGCGCCATCAATCAGGTCGTGAGCGGCGTCGCAACCCCGCTTATCCAAATTGGCATCGGCGTGTTGCTTGCGTTTGCCGGCCTTACAACGTCGAATTTCCAAGTAGACCCTGAGTTGTTCTTTGGTGCTCTTCATTGCGCCTCTGTCATCACGAGGCGCGCAATACCGACAAGGTGGCCTTGTGGTCGAATCGCGCGAAGGTGCTTTTCGCTCGCCGTGGGCCTTGTGGTCGTTACCATTCTTTGCATCGGTTTCACGCTGCATGCCCTTGAGCCCACCATTCCGCTTGCGGCCGCCTTCGCCCTTGGTGCGGCGCTCGGGCCAACCGATGCCGTGGCCGTGGCTTCGCTTTCGAAGCGCGTGAGCCTCAAGCGTCGCCAATCGATTTTGCTTTTCGGGCGAGTCGCTCATTAACGATGCATCGGGCGTCGTCTCGTTCCCGTTCTCCATTGCCGCGCTCACTACGGAACCTTCTCGCTGATCTCGGCGACGGGCGCGTTTTTGGTGAGCTTCTTTGGCGGCATCGCATTCGGCCTTGTGCTCGCGGCCCTGCTTGCGTTCTTGGTGTCTCGAGTGCGCGACCTCGGGCTTGAAGACACCACGTTTCACGTGCTGCTCGAAGTGCTCACGCCGTTCGCCGTGTTCCTTACGGCGGAACACGTAGGCGTCTCGGGCATTTTGGCGGTTGTTGCGGCCGGTCTTTCCTACTCATTTTTCAATCGCGACTTGGGCCCATCGATCGCGCGCATGAAAATCGTGTCATCGAGCGTGTGGCGCGTGCTTTCGTTCGTGCTCAACGGTTTGGTGTTCGTGCTTTTTTGGGAATCCAACTTCCGCACGCTATGATGGGCATGTGGGAGGAAAAGGCCATAAGCAACGGCGATCTGCTTTTCCTTGTGCTGGTGATTTCCGCCATCGTGATTGGCGTGCGCACGTTGTGGTTTGTGGGCATCAGCTATGTCGGCCGCAAGCAGGTCGCGCAGGCTGAGCAAAGAAATTCCGGCGGCACGCCCGAGCAGGTGCGCCGCGTGCTGCACTCGATTCGCTTGGTCACGCCCGATTCGCTGAAGGAATCGCTCGCCCTGGCGCTTGCGGGTCCGAAGGGCGCTATCACGCTTTCCATTATGTTCACGCTGCCGTGGTCGCTCAATGCCGCGCCGGGCGTGTTCTCGCAGCGCGAGTTCCTCATCTTCCTCGCATGCGGCGTTATTTTGGTGACGTTGTTGCTCGCGAATTTCGCATTGCCGGCGCTCTTGCCCGATGAGCAGGGCGAGAAGAACTACGCTACCGACACCGATGCATCGATCGAGGTGCTGCGCGCGACTATCGAGGAGCTTGCGGCGCGTCAAACGAGGGAAAAACCGCCGCGCGACGCAAACGGTCATGGCCCAGTACAACGATCGAATCGATCGAATTAAGCAGGGGACGGGCGAACAGGACGACGATTCGGTGCTGCGCCTTGAGGCGTTGGAGTGGGAGCAGGAATACGTGCTTTCCGCAATCGATGAGGAACGCGTGTCGCCTGTGGTGGGTTATCGCACGCTGCGCCGCATTCGTCAGTCGAAAACCTTATTCAGCGCGACCGCGATGTTGTGGGCTGTTCGGCATTATCGCCCGCCGCGCTGCCCTTGTTTCTCGCTCCATTACGCGAACGCTGCTCGACAGCAACGTGCTTT
>VOFB01004043.1_pt1 | contig 22536 bp, 25 predicted proteins | sample 5384141 | NCBI WGS metagenome assembly VOFB01 (sample SAMN12384721, study PRJNA508395) | human gut metagenome | isolation source: healthy gut A | host: Homo sapiens | reverse complement strand
AGATTAAGCATAAAAGGGTATGCGGCTATAAACCGCATACCCTTTTACACTTTATCGCTTCCAGACCGCTGCGGCATTGGAATGTGACATCAGTTCTTCGACCGGGATTCCGGCTGGGCAGATGTCCTGACACGCAAGAGATTTTCCGCAGCCTTCAAAATAAAGCTGACGATACGCATTTGCGAGTTCTGTCCGATGGGCAATATCCTGTTCTTCGTTCAGAATACGGTAAGCGTTGACGGGCAGAACAGCTCCGGCAAATTCGCTGTTCGGGTCAAAGTTCGGGCAGACCTCCAGACAGCAGCCGCAGAGCAGACACTTAGCAGATTGATACCGCTGGCTGTGCGTATAGCTGGTCTGGAACGCATCTCCTTCCAGCCACAGCTTTGTCCGTTTCAGTGCTTCAAAGATCACGGAACGGTCTACGACCAGATCTTTCACCAGCGGGAATTTGCTCAAAGGCTCCAAAGTAACAACGCTTCCCTTGCAGTCACGCAGAAAAACGGAACAGGCAAGACGAGGCAGACCGTTGATCCGCATGGCACAGGCACCGCACTTGCGTATCATGCAGCCGCATTCCCACGCAATGGGGGAAACGACCGTTCCGCTCTTTTCGCACAGAGGGCTGCGGTGATTCAGCTCGTACAACACCGAAGCAATCGAGGTGTCCGCACTTCCCTCAAAGGTAAACTCCTGCCAGCAGGGAGAAGCCTGCGGGTTTTCCTGCCGTTTGATTCGGATGGTGTAGTTCATAAATCATACCGCCTTTCCGGGATGGATTTAAAGCTGATGGCGATATGCTGCCCGTTCCAGTGTGCCACGGTAGTTTTGCAGTAAACGGCATCATTGCGTTGTGGATAATCTGCCCGCCAGTGCGCGCCCCGGCTTTCTTTTCGGGCAAGGGCGCTTTCCAGCATGGCACGACCCAGAAGCGGAAGTGTGCCGGACAACTTGCGGATTTCCTGAACGCCCGTTTCCAATGTCTGCGTATCCCGCACGACACCGAGTGCGTTCAACAGAATACGATTCATCTGCATTTGAGCATCCGGGGAAAGATCGGGCAGAAGGGGTTCTTCGGCACAGGGCATATTGGGGGACCGGCTGCTTCCTGCAGGCAGTTTCCGCAGCGATCTGCCCTCCATAGATCGCACCCAGAAGGGAATTTCCACCCAGACGGTTTGCGCCGTGGTACTGAGCGCAGCATTCACCGGCAGCGTACAGATTCCGCATCGAAGTGCGGTGCCGCTCGTCCACCTGAATGCCGCCCATAAAGTAATGGATACCCGGCAAAATTGGAATGGGTTCTTTGCGAATATCTTTGTGCAGATAGGTCTGACAATCATCCACCAGTCCGGCAAGTTTATGTTCCATGACTTCCTTGGGGAGTTCTGTCATGTCGAGGAACACCTCATAATCACGGCTGACCGTCCAGACTTCCCGCGCGGTGATGTCACGCGGCATCAGGTTGCCGAGTTCTGGATATTTTTCTTCCATGAAATACCACGGCTTCCCGTTCCGCAATGCAAGCAGCCGCCCGCCCTCACCACGGGCTGCCTCACTCAGAAGCATCCGTTTTCCGCCCTGTTCGACCGTGGTGGGGTGGTACTGGATCATTTCAAGATTTGCCATCGGAACACCCAGACGGAACAGTTCTGCGGTGACTTCTCCGGTATTGGCGAGAGAGCCGGTCGTATCACCGAATAAGCCATGCGGCCCGCCTGTGGCAATCAGGACGGCATCGCATACAAACCGCAGCAGTTCGCCGGTATAGGTGTCCTGCACTGTGCAGCCGCCGCAGATGTTCCCGGAAAGCAGCAGGGTGCGGAACTTATGGTGAGGAAAGCGTTCGACCGTTCCTGCGCTTTCTTCCCGGCGCACAGCATCGATCAGAGCGGTCATCAGTTGCTTTCCCGTATCGCTTTGTGCAAAGGCCGTCCGCTTTTTCTTCTGTCCGCCAAAATTCCGCAGGTCGAGTTCATCGTCATCTGTCACGTTGAACTGTACTCCCAGACGGTGCAGACTGTGCACCAGTTCGGGCGCAGCCTGCGTCATCCCCCAGACTGCATTCGGGTCAGCAAGTCCGCAGGCGGCGGTCAGGGTGTCTGCATAATGCTGCTCCGGGCTGTCCTCCTCTCCCTTGGTATTCAAGGCTGCATTGATTCCGCCTTCTGTCATAACAGACTGCGCCCGCTCGGAGGCAAGGGAGGACACCAGCTTTACCGTCCAGCCGTTTTTCACAGCAGTCAAAGCAGCGGAAAGTCCTGCCAGTCCTGCACCCACGATCACCAAAGTGTGTTTCATACGTTGTTCCACCCGATATAATATAGAATGATCGAACCGGCAGCAAACAGCACCAGTACAGAAAGAATCAGATAGAGGTCGCCGCGCTGTTCCTTATCCCGGACAATGCCCAGCGATACCAGAAGAGGCCGGAGATTGAGCAGAAGATGCACAAATACCGAAGCGACCAGTAAAAGCTGCGTCAGCAGCCGGACCGTTGTGAACGGAAACAGAATGTATACGCCGTTCTGCACTTTGCCGAATACACCAATATGGAAAAAGAGCATAAGCAAAATGGCAAGCCCACTGGCACGCCTTGCCCAGAACAGAGCGTTCTGCTTTCCGTAGGGCTTTCCGCCGTAACGGGAAGCCCGGAATATCTGCGCGGTCAGCAAAAGACCAAGGACGGTGTGCGCCGCCAGAATGCCAACGCCGATCCATGCCAGAAACTTTCCTGCCCCGGAACTGATGCCCAGCAACATAAAACTGCCCATCAGCCCATGAAGCAGACAGATGAAAAGCAGCAGAACGGAGAGGATGGTGTTCAGTTTTCGCATGAGGGGTCCTCCATTTCTTCTGCGGAAAGCAGAAGGATGTCTGCATCCGGCAATGCTGTTGCATCAAGCGTATTTTCCGAAACCAGCAGCAGTTGATACCGCCCATTGATTGCACGGGAACGCAGCATGGTTTCGCTGTACTGCTTCAACGTGACATCTGCTCCGGCAGCAGTCAGGCGTTCACAAAGAGCCGTTGCATAGCGAAGCAAGGGATAGTCTGTTTTGCAGACCGAAAGTGTCATGTGCGGCAGTCCGGCATCGAAAAGGACTTCTGTCTCACCGGAAACAAATGCTTTCAGGTCATTCCGGAAATCCGCATCAGAAAACGATTCCAGTTCAGGGTTGATGCAGAACAGATAGTTACCCTCCAGCGGTGCGGCCATTTGTGCGGCACGTTTCGCTTTCGGGGTCGCACCGGTCAGCCCATCCAGAATAGAGGGCGGTGAGTGCATAAATACGCCAAACGCGGCAAGAAATCCCAATGTCAGAACCAGCGTGATCAATTTTCGTTTCACAGATAGACCTCTTTTATTGCATGGTTGTTCAAATACAAAATCTTCTGCTCAGAACGCAGCAGTTGAATGAATACTCAACTATATTGTATGCGAAATAAGGAGGCTGTCAAGGTCTGTTAGACGACAAATCGCGGGAAGCAGATGCTAACTTTTCCTCTTGACAACGGAGAAAAAGCAGATATAATATGATTGAACGGTTGTTCAACTACAAAACAAGGAGAACGTCTGATGTCAAATTCTTTATACACCTGTAATTGCGATGTGATCCATGAGGACATCGTGAACGATGTAAAAGGCAAAATGCAGCCGAAAGACGATTATATCCAGCTTGCATCGCTTTTCAAGCTGTTCGGAGATGGCACAAGAGTGCAGATCCTTCATGCTCTGGAACAGAGCGAGATGTGTGTATGCGACCTTGCGGTTCTGCTGGGCGTCACCAAATCGGCGGTCTCTCACCAGCTGAAAGCACTCCGGCTTGCCGGACTGGTCAAATTCCGAAGAGAGGCCCAGATCGTGTATTATTCGCTGGCGGATGATCATGTAAAGGAGATCATTGACAAGGGATTTGAGCATTTAAGAGGATGATCGCGCAAGCGATTATCTTTTTTACCTTTTAAGTTGAACGATTGAACAATTAAGAAAATACGGTGGAGATCAAAATGAAAAGAGTATTCATCCTGAAAGGTCTGGATTGCCCGAATTGTTCCGCCAAGATAGAAAAAGAGGTCGGAGCATTGCCGGGAGTGGAATCCTCGGTCGTGAATTTAATGCGCAGACACTGACCGTTCAGTCAGAAAAGTCTGCGGATGCAACATTGGCGGAACAGGTCGAAATGATCGTTCACAGCCACGAGCCGGATGTTGAAGTGTCGGAAAAGACCGAACCTGCTGTAACGAAGGTCTATCTCCTGAAAGGTCTGGACTGCCCGAACTGCTCTGCAAAAATCGAGAAGGAAGTCGGTGAACTGGACGGCGTGACTTCTTCGACCGTGAATCTGATGAACCAGACGCTGACCGTTCAGGCTGGAACCTCGGTAGCTGCTTCCCTGCTGGATACCGTTACCACGATTGTTCACAGCCACGAGCCGGACGTTGAGATGTCGGAAAAGCAGCTGGAAGCCACTGCACCTGTCAAAAAAGAAGAAAAAGCGGCGGTCTATAACGATGAGGACAAGAAGCGCACGATACGGCTTGCCGTGGGTGCTGCGGTCTATGCAATCGGTATGGCATTGACCGTGTTCGCAAAGCTGCCGACTCCAGCAGAACTGGCATTTCTGATCGTGGCGTATGTGATCCTTGGTTGGGATGTCGTGTGGCAGGCAGTGAAAAACATCACCAGAGGACAGGTATTTGACGAGCATTTCCTGATGAGTGTTTCCACAATCGGCGCATTTGCCATCGGGGAATACCCGGAAGCCGTTGCAGTCATGCTGTTCTATCAGGTCGGAGAGTTTTTCCAGTCGCTGGCGGTAAAGCGTTCCAGAAAGTCCATCTCTGACCTTATGGACATCCGTCCGGATTCGGCGACCGTCAAGCGGAATGGCGTATTGCAGGTCGTTTCTCCGGAAAGCGTTGCGGTGGGCGAGATCATCGTGGTAAAACCCGGTGAAAAAATCCCGCTGGATGGCATCGTTGTGGATGGCGAATCCATGCTGGACACCAAGGCACTGACCGGCGAATCTGTGCCGAGAAGCATCCGCAAAGGCGATGAAGCCCTGTCCGGCTGCATCAACCAGAGCGGTTTGCTGACGCTGAAAGTCACAAAGAGCTTCGGGGAATCCACAGTGTCGAAGATCATTGACCTTGTGGAGAATGCCTCCGCAAGAAAAGCTCCTACCGAGAACTTCATCACGACCTTTGCACGATACTATACGCCGGTCGTTGTTGGAATGGCGGCTGTGTTGGCGATCATTCCGCCGCTCGTCCTTGGCGGCGGCTGGTCTGAGTGGTTGCGCAGAGGTTTTGTGTTCCTGATCGTTTCCTGCCCGTGTGCATTGGTCATTTCCATTCCCCTGACCTTCTTCGGTGGTATCGGTGCTGCATCCAAGCGCGGTGTGCTGGTAAAGGGCAGCAACTATCTGGAGGCACTGAACAAAGTGAGCGTGGTGGTCTTTGATAAGACCGGCACCTTGACAAAAGGGTGTTTTTGAGGTCGCAAATATCATTCCGGCAGCCGGATACCAGAAAGAGCAGGTATTGGAGTATGCTGCACAGGCAGAGAGTTATTCCAACCACCCGATTGCAAAGTCGATTCTTGCAGCTTATGGAAAGTCGATCGACCAGAAGCAGTTCTCTGGCTTTGAGGAAATCTCTGGACATGGCATCAGTGTTATGGTGCAGGGAAAGAAGGTGCTGGCTGGCAATAGTAAGCTGATGGAATCTGAAAAGATTGCCTATTCTGCTTGCGATGCAGCCGGAACAAAGGTCTATGTAGCAGCGGATGGCAGCTATGTAGGCTGTATCCTGATTGCAGATGAGGTGAAACCGGACGGCAACCGCGCAATCGCAGAGCTGAAAAAGAATCGGCGTGGAAAAAACTGTTATGCTCACCGGCGATGATGAGCGAATCGGCAAGTCGGTGGCAGACGAACTTGGTCTGGATGCGTATTATGCACAGCTCTTGCCCGACCAGAAGGTCGAAAAGCTGGAAATGCTGGATAAGCAGAAACGGCAGGGCAGCAAACTCGCCTTCGTGGGCGATGGCATCAACGATGCCCCTGTTCTTGCCCGTGCAGATGTCGGCATTGCCATGGGCGGACTGGGTTCGGATGCCGCGATCGAAGCTGCGGATGTTGTCCTGATGACAGATGAACCGTCGAAACTTGTGGAAGCCATTGATGTTGCAAAGGCCACGAAGCGAATCGTGATGCAGAACATCGTGATTGCTCTTGGAATCAAGAGCGTGTTCCTTGTTCTGGGCGCACTCGGCATGGCCGGTATGTGGGAAGCCGTGTTCGGTGATGTGGGTGTCACGATCATCGCTGTTCTGAACGCAATGCGGATTCTGAAGAAATAAGCACAAACAAAAACAGGGTGCGCCCACCAGCAGAGTTCCCATAAAACAGTATTTGCAAAAGTTCCCTAAATGGGGAAGATTTGGCGTGACTTCGGTCATGCCTTTTCTTTTGCTTCCAGTTCATCCAGAGGGATGTACCCCAGCCCATCGTACTTGATATGGATGTGCTGCACCCGCTTTCCGCTGGACTTATCCGGGGCATCCACATAGATAGCCACCAGTTCACGGAGAGCATAGGGGGTGAGTTCTTCAATATGAACGTACTTGTGCGCTTTCTGGACGAACTTTTCAATATTCTCGATTTGCTGTTCCTGTACTTCGACTTCCTGTTGGAAAGAGAGGACGTCCTCTTCCAGCTGCTTCTGCTCGGCATCGTAACTCTGGCTCATCATGTCGAAGCGGGCATCGCTCAGCTTTCCACTGGCGTTGTCCTCGTAGATTTTCATGAACAGCCGTTTGAGATCTGCGATTCGCTTCTCATTTCGGGCAAGCTGCTTCTTCAGGACAGTCAGCTTTTCGCTGCTTTCCACCCGAAGCTGTTCCTCCATGACCTTGCGGAAGTAGTCTTCATGGCAAAGGATGTAGTCTGTCACCTGCTGGATATGGTTCAGCACACGGCCTTCCAGAACCTTTACCCGGATGAAGTGTCCCTTGCACCTGCTCCCGTTCTTCTTGTGCAGAGAGCAATCAAAGAAGTCTTGACTGAAGTCCCTGTTATTGGACGAACCATATTGCATCTTGGAACCGCAGTCAGCACAGTAGACCATACCGGAGAAAATGCTGCTCTTGCCTGTCCGGGTCATGCGGTGACGCTGACTACGAATCTTCTGAACCTTTTCAAACACATCATCGTCGATAATGCGCTCATGTGTATCCGAGAAGATAGCCTGATTTTTCACAGGATTCAGATGTTTCTTTTTATCCCAGATAGAGTTAGTATAGGTCTTGAAGTTGACTGTGCAGCCAGTGTACTCCCGGCGTTCCAGAATCAAACTTACTGCTCTTTTATCCCAGCGGTAAGGGTCTTCCGGGGCAGGTGCGTTTGTACTCCGGCCATGGCTCAGCTTGTAGGCGGTGGGAGTCAGAACATTGTCCACCCACAGTTGGTTTGCAATTTGGGTCGGGCCACGGCCTTCCATGCACATGGAGAAGATGCGCTTCACGACCGCAGCCGCTTCCGGATCAACAAGCCAATGTTTCGGGTTCTCCGGGTCTTTCACATAGCCGTACGGCACATTGACCGTCAGCGGCACTCCACGCTCTCCCTTGGCCTTCTGGACAGCCCGAATCTTGCGGCTGGTATCGCGGGCGTAAAACTCGTTGAACCAGTTCTTAATACCCGCAAAATCGTTGTTTACGCTGTTCGGGTCAATGGTGTCGTAATTGTCGTTAATGGCAATGTAGCGAACGCTATACTGGGGAAAGGTAAAGTTTGTGTACAGACCCGTCAAGGCAGAGTTGCGCCCCAGTCGGGACAGGTCTTTCGTGATAACGATTCCTACACGCCCTGCTTCGATCTCGACCAGCATACTCTGAAAGCCGGGGCGGTCATAGTTCGTGCCAGAATAGCCATCATCAACAAAGAACACTGGGTTCGAGAAGTGGTTCTTTTGGCGTATTCCAGAAGGATAGCCTTCTGGTTCTCAATGGACAGGCTTTCACCGAGCCGTGCGTCCTCTTGCGACAGTCGGCAGTAAAGTGCGGTGATTTTATTCGTTGCTCCAGACATTGTTGTGTCCTCCTTACTCTGTGGAGCAACTGTCGGTACAGGATTGGTTACCGGGTCAAGTATAGCAGAATTGGACGCAGTTGTCATTCGTCTGCACCCTCATCTTCAAATTTTTGCTGGGCGTTCTTGGCAACAATGCGCTCCAGCTTCTTCAAAAAGGACTCCTTGCCCTCATAGCTGCCGGTCACGGTATAGGTGGTGTGACCGACTTTCTCCGTGGTGGTCAGTTCTGGAATCCAGAAAGCGGACAGATTCTTGACATGGAGATTGCCGTTCTCATCTACATAGGAGCCGTGCTTCTTCTGCTCTTCGGTCAAGGGCTGCCGCTTGAAATAGATTTCATTTTCGGAGATGCTCACGGTTTCGCTGGCCTGCTCCTTCGGGGTATCGTCATACAGCTGTGTGAAAAACGCCAATGCATCTTCGGGTGGTTCTTCCTCCATGAGTTGCTCGAAAATCCGCTGTTCCTCTGCCGAGAGGTTATTCCATGCGGCTTCCAACTCCTGCTCGTTGGCTGCGTTGACAAAGGCTTCGATCTCTTTTTTCATGGTGCATCCTCCTTTGGCTGCGAAAAGCGTTTTTTCAAAAAGTATGGGTTTTCGTGAGAGCAAGAATCGTCCCGTGGCCACAAATTTTCAATACTTGAAAATTTCCTGCCCCTTTGGGACAGCTTCTTGTTGGGGCGTGCCTGCCCCAAACCCTGCCAGATAAAAAAGCAAAGGGGCATTATCTGCCCCGATGCTTTTCCTTTCGCTTCTGCTGTTTCAGCTCAAACTGACGCTGCTTTTCTGCTTCGCGTTGTTTACGGCTAAGTGCTTTTCGCACCAGCTTGTTTTCTTCTCGCTGCATTTGCAACGCCTGCTGTGATTTTGTGCCGATTCCTGTGGCAGCCGTTTCCTTTCGGATTTGCCGTTGCAATCGCTTTGGGTTCACAGACTCTTTCTTTACAACTGTCTCAACAGATGGACTAAAGCGCAGCCGACTGATTCTTGAGCAGATACTCCCAGACTTCATAGTCCTTTGGTTCTGCGCCAAACACGACTTTACACACTGAAAGCTTTCTTCTCTCAATACGCTCAAACACTCCGATCCAGAATGGAGCCTCAAAAAACACAGTCAGCTTTGTAGAATCAATGTCCATAACGAAACCCTCCTGAAATAAATCCTTACAGGAATGGACAACCCGGAGGGAAGGTTACTTACCTACACCGTGCGGTGTAGACGGCTGGGCTACCTACCAGCTCTGGCATCTCTCAGAAAGAAATGCGTTGCGTTTTTATCCTGCTTTTATTATATAAAGCACATCCCTGTGCATTATAGCTACCTTAATTGGTTTTCCAAGTGAAGTATACCACACTCGTGGTCAAATGACCACCCATATATACGAGAATTTGGCTGTTTTACTGCGTACGCGCGTACCAACCTTCCGTACGCACGTACGCAGCGATTCGCCCATCGGCATCCGGTTTCGGTTCAACTTTCAGTTCCGGGTGCAGGATTTCCTGCAAGGTCTGTGCGCGGGCATCATAGTTGGCTCGTGCAAGGCGGTGCATATCAGCCTTGCTGACTTTTACCTGTTTGTTCAGAATCTTCTCCCGCATACCGGGAATCAGGGATTCAGCAATTTCAACACCTTTCATGTACTTCGATGCGCGAAGTACAGTTGCCTTGCTTACACCATTTTCCTCTGCGATTCGTTCGCAGGTTTTCATGGCTTCACCGGAGTTATCAGTTTGAGAACTCCGGTGAAATCGGCCATTTTCATCATGCGATTCTTTGCGGGCTTCGCCATGAGAGGATTTTTCCGCTTCATATTGCTTCCCGATGAGGAACAGCTTCTGCTCCGGGGTGAGGTTGCGCCGCCCCAACTGATTCTTGCAGATCCATGCGAGGACTTCTTCTCTGCTTTCAAATCGGAGCGGCATGGTGGAAAAGCAAATCTCCGGGTGCTTCTGGAGAATTGCATAACGATTGTGGCCGTCAACGAGGGTGTTGTTCCAGACGATCAAAGGAGAGAGCAGCTTGCCTTCCTTGAGGATGTTTTCTTCAAGCTGCTTGTACTCATCGTCCGTCAGCGGCGGGATCTGATTCTGGAACTCCGGGTCGATTTTCAGATTGATCATACGCACAACTCCTTATCTCTCGTGATGTTGCGTCCGTTCGTCCTCCCGGAAGAACAGGGCAACATTCTGTTTTGCATCTTTCAGCTTGAGCAGTTCGATCTTGGCTTCCTTGTACTGCTCATAGAACTGGGCCTTTTCGGAAGCAAGAGCGCAGTATTCCGCTTCCAGCTTGTTCGGACTTGGCAGTTTAGTGATGTTGTTTGCCTTGAGATAGGCTGCTGCTGTCCGGTATGCTGTCAGCTCTGCACGATGCTGTTCTTCAAAGGTTGCGGGGGATTTGGCAGCGTTCCGTTTCTGCGCGAGCGGTCGGTACTGCTTGTAGGAAGCAGCATAACGGCGCAGTGTTTGGTTGTTTGCCATGCGGGTTTCGAGGTCTTTCACTACGGCCAGCGATTCGTGGAACTTGGTGTCAAGCTCTGCAATTCTCTGGTCGAGTGCGTCCTCGTTGAGCAGACCTTTTTCCTGCAAGAAGAATCAAGGTCTGTGCCATGGCTTTGAGGTTGTGTTTCTTCGCCCAACGCTCGTAGCCGATGCCCTTGCCCTGCTTCAGCTTTGCCTGAATGTCCACCAGCTTCTTGATTCGGTCGGGTTTTTCCTCAAGATTGCTGTGGAGGATAATGGGCTGGCTCTTGGCATTTTCTTTCAAGGTGGCAAGCACGAGTTCTTTCTCAAACTTGTCACCGAGGCTGTGCGCCCGGATAAACTTCTTTCTTCCGGCTGGCAGGTAGCTGAGCCGCCCACGGCTTTTCTTGACCGTGATGCCGTACTGCTGCAAGAGCCTGTCCGAGAAATCTTCAAAGCTCGCTGCATTGTCCAGCACATCCGAGATCTGTTTCCGCAAAGTCTCCTTTGCGGTTTCAAACTCCGTTTGTGTAGGCTGCTGTCCGGCGGCAAGCAGGGCAGCGTTTTCACGGTCGAGTTTCATTTGACTGCGCCGTTTCATCCAGTATTCACGCTCGCTCACACGCTTTTTCGAGCTGAGCAGGTCGATCTGGTACAGCTTGGCATCCTGACACATTTCCATGACTGCGACACGCAGGTGCCGCATGGTCTGGGCTGTGCTGGAATGCTTCATGCCCTCACGCCAGTCACGGGGCTTTTGCATATAGGGCTTGCGCTCCACTTCTCGTATTCGGATGCTGCCAATCACGATGTGGACGTGGATGTTTCCCGAACGGTTATTCCCATCCGGGTGAGTGCAGACGATGGCGGGATGACCGGGGAAGTTTTCTTCGCAGAATTTCAGGCCAAGTGCCTGTGCCTTTTCCATGGTCAAGCCGTTGTCGGCTGCATCTCTTGGGTCAAAGCTGATGATATACTGGTGACTTTTGATATCACCATGCTGGGTGTTCTTGCCATACTTGCGGTTTGCCAGCAGGCAGGCCGTTGCGAACGAGAAACCGCCGCACTCAAGGGTATCGAGCAGGTACGATTCTCGCAGCATGGGTCGGCTTTGTTCGTCCAGAATTACCTTGCCGGAAAATTCATCGTGCTGGTAAACCAGATAGGTCTCAGCGGCAGAGTAGTCCGAATTTTTAGAGGCGATATGCTTCAGCGTTGCCATACAGTTTACCCAGAACTTTCTCGGCGTTGAGCCGGAAGGCAGTCAGGTCTGCAAGTTCGTCCAGAAGTTTCGCCCGGAGCTGTTCGGTGTCTGCTCCGCCGGAGTTGAAGTGTCGTGCGAGTTGGTTCAGGTTGCCGCCCACCCTGCTGCACTGGGCAAGCAGAGTGGAAACGGCGGTCAGAGTTTCTTCGCCACCACTGGCAACGATGACCGTTTTCTCAATCTTGACGTTGTGGATGGCGCGGCGGATAAAAGTGGAGAGGGAGAGATTCAGGAGTTTGCAAGTGAGTTCCAGTGACGTTTTTTCCTCCGCTGTCACACGGAACTTGATGACGTGCGTTTTGTTGTTCGGCGTGTCGTGGTGCTGGGAATTGCTAGGAATCGGTTGAACATTCGTTTTGGTCATTGTACCTGGTGGTGGAGGAACTGATCCCGGAAATGTCGCAGGGACAGCACTCCAACGTTGGCACGGTACTTTTCGTGGTGGGCTTCAGCGTGATGATGGTGCTGGATGTGGCACTGGGGTAACGGTTGGGGGCTCCCGAAAGCGAAATCTCTTTCGGAATCTCCGAAAATGCCTAAACTTCTTGACAGAGGAGACGGCAGGGCGTATTATTTTGGCAGAAGGACCGTTGAGAAGCGGCTTTTTATAGGGTTGGAAGTTAGCTAAATCTAACTTATCGGTGCACGTGCCGGTTAGATAAATCTAACTATAAAAGGAGAGACAGCAATGCGAGAACACAAGAATTTCTGGGACAGAAATGCAGGTCTGTATGACTGCTTTATGCGAAAAGACAGGATAGTATACGAAAAAATGTATGAGCTGATCTGTCCGGTCGTGAAAGACAAAACAGTGCTGGAGGTGGCTACCGGAACGGGACTGATCGCCAAGCACATCGTAAAATCAGCGGCACACATCGAGGCGACGGATGCCTCTCCGGAAATGATTACAGAGGCCAAACGGGGGAATTACTCTGCGAAGCTGCGTTTTTCCGTGCAGGATATGTTTTCTCTGCCATACGCGAGCAAATCATTCGATGTGGTAATCGTATCAAACGCACTGCACATTGTGCCTCAGCCAGAAAAATCACTGCGAGAGATCAAACGGGTGCTGAAGGATGACGGTGTGCTGATCGCGCCTACCTTTACGCACGCAGAAAACTCATTTCCCGGCAAGGTCAAAGCCTTTTTCATGAATCTGGCAGGCTTTCCTCTCCACAGCAAGTGGACGAGTGAAGAATACCTGAGCTTCCTGCAACAGAACGGCTGGACCGTACGAAAAAGTGTTGTTCTAAAGGCCTCTTTCCGCTGACCTATACGGAATGTGTGAAATCGGAGGTGTGATATGTCCTTTTTGAAAACACCCGCAAGCCCGTAGGCTTTGGCGGGAAGATCATGGTTGCTATGATGAACTTTGGACACAGCGCAATGGCAGAATGGGGGCTGCGCTTTTTACAGCCTGTCCCGGATGCCATGGTGCTGGACTGCGGCTGCGGCGGTGGAGCGAACATTAAGACACTGCTGAAACTGTGCCCCAACGGCAAGGTGCAGGGCATCGACTACTCAGCTGTCAGCGTGAAAAAAACGCGAAAGATCAATGCCAGAGCCATTGCGGCAGGACGGTGTACCGTGCAACAGGCAAGTGTGGCAGAACTGCCGTTTGAAGCGGAGCAGTTTGATGTGGTGACCGCCTTTGAAACGGTCTATTTCTGGCCGGAACTTGCGCAGAATTTCAGAGAGGTTTATCGAGTGCTGAAGCCCGGCAGGGGACTTTTTCATCTGTAACGAAGCAAACGGTGAAACGACAAAAGACGACAAATGGACGCAGATCATCGATGGCATGACCATCTATACGGATACTGCACTGAAAGAGTATCTGGAGCAAGCAGGATTTTGTAAGATCCAGAACCACAAAAATAAAAAGGGCTGGCTGTGCATCACAGCACAGAAATGAGGTGCGATCATGTCGAAAAAGGCAACGGAATTTCAAAGAAAAGCAATGAGCTGGATGTACCGGGGCAAGGAGATCTTCAAGCCTTTGAACACCGGCTGGATCGACGAGAATGTTGCCTGCGTGCGCGAATGGGTGGCGAACATCTTCTTCTACCGCAAAGGCGATACCACCATTATGGTTGATGCGGGATATAACTACGACCGCCTTGCCGAAAAAATGAGCTGGCTTGAGATTGATCCGAAGTCGATACACCATATCCTTATCACCCATCAGGACACCGACCATGTAGGTGCGGTGGAAGCAGACAGTCCGGGGCTGTTCCGGAATGCGAAGCTGTACATCGGCGAGATCGAGAACCGGTACCTCACCGGCGAGGTGCGGCGAAAAGTCATCTATCATCTCTATAAATTGCCGCAGGTGACGATCAACAATGAAAAACGGCTGCTTCACGATGGTGAGGTCATCGACATCGACGGGATCAAGATCGAGTGCTTTCTCGTTCCCGGTCATACATGGGGGCACATGGTATACCTTGTGGACGGGAAATATCTCTTTACCGGCGATACCATCTGGTTTGGCGCGGACGGTGGCTACAGCTTTATTTCCGCGCTGGCAGAGGATAACAAGCTGGCGGTGAAGTCCTTGACGCTGCTGGAGAAAAAGCTGAAAAAACGTGGGACTTCATCCGCTGTTCATTACCGGCCACACCGGCTGGACGGACAACATGGATTTTGCCTTTGCACATAAAAATGAGCTGTGTTCACCGTTCAAAAAAAGTCCACGACCCATCGGCGCTTTACGATGCCTATGATGAATCGGACGACACCGAAGAAAATGCAAAGAGCGGCTTTCTGAAAGGCGTGGGAAGATGAAGGACAGCGAATTACAAATTGACCGTAGCTGCCATGTGCTATATTCCAAACCCTGCAAAAAGGAAATTCTGGCGAAAATCACTCTGCACCGGAGGTGGAGCGCGAGGCGGTCTGGGAGCAGGTGCAGCTGAGATACGCAGAGCTTCTTTCCAAGTGGCGTACCGACCTCGGCGGTAAAAAGAATTTTCACAACGGCGTAGGCGGCACCTACGACTGCATCGCCATCATGTGCTTTTACGATGTGTGTCGGGACGTGGTCACATTCCGTGAAATTGAAGAGATCGAAGAGAATCTAATCCTGCCGGCCTTCCGGAAGCTGCGCTTTGTTGACATCAATAAGACGTTCTGGAAAAAGCTGATGTATCGGGCATTCAGCACTGCCCAAAAGCACTGTGACACATGGCATGATTACGAGATGGATGTTGCGCCTTACGAAAACAGCAAGCCCATCTATTATGAATTTACGGCGTGTCCGGCGGCGGAATTTGCCAAGCGGTTTGGATTTGCGGACATTATGCCCGCCCTGTGCAATGTGGACTATGCGTCCATGGAACTGCTCCATGCCAAGCTCGTGCGGACGACCACCTGCGTGAAGATCGGATTTGGAGGCAAGCTATGAAAATTCTGGTATATGGTGCAGGCGTTCTGGGGTGCAATCTGGCAAGAAATCTGCTGCGCGCAGGAAAGGATGTCACTCCTGCTTGCGCGGGGAAACTGGGCAGCGGAGATCAAGCAGAACGGCCTGCGGATCAAGGATAAGTTTTCGCTCCGTACCTCGGTCAGCCGTATTCCGGTGGTGACCGAACTTGCACCGGATGCAACGTACGATGTGATCTTTGTGGTTCTGCGTTATACACAGCTGGATTCCGTTCTGGACACGCTGCGGGCGAATCGGACGAAAAACATCGTTTTTGTGGGGAACAATGTGCAGGCGAGGGCGCTGGCGGCGGCACTGCCGGAAAAGAACGTCCTGTTTGCCTTTGCGCTTTCTGCCGGGCATCGGGAGTCTGACCGGGTGGTCTCCATCGACCTGAAAAAGATCACCATCGGGCAGCTGACGGGTGCAACCTCCAATAAACAGTTGATCGGGCGCATCTTCTACGGCACAAAATATAAGGTTGTTTACGAGCCGAACATGGAGGATTATCTGCTCTGCCACGCCGCGTTCGTGATGCCGGCGGCTTTCGCCTGCTATAAGACGGACGGCGACCTGAAAAAGCTCAGGGGAGACACCGCCTACCTGAACCGTCTGCTGGATGCCAACATCGAGGGATACCGCGCCATCAGAGATGCCGGGCACAGCATTCTGCCCAAGGAGGATGCGGACTTTGAAGGAAAGAAATACCGCAGGACCTGCCTGCGCTTTTTCAAGCTGATGTGTGCCACCTCGCTGGGGAAGCTTTGCGCCTCCGACCACGCAATGAACGCCATCGACGAAATGAGTGCACTGAACCGGGATCTCAGAAAGTTTTTCGATGAGCATGGCGCAGCCTACCCGGTGTGGCAGGAACTGGAAGCGGAAGCCGGGAGGTATCTGCAATGAAGTACACCGGAATGCCCTTTGGGATGTGGGCGCTGTTTGCCGGCTCCTTTCAAAAGCAGTTGACCGCTGTGCTGGGCTATGATGCAGACACCGCAAGAGCCATCACGAAAAAGGCAAAGCCGCAATACCGGCAGATCATTCGCAGGCTGCCGGAGTTTGAAAAAGCGGACCGCTTCAAGATGAACATCGTCAACTGCGCAATGCTCGGCGCGTTCATCCTCTCCATGCCACAACGTCCGGAGGTGGACAGGATGACGGATTACTATGCAAGATCCATGATGACAAAGCCCATGCAGTGGTTCTGCCGCAAAAGCGGAAAAAGCAAGTTTACCGCAAAGGATATTGCCGCTATGAAAGCCACTGCCGCCCTGAAAGCCGCCGACCGCAACCCCTATTCGTGGAACATGGACTTTTACGAGTATCCCGACGGCAGCGGTTATGAGGGGCGCTTTACCAAATGCGGCATCTGTGTGCTGATGAAGGAACTGGGTCTGTACGATCTGACCCCTGCCCTGTGCCATCTGGACTACACCATGAGCGAAGCGGGCGCTGCGACGAACTTTTGTGCGGCAGTACACTCTCGCCTCCGGCGGCCCATACTGCGACTGCGGGTATAAAAAGAAGGGCTTCGTGAAAGCGGGACGGTGGCAGGACGATGAAGGAAACCTATCTCTCCCGTGATTTTCGGGAGACTGTGGCACTGCGCTTTCCCGCGCGGGCAAAGGAACTGAACACCGCTTTCGTACGCCTGAGTGCGTTGCTGGCTGAAAATGCGGGTGCAAGCAAGGAAAAGCAATATCACCTCAAGCGGCAGATATTACCAGGCATTGCGGCCTACGAGACCTTGCAGCGTGTCATGCCGAAAGAGGAGGCACTGCAAACCGTTCACGGCTATGTGGAGCGCTTGGCGAGAACGAGCCACAAACAGCTTGCCGCCCTGCTGCACATACCGGGGCTTTACCGCCTTGTTCCCGGCGTTTTCGTCAAATCCACCCGGAGCGTTTTCGGCCCGGCGGCGGGCTTTGCCCCAAAAGAACTGCAGACCGGCAACGGCGTCTGGCGTGTGGATATGATGAAGTGTCCCTATCACGACACCTGCGCAGAATACGGCTGCCCGGAGCTGTGCCGCTGTTTTTGCGACAGTGATGACATCAGCTATACCGGGCTGCATCCGAAGCTGATCTGGGAGAGAAGCATGACGCTAGGGCGCGGAAATGACCACTGCGACATAAAATAGATGCACAGGAAGCGAAGAAAATGAAGAAAGAAGAAACAAAGCGTTTTATCTGCTGGTGCATCGCGGCTGCGGTTTATGAGAAAAAGCACTCTGCGCACCTCGCAGGCTGACAGCGATTGCTGAATTGTCTGTGTTTTTTGCAGCAAGTGCATCCATAGCTTCCGGTGTGTATATATGCTGAAGGATTACCCGCCTTTCCAAGCAAATGATTTTGAATATCTGCGGGGAGGATACTGATCCTCCTCCCGGAAAATGACATTTTCAAAAAGGAAGATCAGAAACGGTTCGCAGATCTGTTCCGGAAACTGGATGCGGAGATCCGCACAGTTCCGGGCGGTCATGGGGCTTTATCGTTCAGGCGGAACGGTATCTTGATTTGATGGAAACATTTTTGCAGAGAAATGGAATTTGACAGTTCACGTCTGCGAATCAGTAAGAAAAAGCGAATCTTCAGGAAAAGAGAATGGCTATGCATAAATCACTTTTTGATCTTTCCATAGAAGAAACGACCTCGACTGAAATGCCTCACACCGTTAAATTTTCCAATGAGACAGGAACTGGGAGTATGATTATCTGTCCACTGTTTTTGGGTGCAGAGCTGTATTATAACGATATGCACCTTGCATTCTTTTTGAGGAAGCCACGGCACCAATGCGGAATGTCATTGAGATCAACCACTGCCGCGTGGGGCGTTACGAGTGCAGTTTTGGGGCAAATAGCTGCTGCTATCTGGCAGCAGGGGGATTTTGCTGTGTGTGCGCGGCGCGCAAAAAGTCGTCCTCCTGCTTTCCGCTGCGGCACTACCACGGCATCACCATCCTACTGGATCTGGATGCGATTTCGCCGGAAATGCGGAAACAAATGGAATGGTACGGCGTAGACCTTGATGTCATACGGCGGTACATCTGCACGGAAAACCGCTGCTGTATCCTGCGGTCAGAACCGACCATTGCCCATATTTTTCAGAGCTTTACACAGCGCATCCTGTGCCGGACACCGGCTATCTTCGGCTGAAAGTGCTGGAGTTGCTGCATATTCTGACCCGGCTGAAAAACAGGGAAGATGTGCAGCAGACAGAGTATTTCAATCAGCATCAGGTGGAGTGTGTGAAGCAGGCTGCGGCTCTTCTCACGCAGGAACTGACAGTTCGCCGTACAATCGAACAGCTTGCACAGGAGGTCGGCCTTTCGCCTACGGCATTAAAAAAGCTGTTTCAAAGGCATTTACTGAAGCTCGGTCTATGCGTATCAGAAAGAGTACCGGCTGCAGCTGGCACAGAAGCTACTACTCGAAACCGATTGCACGGTTGCTGAAATCGCCCATCGGGTCGGGTACGAAAATCCGAATAAGTTTTCTTCTGCATTTCGGGAAGCAGCCGGCATGACGCCTACGGAGTATCGGAAGATGCGTCCGATTGGATAGATTCTGTCGATTTGGTTCTTGCGCAGAAAGTCCGGTTCCAGTAAAATCAGTATCGCGATTAGTTGAAACTAACGCCGATATTCTGATTTTGTGGAGGAAATTGATAATGCGTTTGATGAAAAGAATTCTGAGTGCAGCTGCTGTGCTAGCTCTGTCTGCTTCTCTTCTGGTTGGCTGCAGCAGCGGCACGGCGAGCTCTGTTCCCGTTTCTGCAAGTTCTGCCGCAGAAAGCACTGTTTCTTCCGTAGAAGAGACCGCCTCTTCTGCTGTGGATGAAAACGAAGCTGCCGCTGCACAGTTGCTGAACGACCTAACGGGCAGCTATCAGGAACTGTGGCCGGTGATTCTGGCGGACGAATATAAGCAGACATGGCTGGATGATTGTACCGCTCTCGTGGGCGAGGACAATGCCGAAGCTGCTTTTGAGAAGCTGTCCTCTATGGTGACAGGTGATGTTTACGGCGAAGATGCAGTCAAAGCGTATGCCAACGGCGGCGGAGCCTATTTCTGCGGCTTTACCAATAGCCTTGCGATCTTGACCTTCGATGGTGAAACTTCTACCATTTCCGGCACCGATAAGGACGGCAATGTGCTGTTCTCCCCATACCTATCACTATATTGGCATGGAGCCTGTGCGTGGGCTGTATGAGTTTCAAAGCGATGATGCCGATTCCGGCGAGTTCACCTACTTCTTCCTTGCGCCGGACACCAGTGCGGAAACTTACCATATTGAGTTTCGCTATGGTTCGGATGCAGAACTCTGAGCCAGTACGATACAGGCGAATATGCTTACTGGCTGGCCTCCGGCATTTCCACCGACTGTGACCAGACGATGATCGACAACTGCATTGAGCTGTTCTGCACCGAAAATCTGGCGGGTTAAAACGCAGAATGTGCTGTGGAGTTGAAATACCACAGCACATTTTTGCCGCAATCTGATTTGAAGGAGGTCTTTCCGTGAAAAAAACAGTCCGATCTTTCCCGGCTGATGGGCTACGCCGGAAACTACCGATATTTCACCTACGCTTCGTGGGTGCTGTCTGCGGTCAGCGCACTGGTGGCGCTGGTGCCTTTGTGTACATCTGGAAGATCCTGCGGGATGTGCTGGCTGTCGCGCCAAACTATGCGCAAGCGGTGAACATCCCCATTATAGCTGGATGGCGGTGGGGTTTGCGGTGATGTCCTACCTCATTTACATTGCGGCGTTGATGTGTTCCCATCTGTCGGCGTTCCGGGTGGCGACCAATCTGCGGCTGGAGGTTTCGAACACCTTGCCACACTGCCGCTGGGCTTTACGGAGACGTTTGGCAGCGGTAAGCTGCGCAAGATCATCCACGAGTACTGGCGCAGCGGAGACATTTCTCGCCCATCAGTTGCCGGACAAATATAATGCAATGGCAACACCCATAGGTCTGTTGGTTCTTTTTGCTTGTGTTCGACTGGCGGCTGGGTCTGCTGAGTCTCGTTCCGGTGGCACTGGGCTTCGTCATCATGTCCGCCATGACAGGAAGGCGGATGGCAGACAAAATGCGGCAATACGGTAATGCGTTGGAATCAATGTCTAACGAGGTTTCTGCTGAACCTGCTGTTCTATATCATCATCACGCCGGTGATCTCCTGACCCTGACCCGTATAATGTACATGAGCGAAAATGAACTCGTTGTGGCAGATGCGTTGGCTCGTGTGGATTCGGTTCTGGATGCGGAACCTGTGCCAGAAAACGATCATCCGCGGCATCCGAAAGATGCCGCTGTGTCCCTGAAGGATGTGCATTTCAGCTATGATGGCAAAACGGATGTTATCAAGGGCGTTTCGCTGAAAATTCAGCCGGGTCAGATGGTGGCTTTTGTTGGCCCCTCCGGCGGCGGCAAATCCACACTGGCAAACCTGATTTGCCGGTTCTTTGATGTGCAGAGCGGCAGCGTCCGGGTGGGCGGAGCGGATGTGCGGGACATCCCCAAGGAAGAGTTGATGGACACCATCTCCTTTGTGTTCCAGAACAGCCGCCTGCTCAAGGGCAGCATCCTGGACAACGTCAAGCTGGGCAGAGCGCAGGCCACCGAAGCCGAGGTGCTGGCGGCGCTGAAAGCTGCACAGTGCATGGATATCGTGGAAAAGTTCCCGGAGGGCATCCATGCCGTCATTGGCACCAAAAGGCGTGTATCTTTCTGGCGGCGAGCAGCAGCGCATTGCCATTGCCCGTGCTATGCTGAAAAATGCGCCCATCCTGCTTCTTGATGAGGCCACCGCTTTTGCCGACCCAGACAATGAAGCCAAGGTGCAGGCAGCCTTTGCCCGGCTTGCCAAGGGCAAAACCGTGCTGATGATCGCACACCGCCTGTCTACCGTAGCCAACGCCGACTGCATCTATGTGGTGCAGGATGGGCAAATTGCGGAATCCGGCACAAAGGATGAGCTGTGCGCAGAACGGCTTGTTTGCCCGGATGTGGCAGGATTATCAGGCCTCGGTGCAGTGGAAGGTCGCAAAGGAGGGGTAAAGAATGATCGAAAAAATTCAACACGCCACAGCCAGCTCCCCGGAGGGCGCAAAGGGGCTTGTAAAGGGCGTTCTGGCCTGTGCGTTCCAGAACATGGCGTTCATGCTGCCCACCGGGCTGCTGTATCTTCTGGTAAAAGACCTGCTGGCAGGCTCTACGAGTGAGAGAAGATCTGCTTGCCTGCTTTGCACTGATTTTACTGACCACATGGTTCCAGTACAACGGCACCTATTTTACCACCTATAAAGAGAGCGGCACCCGCCGCCTGACCCTTGCAGAGCGGCTGCGGAAGCTGCCTCTGTCCTTTTTCTGGCAAGCGAGACCTTGCCGACCTGACCAGCACCATCATGGCGGACTGCGAGGTACTGGAAAAGGACTGCTCCCACTTCATCCCCGGTCTGTTCGGCTCCCTCATCTGGTGCTCATTGCCCTGAGCCTGTTTGCGTTCGACTGGCGGATGGCACTGGCGGCTCTGTGGGTCATTCCGGTATCCGCCCATCGTGGTGGGCAGCTATCGGGTACAGGATAAGGTGCAGGCCAGGACCATGGCTGCGAAAATGGCCTGTGCGGACGGCATTCAGGAGTACATCGAGACCGTCCGGGACCTGAAAGCCAGCAATGCAGAGCAACGTTATCTGTCCGGTCTTTCCGGCAAAATCCGGGCAGTGGAAAAGCAGTCCATCGTGGCAGAGCTGACAACAGCGCTGTTCGTGTCCTCTGCCGGCATGGTGCTCAAGCTGGGCATTGCGTCGGTGGCGCTCACCGGCGCAATGCTGCTGGTGCAGGGCAGTATCGACGTACTGACCCTGTTTCTGTTCCTGATGGCGGCATCCCGGATGTACGACCCCATGCAGGGGGCGTTGCAGAATCTGGCGGCGGTCATCGCCATGCGTACCAATGTAGGACGGATGAACGAGATTCTGGACGCTTCCCTGCAGACCGGCAGCGAGCAGCTGACCAATCAGGGCTGCGATATCGTGTTCGACCATGTGGGCTTTGCCTATAACTCCGGCGAAACGGTGCTGCGGGATGTTTCCTTTACCGCAAAGCAGGGGGAGGTCACGGCACTGGTGGGTCCCTCCGGCGGCGGAAAAACTACCGTTTCCCGGCTGGCGGCACGGTTCTGGGACTACCAAAAGGGCAGCATCACCGTGGGCGGCATGGAGGTTTCCAGGATCGACCCGGAAAAGCTCATGAGCCTGTATTCCATCGTCTTTCAGGATGTGA
>VOFB01003300.1_pt1 | contig 22582 bp, 30 predicted proteins | sample 5384141 | NCBI WGS metagenome assembly VOFB01 (sample SAMN12384721, study PRJNA508395) | human gut metagenome | isolation source: healthy gut A | host: Homo sapiens | reverse complement strand
CTGTTGCTTCGTTCAGTTACGTGTTATTGCTATTTTCCGGAAACAATATGGACAGACTGTTGTCGCTTTGTCGCTAAAGTCTTTTTGGCTGCCTCAACAAAAGACTGCCTTCCATTCTGAATCATTGAAAGGATGAGACTCCCTGTTCAGTTAACACTGGTTTTTTCTACTGTTTTCGCCAACAACGAGCAAAGTGCTTTTTCAAAGCCATCCGGAAATGTAACTTCACAAACAGGTATCGGATAGGTTGTTGTAGCATCGGCCACCTTATCTGAGTAAAGCTTTAGTTTCGTCGAACTTCTGCTGTAATTGCTCTCTTTGTTTCGTTAACTAGTATACCGCCAATTTCTTTAATAACTTCTTCTGTCACCTTCGAATTGGCTTTATTACCTTTAATCGCAGAATCTTTTGCCACAATCGCCCTGTAATACTTTTTTGATGCGTGCCAAATGGTAATCAGGGCTAAGTGGATTATGCTTTGTTTCCAAATGCTTCTAGCGCCGATTCAGCCACATCATATTCTTCTTCTTTGGAGCTGTCGCCAACAGCGCCGCATAGTGATCTATATCCGCTTGTAAATCGACCTGACCTCCCAAAAGGATAATGGTCCCCAACCCATCTGCATCAATCTTTACATTTTCGTCAATGTATTTTTCATTGAACACAAATATCTTGCTTTCGGCAGCCAAAGCAATCGCATTATCCAGATGGTCAATTAGTGAGGCAGATAATTCTTCGGAAAAAACACCAGAAGCAATCTGAGAAAATCCATCTGAAATTGTGCTCTTGCCGCTTTCTCGTTTTTGCCATAAACAATGGCAATGCGGTCATTCTCTCCAGGAAAAAAGAAGGGTGTTTCTTTTTGCAAAGCAACGACCATTGATTAGATTCCCCTTCACTTTTCAATCATGGTTCCTCACCTCATCGTACCTCATCATTTCCTTTTGGCCTCTAGCCTCTCATACAGCACCATTACCGTCCTCCCATGACCTGCCGCATCGCCAGGGATCAGAGAACATCTTCACAAGAACTCCTCGTTCTGCTCATACCGGGCAGCAGCCATGTTGGAAAATCCTTCTCGAAGAGTAGCATAAAGGTCTTGCGGTCATTATTCTGGGCGTAGCTGTGCCACTTGTCTAGGCGGCATAGTCATTTTCCATCTGAGCTGCTTTATCCATATCTCGGTGAGGTTGGTTCCGTACTTCTCGTTGATCTTCTCAATGATGACCGTCAACGGATCACGTTCTTCTCTCTGCGGTAGCTCGCCATTGATGGGCCGGAAGCCTTCCGGGGTGCTTTCCAGCTGAATACCGCCCTCAAGATCTCAAGCGGTAATATTCCAACAACGCACCCCTTGTCGTCCACGCCAGACCCGCCCGCCCTTGGGCGGCATGGTATAGAGGAATTTTGCATACACACTGAACGTGGATGTCTTTATCCAAACAGGCAACCTGCGTAAAGGCATAAATGCGATTAAACAAAAGGGTGGACTTAAACGAATCCTGCTTTCCTCCTCCAACGCCTCAAACCGATCCAGTGCCGGACGGATAGTGCCCTGGAGCTTGCCCAAATCGCCCGTAGGCCTGTTCCTTGGAGGAATAGAAATCTCCGCGAACCGGTCGATCTCCATCTGTTAATTTTGCAAATACTCGTCCAAGGTGTTCTTCAGATCGTACACCACATTGGTCTCCTCCTCCAGCACCGTCTCGTAGTAGAACTCAAAACTTTTCGGATGTCCTCGGCGGGTTGCAAATCAAAACAAAATATCCTTCTTGCCCCGCATGGTGCGGTTTAGCCGGGAGGGTGAACGGCGGCCTTCGCCGGACGCTTCTTGTCCACAAACATGGTGTGTGCAGCAGCGGCTCATCGAAGCCGGTCACCGATACTTTTCCGCTACGATCAACATCCATATTCGTCTGTATGGAACGCCTCCGGCAGGGCGCTACTCTTTGATGGTCTCGCCGGATTTTGTTTGTTCAGCTTCTCACTCGGTGTAGGTTTCCCCGTTGTCCTCCACCTCGCCGGAGAAGGCCACCAGCACATCCAAGTGTAGCCCTTCTCCTGGATCTGCCGCTTGAACTCCAGCAGGTAGCGCACCGCATGCGCGGAGCCGGGAGGGCGTTACGATCATGGCTGCCACCGATCTTGTGTCGGGTTACATTGCGGAACTGCTCCAGCATGATAGCCGTTTTTGAGAGATTATTATGGGGGTGCAGCGTCTCCAACTGGCGAATAACACCGGACACCGGCGGCGATGTCCTTCCGAGTCGTCAGGATGGCCTTAGCAATTTTGTAGTACATGTTATAGGTCATGTAGTTTTGCAGCACATCAGAATAAACCCTTCCTCGATGGCCTGCCGCATGGAGTACACATGGAAGGGATGGTATTTTCCATTTTCATCCCGCCAGCCAAACATTTGCAGCGTTTTGTCCTTGGGGTAGCTGTAAATGCGAAGAAAGGACGGTTTTCATGGAACCCCTTGGGCGGCCAATTCATCCAACAGCTTGTCCTCCATCGTCCTTGCGCTTGCCTCCTCCTCGTATTCCTCTTTGGCGTACTCCTCAGAACTTTTCTCGGTATCGGCCCAGCGCCCGTTTCAGCTTGCGGGCGGCGTCGCCGGTCTGGGAGGAATGGGCCTCGTCCCTGTGACCGCAAACCGCCTGCTGCCGGGCGCACTTCTTTGTAGATGACCGGGAATTTCTGGAGGGTAGTGATGATGATACCCGTCCGGCCTGGAGGGCCTCCCGGGCTGCTGGGCGTTCTTGTCGATCTTCTGCACCACGCCCGCCACATGGTCGAACTGATAGACGGTATTTTGCAGCTGGCTGTCCAGCACCCGGCGGTCGGTGACGATGATGACAGACTGGAAGATCTTCTCGTCGTGGTCATCGTCGTGGGCCGGCGAGCCGGTGGGCCAGCCAGGCAATGGAGTTAGACTTGCCGGAACCGGCGCTGTGCTGAATGAATAGTTCTTGCCGGAGCCGTTGGCCCCACATCCGCCAGCAGCTTGGTCACCACATCCAGCTGGTGATACCGGGGAAAGATCATCCGCTCGGACTTCACCTCGCCGGTCTTTCGTCCTTCCTGCCGCAAAGGTGGGTATTTATGTAATTTCCAGCAGGCGGTCTTGCACAGCACGTTCTCCACAGGTAGGCGGTGTCATAGCCAGTCCGGGATTGATGGGGTTGCCCCCGCCCATTCCGGCCCCATTGCTGCCCTGGTTGAAAGGGAAGAAAAGAAATAGGTTTCAGAAGCCCCGCCAAACGGGTGGTCATATACGGTCAGATCCACAGCAAATTGGACCAACACCGGTTTTGAACTCAAAAGATGGTGATCCTTGCCCGCCCGGTCAAACTTGTACTGCTGGATGGCGTTGGCGGTGTCCTGTCCGAACTGGCATTTCAGCTCCAGGGACACCACCGGGATGCCGTTGAGGAACAGGACCATGTCGATGCTGTTTTTCGCTGCTCAGGGGAGTAGTGGAGCTGCCGGGTGCAGTGAAGTATGTTGGCGGCATATTGGGCCTGACTGGTCTCGTTGATAGGGGTTTCCGGCTTCAAATTTACCGCCCGGACCTGATGCCCCGGTCGGTAAGCCCTGGCGCGCAGCACTTTCAAGAGGCCCGCCATCTTCACTTCCGGCAAAAACGATTCGATGGCTGGCGCTCGGCTGTCGGCGCCGTAGATCTTCTCGAAACCGCTCCCACTGCTTGGGCTGGCATTTGCGGATAGAAGAACGTACCGGTATCAGTGCCTTTTCCCGGTTGAAGGAAGGCGGCAGGGGTGCCCTTCTGATAGCCGCCGTATGTAGTGGTATTCCTCAATATTATCCTGCTCAAAAGCGTTTTCTTTGTAGTCAAAGTCGGCATGGTTACACCTCTTTCTTCCCGGTGCGACTTCATAAATGAGAACTTTTATAATCCGTAAGCCTTGCTATAATTTCTGCCTTTTTTTCTACTACCTTATCTATAGCCCCACACCGTTTGTCTAAGTAATCAGCAATTTCATAATTTCTTTTGGGCAATAGAAAAGAGGGAGACTTTTGCAACCTGCCCCCAACTTCAAATGTCCAACAGTACCCACCCTTATTTTGGGAATCGATATACTCTCGTTAAGTGGACCGTAGATGAATACAGAATATAGCGAGGATCTGAGCTTATCTAATTAGTCTACCAAAAGAACATAATCTTTTTTGCCCCCATGCACAAATTATCATCTGGAACTAAACACGCTTCGCCATTAGACTTCACGGGTAAAAATATGTCTCCATGTTGTAAACAACAGTCCACTCTTCATTCTCACATTTGTGTATGATAGGAACCTTCATGTGTAACTAAAACTACCATCTCGAATGCATGTTGCTGTATATTACCATCCAGGTCGGATCTGGCGGTAAAAATTTTTACAATCGACAATTAAACATAACAATTCTTAAATCACGAAATCCAGCATGCCGGAATCTCCCCATTCCACCCGCTGTCCTTCATAGGCACATCAGGTTCAGACCTTTGTGACAGCTTCAGTGATGACGGACAGCTTATAGCTTTTAGCTTCTCTATCACTTCCTGTTGCCGGGCAATGATGGCATCAATTCACACTTGCGGTCCAAGGTAGTCGACAATGCCTTTGTACCTCAAGCTGGAACGGAATCACTATTTTGTTTCAAATAAGTTTTGGTTAAGTAGCTTCGCTCATAAATATTTCGTTGAAAATTTTTTATTAGAAAAAAGTCGGTGCCGTGTAATATAGGAAGCGCAGGTTATTCTTACCAGGTAAAGGCGCTATCGTTCATTTGTATACATATCTATTCCGCAAAATGATACCGCTCCCACGGATAACTTAAATGCATACAATAAGCATTGCCTTTAGGGGAAATATTCATAGATGACCAACCGTCTTCGTCACTGATATGCTTTTCGGAATCAGGTGTAAAACTTTTGATTTCATATCAGATATATTTATCCATATATTCTCCCCCCTCACAAAATATTCCTCATGGTTTGTATCTGGCGTCCATCCAGTTTGGAAAACATATTCACGTTTGATTGTCGAAACTTCCCAATCCAGTGGAATCTCTCCAATCCACTCAATCCCGCTGTGCCTTTCATCTCCTCATTCGCCAAACACCTCCGCCAGAGCGCCGTCCAGCCTGCTTCAATGGCCAGAATCTCCTGCATGATTTCCGCCGAGGGCTTGGGGCTTGTACTGATAAAAATACCGGTGAAGGATCTCGCTAGCCCACCTTGGACTTTTTCTTTATCAATCCATGCATCCGGCGCAAAGGGCAGCACTTCCCGCTCAAGTAGGTCCGATGTCCTCTTTCAGCGGCACATTCTCCGTGTCCCGCAGGGCGGTGTCCGGCTGGGGCTTCCTTCTTGAGCACCGGCTGACCGTTCGTCCTTCAGCGGGCGCTCCACCGTGATTTTGGTATAGCCAAAGTCGGGTATCAAAATCTTGCCGATCTCGCTCTCCAAAAGTCGCCGTACAAGCGGGCGATTCCGCAATGGCGTTCTCCGGGATGTCGTTGCGCTTGTTGCCCAGGGCCTTGCGGCGCTTTTCATACAGGCCATTGGCGTTGATGAGCTGCACCTTGCCTTCCCTCGCGTTGGTCCCCTTCTTGTTGGACAGCACCCAAATATAGGTGGCAATGCCGGTGTTGTAGAAAATATCGTTGGGCAGAGCAATGATGGCCTCCAGGAGGTCGTTCTCCAGAATATATTTGCGAATCTCAAGGGGGGCCGCTGCCGGCATCACCGGTAAAGAGGGGAGAGCCGTTGTGGATGATGGCAATACGGCTGCCGCCGCCCTTGGGCTCCTTCATTTTGGAAATGGCAGTGAGCAGGAACAGCATCTGCCCATCGCTGGCCGCAGGCAGGCCGGGGCCGAACCGTCCGGCAAAGCCCCGCTTGGACTCGGCTTCCACCGCTGCTTTCTCGTTCTTCCACTCCCGGCCGAAGGGAGGATTGACAGCACATAGTCGAAGGTCTGGCCCTCGAACTGGTCGTCGGACAGGGTGTTGCCGTCCTTGATGAAGTCGGCGTTGTTGCCCTTGATGAGCATGTCCGCCTTGCAGATGGCGAAGGTCTGGTCGTTCGATCTCCTGCCCAAAGGCCATCAGCTCGGTGGAAGCGTTGAGCTGGTGCAGGTACTCCTCCGCCACCGACAGCATACCGCCGGTGCCGCAGGCCGGGTCATAGATGGTTTTAGCCACGTTGTTGCCCGACAGCAAATCATTGTCGTCGTGGAACAGGATATTCACCATCAGCCGGATCACTTCTCTGGGGGTATAGTGCTGCCCGGCGTCCTCGTTGTGAGACTCGGAAAACCGGCGGATGATCTCCTCAAAGATGTAGCCCATTTCCAGGTTGGAGATTACATCCGGTGCAGGTTGGCCTTTGGGGGTGGTGAACTTTTGATGACGATATAGAGGATACCCTTGTTGGCCATGGTGGTGATCTGCCGTCGAACTTAAACTTTTCCAGAATGTCCTGAACATTCTCTGAAAAACCGTTCAGGTAGTCCCGAAATTGGCTTCGATGTTGTCCGGGTCATCCAGCAACCGCTCAAAGGTGAACTTGCTGGTATTGTAAAACGCCTTTCCGGAGGCGTTACGCAGCAGCACATCCCGCATGGGGGAGATTCTTCACAGTCTCGAACTTCTCCAGCACCGCATCCTTGGTGTCGGCCAGGATACAGTCGAAAGCGGCGGATCACCGTGAGGGGTGCAGGGATCGCCTCGCCGTATTCATGGGGCTTATATACTTCGCCGTCAATTTATCTGCAATCGCCCAGATCAGGGCGGCTTTTTTCACTTTACATTGGCACTCAGGCTCATGCTTCTTTTCCTTCCTTTTCCTCTGGAACAAACTCCAGAATATCGTCCACCCGCATTCCAACACGCGGCAGATTTTCTCAATGCTTTCGATGGAAACATACTCGTTTCGCTTTAGGCGGGTGATAATATTAGCACTAAAACCAGCCTTTTCTTTCAGCTGTGCGTTACTTATCTTTTTGTCAATCATCAGATGGAATAAGCGGTCATAACAAATCGCCATTTTAGTACCTCCAAGGCAGTTAATGCTTGGGCTTATTTTATCACTTTTTCGTGAAAAACTCAACTTCATGTCTAATCATCGGACATTATCAATGTTATGAAAAGAGCCTTTCTTTTCTCGCCTTTTTGCATACTCCACCAGCTCCCGCGCGTTGCTGGCGGGGTGCCAAGCATAGGAGATGAGGTAGTCTACATGATCCACAACATAACGGTTTGCTCTCACGATTGCAACCTTGCGCGGAACGCTTTCCATCCCCGGTGGATAGAAGGTGCTGTCGAACCCATCTGGAGTTGGGGTGGGCCGCTCCTCCGGATGGTATGGCAATAGCAAAGTGAGCTTCACCTCTGGGTAGAAACGCTTTGCTTCTTTGACCGCTGACGCTGCGAGACGGTCAAATCCGCCGTAGTGACCGACGATAAATTCCGTGACGCCATATTCAACAATGTGCTGCTCAACAGCCGCATACAATGCCGGGAAAATTTCTTCCGATGCTTCCCAGTGTCCGATAAAGAAACAGCTTTTTCCGCTCAAAGTTCTCCAACCCTTTCATACTTGTGTTTATCGTTAAAGGAACCGGGTACGATATAAATGATTAAATCAAACGATTTATCAAAGTATAATTTACGAAGAACGCAAGATTTCCAAAGGAGATGCAGGTGAAGGAATATTCTCTCGGTTATAACCGCATCGGGAGGAACCGGGGCTGCAGAGTATCAGCAACAGAACGCTCCGGTTTGCGGTGCAGTCGATGGAGAGCAGCGTCCCGTCATCCAAGCACAGCTCCACACAGGCTGTGTCCAGGTTGAACTCACAGGACAAAATCTTTCCCGTAGTCGTTGCCTCCTGATGCTTAAATTTCGGTTGATTTTCCGTAGAGGTACAAGGGCCGTTTCGTTAATTTTAGAATCAGGCAAGCAATGCGTGTGGCTATCCACACACAAATCCGGCAAGCAATGCGAGTGTTAATACACACTCACATTTCCTGCCGTCTGCTTGTTGAGGGCAGCGCCCCCAAGCCTTTTTGAATACAGAATTTCATTCTGTGGCTGCGCGTTCTCTGCGAACGCTTTCAAAGGGTTACCCCAAAGCGCCGTTCCCTTTCAGATGCCCTGGAACAAATCGTTCCCCCCCTTATTGCCTGCATGGCTGCCGTAAAAACACAGTAGCCCTCGGATGCGTAGGCAAAGTATTTTCCCATCGTTCGCATTTACTTTTCCTGTGGGGTTCGCCCTTGAATGGGCCCACCTGAAAATGGGGTGGCAAAACACCATGGTGATTTTTCCTTTCCGCGACGGTTGCGACGGTCGCAACGGTGCCGAAGGCCCCTCAAAACACCGTCGCGACCGTTGCGAGCGTCGCGCTTTACTCGATTATTTCAACCATAGGTGCTTCTACCACTCATGTAAATCAGCCTGATACGCCTCCCTTCGTGCTTTGATTTTGTACTCATATTTCACCTGATGTTCTTCCAGCAATCGACTGGCATTTACATTCAGATGTTTGGTGAGACTATTTACCGCCATATCCCAGTTTGAATCGCCTGGAGCCAGCTCGGTTGGGACTGCCTTCCCATTCCCGGTTGTCAGCAGATACGATTTTTGCTACGGCTTCCAGTACCGGGTCTGGAGGCTTGCTTCCAAAGCTCATTCTCTGCATGGTCAAGCCCCCAAACGACTCTCTTGGTCCTTGCTCAGATACAACCGCTGATCCGGCTGGTCTCTGCCTACCACCTCTAAGGTGGCCCTACTATCTGTCCGCTTTCCTTCTGCATCAGGAGCGCCCCATCTGCACAGCCCAGCAAGCCCGTGGTTCCAGAAATCTTCTCAAAGCTGTCTCCCGCAGGCTGCTTTCTGGTGTGGTGGACAATCAGGACGCAGACGCCATACCGGTCGGCAAATTGCTTCAGCTTGCCGATTACCTCATAGTCGCTGGAGTAACTGTAGCTATCGCTCACCATCTCACGGACTTTTTGTAGGGTATCCACAATAATGAGCTTGGTATCACTGTGTTCCCGGACGAACTTTTCCAGCTGTTCATCCAGGTCGCCGCCGATCATCTTAGCGTTGGTAGCGAAGTGGAGAGAGCTTGTCCCCTCCACGCCAAACATGCGGAACATACTGCGCTGTAAGCGGCTCTCGTCATCTTCCAGAGCAAGATAAAGGACGGTGCCTTGGTGGACTTTGTAGCCCCACAAGTCTTGCCCGGTACTGACATGGTGGGCAATCTGCGCCACCAGAAAAGACTTGCCGATTTTGGGCGCTCCGGCAAGGATATATGCTCCGGTATAGAGTAGGTTTTCAATCACTGCAGACTTTACCCTGGAATACATTATCCATCAGCTCATCTAGGGTTACAGTGTGGAGGTAAGCTGGGTCACTCATGCGACGCATCTTCCGGTAAAGTTCCTCCAAATCTCTTTCCGAGGAATTGCTTTTTTCGTCCGGGTCTGGTATAGTGGTCTTGTCGAATTTTGAGATTGACTGCCCATCATCTGCGCCAACAGATGAGCCATGGGTCGGTCATTTTCTTTTTTCATCGGTCATAGGCAAATCCTCCTGCATTCCGTTTAGAATGGTTGATCATCTGTATGGTGTCCAGCAGCCATCATCTGCACAGCAGCCAGCTATATGCCCCTGCGTAAAGCAGGCCTTCCACCACCCTGGGATTGCCCTGGACCACCACATCCCGGCGGAACAGCTCGGTCATCGTTGTATGCAGGTATCGAGGGTCTGTCATGCGCTGCATCTTGCGCATTTCTTCCAGACTGTCCTTGGAGTTTACAATTTCATCGTTGCTGAAGTGGGTATACTATTTTCAGAGTTTTTTGAGATTGACTGCCCATCATCTGCGCCAACAGATGAACCCTGGGCGGTCATTTTCTTTTTCTCATCGGTCATAGGCAAAGTCCTCCTGCATTCCGTTCATAATGGTAGCAATCATCTGGATGGTGTCCAGCAGCTCGTCGTTCACGCCCTGCCCGGCTTCGATCCGGCGCAGCTCGTCCAGCACGGCAGACAACTGATCCCGCAGGGCTTTGTAAACCTTTGGGTTGCCCTGCACCACCACATCTCGTTCCAATAGCCGCCGGATAATGTAATCCTGCTTGGTCAGGCCGGTGAGTTTCACCAGGGTTTCCAGTTGTAGATCTTCTTCCGCTGACACTCGGAAAGCCACCGTCTTGTTTCTCCAGCGATTGTGGTTGTCATAGTTCTTCTTGGACATCTTCTTACACTCCCTTCTCGTTTTTCAGTGAATCCAACTTGTCAGCCATTTCCACCTGGCGGGTGGGGAATAGATGGGCGTATCGGTAGGTGATGTCGATACTCTCATGCCCCACACGCTCTGCAATAGCCAGGGCAGTAAAGCCCATGTCGATCAACAAACTGATGTGACTATGTCTCAAGTCATGTATACGGATGCGTTTTACCCCGGTTTGCTTGCAGCCACGATCCATTTCCCGGTGGAGATAGCTTTTGCTGATGGGAAACATCCGGCTGTCCGTCTCCACGCCGTAGAGTTGCTTGAGATAGTCCTGGAGCTCGTCACAGAGGAACTGGGGCATCTGAATCACCCGGTTACTCTTGGGCGTTTTGGGCGTGGTGATGACATCCTGCTTGTTGAGCCGCTGGTACGACTTGTTGATGGTGAGGGTGCGCTTCTCAAAGTCGAAGTCCGCCGGGGTCAGGGCCAGCAGCTCTCCCTCACGAACACCGCACCAGTACAATACCTCAAAGGCGTAGAAGGACAACGGCTTGTCCATCATAGCCTCAGAAAAGCGGGTGTACTCCTCTCGGGTCCAGAACAGCATCTCCTTTCGTTCCTCCGCCCCCATGTTGCCCGCCTGCCGAACTGGGTTGATATTCAAGCCGTAAAATCGGGCAGCGTGGTTGAAAATGGCACTAAGTTGATTGTGAACCGTTTTCAGATAGGTTTTCGACAGAGGTTTGCCGTGGCAGTCCCTCAACTCCCGGATCTCATTTTGCCAACGGATAATGTCCTTTGCCGTAATCTCCGAGAGTTTTCGATTTGCAAAATAGGGGAGGATCTTTTTCTTGATGATGCTCTCCTTGGTGAGCCAGGTGTTGAGCTTCAGCTTGGGCTTAATGTCCCTCTCATAGAGAGCGACGAAGCTCTCAAAGGTCATGTTCACATCGGCCTGCTTTTCCATCAGGAACTCCCGTTCCCATTCCAGCGCTTCTCGCTTGGTGGCAAAGCCGCGCTTGAGCTTCTGCTGGCGCTCACCCTTCCAGTCGGTGTAGCGGAACTGCACATACCAAGTGCCGTTGTCCTTGTTTTTGAACGCTGCCATAATTATTTCTCCTTCCTTTCTGTCTCAGATCTTGTACCATAGAATTTCTCGTGGAAAAACTTTCGGTCAATTCGCCCGGCAATGGTGATGCAGCCGGTTTTAGCCAGTTCCTCATTCATCTGTCGAATGATTCTATAGGCAAAGGGGGATGGAGATCCCCAACTCCTCTGCCACTTCGTTGACACGCATAAAAATCTGATTTGCCATAGTAAATACCTTCCTTTCTTTGTTGATCGTTTCTGCCTGCTAATTTTGCTTTTCATAAAGACCTCCTTACTCGTCTACTGCCACTTTTTTTTTCTCAGTTGTATAACTAAAAAGCTGGCGTAATATTTTTTGTTTCGTCTTTATCCAAGCTTATTTGCTTAGTGTTCTTATGATACTATACATATAAGCTTAGTTCAAGCGTTTCGAAAAAATATTATTAAATAAATTTGCTTAGATTATCTTGACAAAACTAAACAAATATGCTATGTTTCGGATAAGAACAATCATAGACTGGAGTTGGTTACATGGCGATTGGTGAACGAATTCACTTTTTCCGTCTCCTGCGGGGGATGACACAGAAATATCTCGGTATGGCGCTGGGCTTCCCGGAGAAGTCTGCTGATGTGCGCCTGGCACAATATGAAACTGGATCAAGAACCCCTAAGGCGGACCTGACAACCGCTTTGGCACAGGTGCTGGATGTCTCGCCCCATGCACTCTCTGTTCCGGATATAGACTCCTATGTAGGGCTCATGCACACCTTGTTCACCCTTGAGGATAACTATGGGCTCAAGATCAGCGAGCATGGACGGAGAGTCTGCCTGAAGGTCGATGTGCGAAAGGACAAGGACGCCGCCCGGCTGCATGAGATGCTCTGGGCCTGGCGGGAACAGGCTGCCAAACTGGAGGCCGGAGAGATCTCCCAGGAGGAGTACGACCGCTGGCGTTACCACTACCCGGAGTACGACAGCAACCAGATCCATGCCAAGGTACCTCCGGAAGGTCTGATCTGAACCTCTCACTTGTAGGCCACGGGAGAGGTCGTTTGTTGCACAAAATCAGATAATTCAGATAAATGAGAGCAAAATAAAAAAGGTCTAACTGATTAGCAAAAATCAGTTAGACCTTTTACTTATGAATAAAAAGATCAGGATTTTTAGGCTACTCGCAAGCCACCCGATTTTTCTTTTCAAACTCAATAATGGCTTGTTTTTTTGAAGGAAGTCGGCCGTTTTGAAGGAAGTCTTGCCGGAACCTGTGGTGTGCCAGATGTAGCCGCCACCCCATCGATACTGCCATAACTTCCGATGTGTTGATGTGAATGGTATGCCCGCTGGTGTAGCATACTTTCCTTCGATATAATGATATACCTTTCCTACACCTCACTGCATCACCCGCCGTTATAATTGCCGCTTCATCATACTCAAAATCGTTTTTCGCAACGGTTCCTGAGAACGAACAAAAACGGATATTTGCCATCTTCCACCGCCTCGTTCGTATTGCGTACCTGTACTAATGTCTGCGATTTCGCAGAGCATCCTCCATCGAAAATCAATTGTCCCCCCGAGGACATCAAAAGTCAGCAACTTATCCCGATAGAATTCATACTGCTTTTGGCTGAGCTGTAATCTCAGCCGTAAGCTGATTTTGTAATTCCACAATATTTTCCGTATAAATCATCTAAAATGCGAACAATCTCGCACTGAATTTCTATCGGCGGAATCGGCACTTTAATTTCGCGAATAGCAGGAACACTTGAATGAACAACTTTGCTTTTAACTTTTCCCTTACTTTTGTTGCCGTGCATCTGTTGTTGCTAATACGTAGCTCAAATATTTAGGTTCCCTGATTGCTTCAATACAACAATATCTCCACCTGCCAAACATTTCTCATAGATTTCTACAAAGGCTTCAAATGTCATGGTCAAGTCAGCAGCCTGCTGAAGAAGAAATGTGCGTTCCCCACGCCAAGGCTTCTTTCTTTGTGTGGGAAAGCCGCGCTTTAATTTCTTTTTCTTGACGCCTTTCCAATCCCTGATAGTAAAAGGCTGCATACCATGTACCCTTTTGGCATCCTTATACGCAGGCATCGGCTTTCTCCCTTTTCCGCACCGTAAATCTTTTTCGTAATAGTACTGGCGGCTTACGGCCACCCACAGTGGTATAGCCTTTGGCTTTCAGTTCCTCGTTCCACTGGTTGATCATCTTATAAGCCAATGCCTTAGAAACGTCCAATTCTGCGGCAAGTTCGTCCGCTCTGATAAAAAAATGCTTTTGTCCATTTTATGTTCCTCATTCAAATATTTATTTCAACTGGCTGAATGATTGACGCTTCACACCTATGTCGCCCACATAGTCCTTTCCTATTTGAAGCTTGACCTTTTGCCAGTTAAGTCCTTTTTTCTTTTTGACTAAGCTTATATGTTTAACGTTTTCTCCATTATACTAAGCATATCTAGTTAAGTCAATTATCTAACTCATTTTTCTAAACTTTTTTGTTAAATTTTTTGTTGCGATTTTAATAGTTTAATGGTATAATACTCATGCAGTCGTTCATGCAATGCTGCGCTTGTACACTCACAGTACGAAGGAGTTATTAACGTTGTCAATTGGTGATCGAATAAAGAAAGCGCGAGTCTTTCGCGGTATGACTCAAAAGGAGTTAGGTATCGCTGTCGGATTTAATGAAAAGAATGCCGACATTCGGATTGCTCAATATGAAGGCAATACACACGGAGGCCTAAGTCAGGTACTCTCAATAAAATCGCTGAAGTCTTAGATGTAGGCTTTTTTACGCTTTACGAGCCCTATCCGCACAATGCAGAAAATATAATGTATTCTCTTCTCGACCAAGGAAATAATCCGACGCGAGTCCAATTAGAAGAGGTGCTTATCGCCGATGGCCTACAGCGCTCTCAAAAAAACGTATAGCTGTTGTCTACAATTACGATCACATGGATGAGTACCTCCGGGAATGGAAACTTCGCAGGGAGCAGGTATTAAATCACACCATTACAGTAGAAGAATATACCGAATGGGTGGTCAATTGGCCTGACACCTCTGATGTCTTTGTAGACGAACCAAACTACAGGGATTGGAAAAAACAGAAGAATAAAAAATAGAACGCCTCTGAAAAACTTACCGTTTTCAGGGGCGTTCTTCTCTCAGTGGCGAATAATTTTCAGTTAGTATCAAAGCAGTATCAGACGACTATCAATGTTTCAAAATTTATCGTTACTGCAATGATTATCAACGATTTCAAATTATTCAAACTCGCTCCTGTTAGATGTTTTCTAAACAGATTTGCTTATAGGATTTAGCTCATAGTATTAGCATTATTTCCATTATTCAGATAGCAGAGGCTATCTGATTTTTTTTTTGCCATGGTGTTGCCAGCAGTAGAGGCCATCACCTTCATACCATGCAACAATTGTATATCTGCTTCGCTCGCTATAGAATCAATTTTCATAATTCGGTTATCAGCCAAGTTTCAAGGCCTGCAAATATTCTCCAAATCTCTCCTTGGAATATGTATGAATGTTTCTATAATATAACCTCTCATACCGTTCCAAGTCAAAGCAGATAAATTCTTTTCTGGCTTTTCCCATAAAGTGATCAGCTATAGAAACTCTTGATGGAGTTTCTTGCAACTGCCCTTTTGAACTTGCCTTGGTAAAGTTCTTTTCGAGATTGTAAACCACAATAAAATCGATATTGCTGCGAGAAAAAGCTATATTTTCCCCAATAATCTCAAGAAAAACCAACAAGCTGTCTCGCGCTTTATCCTTAATGTTGCGATTATTAACCTGTCCGTTTTTTAAATTCGACGAATAATATTCTATCCTCAAGTGGCACAATCGCATCGACTGATGTTATGGCATCTTCTGAAAGGCCAAACCCATTTACATAATGCCTCTTAACCAAATCAAAATTTACAACTTCTGTTTCTGAAGATGTCATGTATTGAATGTCATTCGGGTCACTATCATCTTTTGAGGTTTCTCTAAGTGATTCTCTATTATCCAAGAGAATCGGGTATAATTCTAATTTAATCATAGCTGACCCCTTTCATTTTCTAAATCTTGCAGAGGTCTAGCTAATTTACTGTAAATAGCCTCAATATTATCGTGACATCTTCAATGTTGGAAATATCATCTTTTGAAAATGCTAAATAGTATTTACATTTATCGTCTACGCCATATTTTACCGTATAAACTTCAATGGCATTCAGGAAATATGGACTATGCGTATTTAGGAGAACATGAACTCCAAACTCTTTCTGAATCAATACAATCAATTCAGCAAACAGGAGTTGCCATTCTGGGTGCAGATGAATTTCCGGCTCATCTAAGATAATTGTACCATTACGCTCGATCACACCGCTCGTAAGCAACATCTTTTAAGATAACGAAAGTTTTAAGTCCGGTAGACAAATTTCGAACATTCAATACCTTGTCGCTACCTTTTTCTTTGATACCCCCGTTACAGATCGCTTGCTCCGGATGACATCACCGCTACAAACAGAGGGATATTTTTTCATAAATGCTATTAAGCTTATCTTTGGCAATGATTTCGTCAAAAAAACATTTGCTTCAGAATCCGGCCAAAACAGTTTGGTACGCAAATGATATCGGTGATCTGAAGAAGCTCCCTGGCATACGCCGATAGAACATTCTTAAATCATCCAGCACAAACGGATCGTCAATGTAAACTACTTCTGTGTGAAGAGAGATATTGCCCGGATTCTGAATATCTACCGTTCCTTCATTTTCAACGGAAACCGTAATGACGGCATCCTTAATCTGGGCTGAATTTCACCATCATCTTCGGAAAATATGTTGCAAACTTGTTCATTAAATTCCGCGTCAAGCTTTCGCTCAAGTACAGACTTGAGAAAATCAACATCTGATACATTCAGCACATCTTTAATGCGAAAAACCGTGTCCGCAACCATATTTTCATCAAAAAATTCAATTTTCCCATCATCATATTGCGAAAGCAAATCTATAATACTTTTCTGCATATCAGGAAGTTCGATTTGTCTATACTCATCGATATGAGCAACAATTGTTCTCGCAACATCGGCATATTCGCAATCCTTGCAAATCTTTGCGCTGGCATTCATATACACATCCGATCAAGCAAATTCTCTACACTATCGACTCGTTCGTTTTCAATTTGCTTTTGAACATTACAAAAACTGTTAAACACTGCAAAAGAGCGCGGCCAACCGTGCTTTTGCCGGTGTTATTTTCACCTGCAATTACTGTTATGCCGTTGATCTCAACTGAAGCTGTCCCTATTTTGCCAATATTTTTTCAAAGTTAGCTTCATAGTGTGTCCTCCTCTATCACTGGTGCTAAACCAGCTTTAATTCGTCTAAGCGATATCCCATAGCCTCCATTGATACCTGAAAGTAGTCGCTCAGATATCGCTGCAATTGATGCTGCTGTTCCAGCTGCTGATCTTCCAGGAACAGCGTTGTCTGCTTTGGGACAATAATTAAAAAACTCTGTCCGCTTTTGTTTGACCATATTTTCCGGCATCAGGAAGCAAGCTGCAAAGTAGTCTGCTTCTTTTCTTGTTCCGGCTTATTTTTCCAAAAACACTATCGCTATCACAGATAATAGCGCCGTTATGTAATGGGTGTCCTAAGTAATGATGGCCCAACTCATGGGCAATGGTAAAGTGTTTGCGGGATGTTCGAAGATTTGTGTTGACAAAGATGATTTTTGCCTGCTTCACCACCATATATACGCCGCAGAACTCTTTATCATCCTCGTCTCGTTCCTCGAATATAATCCCCCCTGCTGTTTTATTATAGCAGGAATTAACTCTATTGGTGGACGATGCAGACATTTTGCTCCAGAATTCCATCGATCAGATTCCTGATTTGTCGTTTGCGTCCCAGTCCATCAGCTTTCCTCGCCAGCAATCTCCAGCGCTCGCTTACAGAGATGCTCCCAGGTGTCCTCGGATCTTACCACGAGCAGCTGCCAACAATTCAGTTTCAGGTGTTATCTGATCCGGATGGAATTCGATAATCTGTGCAGACTTTGCAGCTTCTTGCACACTAAACGCTTCCTGCAAGACCGCTTCCATAAGTTGAGAAGAATACTTTGTAGGCCTTAAAGCTGTTTCTTCAAGCTTATTGCATAAAGTGTTTAGCAATTCAAATTTTGCAACCATTCGCTCTTGCTCTTGCTGGCGGCAAAGCGATCAGCAAGCGAGATACTTGAGGCATTTATGTTCTTACTCCCAGTGGTAGTCCTTATTACTTCAATCAGTTGTCTAAATATCTTGAATTCGAAATAATTTTCAAATATTTATTATTAACATGCAAAGTCCTTATACGAATTAAGTATCAGCATAGCACAATGCTTCGTAATCACCCTCTACTAAGGCAAATTGTCCCTACCAAGGCTGCGCTTCCATTTTGACCTAACAAGTAAAATATCATGATTTTTAAAGATAAGTCAACGATCTCTTTTTGCAGAAAAGAGATGCAAATTTTAAGTCGTTTAGGTCAATGCAATTACTTTTTGTGTTGATATTTGGGATTCGAAGGACAGGTATTCCACTTACTTTGTAACTACACGGCACTGAAGTACCATATTTCAAATCAGTTAAAAGCTCCCCCAATCTACACACCACGTCCAACCATTCGGCAGCAAAATGGTTTTTCCTCAGCGCTAATTGAGGCAACGGCTTTTGCTTTTGATTTTTTTCGGCAATTAAACGCTCTTTTTCAGCTTTGATTTTTTCAAGCACGCTGGCGGCTCATCATTGGGGTCCTGCTCACAGAGCTTTTACCTTCTACCGCTTTGCTGCAAGATAGATTGACGAAGGATTTCGATCTTATCGTCAGACAGTTTTTATACAATTCACAGAGTAAATTCATCGAGCTTTTAATTTCTATCAAAGCTTATTTTGCTGCTCCAAAGTAATATCGGGAAAAATCAATCTTTTTCAGATCGGAAAATCGCAATGCTGACCGAACGCCACCACGATCCCCATACCACGGATTAAATTGATTCCTAAAGAGCTTTTTAAGTAATACAGCAAAACTCATTGCTGATCTGTCCGTTGGTTTCAAACACAACATAGGCAGGACTTACAGCCCCAAAAGTACCTGGTAAGATAAACCAATAGAACCGACATTTACTGATACGGATTATAGGCGAACTGATTTTCTCTTAAAACAGTATAATTGCCCAAATCACTTTGCTTTGTTATTTGTAACAGTACCATCTGTGTTTGTCACTCCATAAACAGTGTAAATCATCTTGAGAAATGCCTGAGTTTTTTACTTTTCTTTTACTTCACAAATAAAGTTTCCCAATTTCACTGTTGGAAAATGATAGCTTTTTTCATTTTAACAACTCCTCTATTTCCAACAGAATTTGTCTGCTTCTGGTGAGACAATCGAATGTTTTTCTAATTACCTCTTCCGGAGAAGGGATACTTTGCTCTAACTGCGTAGAAGGATTCTTGAAGTCAAGATTATACCCTCGAGCCTAACCTCATCGATACTAACTTTCCATGCACAGTCTGTTTCTTTTACGGGCATTCCACCATGCCTTTTCCGCTTCAAACTCATCCAGCTTAATTGGCTTTGTCTTTGTAGTTCTTATACCCTTCCGGAAGCTGATGCTCATAAACCAAATTTCCTGGGTCGTTCCACGCTCCAGGAAAAGCAAGTTTGTGTTAATGCCGGTGTAGGGAGCAAAAACTCCGATTAGGAAGCCGGACAATCGTATGAAGGTTAAACTCGCTGAGCAATTTTTCTTTAATTGCAGTTTTGACACCTTCGCCGAATAAAAAGCCGTCTGGAAGAACAATTGCCGCTCTGCCGGTCTGCTTCAGTTTGTACATGTAGCACTAAGAACAAGTCCGCTGTTTCCTTTGTCTTATAGTTTGCAGAAAATTGTCCTCAATTCCGTCCTCTTCGATGCCGCCAAAGGAGGATTGGTCAAGATAATGTCAACCTTGTCTTTGGGCTTAATATCTTTGACTGGATAACCTAACGAGTTATCATGCTTAATTTGCGGATTGTCAATGTTGTGCAGAATCAAATTTGTGGTACAGAGCATATGGGGAGAGGCTTTTTCTCTACACCCAAAATAGACTTCTGAAGTTGCTTTTCATCATCAATGTTATGGACCTGCTTACGCAAATGCCCAGCGCACAGACAAGGAAACCGCCAGTGCCGCAGGCAAAATCCAGCACCTGCTCGCCAAGTTGCGGATTAACCATGTCCACCATGAATTGGGTAACGGGACGAGGGGTAATATTCGCCGGAATTTCCGGCACTCTGCAAGTCCTTCAGGATATTCTCGTAAATGTCGTTGAATAAATGACGGTCAGAAGCCTTGTCAAAGTCGATCTCGTTGAGTTTATTGATGACGCCGCGCATCAGAGTTCCGGACTTCATGTAGTTTATAATATCCTCAAACAGAGACTTCACTAAGACCGCTTTCGGATCACTGGCTTCTGTCAACTGCCAATCCTTAAAAGTCTTGAACAGCGTATTGTTTACAAAAGTCGATCAGTTCATCGCCGGTAATACCTTCGTCATCTTCAGCCCAATCTGACCAGCGCAAGCCATCAGGGATAATATAGGCGTAGTCATCCGATAATGCGTCCCTCCTTTTCTTTGGAGTCAAACACCTTCAGGAACAACATCCACACAAGCTGTGATATTCTCTGTGCGTCACCATCTACACCAGCATCCTGCCGCATGATATCTTGCACTGATTTGATTGTAGCTGAGATACTCATTACTTATTCCCCATTTCTCCTGCTTGCTTTTGAAGCATCTGCATTAGCAGTTCCATACCTTGATATTGCATATCTGTATATTTTCGCTGCTTTCGCCATCCTCAGCGAATCCCTTTAGAACATATACTCTCTGCAAATCCTGTGCGGTAATATTTTTATAATTTACCGACTTTACATTATTGCCAAAATTAAGTCAAGCTTCTTATCCAGTCTTACTTGATATTGTAAAGATTCGTTGCAAAGTGCCTCATAATACAATTTCCACTTTGCACGAACATCTTTATCATCTTTAAAAACAATGTCAATCAAATTATAGGAGCAATTATTTCGTCACTATACAGATAATGTCCTGTACTCAGTAAAGACTTAATTATGGCTATTTTTCTTTCTTTTTATCTGATCTGTTTCTGCAAAAAGATCGTCACTAAAACAGCAATTATAGGCGACAGAACAATCGCCGCAATATTGATAATATCTTTATTTCCACGCCGTTCTCCCTTACGCTACATATAATTCATTTTCAGTTCTGCAATAGCTTCCATAAATTTTTTCTTATTGCCAAAGCACTTCAGTATTTCGACCGGCGTGCCAAATCGAGCAACATCAGGTACTTTTCAAAATCTCCATGCTTTCGAGATTGGCCAACCTTCGTCTGCATATTTTGTCCAGCAACGCTTCTAAGACCTGTTTGCAACTTCGTTGTACTTGCCAAAGTAGCCACGCTTCTTTCACATTGTTGGCCCGCTCTTTCGTGTCAGCGGCGGCATAAAAGCAATGTGGCAAATAAGGTCGAAGGTCCAAATCCTTAGAGATTTCTTCCCGTAGTTCTTCAAAGAAGATACCCTTTTGCTCCAGTTCTCAACAATGGCCGTTTTTCTTCTGTGCACTGTTCCACCGCTGCAGAAACTCGTCCAGTGTGGCATACTCCTTTGCGGATATTCTTTCTGGTGTAATCTACAAGGCTTTCAGTAATTAACTTGCCGTCTGCGTCCAAATATTGTACCCGTTCATTGATAATGGACACAGGCACATCATTAACATAGTATTTTTTACCCGTTTGGGAGTATCATCATCCGGATCGAAGGTAACATCCGGCGGGATCTCCTGTCCATCTTCCTTTTTGGTACCTCACCCTGCGGAATATCTTCGGTTGGTGGCTCTTCCGTTTCTTCTGTAGGAATTTCACCATCGGTTTCTTTGACTTTCACCGGATCACCGTCAAAATCCTTATCAGCAAATAACTTGGTCACATTACGAAAGTCAATAATAGTGAAATAAAAGCTTGTCATGCTCTTCGTTGATTCTTGTTCCGCGACCAATAATCTGTTTGAATTCTGTCATGCTGTTGATATTGCTATCCAAAACAATGAACTTTACGGTATCTGCATCTACACCTGTTGTCAGTAATTTGCTTTGTAGTCACCAATACAGGATAGGGTTCATCTGCAGTCATAAAGTTTTCCAGCTCTTTTGACACCTTCGCTGCCACTGGTCATCTGCACTACATACTTGGGATTCTGCCTTACCAGGTCTCCATTTTCATTTCTAAGAGCCTGGGCCATACGGGGCAGCATGGTCGATATCTACACAGAAAAAAGATCGTCTTAGCGAAACGAGAATTGTTTTTCTTCAAGAAGTCAGATACTCGTTTTGCCACAAGTTCTGTGCGCTTTTCGAGAACCAGATTTTTGTCATAATCTTAATGTTATATTCTCGATCTTCAATCTCAATTCCATACTTGTCCCTTTTACCTTTTGTTGGACGGTAACCTTCCAAATCCTTATCACCCCCACGAACAACTTTATATGGCGCAAGGAAACCGTCTTCAATACCCTGACGCAGAGTATAGGTATAGATCGGTTCTCCGAAATACTCAATATTGAGGTGTCCTTCGTCTCTTTTTGGGGGTGGCCGTCATACCAATCTGCGTAGCGTTCTTAAAGTATTCAGAATTTTTTCCAAGCAGAATCGTCTTTTGCGCTACCACGATGGCACTCGTCAACGATAATCAAATCAAAAAAGTCTGAGAAAACTCTTTATATGTATCAGCTGTTAAAGCCTACTTTCCCTGTTACCCCCTGATAAATTGCAAAATAGACCTCATAAGCCTTGTCCACTTTCTTGTCGCGGATCTTGTCATTTTCCGATTATTGCTATCAGCGTTAAAGAACTTAAAATCTTTTACGCATGGGATCATCCACAAGTACCATTCCGATCCGCCAAAATAAAATTCGTTTTTTCGTCCGAGATTTCCAAAGTCTATAAATAATCTGGAAACGCTGTATAGGTCTTACCAGTACCGGTTGCCATCGTCAGCAACAACCGATTTGCCCACTGGCAACCGCTTCAACAGCCCGGTTAATCGCGTTACATTGATAGTATCGGGGTTTTCTATCGTCATTGGGATTGTAGTAATAATTCAGCAATACGCAACTGAACGAAGTACATTG